>Ga0163152_10003889_pt1 | contig 18994 bp, 15 predicted proteins | sample OliLakLV19MP8IB2_FD_148635 | JGI IMG/M metagenome (GOLD analysis project Ga0163152, IMG submission 148635) | Freshwater microbial mat bacterial communities from Lake Vanda, McMurdo Dry Valleys, Antarctica - Oligotrophic Lake LV.19.MP8.IB-2 | ecosystem: Environmental > Aquatic > Freshwater >...
GCCTGATGCAGCGTTAGGCGTGACCGAAATTCCTGTCGACATCAAAACGGCCGTCGAGATTGAAGCTGCCCTAAAGAGGGGCGATGTCTACGTTCTGAACTCAGGCGCGGGTTCAGTTGCTATCAAAGGAAAAGTCAGCGACAGCGCTTACCTAGGCATCGCCCTCGAGCCCAACCCACCCAAGTAACCTTGTCCAAGCACCATACATCTGTGCTACAACTCACCCGCCCGGCGACGCTCCAACAGGCTCGGGCGGGAGGCTCCATGTCGCACCGCGTGCGTTCAGAAAACATCGTCTGCAAGGGCGTCCGCACCCACAATCTCAAAGGCTTGGACCTGGAAATTCCGCTGGGTCGATGGACTGCGGTGACGGGTGTGTCAGGGAGCGGCAAGAGCAGTCTCGTGTTCGACACGCTCTACGCCGAGGCACAGCGTCGCTTTCTGGAAACCCTCGGCACCTACGAACGGCAGTTCATGCAAGGGCTGCCGCAAGGCGACTTCGAGAGCATCGACAACGTCCCGGCGGCAGTGGCACTCAAGCAGACGAACCGCACGGGCGACCCGCGCTCGCTCATTGGAACCACCTCTGATGTGCTCGAGCCGTTGCGCACGCTGTTTGTGTCGCTCATGGAGCCGTCATGCGCACGCTGCGGCCATCCGGTCGAAGTGCACACGGTGGGCGATCTGTTTGCTTACGTAAAGGCGCACACTGCAAAGCACGCAGAAAACGACGACGCTTCACTGGTGCTGTCGGTGCCGTTCCCTTTTCCAGAGGACGGAAAAAAGCGCATTGAGGTCGCAAAGACTCTTGTCCTCGAGGGCTATTTTCGTCTGCTCGCAGAGGGACGGATCTTCGACATCGAAGAGCTGCTCGCGAACAAGAAGCTGGGCGAAGTGCCGCACGCGGGTGTCGAGATCGTGCTCGATCGTCTCTCAGGAGGCGCCGATGATGATGAACTGCGCAACCGCGCCGAGACGCTGTGGTCGCAGGTGCGCTTTTCACCACGCTTCACCAAGCTGCACGCTCACCCCATGGGAGTGCGCGAACCGTCTGCCGACTCGGCGCGCGGACTCCCGCACACTTTCAACGTCCAACCGCACTGTACGGTGTGCAACGGCCCCACCAATATCATTCAGCCGGGCGACCTGGACTGGCAGTCGGCGCTGGGCGCCTGCGCGCACTGCAAGGGGTTGGGCAACATTCCACTGGTGGATCCGGGCCGAGTGGTTCCCAATCCTTCGCTGTCCCTCGAAGACGGCGCCATCAAGCCGTGGCAGTCGGAAACGTTTTCATGGATGCGCGACGAGCTTTTGAAAGTGGCGAAGGCCAGTGGCATTTCCCTCTCTACTCCTTACGAGCGTCTGCCCGATGACGTGCGGCACTGGATATGGACAGGCGAAGACACACAAGGCCGTATCAAGAAGGTGAAGGGAGGCTGCACTTCGCTCAACGAATGGTTCACTGTGCTGGAAGCGGAGCGATACAAGAAGAATTCGCGGATCCTGCTTGCCAAGTACCGCAAGTACGTCACCTGTGAGGCGTGCAAGGGAACACGCCTTGGGGAAGCCGGGCGCAACGCACGCAGCGAGGGCTTGCATTACCACTCATTGCTCAACCAGGAGGCGCGACTGAGCGAGGAGTGGGTGCGCAGCCTTGCGGGAGCAAAGAAACACGCGAAGCGGCTCGATGCGCTGCGCGAGGTGTACGAAGAGGTCACAAAGAAGCTCGCCTTGCTCGTACGGCTCGGACTTGGATCGAGTTCGCTCTCACGCCGTTGCCGCACTCTCTCGGGAGGTGAGTACCAACGCGTGCTCCTCACGCGCGTCATCGGCAACGGGCTCACCGACGCACTCTATGTGCTCGATGAGCCAAGTGTCGGACTGGGTGCGGCGGAGATCCCCTTTCTCATCGACTGCATCCGCGAGCTGCGCGAGCTAGGCAACACCGTGGTGATGGTGGAGCACGAGCCTACGCTGATTCGGTCGGCCGACATGGTGATCGAACTCGGGCCAGGAGGCGGGACTCAGGGGGGCGAGCTCCAGAAAATCAAGGCGGGCGGCGAACCTGCATCGTTGCGCATGGATGAGGGCGTGCGGGCGCGTTTTCCCAAACGCGTGAAGATCGACGGATCAAAAAAACATTTCTCGGCAGAAACGTGCGTCGCGCTTGAGGGATTCACTTTTTTGCACTGCCATGATCTGCGCGTCGAGTTTCCACTCTCGCAGCTCACGGTGGTCACCGGGCCTTCGGGCGCAGGCAAAACCACACTCGTGCAAGGCGGTCTTGAGGCGGCCCTCGAGCAGGCCAGCAGCAACTCGCAATTTTCCAACGAGAGCGAGGACCTTGATGACAAGATCGGCACGTGGCGCAAGCTCTCAGTGCCGCGCGATTTCCTGACGGCCCACCAGGTGATCAGCGTCGAACAGCGGGCCATGCACCGGACCATAACGAGCGTCCCCGCCACGGTCCTCGGTCTGATGGATGCGCTGCGCAAGCACTTCTCCCAGTGCGAACTCGCCAAGGCCGCGCGTTTCGGTCCGCCCGATTTTTCATTCAACGGTGCTGGTGGCTGCGTGACCTGCTCGGGCAAAGGCGTGGTGAAGGACGACCTGTTCTTCCTTGGCGAGGTCGACAAGGAGTGTCCTGACTGCCTGGGCGAACGCTACCGGAAGGACGTCACAGAGGTGCTGTGGAAAGGCCGCAACATCGCGCAGTGGCTGCGCACAAGCATGGCGCAGTGTTACGAGGAGCTGAAGTCGGTTCCCGGATTTGCGAAAGCGCTGCACCTCGCGTTACGATTGGGACTTGGACATCTGCCCCTGGGCGTGGCCACGTCGTCCATCTCCGGAGGCGAGGCCCAACGTCTGCGGATTTGCGCGGCACTGTCAAAGAGCAACCAGCCCATGTTCTGCATTCTTGATGAGCCCACGCGTGGCCTTTCGGAAAAAGACATCGGTGAGCTGCTCGAAGCTCTCCTCGGCCTCACCGACGATGGACACACCTTTGTCGTCGTGGAGCACCATGAGGAATTTCAACGTGCGGCCCATCAGCTAGTGGTGCTGGGTCCTGGAGGCGGTGTGGAAGGTGGCCGGATCGTGAACCGTGAGGTCATTGCCAAAAATGTTTGAATCGATCCTGGGCATGAAGAGCAAGAAGATCGAAGTCGCCACGCGCGGCAGCGCGGACCCGTTCGTGGAAACTGTGTACGGCGATGACGCCATGCGCGTTTTTTACGGAACGCCTTCGGGTCTTGCGTTCACGAGCAAGGTGCTCACCGCGAAGTGGCTCTCGAATCTGTACGGAGCGTACAACGACTCGGGTGCGAGCAAGCACAAGATCGAGGAGTTCGTGTCGCTCCTCAAAGTCGATCTTGCCGAATGCGAGAAGGACGTCGCCGAGTACTCCTCGTTCAATGATTTTTTCGCACGGAAGCTCAAACCCGAAGCGCGCCCTGTGGTGATGGCAGAAGGCAGCGTGGCCAGTCCGGGTGACGGGCGTCTGCTTGTCTTTCCAGAGATAAATGACACGACGTTGTCGTACGTGAAATGGGCGCCGCTCAAGCTGGTCGACCTGTTCAACAAGAACCAGAGCCTGGCGGAGCGTTTCCGTGGCGGGTCGTGCGCGGTGTTGCGTTTGTGCCCCGCGGATTACCATCGCTTCCATTTTCCTGTGGCCGGAAAGGTCGGCATCACGAAGACCGTGCCTGGGCTTTTGCACAGCGTGAGCCCCTATGCTCTCGAGCAGGGCATTCCTGTGTACGCCATGAACAAGCGGACGCTGTGCGAAATCGAGTCCGACGAATTCGGCAAGGTGCTGATGATGGAAGTGGGCGCACTGTTTGTGGGCAGCATCGTGCAGACGTACCGCGCGGGCATGCACGTGCAACGGGGCGATGAGAAGGGCTACTTCAAATTCGGCGGAAGCACGTCCATCCTTTTCTTTGAAAAAGGCGCCATGGACTTCGATGCCGACATCGTGGCGAATGCGGCACGTGGCCTCGAAACCTATGTGAAGATGGGTGAGCGCATTGGAATGCTGCGTGCCGGCGGAAGGTCTTCCTCCACAGGGGCCTGAGCCCGTTTCCGCGCTGCTCACCGAGGCCTTCGGTGTGTCCGGGTACGTGCAGGGTTTTCCGCACGTGTTTTCGACCGACAACGCGCACAATGTTTTTCTTTTCCGCGAAGGCGGCAAAGACGCCGTGGGGGGCGAAGTCCGCGCCGTGTGCGCCGGCTGGGAGGTCGCGTGGCCCACGGGCGACGCGCATGTGGGCCTGGTGCGCGGGTTCTGCGTGGGCAGCGTGGCTACGGCGCGCGGCTTTGAGGGACGTGGCTATGCGAGCGCCGTTCTTGCTTGCGCCATCGATGCGGCGCGCGTGCGGGGAATCGATGCCATTTGCCTCTTCAGCGAAAAAAAACGCCTCTATGAAAAAGCGGGATTCGTGAGCGCGGGGGGCGACGCCTTCGTTTTCCTTCATCCTCTCGCGTCCGCTGCGAGTGGCGCCGCCAACAACGCTGTCCTTGTCGCACGCCATGCAACGCTCGTAAAAACGGGTTTCGGGCGCACGCGTATTTTTTGTTCAGTCCCGGCGAGCGAGGCGCCATTGGAAAAACTCGCGCAGGCCATCTTGGATTTTTCCGCCCGCTGCGCGCCGACGCTTTCGCGCCTTGATGCCAAAGAACTGCGGACTCTGCTTTCCATCCCCGACATGCAGTTGCGTTGGTTGGAGAGCGATGGCGCCATGCGCGCGCTGTGTTTCGTTGGCAAAGGCCACGATTTTCAGGGCGTGATGCACGGCTTGCTCGCGACGTCCTGGGACGACGCGGTGTATCTGCTCGGAGAATCCTGGCGCAACGCCCCGGACGAAACCGTCACGCTCCTCGTGGAAAGTTTCGCGCGCGAGTGCGCACGCTTTTTTACAGTCGAAAAAAGCGACGCCGTTTCATTTCTTTACAAGTGCCTGGGAAATTGTGATCGCCCCGCACGCATCTCGGATCTTTTTCGCGCGAAAAGGCTCCGAGTGCGCGGCCTGCAGAGCTGCTGAGTCGCGCCGCATGCGTTGCCTCACTCAAGAGTGAAAGGCACGATTGCAGTGCCTTCGAAAATCCGGACGGGAAGTGGCGCGACGTCGTCGTTGGTGTTCGCCTGTGTTTCGTCGAGTCCAAGAACGAGCCTGGCATCCGCGGTGAACTCAGTGGCCTTGAATACGCTTGGCAATACGACATTGGCAGGCTCAAAACCAACGCGGCATGCAACTGTCTTTGTTTCACCGGTCTTCCATGCAGTGTAGGCATCGCTCGCGTCCGGAGTGACGTTGAGTCCGCTGTTTCCATAGTACAGCTCGAGCGCCCATTTCGCTTTCGTGGCGAGATTCACCACCACCGTGTCTCCTTCTTGCAGTTCGCTTGCAGCGAGGCCCTGCCAGGCGCCTGCGAATTCGCCCTGCCAGGCACCGAAGCCAGAGGCATCAGCGGAGTTGCTCAAGGACACGCTCTTTTCCTTGCCCTTGGCGTCAAACACATGCACGACGCCTTGTTGGCGAGCGGAATTGAGCGCGCGCACGCGGAGCTTTTTCAGGCCTGCGGGAACGATAAAAGACACCCTGCTGTCGTCGCTCACACGTGAGAGCACCAGCTGCGCGTCCTGGGTGTTCCAGCGCCAAAGAGCGTTGCGTTGAAATTCGCCTTCCGAAAGTGGCGCGCCACGCAACGTGACAGGAACGCGGATGGAGTGGGTTTGCTTGCCCTCCGCGCGAGTGAGCGTGAGCGAGGACTGGCCTTGCGAAAAGCCCAACCTGCGCACGTGCAGTGTGCCAAGCTTGGCGCCGTCGCAGTTGTCTTGAGACGCTCGTGCAAGCGTGATGTTCACCACCTCTTTGCGAGCCACGATACGCAGCGGTGTCTGGCCCACCGTAACAGGCGCGTAGCCGTTCATCACATTGGCGGCGTGTGAAACGTCGAAATCGTTGTCCACGTAAGCGTCAATGCCTTCCACCGTGCTGCCCACGCCGGGCCTCGCCACAAGAGTGCCTTCGCAACGCATTTCCGCCGAAACGAGCAGCACTTCTCCGGGCAAGGTGGCGATGGGAAAGGTGTGGACGCTGTCCATGTAGAGGGCAGGCAGTTCGAGCTTCGTATCGGTGGTATCTATCGCTTTCACGAACGTAACAGGCTGGAGGAAATCGACCTCGCGCGAGCCTTTCATGTCGTAACGGTCTGCGCGCACGCCTTTGACAACCGCGATGTGATCGCCCGCGGGGAGGGCATTCCACACAGAGTCGGGAAGATCGATGGCAAGGCGAATGTTCTGTGTTTCGCCGTGCATCGGAATGTCTTTGGCAAGAGTGGTGGAAAGTGTTCCCGACGAGGGATCGTAGAACTTCATCCAGTTCGCACCTTCGAGCCCCACGGAAGCTCCCCCGTACTCCACCCAGAAGCGCATGGGGACGACGCCATCGATGCTTCCCTTCACGGCCTGGCGAGTGACTGGCACCGTCAACGTGCCGACATTCGGACGACCAAGGTAACGCATCAGCACCTGTCCGTTCATGCGCACGGGGCTCAATCCATCGGGCATCTGGCGGCGCTCGAGAAAGAGTTTCCATGCGGACGCGAGGTCTGTGTAGCCGTATCCATCGCGCTCGTTGCCCGGGCGCACGGGCGTGCTCGCCCCCTGCAAAAGGGATTTCACCTGATCGAAATTGAGCGACGTGTCTTTGTGCGCAGCGGCTTGCTTGAGCAGTGCGATCATCCCCGCTGTGGCGGGCGTAGCGCCGGAAGTTCCGGCAAATCGAATGAAGTGCTCGCCATAAGCGGTGAGTCCATATGCGGGCGAGAGGATGTCGGGCTTGAACTGTCCATTGAGGCCAAATCCGCGGCCACTGTATTCGGCAGTCATCACCGCGTCATCTGTGCGCAGTGCGGGGTCCGAGCTGCCGCGGTTGCGCGCGTGCTGCGAGGCACGGCTGTGCGCAGCGCCGATGCCAAGGACGCACGGACTCTGGGCAAGACTTTGCACGGTGTCGGGATTCGCGCCGAAGTTGTGTGCTGCCACCACGGGAACGGCATCGGTTGAGGAAGTGATCCGACAGAGGAGCTCGGAGAGCAGGCCATTTTCACGGCGAGCGCCCGGTGTGTACACGTCGAGATCGAGGACGTCAGCGCCAGCGCGGGTGGCAAGGACGATGGAGCGCGCAAACGGCAACCAGCGCGTTCCGTACTCCGTCTGCTCGGCGCGCCAGGGCTGCACAGCGAGAAAGCGTGTGGCTGGTGCCGTGCCGCGGAAACGCGTTGTGCCTGTGCTGTCCACATAGTCGCCTCCTGCCATGTGCAGGTTTGCGATGCCGTGGTTGGCGGCTCCGTGCGCCATGCCGACAAAGGCCACGCGCGTTTCTTTGCCCTCTCCTTGGAACTTCACGCCGACAGCATTTTTTGGGCGCCGTGTCGAAGTGCGCACAAGTGCCTCTCCCGACGAGAGATCGATGAGCCGCGCTTTTCCGTGCTTTGCAGCCTTGCCGTAGTCACCCACAGCTGTGCCAAAAGGAAGGTCGCGGGAAGGGGCGAAGCGCGCCGTAGGCTCACCGCCCTTGAGCGACACCGCCACCACGAGTGTCTCGTCTGCTGCGCCCGATGCATTGAGGTCGGCGCCGTGCTGCTCTTCTTTCAAGGTCACAAAGCGCAGTGTCGTGTCGCCTTCAAGATCTTCGAGACCTGCGGGCATCGCTGCGCCCGCTTCAAAGCGCGCGAGCTTTTTTGAGCGCACCTGCTCAAGCGTGAGCGTCGGCTTCTTCCAATCGTGGTCGTCGCCGACGATGAAGTCCACAAGACGATTTCCGAACACATCGATGCGTGAAGCGTCGATGCCGCCATCGAAGACGGCCACGGTGGTGCCCTGCCCTTCAAGATCCCTTGGCGAGAGGCCGAGATCGCGTGCAGCCTGCGCGCGGAACTCATCGACCTTCGCGCCGTAGCCCGCGCTGTGCACTGGGCCCATCCAGGAAGAATTGTCGCCTTCCGAAGGCACGCCGCCGGGCACCAACGCGTCCGGCTTTTTCAAGACCGATTTCACGTCTTCCACTTCGAGTTTGAAGAACGACGTATCAGACAGACCGAGGTCGCCCGCCGTGTCGACAAGTTTTGCGATGTCTTTCCACGCAAGTGTGGTTTCGATGTAGCCTAGTGCATCGTCTTGAAAGGTGATGCGGGCCTTGCGATCTTCAAGCCAGCGCAGAACCCGTGCGCGGTGCGCCGGCGAGTCAGTGAAGTAAAGCATGCCAAAGCGACCTTTTGCTGAAAACACCGGTGTGGCCGCAGTCTCGCTGGCGTCACCCGCTTCGGCTGCCAATGCGGCTTCGACCACCGAGCGCGTCTTCTCCGACGCCACCGAGTTTGTGCCAGCAGCCTGTTGTGCGGCGCGTTCCTTTGCCGCTTGCAGTTTTTGGCGTGCGGCGAGCGCAGCCTCTGTTTCGCGGCCGGCCACGCCGCGCGGAGTTATCGCTTGTGGAAGACGCGCGGCATCGTTTTGCACCTTCGGGCTGCTCGGCCGCGAGCAGGAGGCAAAGCATGCAACAACGGAACAAAGGGCGACGGATTTTTTCATGGGTGTCCTCGACGACAGTGACGGAAGGTCGCGAACGCGGCGACGCGCGGGAATGTTCCGTCGTGAACAGTTCCTTTAATTTCACGGCGGTTTCCGTCGTGCCTAACATCGCGGGTGCCTGACGACAAACTTTCACAGGGAAGCACGAAGGCATTTTTCCGTGAGCACGATGTCCATCCGCACATCGTGCCACTCTGCGGGGAGCGAGCTCACCAGCATGGCCTCTGGCACGACGCAAACGCACAGAACGCGCCGCGTTTCGTTGTTGTTTCGTATTCCCAAATCATTTGCGATCAACGGCTCAAGGAAGCGGTCGTAATATCCTCCGCCATAGCCGATCCGTGCCTGTGACTCGTCGCAAGCGAGAGCGGGAACGAGCACGAGCCATGGCGCGTCCACTGAGGCGTCGCAGGAGAAACACTCCGCGAGCGGCGCTTCGAGGATGCCGAAGCGATTGGCGGCAAGTCGGCTGGTGTCGTGTCCGCGCCGGAACCAGACGAGCGACCTTCCGGGCGCCATGCGCGGGTAAAGCCAGTCCGCGGTAGCGTGCGCGTTGAGGTCAAATTCGCCTCCGAGCGGAAGGTACGATGCGATGCGCGGGGCCTGCCCTGCCCTGGGAAGAAAGGCGGGCGCAACATCCAGAAACGCCGCGAGCGCATGCGTGAGGCTGTCCTGCACAGCCAAACGAGCCTCGCCTGCGAATACGGTTTCGCGCTTTTCCCTTAAGGCGAGGCGGGTCGCGTGCTTTTCGAGAAAAAGGTCGCCTGGCGGCATCGACTCTCCTTGTATGCCATCAAAACCTTGTTATAGGGTCGGGGGCGCTGACCACACTTCGTGAAAGGATTCTTCCATGGCCATACCTGCTTCTATTTCGGAAAAAGCCCAGTCGAGAGGGGAATACTTCCTCCTGGACCTCGACGCCGTGCTCGAACTTTACAAGAACGCCGGCTACAATATCGAGAACGAGGACGAAGAAGTTCCCAACGTTCTCGCGGTGGATGGCGTCGAATGCTTCTTCACGGGCGACCTCGTGCGCCGTGGCGACACCTATTGCGAAATCGTCATCGCGGCCAATGGCTTCTCGTGGGATGAAGTCGAGAGCGACATGGACGACGAAGAAGACGAGGACTGAGCCAATCCTATCTCCCAGTTCTTCCATCGAGCTTTCATGGCCGGAGAAAGGTGCCGCGCGCGATCAGGCGCGGACGGTCCATTTTCCGGAGTTCCATTGCACTGCACGGTACCGGGCGGGAGAGCCGCTTGCGCCTTCCCTGGCTCTGACAGGCGCAAGGGCGGGCGCGCGAGCAGGCGCTAAGGGCGCCGCCAGATCCGCCAGATCCGCCAGATCCGGCAGGGGCGGACAGAAACTGTTCCCGTCACCGCCGGTTTTGTCGCCCGGAACGCACACCCTTCTTGAAGGGGATAACATCCACGCCCTGCGCGCGCTCCACGCCGCGGGCGTGGATTTTCATTTCATTTATATCGATCCTCCCTACAATTCGGGCCAGAATTTCACCTACCGCGACAAGCAGGGTGGGCACGACTCATCAGGCTCCGGTTCGTCCGCTTCCGGCTCGACTAGGTCCGGCTCGACTAGGTCCGGCTCGCGGCTTGGCGACGGAGGCATTCCCTGCTCTGAGAGCGCATGGCTGTCGTTCATGTACCCGCGATTGGCCTGGGCTCACAAAGTCCTACGCGAAGACGGCGTCCTCTTTGTGTCCATCGACGACAGACAGCACGCTTCTCTCGTGCTGCTGCTCAATGAAATCTTTGGAAAGGCGGGCCACGTGGCCACGCTCAAGTGGCGCAAGAAGCGCAAGCCGTCGTTTCTCGACGCGCACATGAGTTCCGTGGTTGAGTATATCCTTGTGTACGCACGCGATCCTGCAAAGTTGCCGCGTTTCCGCGGAGAGGAAACCCAGGAGACCACGCGACCGGTGCTCAACGCGGCCAACGCCGAAGGCGATCGCATCCTTCGGCGGGGCACCGAAGCGCGCTGCGCTGACGGTCTCTATAAAAAAGGAGCGTACGTGAATCGTACGCTCGGAATCGAGCTGCTTGAGGACGCGCATGTCGTGAAGGGGTGCCTCGCTGAGGCCGTACGCGTGCGCGGGCGCTTTCGGGTGTCGCAGGAGATCCTCGACAAGTCCGTGTTCGTGACGGCGCAGTTCGGCTTGCGAAGACATGTCCTTGCAGAAGAAAAAAGCCACAAGCACGTGAGCGACGACTGCGCAGGCTGGCCCACGAACGAAGACGCCGAAACCGAGCTCCGCAGTATCTTCGGCACACGTGTGTTTGACTATGCGAAGCCCGTGGGCCTCGTGCGCAATCTGCTCGCCATGTGCCCCGTGCGGGGGCACGAGGAGTTTCGCTGCCTCGACTTCTTCGCCGGAAGCGGCACACTTGCCGAAGCAGTGCTGGCACAGAACGCCGCCGACGCCGCGAACCGCATGTTCACCTGCGTGCAGAGCCCCGAGCGCATCACCGCCAAGGGCGTTCCGTCGAACCTCACCACTATTTTCGAGATCACGCTTGCTCGGGCAAATCATGCCCATGCTCGTTTTGACGACGGGCGCGTGCTCGAGGTGTTTTCCTCAAGAGAACGGTCCACGCTGCCGTAACAAAGGGTGGAGACTTCCACCATGCGCACGCCCTGCCGCACGTTTTGCTTTTTCTGCGTTGCTTATCCTTTTGGCGCCATGCTCGCTGTGACCTGTGCACCGGTCGCCACGGCGCTCGCGCAAACACGTGATGCGCAAAGCCGCGATGTGGCACCCCGAACCACGCGTTCCGCAAAAAAAACGCGTCCGGCTGTCACAGCAGGAACGCCAAAAGCTCAGCGTACAGATTTCATCATCGAAGCCACTGGCGAAGGTCCGGAACTCTCGGATGTGCCAGTGGAACCTTGGCGTTATTTTCCCGAAAACGAAACTCCTGCACGCGACGCTGCAAAAGCCTTGCTCGGCACTCTGTCGGACCCACGTCAGGTGCTGGGACTACCGGAAGGCAGCCTCGAACCCGCCATCGACGGATTGGTTCCTTCTCAATCCTCGCAGCGGGAGGGATTGGACCAGTGACCGATCGCGGCTGTGCGTGGGACCACTGAAAAATCAAACTCCCAAGTGGCCGTCTGCGGCAGGCTTTGCGTGCTTTCTTGCGTGAACCAGAAATTGCCCGACGCGTCGGTTGGATTGCGCAGCCACTGGCGACCGCCATCGGCGTACTGCACGTAAAACACGCCTTCGAACTGGAACGGTGCGGCCTTGCTGCCAAGGAAAAATGTGAACGAGTCCTCGCGAACGCCGCTCGGGTTCGGAACGACGATGGCGCGCAGATCGACCCATTTTTCAACATCCCGGCAGGTGGCGGAAGTGTTTCCCGGACGGCAATAACCCGTTGGGTCATGCTTGATGAAGCGGCCGCCCACCTCGGAAATGGCCGCGACGCCTGGAGGCGTGCGGGTGTGCAAAAGGAACACAAGGCTTGAGGCGCCATCGCTGTTCACGCGCAGGATGCGGTCGGGCCAAACGGAACACGCATCCGCGTGAGCGAGCGACGCGAACGATGGAAAAGATGAGAGCGCGAGAGAGGAAAACGCGAGCGCGAGTGTGGTCGCACGCACGGACGAGAGTAAAAATATTTTGGGGATTTTCGCGAATGACATCATGATTGACTCCTCCTTGACGGGTCACCGGAAAACTATACCCACCGGTTTTGGAGTCAACACATTTACGCTGGCCATAGATGCCCGAAGCGCGCCGCGGTGCGCACACGCTCGCATAGTTTCTCGGCCGTCGTGGAGTGTTCATGTTGCACGAAGTCTTCGCCCTGTTCCGCGCGCGGGAGCCCATCCCCTTCCTTATTCTCGCGCTTGTCTCCGTGGGCTGGGTGATCATCTTTGAACGTTTCATCCTGTTGCAGTTCCTGTACCGGGTGAACTTTCGCAAGTTCAATCACACCCTCAAGAACATGCTCGCAGCCGGCGACACTGAACGCGCCCGCAACTACTGTCTTGCGACTTCGAAGACGGGATTGCCGCACATCGCATTCAAGGCCATCGAATCGTTCGAGAAGGAAAATTTCAAGGTGCGCATGGTGGTAAGCGAAGAAGCCATGTCATTCCTGCCGCGCGTGCGCCGCCGCATTTCGCAATTGCCCACGCTTGCAGCGTGCGCGGTGTTGCTCGGTGCGCTCGCGGCCGTACACGGAATCTGGCAGAGCTTTCGAATCGCCGACGGACTCGAGCTTGGTCTCAAGAGTTTCGCGTTTACCAAAGGCCTCAGTGGCGCACTCACCCCCCTGTCACTCGCACTGCTCGCTTCGGTGCTGCTCATGCTTCCCTATGGTTTGCTCGACGCCATCGCGGTGCGTCTTGAAGGGGAGATCGAACATGGACTCACACTCGTTCTCAACCTGCTCGCACCCGAGATGCAGCCCGTGTTCGCTGCCGCACCGATGAGCGGTGGCCATGCAGGAGGAGGCAATGGCGGTGGCGGTGGCGGTGGTGGCCATGGTGGTGCTGCGGCGTCCGCGCATGGCACCTCATCACAGGCGCACGCTTCGCAGTCGAGCGCCCACGGCGCCGATTCGCACGATGAACCGTATGTCTCCGCGCGAGGAAGCCATGAAGACGCAGAATCATCGGATCGCATCGAGTCCGTTCCGGACGAGGAAGAGATCATTTGATGCGGCCTGGGGTTCGCGCGCTGCGTGGGCGAGCGTCCTTGGAGTGAGCATCGCCACCTCGGCGGCTTTCACGGCGGTCATGGTGTTTCTGATGTCGCCGAGGCAGGTGCGTTTTTTCAATGTGCGTGCCGCAAATCTTTCCGACCTTCGCAGCGCGGAGTTTCCCGGGGAAGTGTCGATTTCGGGAGGGACGCCTTTGCTGTTTTTTGGAGAAAAGGAAGTCGTGCTCGGAACCGTGTCTTCGATCATTGCTCCCAAGCGCGACGAGAGTCTGATGGTCGCACCGCGCGGCAAGTGGGAGTCGGAACTCGCGCGTCAAGCCGCCACGCATCCTTCGCTCAAGGGCGCTCTGCCGGCCAAGGTGTTTGTCCTTGGCTTCGATGAAAGGCTTGCGGATGAAGGGGATCTCGCACTCGCTCGCAAGGCGGCCTCGTTCGCCTCGAAGCTGAGCGCGGGCACGGCGCCGACCATCGTGTTCGCACGAGTTCCAGGCCTGAGACGAGGCGCGGGCGAGACAAAGTAACAATCGACGCAACGCAACGGGGAGAGACGGTGTTCACGCAGGCCACGCGGGATTTCGGCATCTGGAAAGCCGACCACCCATCACACGGGCGCCACTCGGGATCGCCAACGCTGCCCCTCTTGGTGGCGCTTGGAATGTGTGCTTTTGTGTGCTGGCTGTCGTTTTTTCTGGCGCTCAAAATCCGCAGCGAATTTTTCGTACTCGAGAACAGTGGACTTGCACTGGCGCGGACCTCGCGCATGGAAACGTCCGTATTCGAGGGTCGTCAGGCCGCGCTGCGTTTTGGTGTCCGTAGGGCAAACGCCAAAGAAAGGGCTGAGGCTGGCGAAGGCGTCGTGCTTCTCTTTGAAAGCGGTGAGCTGCTCCGATACCCGCAGCAGGAAAACAAGATCACTGTGCTCGCGCAAAGGCGCGTGTCCGACATGCACAAGACGGGACTGCTCACGCTCATCGCGAACCCGGCCATCAGCCGTCTGCAGATCTGGCCCGAAGCCACGCTTGCGCCTTCGGACGTTGCTTCACTCCTGAGGTTTTTCACTTCATTGGGTTTTGATGACTTCGACTTCGCCTTGGAGGTGGAGTGAAAATGGAGAATGGATCCGAGAAGGAACAGTCGAAAGAGCAGAAAAAACGCGCCAAGGCGCGCGCGAAAAAGGCTGCCAGTGAGGAGAAAGCCGCACGCCAGGCCGAATCGCGCGATCGCGCACGCCCCGCCAAACGGCTCCCGCCAAAAACCCGCTTGCATCTGGAGGTCCTGCAAAACGGTGCCCCACAGGTGAGCGTGTCGCTACCACTGCGCGGGCTGGTGGGACGTCGTGTGCGCGTCGGCAGATCCATTCATGCCGATCTTCGCGTTCCCTTTGCGCAACTTCCAGACGCGCTGCGCGTGTTTCGGGTGAGCGGACGTGGGGCGAGCGTCTTCATCGATCCGCGTTTTGAAGGCTTCCTCAATGACGGAAGCCGCTTTGGGACCGTGCGTGAGTTTATCTCACCACGTGGCTCTCTGTCCGATCTTGCCACGGTGCTCGAGCCTCTCGAGGTGCATCTGCACGAAGGCGCGCGCGGCTCTCTGCGTTTCGCCGGCTATGAGATTCTGTTCCGCGTGGATGCGCGCGAACAAAAAAAACTCGTTCTAAAGAGCATGGTGAGTGCCGGTCGAGGCGCGTTCGCGTTGCCCGAATCGAATCATCCTGTGGAACGGGCGGGCGTGTGGATCGGAGCGGCCGCTACGCTCGCGGTGTTTTTGCCGCTCACGCTTTGGCTTCTCAAGGCGCCCCAGGAGGAGGCCCCTGGTCTCGCAAATCTTCCGGAGGAGTACGCGCTCTCGCTCGTCCATCCCGAACACTACAAGTCGCTGCCATTTGTGTTCCGCGAACGGATGGACGATGAGGATCCCACGAGTCTTGCCATCGAGTGGATAGACGCGCTCAGGAACCGCTGGGCGGGTGCGCGATCCCAGATGGGCGAAGGTGGCGAGGACGTTCTGAACAGTGAAGTCAGTGAAGACTCTCTGCCGATTCTTTCGGATTTTCCCGTGGGCGACACTGACAAGGTGGACGCCGAGGTCATCGAACGCCGCGCGCGCCAGGCCTATGGCAAGTTTCAGGCGGAACGTGAACGCAATCCCAAGGACCGCTACTTGCAAATGCTCAAGGGCTACCCGCGAGTCCTCGTGGACACTGCGGCTGGCATGCACGGCTCAAACACCGTGCAGCTTGTGCGCGACATCCAGCGGCTGCGCAAAACGAGCGCGGCTCTCGCAAGCCAGGCGATGGAAGAGCAGCATTTCCTTATGGACCATTACAAAGAATCCGGCGTGGCCTATCTGGAGCCTTACTCGATACCAAAAATGGAGGTCATCACGGGACCGGCTCCCGATGAGGAGTTCGCTCTCGAGCACGGCAGACGGGAACGAGTGGCTGCCCTTGCCGAGGCGGCAGGTGAGACGCCGCTGCGTGCGCGCCTGATGGATTGGGCTGCACAATCTCCGGGCGGTCGCCCGACTGCCGTTTGGTTGGGTGAAGATGGGGCGTTGTCTCCACACTTTTTGAGCGGTCGCCTTGCCATCACCGAGAGTTCCTCCGAAAATCTACTTGAGAATGCTCGCTACGCGGCACGCATCAAGGAGGTACCCCCTGCGCCGTCTCCGAAACCTGTTATAAACATGATGGACGTAGATCTCCTCGTGTATGCCAAGCGCGAGGAGCTGCGTTCGTGCTACGAAGCCGCGCTGCGCCGCAACAAGCGGGTGGGTGGCGAGGTGCACTGGCAGATGGAGGTCGATGGCAGAGGCGCCCTCGCCGGCCTCAAAGTGGCACGAACTGACATCAAGGACCGCGAGTTTCTGCTGTGCCTGCAGGAGCGCGTGCGAGCCTGGCGCTTCCCCGTTGCCAAGGGCGGAGTTGCCCTATTCCAATATCCATTCCGATTCCGCCGCGGTGGCCAGGAATCGCGTTGAAAGAAGACGTTCTCCATGCTTGGACACTCGATGCCCGACAATACATTGAAAGTGACGCCGCTCGGCGGCTGCGGCGAAATCGGCATGAACATGACCGTGGTGACCGTGGACGACCGCCACTATTTCGTGGACTGCGGTCTGCTGTTTCCAGATGCCGGTCTGCCCGGTGTGGAACTCATCCTTCCCGAAATCACATGGCTTCACGAAGAAAAGATCCGGCCCGAGGCCTGGCTCATCACGCACGGGCATGAGGACCACATCGGCGCGCTGCCACACATCTACAAGCATTTTCCGGTGCCGATCTACGCGAGCCCGTTCACCATTGAACTCATCAAAGGCAAGTTTGAGGAGGCCGGCATCCGCGATGCGGTGTTCCACACCTGGGTGTCCAACCAGACCGTGCCCTTCAAGAACATCAAGTGCACGCCGTTTGATGTGAATCACTCTATTGCGCATGCGCTCGGTTTCTTCATCGAGACGCGCCACGGCAACATCCTGCACACGGGCGACTGGCGCATTGACATCGATCCGCCCGAAGGCAGCATGACGCATGAGAACATTGCCAAAGTGATCGGCAAGAAACGCGTGCAGCTGCTGATGTCTGACAGCACCAACTCGTTTCAGGTCGGCACGGACATAAGCGAAGGCGCGCTCACAAAGAGTTTCGAGCAGCTCGTGCGCGACGCAGGAAAAGGCGCGGTGGTGTTTACCACCTTCGCGTCAAACATCTGGCGCTATCAGAGCATCTGCGAAGCGGCCATGGCGAACGGACGCAAAATCGCCTTCCTGGGTCGAACGATGATCCGCAACCTCGAGATCTCGGATCGGTTGAAGCTTGTGAAAGTGCCACGTGGCGCCATCATCGGTGATGACGAGATCCACAAGGTACCCAAAGACAAGTTGTGCATCATCTGTACTGGTAGCCAAGGCGAGCCGTTTTCGGGCGCAAGCCGACTCGCATTTGGCATGTTCGATAAGATCCGACTCGACGCGAACGACACGGTCATCCTCTCGGCGCGCGCGATCCCCGGCAACGAAAAATCCATCGGGCAGCTCATCAACCAGTTCTCGCGTGTGGGCGTGAAGGTTGTGACCGCGAAGGAGGCCTTGTGCCATGTGAGCGGCCATGCATACCAAGAAGATCTCAAGACGGTCATCCGCACGACAAATCCGAAATACTTCATGCCCGTGCATGGTGAATTCCGGCACCTGAAAAAGCACATCGAACTCGCCGTGGAGTGCGGCGTGCCTTTCGAGAACTGCTTTCTCGCGGAAAATGGTGATGTGGTGCTCGCCGGACCTGACGCGCGCGGGGTGGTGGACAAGGTCCCTTCGGGGCGTGATTTCGTGTGCCAGGGTGGCATCTTTTCGGCGGGTGGAGACACTTACCGATCGCGCATCGGGCTCGCGAAGAACGGACATGTGTGCGTGGCGTTCACTGTAAAAGAACGCGCGCTCGAACTGGCCTGTACCCCGAGGCTCATCAACAAAGGTGTGCCCATGAATCAGGACGACATCGAATCGCGCCTGCCCGCGGCCTTCGCCGCCGCCGTGAAAAGCCTTCCGCCTGCGGGCAAGAAAGGCATCGATGTGGACGCGTTCGTGGAAGATCTGCGTATCCAGGTGCGGCGCGTCATCGAGCAGCGCACGAACTACAAGTGCATTGTCTCGGTGCTGCTCTCGCGCGTGGGCGACTGACCACGAGAGCTGCACCGCTTTCCGGACAAATCAGACCGGGGCATCTTCCTGCTCAGTCGAATTCTGTTGAGTGACCTGTCCGCGCTCTTCGAGCGTCTTCTTCTGCTCGATGAGCCAGTCGAGAAGTTCGCAGAAGCGGTAGGGTTTCACAAAGTAACCGTTGAAGCCCTTGGACATGGCCTCACGGCGTTTTTGGTCATCGCCAAAAGCCGTGACCGCGGCGATGATGATGCTCCGCTCGCCATAGTGACGCGTGGCGCACAGCTTTTCGATAAACGTGATGCCATCGACATGCGGCATGCTGAGATCGGAAAGGACCACATGCGGCTGCAGGCCCACGACCTGCAAGTACGCATCGCGCGCCTCCGAGAATGACTGGATCTCGGCGCCTTGCGACGACAACCATGAGCTCAGGATGTCGAGGCAATCGGGATCGTCATCGACGACCATGATGCGCAGGCCCTCGAGCTTCTGGCTCGGCTTGAGAGCCGGGTCGAGAAGGACTTCATCGTATTCACGAGGCGCTGTATAGTTTTCCGTAGGCATTTTCACGGTAAATTCCGCTCCTTTTCCGAGGCCGCCGCTTTCGACCACAATCGTGCCGTCATGGAGTTCAACGATGCGTCGTGCGATGGCCAATCCGAGTCCGAGACCGCCCTGCTGCCGCGTGAGAGATGCGTCTTCCTGGGAGAATAGGTCGAACACATGCGGCAGAAATTCAGGGGCGATGCCTTTTCCTTCATCCTTAACACGAATCGTGGCTTTCTTTAACTGATGATCTACCGATATCAACACCCTGTCACCGACTTCCGAAAATTTGACGGCATTGGACAGCAACTGCCAGAGCGCCTGCTGCAGTCGCTCTTCGTCTCCTCTAACCAGGACTGCATTGCCGTCTGTGCGCACCTCAATCAACACCCCCTTGGCCTAGGCTGCCGAACGTATGGTGGTTTCACGCAGCCCGCATGATCGGCGGATCTTGCACAGTCTCGATGAGCTGATGCGTGAGAATCTCATCTCTGCGTTTACGATG
>Ga0163152_10003894_pt1 | contig 18982 bp, 18 predicted proteins | sample OliLakLV19MP8IB2_FD_148635 | JGI IMG/M metagenome (GOLD analysis project Ga0163152, IMG submission 148635) | Freshwater microbial mat bacterial communities from Lake Vanda, McMurdo Dry Valleys, Antarctica - Oligotrophic Lake LV.19.MP8.IB-2 | ecosystem: Environmental > Aquatic > Freshwater >...
GGGCTACCACCGGCACGACCGGGCCACCGGGAATGGTGAACGCCGCCGGTCCCTGCCGACGCAGCACCAGCACCGATGCGCACGTGCCGGCATACACAAGCAACCGGCTCACAGCACTACTCGCCGCGAGGGTCACAAAATCGCCAAACAACGCCAGCGCGAGCGCCACCAGAGACGTGATGATGATCGCCGTGGCTGGTGTGTGAAACTTCGGATGCACCTTGCCGACAAATGACGGCAGGTCGCCCTGCTCCGCCAGCGCAAAAAGGTTGCGCGAGCCGGACAAGGCCTGGCCCATGTTGTTGCCGGTCATCGACACCGCGCCACCGGTCGTCATGAGCAACGCACCCCACGCACCAATGAAGATCAGCGCCGCGTCAGCCAGCGGCCGCTTCGACGCAGCGATGTCCGGCAGGGTCCCCATCGCCACCACCTGCGCCAGCGTCATGACGATGCCGACGATGATGATGGTCGTGACCATGGCGAACGGAACCGCCGTCTTGGGATCTTTGGTTTCGCCGGCAGGCACACCCACGACCTCGTAGCCGCCATAGGCAAAAATCAGCAGTAACGCCGAGGTCGAGATCTGCGCCCACGTGAGCGACACGTCCGGCCGGAGCGCATCAAACGTCACGTAGGGCAGACCCAGCAGGATGAAGATGACCAGCGGCGTGAGTTTACCAATCGTCAAGGTGTTCACGACCCACGCACTCTGCTTGATGCCGAGCACGTTGATCACCATGATCGTGACAATCACGCCGACGATGACCGCCTCGCGCGCCAGCCCGGGCTGGTTCGCGCCAAGCTCGGGCCAGTAATACGCGAGGGCGGTGGTGAGGCCGTTGACCACGGAGGCCCAGCTGGCAACGCGGGTGACCCACATCATCCAGCCCACCTCAAAACTGAAGAACCGCCCGAAGGCGGCTCGTGTGTAAAGGTAGGCGCCGCCCGTGCCCTCAAAACGGCTGCCGGCTTCGGCGAAGTTGAGGGCGATGAGCAGCGACAGCACGCCGACCATGGCGACCGCAATGCCGCTCCAGGACCCGATCTGCGCCGCCAGGGGCGCCGCCATCAGGAACACCGCGCCGCCAATGACCTGATTGACGCCAATGGCCGTCAGGTCCCACTTTCCCAGCTCTCGTTTGAGGCCCGACATGTTGTGGGTGAGTATATTGACGTCCAGCATGTCCGCCAAGCCAAGACCGCCCCTGCCACCCACGGCATTCACCCTGCCGGCGAAGTACTACACCGACCGCGCGCTCTTCGACCGCGAGCAGCAGCTGTTCTTCCGACAGATGTGGGTCTGCGTCGGCCGATTCGAGGAGCTGGAGGGCTACGGGTCCTTCATCACGCGCCACGTCGCGGGAGACACACTGTTTGTCGTCCGCACGAGTCGGCCCGGCGAGCCGGACGCGGTGAAGTCCTTTCACAATCTCTGCCGCCATCGCGGCACTGCGCTCTGCGCGGAAGAAAAGGGACGCTTCGCCGGCTCCATTCAGTGTGAATACCACGCGTGGACGTACAACTTCGACGGTGATTTGATCGGCGCGCCACACATGGAAGGATCCCCCCACTTCCGCAAGGAGGACTACCCGCTTCTGCAGGCACGCGCGGGGATCTGGGATGGCTTTGTCTACGTCTCGCTGGCAGACACCGGCCCGACGCTTGAACAACAGCTCGCCGACATACCCGCCAAATTCCGGCCGTGGCGTATGGGCGATCTCCGCCGCGGCGACGGCATCACGTACGACATTCCCGCCAACTGGAAACTGGTCATCCAGAACTTCAGCGAGTGCCTGCACTGCCCCAACCTGCATCCGGCGCTCAACAAGCTCTCGCACTACCTCAGTGGTGAAAACGATCCGCTCCGCCCCACCTACATGGGTGGCCGCATGGATCTCAACGACGGCGTCGCCACGATGTCGATGGACGGCACGTCTCCACGAGAGTGCCTCCCGGGCTTGTCAGGAGAAGACCAGCGCCGCGTCTATTACTACGCGATGTTTCCCAACCTGCTTGTGAGCGCCCATCCCGACTACGTGATGGCGCACACGTTGTGGCCGCTGGCACCCGACCGCACACGACTGGTGTGTGAGTGGTACTTCCATCCGGACGAAATGGCGAAGCCTGGTTTCACGTCAGCCGACGTCCGCGAATTCTGGGATATGACAAACCGGCAGGACTGGCACGTCTGCGGACTCGCGCAACGCGGCATCAGCTCGCCCGTCTACCGCCCGGGCCCCTACTCTGCCCGCGAGGATCTCCTCTACGCCTTCGACCGGTTCATCGTCGCTGCGATTGGTGAGTAGCGAGTCGAGGTCCCGTGCTCACTGCAGCTTGGCGGTCTTCCTGGCGGGATTAAAAAACGGCGTTGGCACAACTGTCGCAGGCACGCGGTGCCTCACCACATCCACCGTATGTTCGACCTCGATCTTTGTACCGGCCGCCGCGTGAGCCGCACTCACGGTCGCGAGGCCAATCATCTGCTTGAGCACGGGTGACCAGGTCGACGACGTCATACGGCCGATTTGTTTGCCGCCGGAAAAGACCGGAACGGCCACACGTGAGGCCGTGGCCTGTGTCATCGGCGGCAGGCCGACCGCTTCATACAGCTTCTCGACGGCAGGCCAGTCAAACGACACACCAACGATGCGACGACGCGGAGTGACGGCGTTTTCGGCCGCCAACGCCGCGCGGCCAATGAAGCTCTCCTTGTTGAAGTCCACCAGGCGTCCGAGGCCGATCTCGAATGGCGAGTACAGCTGGGAGGCGGTCAACGCCTTGCGAGCGCTGAAGAAGTCGACATCAATCAGCAGGAGGCCCGCTTCTATGCGCGCGACGTCCAGCGCCAGCATGCCGACCGGCTTCAGGCCATGTGCTGGACCATGCGCCACGATCGCGTCCCACACCTTCGTGGCGTCCACGCGATTCATCCAAATCTCGTAGCCGAGATCGCCTGTGTAGCCCGTGCGCGAGATGTCCACCTTGGCGCCGGCGATCGTTCCGGAGATGACGCGGAAATATTTCAGCGACGCAATGTCTGCGTGCACGACGTTGCGCAACAGCGCCCCGGATGTGGGCCCCTGAATCGCGAGTGCGGCAACCTCCTCGGAGATGTCATCCACTTGCACATCGAGACCTGCGGAATGCTGCCGCAACCACCGCAGATTCGGCTCGGCCGCCGTCCAGCGGAATGTCTGCTCCCCCAACCGGCTCACCGTCCCATCGTCGAGCACCCGGCCATGTTCGTCGCACCAGGGGGTGTAGACGACCTGACCCACCTGAAGACGCTGAGCGTCACGCGTGATGACACGATCCACCAACCGCGCCGCGTCAGGTCCGGTGATCAGGTACTTGAACAGTGGGGAGATGTCGATGAGTGCCGAGCCGTTCCGGATCGCGTTGTACTCGTGGTCGTGATGGGGCTCGTAGGCGCTGACCGTGTAGTACCCGGCCCAGTCCCGGTAGTTGAGACTCTGGCAAAGCGGGAAGGTCCGGTCGTGGAAAGGGGTTCCTACAGGCATGCACGATTCTAATCGTCCAGGGGCCCTCAAGGTCCAGGGTCCAGGGTGCTAATTGAAGTTGACGACGGGACGGTCGGGGTGCTGATTGCCCGCACGGGACATACCGTGGTATTACTCGGGTATGAAACTGGCGCTTTCAATTCCGGACGATGTCTTTGAGTCTGCTGAGGTGCTGGCCAGACGCCTTGGTGTCTCCCGCAGCCGGTTGTACGCAACGGCGCTGGCGGACTTTGTGGCGAAACACCAGGGACGCAAGATCACCGCGCGGCTCGACGCCGTCTATGGCACCGAGGAGAGCGGTGTGGACCCGGCTGTCCGCCGGGCGCAGGCTCGAACGCTCTCTCGTGACTCGTGGTAATTGAGCGCGGCGAAATCTGGTGGGCCGATCTGGGTTCTCCGGACGGGTCGGGACCCGGCTTCCGCCGCCCGATTCTCATCGTCCAGTCGGACGCGTTTAATCGCAGCCGTCTCCGGACCGTTCTCGCCGTCGTCCTGACGACAAATCTGCGCCTGGTGGAAGCGCCTGGCAATGTGTTGGTCCCGGCCAAGCTCTCAGAACTGCCACAGGACTCGGTGGCCAATGTGTCCCAGCTCGTCACCGTTGACCGCGACTTCCTCATTGAGCGAGTGAGTCAACTCCAGGGTCAGACGCTCAAGAGCGTGGATGCCGGCCTTCGGCTTGTGCTGGCGCTCTAGCTTGATTTGAACAACATTGTTGGCCTGTAGTTCGCCCGTGGCACCCACAGCCCTCGGCGAATTTGAACAAATGGTCCTGCTTGCCATCCTGTGCGCGGGGCAGGACGGCGACGCGTACGGCGTCACAATCCATGAAGAACTCGAACGACGGACCAAACGAAGTGTCGCCAGGGGCGCGGTGTATATGACCGTCGACCGCCTGGAAAAGAAGGGACTGCTCACGTCGCACCTCACCGAGCCGCTGGCCGAACGTGGTGGCCGCGCGCGCCGCTGCTACACGGCCACCAAACCTGCGCTCGCCGCCCTGCACGATTCACGACGCGCGTTGCTGAGCCTGTGGCAAGGGCTCAAGGCCACGGAGTGATGGGGCACTGATGTCTGTCTTCGCCACACGATTGCTCCGGCGGCTGCTCACGCTGTCTGTCGGCGCGGCCCTGTCAGACTCGATCCTTGGCGATCTGGAAGAGGAACGACAACGGCGCGAAGCACGCTCAAGCAGGCTGGCTGCCCTCTGGTTCTGGAGCAATGGCATCCGTGTGGTTGCGTACGTCCTCACGCAACGTTCGCAGACTGCGATCAGTACCCTGGTAAAGGCGAGTTTCGTGGACACCCTCCTACTGGACATCAGACACGCTGTCCGGCGCCTCGCGCGCAGGCCGGCGGGCGCGGCGGCCCTCGTTCTCGTGCTGGCCCTTGGGGTCGGATTGACGTCGGCCATGTTCGCGTTGGCCGATCCGTTCCTGTTGCGGCCACTGCCCTATCAAGACCCCAACCGCCTGGTCGTGGTGACCCTCTCGTCAGATGCCACACGGCTGATCACAAAAAACACCGTGCTTCCGACCTATGACGCGGCCCCGAGGCCGACGGCGTTCACGTATCTTCACAATCCTCGGTCGGCGTCAGGAGGACTGTCCTTTCTGATCCGGAGTGATGGCAGTTCGGATGCGTTGCGCGAACCGGTTCGCCGTGCTCTGGCGTCAGTCAATCCCACGATGGCGATCCGCGAATATTCGACGGTCGGTGCACGTCTGTCCAACTCTGTCCGTGACCGGTCGTTTGCCACGCTGATGCTGACGCTGTTCGCGGTTGCCTCCCTGAGCGTGGCGGTCGCGGGCATCATCAGCGTCGTCATGTTCACCGTCGCCGGTCGTACGAGAGAGATTGCGATTCGAATGGCGATCGGTGCTCAGGGCCATCAGATCCGATGGCTCGTGTTGCGCGAGGTGTGCTGGGCGGCCATTGCTGGTGTCGTTGCCGGCGGGCTCGCTACTCGGTGGCTCTCGGGCGCGATGACGTCGCTGGTCTACGGCGTAGAGGCTGAGTCGTGGGTCGCCACTGTTGTGACAGCAGCGGGCACTGTGTTGCTCATGGCCATTGCCTCGACCGTGCCGGCACGGAGAGCCCTCCGCCTCCAGCCAACGGTCGCGCTGAAGGTTGAGTAGTGACCCTGTCAGCCCTTCTTGGCTTGTTCGAGCGTCTTAAGTCGCCGCTCGTGGCCGCTGAGGGTCATGGCGCACTGTTTGTCAAATGCGTCACCAGGGATTGCATGGTCTCGGAATAGCTCCTGCAGTTCCGCAAATCCTGCCCGCATTTCCCGCCGCAGGCTGTCGTCCTCACCAATTCCCTTGATGCGATCCAACACCTCTTCATGCAGGACCCCCATATGCCGTCGGAGGTCTTTCACGTCGGTCTTGAGGACAGCCACGTCGGTCTTGAGGACAGCCACGTCGGTCTTGAGGACAGCCACGTCGGTCTTGAGGACAGCCACGTCGGTCTTGAGGACGGCCACGTCACGTACCACGCCCCCAGTGGTGCCCTCCAACCCGCCAAGACGAGTCAGAATTTGTTCAAGCTGTTGATCCGACATCGCTCCCACTCCAGCCCCGACAATAACATCGTCGGCCCCTGAGTCAACGACGGTTGGTACATCAATCTGCAGCAAACGCCGGCCGACGACGAAAACAGGCGTACCGCGTGTCGAACGTCGCGTCGAATCGCTCCCAAGTGTTCACGGGTTGCCAGCCGCATCACTCCGCCAGTGGTGGTCATCCAAAGTGCACGAACACGACTGCCGCCACGTGCCGCGGCATCGCCGCGCTGGTCGCTAAAGTCTTCGGCCATCGACGCACCGAATTCATGTCGGAACGCAGACGGCAGCAGCCGAAGCAACGCGCGGTAGACACGTTCGTGCATTGGCGGGCGGCCATGGGTCAGATCCCCGTTCGTCCGAGTAACTTCTTTGACTGCGCGGTGAGCACCAGGTCCCGCAGCCGCTCGGCCTCCGCCAGCGCAACCTTGCGACCATAGAGGGTCAGTCGGTACGCCGTGCGGCGCTCGGTTGTGCCGCCGGCGGATTCCCGAATCCAGTCGTCGGCCAACAACCGCTTGAGGATCCCGTACAACGTGCCGGTGCTGAGTTCGACGCCACCCTGCGTCCGTTCCGACACCTCTTTGAGGATCGCATAGCCGTGTTTGTCACTGTCGACCAGCGACAGCGGTGTGTGACAGGTTCCGAAGACCGTGTGGCGCCGCTATAGTCAGCACATGGACGCCCTCCGGGATGTGCTCACACTTGACGGCCGGGTGGCGTACGCCTTGGTGTTTGGGTCGGCGGCACGAGGGTCGGCGCACGCGAACAGCGACCTCGATGTGGCCGTGGGCCTGATGCCGGGAGTCATGTTGACCCCACTGGACCTGGGCACACTCTGTTCGGATCTCGAAGCAGCGGCCGGGCGCGTCGTTGATCTCGTTCTGCTCGATGAAGCCACGCCAGCCTTGGCGTACCGCATCTTTCGTCATGGCACCACTGTTCTTGAACGCGACCGTACCGCCCTGGTCGATCGCAAGACGCGGGCGATTCTCGAATACCTGGATTTCAAACCCACCGAAACCCTGACGACGCGCGGGGTGCTTGCGGCGGCCGCCCGTGGTTGACGCTGCAGTGCTCGCTCGGAAGGTCGCGGCCATCCGCGATGCCGGGTCTCGCATCGCCGAGGTGCTGCCGACCACCGCCGACGCCTTCGTCGCCGACCGCACGGCGCGTGAAGTTGTCTCCTTTAACCTGTTCCTGGCGTTGCAGGAATCCATTGCTTTGGCCGCACACTGGTTGGCCGACGATGGGGTGGTCGTTCCGGAGACCTACGGCGAGGTCTTTGAGACACTGGGCACGCGGGGTGTCATTGACACCGAACTTGCCGATCGGTTGAGGGCTGCAGCCGGATTGCGGAATCTCGTCGCACACCAATACGGTGTTCTTGATTTCCGCCGCGTCTTCACGGTCGCCCAGCACGATGTCGCCGACCTGCTGGCCTTTTGTCAGCAATTGTCCGCCAGACAGTAGTTCGAAGACCTTGGACCCCAGGACCCTGGACCACTAGAATGTCCGTGCATGCCGCAGCAATACGACGCCATCGTCATTGGCGCCGGACACAATGGACTGACCGCCGCCGCCTACCTCGCCCGGGCCGGGCGCAAGGTCGTCGTCCTGGAGCGCCGCCATCTGGTGGGGGGCGCTCCAGGACCTGAGGAGATTTACCCCGGATTCAAGTATTCGGTCTGCTCCTACGTGGTCTCGCTGCTGCGGCCCGAAATCATCCGGGAACTGGAGCTGGCCAGACACGGACTCGAGATCCTGCCGCTCGATGGCACGTTTACGCCGATGCCCAGCGGCGACTACTTGTGGCGCACCAACGATCACGCACAGACCTTCCGCGACATTTCGCGCCACTCGCGTGTGGACGCGGAGGCCTACGACGAATATGGCCGTGCGATGGTGGAGATGGGCCGGTTCGCCAAACCCATCCTCGGGATGACGCCGCCCGATCCGTTTTCGCTGAAGCTCAAGGACCTCAAGCCGCTCGCCGACATAGCCAACCGCTTTCGCAAGCTCCCCGATCACGATCGCTACAACCAGCTGCAGCTCCTGACGATGAGCGCGGTGGACTTTCTGGACCAATGGTTCGAGACCGACGTGCTCAAGGCGACGATGTCCGCGTCGGGCATCATCGGCACGTTCCTCGGAGTGAAGTCGCCAGGAACGGCCTACGTGCTGCTCCACCACTACATGGGTGAGATTGACGGTGCGTTCCGCTCGTGGGGCCTGTCTCGTGGCGGCACGGGCATGGTGTCCGAATCAATCGCGTCGGCCGCGCGCGCAGGCGGTGCCGAAATTCGTCTCGACTGCTCAGTCAGCAAGATCATGGTGTCCAACGGCCGCGCGTCAGGCGTGGTGCTCGAAAACGGCGACTACATCCTCGCCAACACCGTGTTGTCGAGCGTGGATCCGCGCCTGACGTTCCAGAAGATGGTCGGCGAGGCACACCTGCCCGATGATTTCGTCGAGGATATCCGTCGGTACAAATTCCGCGGGTCTTCCGGAAAGGTGAACATCGCACTCGACGGCCTCCCGGACTTTACGGCGATGAAGGGCGTCGGGCCGCACCTGCGCGGTGCCATCTCGATCTCGCCCTCCATCGACTACATGGAACGTGCGTACGACGACGCGAAGTACGGACAGTTTTCGAAGAAGCCCTACATCGACATCGTGATCCCGAGCCTCACCGACCCCTCCGTCGCACCTCCTGGCAAACACGTCATGTCGTGTTTTGTGCAATACGCGCCGTACGATTTGCGAAATGACGATGGGACGCCGGCCGATTGGGATGACCATCGGGAGGCGTTTGGCGATGCGGTGATCAACGCGATCGCCGAACACGCGCCGAACATCCGAGACCACATCCTGCATCGGCAGGTGCTGACGCCGCTCGACATCGAGCGCACGTTTGGCCTGTCGGAAGGCAACATCTTCCAGGGTGAGCTCACACTCGAACAGCTCTTTTTCCTGCGCCCCGCGCCTGGCTGGGCGGACTATCGCACACCGGTCAAAGGCCTCTACATGTGTGGGTCGGCCACTCATCCGGGTGGCGGCATCATGGGCGCGCCCGGCCGCAACGCCGCGTTTGTGGCGATGAAGGGGCGGTGAGGTCGTGACCGACGTCATCATCATCGGCGGCGGACTCAACGGACTTGTCGCGGCGACATGGCTCGCGCAGAAGAAGTTTTCTGTTCTACTCCTTGAACGTCACGACCAGGTGGGCGGTGCGGCGGTCACCACCACGTCCGCACGTGGGTTCAAGACACCAACGCTCAGCCACTCGCTTGGGCCGATCAGCGCGGATGTGGTGCGCGCGCTTCGCCTTGATCGGGCGGGCGTCGAGTTCATCACGCCGGACCCGGTGCTGACGACTTTTGGCAGCGACGGTCACGCGATCACGTTCCATCGCGATCACGTCCTGACCGCCGCCTCGATCGGTGGTGTGTCGGCGCGCGATGCGGCGAACTGGCAGCCGTTTGTGCAGACAATGCAGAAGCTGGCAGGGGTGCTGGATGCGATCAATCAACATCCGGCGCCATCGATCGACGAGCCAGGCGCGGGCGACGCGTGGCGCATGTTGCAGGTCGGTCGTCGCGCACGGGCCCTCGGTCGTCGCGACCTGGCGCGTTTGGGCCGATACGTCCCGATCGCAGTCGCAGACCTGGTGTCCGAGTGGTTCGAGACGGACCTGATGCAGGCCGCCATCGCCTCACGCGCGGTGTTTGGACATCAGATGGGTCCGTGGTCGGCCGGCACCGGCGCCCTGTTGCTGCAGCGCATGGCCGAAGACCCGATGCCTGTTGGCGGCGGCGTCACGGTCAAGGGAGGCCCCGGTGCGTTGACGACCGCACTCGCGTCAATCGCGAGTGCCGCCGGCGTCACCATTCGCACGGGTGCACGTGTGGCGCAGATCCTGACGCGAGGTGATGCCGCCGTCGGCGTCATGCTCGAGTCCGGCGAAGAACTTCCCGCGCATGCGGTCGTCGGTGCCATCGACCCAAAGCAGCTGTATCTATCGCTCGTGGATCCAGGGGCCCTGCCTCCGACGTTCCGTCAGCGTGTGCAGCAGATTCGTGCCCGTGGTGTGCTGGCGAAGATCAACCTCTCACTCAGCGGCGGACCAGTGTTCCCGGCACTGCTGGGAGACGACGTGCCGTTGCGCGGCCGCCTCCTGTTTGCGCCGACCATCGACTACCTCGAACGCGCGTATGACGCCGTGAAGTACGGACGCATGTCTGAGCATCCGTGGATTGAAGCGTCCATTCCGACCGCGAACGACAGCGACCTCGCGCCTCCGGGCCAGCACGTGATGTCGCTGTACGTGCACTATGTGCCGCACAGCGACTCGGTCTCGCACGAGGGACTCCTGTCGCGCGCGCTCGATGTGTTGCGTCCACATGCGCCGAACCTGGACTCGCTGATCGTTGAACGTGAAGTGCTGACCCCGTACGACTTGGAACAAGGCTGGGGATACAGCGGTGGTCACATTTTCCACGGGGAAGGCGCACTGGATCAGTGGTGGATCAGTCGACCGCTCCTGGGCTGGGCGCATCATTACGGATCCCCGCTCAGTGGGCTTTTCCTCGCCGGGGCCGGCTCCCATCCAGGCGGCGGACTCACAGGTCAGTCCGGCCTGAATGCCGCGCGCGCGATCTCAGTGGCGCTCGGCCGGCGTCGTCGCGCCTGAGATCTCGGCGACCTCAGTCACCACATCACCTTGACGATGACGGTGCGCGCAATGGGCGTGCGGCAGATCGATCACCGACATCGTGTTGCCACCCCACGCCTGATATACGCCGACCAGGCACCCGCAGGGAGCAACGGAGCTGTTGATCATTGTACGAAGCCCTGGAGCCCATGCCCCGATGCTGAACACTCGACGTCTCTCAGTTGCCATCTCACACAGTTAGACACAGGTCACGCCGAATAGTTACATCCGATTTAGAAAATGTCAGTGGACCACCAGACACTATGGGTCAGTGGGGTACAAGAAAGTGAACGGACCATCATCACTTCTGGCGCTGGGGCGGCGTTGACCAGTTGCACCTGGGGTGGGTGGAGGCCAGGTGGCAGCCACGCGCGCAGCGTGCGATCGGGGCAGGAGGGGTCACGTTCGACCAACGCTTCGAGCATCGCCCCGATGCGTGACCCGCGCGGATCGCGATCCCCACACTCTTCGAGCACGACGCCCTCCGGTCCTCGGCTGACGACGATGTAGGCGGCAGCGCGGTAGCCTTCTTCAGCGACAAAGACTTCGAGCGTGCGCAGACCAGAGGGGCCAAGGCCGGCACGGAGTCGGCGTCGCGTGAGGCTGAACTCGATGAACTCCGGCGTGCGGTCGAGGGCGACGCCGGCGTCTTTCGCGTACGCCATCGAGATGCTGGCGATCTGCGGCAGGTCTGCGGGTGTCACGGCGCGCACCATCGTGCCAGGTGCGCCCCGACGCGTTCGGGGGATGTCGATGGTGACAAGCGTTCTGGGAATGGCGGTAAAGCCGAGGCGTTCGTAATACGACGCGCCGATCTCGGAGAACAGGACCGCGATCGTGCATCCGCGGGCCTGGCCGTCGGCAAGCATCGCCTCGATCAACTGCGGTGCCAGTTGCCGGCCCCGACGACGTTCCGGGGTGAAGACCGCGCCGATGCCGAGCACTTTCTCCGGACGCCCCTCGACTAGACCGTCAAAGAGGTACCGCTTGGCGGAGACCAGAACGTCGTCGCCCTCAATCAGTCCGACCCTGTGGAGGTGCTCCCGCCCCCAGGCGGTCTTCGTCTGGGCCGCATTCCACTGCCCGTAGGCCCGTCGGGTGAGTCCCTCGCCCCACGGGGGGTAGGTATCGTCCAGAACCTGGTCCAGAAGGGCCCCTCCAAGTATCTCCATCATTGCCTCATTGCCTCATTGCAACTTTAACTATCCCTGGACCATTCCGGTCCAACCGATCATGAAAGCCAACTTCTTTTCCCCTGGGCGCCTGGTCGCAGCTGCGGTGGCGGTGGGCCTTGGCGTCGCCGTTCCACTGGCGGGGCAGTCGGCTCCGGCCGCTGACACCGATACGGTGGTGCACGTGCTCAACCGCCTCGGCTATGGACCCCGTCCTGGGGATGTCGACCGGGTGAGTCAGATAGGGGTAGCCGCCTATATCGAGCAGCAGCTGCATCCCGAGCGTTTGCCGGACACGACGCTGGCGCAGCGTCTGACGGCGTTCCCGACGATCGGGCTCTCCACCCGGGAGATTGCGCGTGACTACTACGGACCGGCCGAGGCAATTCGACGGGCCGAGCAGCGGGCCGAAGGTCGCGCAGGGCAGCCGGCGACGCCACCGACCCCTGCAACGATGACCGGCGACACCATGATGATGGGCCAGCCTGGCCAGCCGGGGCGCCCCGCCCGTGAGCAGGCCTCGCCCGAGCTGCAGGCGGCACGACAGAAGGAACAGCAGATTCTGCAGGATCTCATGCAGGCGCGCCTGGTGCGCGCGATCACCTCGGAGCATCAGCTCGAAGAGACGCTGGTGGACTTCTGGTTCAATCACTTCAACGTGTTCGCCGGCAAGGGTCAGGTGCGTGTGTATCTGACGGAGTACGAACGTGAGGCCATCCGGCCGCACGTGCTCGGCAACTTCCGCGACATGCTCGGTGCGGTGGCCGAGAGTCCAGCGATGTTGTTTTATCTCGACAACTTCCAGAACGTGGATCCCAAGTCCGCGCAGAAGCAGGCCGACGGGCAGCAGGAGCGCCTGGAGCAGGCACGTGCCCGACCGGCGATCGCCGGGGGCCGTGGTCGAGGCATGGCTGCCGGCCGCACACAGACCGAACAACAGCAGGAACAACAGGAACAACGCCTGATGCAGGCGCGCAACCGTGGCCTGAACGAAAACTATGCGCGCGAGCTGATGGAACTGCACACCATCGGTGTGGACGCCGGGTACACGCAGGCCGATGTCGTCGCGGTGGCACGGGCATTCACCGGGTGGACGATTGATCGGCCACGCGATGGCGGGACGTTCCAGTTCAATGCGCAGATGCATGACAACGACGCCAAGGTCGTTATGGGCACAAAGATCACGGGCGGCGGCAAGAAGGACGGCGAGGCGGTGCTCGACCTGCTCGCGAATCACCCCTCCACCGCGACGTTCATCGCGACCAAACTCGCTCGGCGATTTGTCTCGGACGAACCGCCCGCCTCGGTGGTGGACCGCGCGGCGAAGGTGTTCCTCAGCTCGAAGGGAGACCTGCGTGAGGTGACACGTGCGATCGTGACCTCACCAGAATTTTTCTCCGCCGAGGCGCGCCGCGCCAAGGTGAAGACACCGCTTGAGTTTGTGGCGTCGGCTGTGCGCGCGTCCGGTGCGAACGTGACCGTGGTTCAGCCGCTTGTGCAGGCCCTGCGCGACCAGGGCATGCCGCTCTACGGCGCGCAACCACCGACCGGCTGGGGCGACACGGCGGAAGACTGGGTGAACACGGGCGCGCTGCTCAAACGTCTGAACTTCGCGATTGAGCTGGCCGGTGGACGATTCCGCGGCGTGCGTATCAACGTGCGCCAACTGGCGCCTGACACGAGCGAGGCCACACGCGACGCGCTCGTCTCGAAACTGGTCGCATTGCCGATCTCATCGATCACCAGGGACACGTTGTCCAAAGCCGAGTCTCCGCAACACCTCATTGCGCTGACGCTCGGTTCACCGGAATTTCAGAAGCGATAGGAGTCCATCATGTTGACTCGACGAATTTTCCTCAAAAACGGCAGCATGGCGATGCTCAGCCTGGGCTTTGCCCCGGCGTTTTTCGAACGCGCCGCGCAGGCCGCACAGACGAAACGCAAGGTGCTGGTGACGATCTTCCAGCGTGGCGCCGTGGACGGGCTCAACATGATCGTGCCCTTCGGCGAAAAGGCGTATTACCAGGCACGCCCGTCGATCGCTGTGCCGCAGCCGGGTCAGCCCAATGGTGCACTCGACCTCGATGGCTTCTTCGGTCTGCACCCGCGCATGGCACCGCTGCACCAGTACTTCACGCGTGGCGAGCTCGCGATCGTCAATGCGACCGGCTCGCACGATCCCACGCGCTCACATTTTGACGCGCAGGACTACATGGAAAGCGGCACGCCCGGCACAAAGAGCACACGTGATGGGTGGCTGAACCGCTATCTGCACGCGAAGGAACACGAACAGGCCAGCGCCTTCCGTGCGGTCTCGCTCACGCAACAGCTGCCGCGTGCGCTCCAGGGCAAGGCGCCGGCACTGGCGATCGACCAGCTCGGACGATTCGGCGTTCGCGCTGGTGAGTCCGGCGAGATGATGCAGGCGTCATTTGAAGCGCAGTACGCGGCCGCCGCCGACGCGATGCTCCGCCCGACAGGCAAGGACGCCTTCGACGCGGTCAAGCAGCTGCAGTCGGTGGACATCGCAAAGTACACACCCCAGAACGGGGCTGTGTATCCCAACAGCGGGTACGGTCAGGCGCTCAAGCAAATCGCGCAGCTCATCCGCGCCAACATGGGCCTGGAGGTCGCGTTCGCCGAATCGGGCAACTGGGATCACCACGCGAACGAAGGACCGCAGATCGCCAACCGCCTCGACGACTTCGCTGGTGGCATCGCCGCCTTCGCCAGGGATCTCGGCGACGGCATGGCCGATGTGGTGGTGTTGACGATGTCGGAGTTTGGGCGGACGGTGGCGGAAAACGGCGCGCGCGGCACCGACCACGGTCACGGCAATGCGATGTTGCTGCTGGGCGGAAACGTGAAAGGCGGCAAGATCTACGGCACGTGGCCCGGGCTCGAACGTGAGCAGCGGTACGAAGGCCGCGACCTGGCGATCACGACCGACTTCCGCGACGTCTTCTCGCAAGCCCTGCGCGGCCACCTCGGGGCCACGGACACCAGCCAGGTCTTCCCGGGGTATACCGTGGGAAGAACGCTTGGAGTGATCTGACGATTGTCTAAGACGTCGGGTGCCTTTTTTTGCTATCGCTTAGAGCCAAAAAAGGCACCCGACGTCCTCGTCGCTACCTGGTCGCTGACCAGTTCGAACCCTTGATCGTCTTGCCGTCGGCGGAGACCGTGCCCGAGTAGGTCGTGCCGTCGGCGATGAAGGTGATCGAAGTTCCGTTGAGCTTGCCGTCGGAAATCGCCGCCGCGCCCATCGTGCCGGTGACGGCCTGGAAATTCTGGTTCAGCGTCAGCGCCGCCCCACCCATCGTCCACTTCCCGTTCACCTTGGCGGGCACGATCCACAGGTGCGCGGTGCACCAGGATACGCAGTCCTCGGTCACACGGCGCGTCTCGTCGGGCACCCACTCATCGTCTCCCGATCCCATCATGAAGGTGTTGGAGACGACGCGTGTGCCGGGACGCATGTCGAGAATTTGCGGCCGGATGCGGAGGTTGATGTCGGGCAGCAGGAACAACGTGAGCACGTTGGCCTTCGAGAAGTCGGTCTTGAAGAGGTCGGCCTGGATGAACTCGACGCGGTCGGTCACGCCGGCGGCCTTGGCGTTTTCGATCGACAACGCCACCATGTCCGGGTTGTATTCGATGCCGAGTGCGCGCGCACCACGTTTGGCGGCCGTGATGACCGTGCGGCCGTCACCGGACCCGAGGTCCATGTGAAAGTCTTCTTTGGTGAGCTTGGCCATGTTGAGCATGAGCTCAACGGTCTCCTGGGGCGTCGGCACCCAGACCACGTCCTTGCCGGCCTGGCCGGACCGCGGTTCAAACTTCTGCTGCGCGCCCGCCACCTGCACCAGCGTCACCGCCAAGGCGGCCGCGAGTGCCCCGCTCATCACTCGTCGTCCCACAAACTGTCGCATTCCCATTACCCCCAAACCCAAATTGTAGCAGCCGGCCTCGTCTTCGGAGCAGCTGGGCTTTAGCCCGGCTGGCGTCCGTCGGGCTGAAGCCCGACGGCTCCAAGGACATAATGAGCACACCAATGACTCCCCGCACACCCTATCCAGTCGTTTCCGCGTCGCGTCTCAAGGCCAACATCCTGCGGATGCAGGCGCTGGCCACCCATGCCGGGGTCCGGCTCCGGCCGCACTCAAAGACCCACAAGAGCCCTGTCATCGCGCGGATGCAGCTGGAAGCAGGCGCGGTGGGCATCTGTTGCGCCAAATTGGGCGAGGCCGAGGTGTTCGCTGATCACGGCATTACCGACATTCGGCTCCCGTATCCGGTCAACCCCTCCAACGCCGACCGGGCCATCGCGCTCATGGACCGGGTGGCGCTGTCGATCATCGTTGACGACGAGGACGTCGCCCGGGATTGGTCATCAGTGATGGAGCGCGCAGGCAAGCAGCTCAACGTGCTGGTAAAGATTGACGTCGGCTTTCACCGGTGTGGGATGGACCCAGCCACTCCCGATTTGGTCGAGTGCATCGCCCGTATCGCGGCACTGCCGGGCCTCACGTTCAGGGGCATTTTGAGTCACGCCGGTCACGCCTACCACGCAGCATCGCCCGATGAACTGGCCGCCGTGGCCGCGACCGAAACCGCGATCATGATCGGCCTGGCCGGCAACCTGCGCGCAGCCGGTGTGCAGGTGGACGAGATCAGCGTGGGGTCCACGCCGACGGCGTCGTTTGCACCAACCCAGCGCGGCATCACCGAGATGCGCCCGGGCAATTACGTGTTTTATGACCGCACGCAGGTGGGTCTTGGGTCGGCAACGATCGCCGACTGCGCGATGTTTGTGGTGGCGTCGGTGGTGAGCCGCCCGGCACCCGACCGTGTCATTCTCGACTGCGGGAGCAAGACGCTGACCAACGACGGCGCCCGCGGTTTTGCCGATGCGCCCGGTCACGGTCTCGTGTTCCTTTCGGCCAACGCAGACGTCCCGGACACGGCCATCGTGATCGAACGCCTCTCCGAAGAGCACGCCACCTGCCGGGTGCCGGTGGACTCTCCCCTGCGCCCGGGCGACCGGGTCCGGGTGCTCCCGAACCATTCCTGCACCGTCACCAACCTCATGGATTCGCTGGTGCTGGCGGGCGATGACGGGGCGATGGAGCCGCTGGTCGTCGCTGCCCGCGGGCGAATCTGGTAGAGTGGCAGCCGCGATGACCCCGAAACCTCCTCCGTCCGGTGATGCACTTGGCATGGTCGAAACGCGTGGGCTCGTCGGCATGATCGAAGCCGCCGACGCGATGCTCAAGACCGCCAACGTGACGTTTGTCGGGTATCAGAAGGTGGACGCGGGGCTGGTGACCGCCATCGTGCGCGGCGACGTCGCGTCCGTGAAGGCCGCCACCGACGCCGGTGCCGCCGCCGCCCGCAAGGTCGGCGAACTGGTCGGCGTCCACGTCATTCCGCGCCCCGCTGACGACGTCAGCGATATCTTTCCGATCGAATAGAGCGTTTACCGCATTACTGCGTTGAACAGCACCTTGAACGTGCCGAAGGTCTGGCCGCGCCACTGGGGACGGAAGCCGATGAGCACGACCTTGCCGTTGCCGTGCTGCACTTCGAGCGCAGCGGCTTTGCCGCGCAGGTGGGATTCGCCGAGCAGGTAGCCCGACGCGAGAATGGCGCCTTCAGCGCCGTACTTCGCGAGCACGGTGCCCTTGAAGCCGTCAGTGGTTTCAAATGCCGGGCTGCTGTTGAAGAACACGTGTCCGGTCGGCGCGAAGCCGGCCATCACCGGCTGCGTGGTATCGACGTCGACGGTGAGCAACGAGCCCCCCGCAAAGAACTCGGACCGCGTGAGGCCCTGCAGCGCGTTGCGCACGGGCAATTTCAGATGCTCGATCGCAAACGCCGTGCTGCGATTGAGCGCGACCAGTGTGCCGCCTGCACGCACGAAGTCGTCGAGCGCCTTCACACGCGCCGCATCTTCAGGCGGAAGACCCGGCGCAGGCCCGCCTTGCGGTGAGCCTGCCGAACCCGCACGGCCGCCACGCCCGGCACCGGCGAGTGGACCGCGTGGTTCGTCGGTGATGACGATCGAGTCGAAGCGGTCGCGCAGAGGGGCCTGTGTCAGCTCCTCTGAGGTGAGGCTGCTGAATTCAAAGTCGAAACGTTCGAGCACCCAGCGCGTCCAGCCCTCGTCCATGCTCGCGAGCGGACGGAACAGGGCGACGCGCGGCTTGCGGAGTGTGTCGGTCGGTACATCAGAGCGTCGCAGATGCACCCCATTGACGTAGTAGCGCCGCAACAGGTCGCCGATGCGCGTGCCATCGATGCCGCCGAGCACGTAGTGCGCGGCGCGCTCCTGGGTCTCGGGCAGATACGACACCGTTCCGCCGAGTTTCCAGACCTGATTGATGACGCGGAACGCGTTCACTTCAACCGGGTTGATCATTACGAACGCACTCGGCGGGTCATTGGGCTTGACCGCCGGTGCCAGGGCGACACTTGCCGCCGGGGGGACAATGGCCGAGGCCACCGAGTGGGAATCGAAGCCGAGGCCAGGTGCGATGTCGAATGGCGCGACATCCGGGCCGTTGAGGGACTCGTACGTCTTGGGGGGCGCGTTGGCGGCCATGGGCGTCCCCAGTGGCTTCAGCGCCTTCTTCAGCTCGTCGGTCATCGGTGTGGTGAGCGTCACCGTATCGACGCCCATCGCGAGCGGCAGCGTCCAGCCGGCAGCGTCGTACGGCTGTTCGGGGGCGCCACCGGGTGATTCACGGATGTCCGGATACTTCTGCACGTCGAGCACCTGGCGTGCGAGCGCGATGAACGCCTGGTCGGTCGGGATCACCCACGACCCTTCGGGGTATTCGCGATCCCCAATACGCATCGTGGTCTGCAACTGCGACACACCGACGCCACCAAACGCGAGGCGACGCAACATCTCAACCGCAGCAACGGGATCGCGCTGATACGCGGTGATCACATACGCGTAGGGTCCGGCCTTCCGGTGCTGCTCGATCTGCCCGACACCCGCGCG
>Ga0163152_10003897_pt1 | contig 18976 bp, 21 predicted proteins | sample OliLakLV19MP8IB2_FD_148635 | JGI IMG/M metagenome (GOLD analysis project Ga0163152, IMG submission 148635) | Freshwater microbial mat bacterial communities from Lake Vanda, McMurdo Dry Valleys, Antarctica - Oligotrophic Lake LV.19.MP8.IB-2 | ecosystem: Environmental > Aquatic > Freshwater >...
TGATTAAGTTCCACCGGAACAAATAGGATGTTCGGCATGATAATGAAATGTTCAAATCTGTCACTTCGGGTCATTGCAGCAATGCTTTTGATTGCCGGCTCCCTGGCCCTTCCGGCGGCCCCGCTCACGCTGTTGGAGGCGCAGGCCTTGCTCAAGACCGGGCTGCCGGAATCGGTTCAATTCAATGTGTTGTCGGTCGGGATGACAGGAACGGCCAAGGCCGATACAAAGATCGTGGTTTCCTTCAGTCATCGGGATGAAAATGGGGTCACGCAGACGGGCAAGGCGAAAATTTTTGTTCCTTCAGGAACCACCGGAACAAGCCAGTTGCCGCTCTTTTACGCGGCCGGGTATGAGCTGGATGATGCGAATTGCATGACCCATCTCATGCGGGGATGGGTGGTGGTATCGACCCATGCGATGCCGCTCAATCCGCTGGTGCGGACGGCATCAGCCGACATAGCGTTGCTGCACCGGGCACGGTCCCTTTCATTTATTGATGATTCACGGGTGTTCATCGGAAGCGGGAGCGCGGGAGGTTACATGGCCTTGATGCTGACGGCGGAGACCTTTCCGCTTGCCGCGGCGATGCCCGACATGCCGGTTGTGAACTGGGGTTACAACGGCGCCTATTTCTTCGAGCAGGCCGGCAAGCTTAAGGCATTTGGCAGCCACAAGATCCCATTGCTTTCCATGGTAGCCAACTCGCTGACTCCGGCCGCGGAGGTGTTCGGATCTGATTATGGCGGTGAAACCTGGTTTCAACATTCCCCCATCGGTCATATCAGCCGGATCACTGCGCCGGTATCGGTCATTTTTTCCACAGCGGATGTGCTGGTGCCGATCAATCAAATTGGTGAGAAATGGGTGCAACCGGCTGATGCGAAACTTTTCCCGGAAGGTTTCACCTTCGATCCAAAAAAACTGGCACCGACCGCGCATGGAACGCAGCGTTTGATTGAATCGATCCCGCCGGATCTGGTTGAGGTGTTCGAACAGCGTCCGCCGGAGGGCGTCGTTCCGTTCACGCTCATCCCGGACCCGAAGAAGGCCAAAATGGTGGAACTTCCGGTGAGTAAGAAACAATGGACCGTTGTGATTTTTGACGAGGGATCGCCGGAGCCGCAGATGGGTCATTCCAAATATTTCTTTGGGGCGACGCGTGAAAACTTCATCAAGATCTAAAGTTCTGGAAAGATTGCAGTGAGCCAATTGACTCCGGCGAAACTGGAGCAATTGGCCGGCCGCCATGCCGGGGTGGAATGGGTGAAGGGCCAGCTGAAACAACTCGACTTTGCGGAGGCGGAAAGGGCCGATGTGCTGCGGGGATTGAAGACCTATATTGCGCAGGGCCCGGAGCACGCGGCCCATTTCAAAATGTTGTATCAGAAGCTGCCCAAGGAAAAACAGCTGTTGCCGGAAGGGTTCTAGTCGGCAAATTTCACACCCCCCTTCTGATTTCTGCCGGAGGGGGCGCGAATTTGCAGACTACAGTAAAGGGGTCTTGGTATTGACAACTTAAAGTCGTGGAATCTGAGTCGGCGGCATGGCGCGCACGTTGCGGGCGGAATTCTCGATCAATCGGTGGGCGAGGCTCCGGCGAGCCGTGACCTCCTCGCTGCGTCAAACAACCAAACAACGTTGGAATGGACGTATTAAATAAATCGCGGCACGAGTCAGGGTTCGACGGAGTCATGCCCTACTGTTCCTGGAAGAATTCAATGTCCCGCTGCCTTGGTTTTAATTTCGTAGGGAATTCGGCCCGCACAATGCATTCGTTCGCCTTTCCTCGCCGGGTGGGAGTTGGTCAGCCACCCTGGTCGCACGCTCCGCCTTCGCTGCGGGGACCCGCTACCTCCAACGATGGCGGTTTCGTGGCAGTTTACTCTCCCTTCCAGAAACTTGAATCCCCCTCTCCGTATTGCTATGATCAGGTTCATGCCGATGACCTTGGATCAAATCGTTGAAGAAACCCGTCAAATGCCCTCCGATGTCGTGGCCGAGTTGGTGGACCGCATTTTGTTGGCCCGTCATGGTGGGGTCGAGCCCGAGATTGAGGCGGCCTGGAAAACCGAGATCGACCGGCGCATCACTGAGATCGAGGAGGGCAAGGTGGAAGGCATTCCGCTCGAAGAATCCCTGGCCCGCATCCGCAAGATCGCCGGCCTGTGAGGTATCTGCTCCATCCCGAGGCCGACCGTGAGTTGGTTCAGGCGGTTGGGTACTACATGCAGATTGGGGCGGAATTGGGAATCCGTTTTTACCGGGAAATGGAACGACTCCTTCACGCCGTCTGCGCCGACCCGCAGCGCTTCCACAAGTTTGATCCTCCCGCCCGGCGCTACTTCAGCGCTCAGTTCCCCTATGCGGTCGTCTTCCTGGAGAAGCCCGATCACATCTGGATCGTTGCTGTCATGCATATGAAACGCGAACCCGGTTATTGGCGTAAACGGCTGTAAACTTGGGCTCACGTTCGCGATTCGAACGAGGAAAATCCTGGCTTGATCCAATGCTTTCAGAGTCGCTCAACTCTCTTCGCCGCTGGGCGTCCACCATTCGCCGATATTTGCCGGAGTTCCCCGCAAAAGTTTGCGCCGAGGCCTCGGACTGTTGCGCGTCAGATCGCCTCAACTGGCGACGCCGGGGATCAATGGAAGGTCCCGCCGGCCTACCTTTAAAGGGGTCATGGTCCAAGGCTGGCGGACAAAAATGTCCGCGCTCCGATGGATGGCGCGTCCGGGAATTCGATCCGGCCGGGCGTGAATTCAGTCAGGCGGCTTTGGAAACGGTCTTTGCGGTCAGAGCATGAATCAAGCTCTCAAAAATCAACCGGCCATCCGCGCAGCCGAGAAGCGATTCGCTGGCGCGCTCGGGATGCGGCATGAGGCCGGCAACGTTCCGGGCTTCGTTGCAAATCCCGGCGATGTTCAGCACCGAGCCGTTGGGATTGGATTGTTCCGTCGGCTCGCCCTGGGCGTTCACATATCGCCAGAGAATCTGCTTGTTCGCTTTCAGGCTTTCCAGTGTGGCTTCGTCCGCGAAATAACATCCTTCGCCATGGGCGATCGGCACGCGCAGCAGCTTGCCGGCGGGGATCCGGTTAGTGAACGGCGAATCGGCTGTTTCGGTCTTCAAGAAAACGTTTTCGCAGCGGAATTGCAGCGAACGATTTCGGATCAGCGCGCCGGGCAAAAGGCCCGCCTCGCACAAGATTTGAAACCCGTTGCAAATGCCGAGCACGTGTCCGCCGTTACCCGCAAAATTCTGGACCGCCTGCATGATGGGGCTGAAGCGGGCAATCGCACCCGTGCGCAAATAATCGCCGTAGCTGAATCCGCCGGGAACGAGCACCGCGTCGGCGTCGTCGAGCGAATCTTCCTTGTGCCAGACGAGGCGCGCGGAATGGCCGAGGACGTTTTTCAGGACATGGACGAGGTCCTGGTCGCAATTGGATCCGGGAAACTGGAGGACGGCAAAATTCATAAAACGATTCTCAGATTGTCAGATTTCGCGCAGCGAATTGAAATTCCTGGCTCTGAAAACCTGATAATTCGAAAACCTTCAATCTGTAATTTCAAATTTGTAATCCTCAATCACCGGGTTGCTCAGAATCTTGTGGCAAGCGTCGTCGATTTGTTTGCGCCAAGTTTCCTTGTCACCGTTGGGCAATTCGATCTCCATGTATTTCCCGACATGCACCGCGCCGACGCCTTTGTAGCCCATGTGTTCCAGCGCGTTTTGCACGGTTTTCCCCTGAGGATCGAGAACCGCTTTCTTGGGCGTAATGATAATTTTGGCTTTCATGAAAAACGAACCGTCCATGCGCGAGAATGTTAGGGCGTCGCCCGTTGGATGCCAGTATTTTTTCCCAGTTGACGTTTTCCCGCACGTTGGCACAACTGAGGGATGCAAAATGGGATTGCAAAAGCGGGCACCGCGGCCCGGCCACCTGTGATTTTCCTGATCGGCGGACTGGCCACCGTGCTCTTCTTTTTTCCGCCAGCCGAATTTTCGCTTTATCCCCGTTGCCTGTTTCATTCGATCACCGGCTGGGATTGCCCGGGTTGCGGATCGTTGCGCGCCGCCCATCAATTGTTGCACGGCAATTTCGAAACGGCCTTCAGCCTTAACCCGCTGTTCGTCACGGCGCTCCCGATTTTTATGTTCCTGGCCGCCTTGCGATTCACTTCAGGCGACAAAGGAAAAACCTTCACGCCGTTCCTTCTGCAATCCCGCTGGCTCTGGCCGTTGCTTGCCCTGGCCGTGGCGTTCGGAATTCTCAGAAACATTCCCGCAATCTCCGCAATCCTCCAGTAACCAATCCTGCCATGTACACAATCATCGGAGCCGACCAGAAAGAATACGGGCCAATTTCGTTCGACCAGGTGAAGCAATGGATCGCGCAAGGCCGCGCCGACGCCGCCACCCTGGTCCGCGCGGAAGGTGCGTCCGACTGGAAACCGCTCGGCGTCTTCCCGGAATTCGCCGCCAGCTTTTCCCAATCCGCCGAAAAGCCGCCCGTCATCGGCGCGATCCCGCCCGAACAACTCACCGCTGAAGTTTTGGCGCGGGACTACAGGCTCGATGTCGGCCAATGCCTGAGCCGGGCGTGGCAACTGCTCACGAGGGATTTCTGGCCGATCATCGGCGTGAGCGCCCTGGCCCTGGTGATCCTTGGCGCAAGCGGCGCGGCTTACGTTTCGCTGCTCGTGACCGGCCCCGTGCTGGGCGGCTTGTTTTGTTACTATCTAAAAAAAATCCGCGGCGAATCGGCGGAACTGGCCGACAGTTTTTCCGGGTTCACCCTGGCCTTCTTGCCTCTTTTTCTGGGACACCTTGTTTCGGCTCTGCTCATCGGTGTTGGCCTGGTGTTCTGTATCCTGCCGGGAATCTACCTTGCGGTGGTCTGGCAAATGGCCCTTCCTCTGATCATCGATCAACGCATGGAGTTCTGGCCCGCGCTGGAGGTGAGTCGAAAGGTGATTCACGAAAGATTTTCGGAATTCCTCTGGTTTGCCATCGCCATGACTTTGATTAATCTTCTGGGCGTGCTTATTCTTTTCGTCGGGATCTTTGTCACGTTCCCGCTGACCATGATTGCGCTTGCCTACGCCTATGAAGATATTTTCCGCGCTCCAACTTCGACGCCCGCTCAACCGAAATGAGCTGTGGAGTTGCGCACTCGTCAACCAATTCGCCACGCCAGGACTCGGTTCAGTCGTCGCGCGGCACTTCATCGCCGGCACCGGGCAATTGATTCTCGCCATTGTCGGATTCGTTTTGTTCGTCGGCTGGTTCGTGCAAAAGATGCGTTTGTTCTATGGCCAGATCACCGGGACAGATTTGCCGGTGGACGCCGGCTCCCGCCTGCTCGTGTGGGGCCTGGCCATCTTCGCGATTTCGTGGATCTGGTCCCTGATCACCAGCATCCAGATGATTCGCAGCGCGCCGAAAGACGTCATCCCGCCTCTCCCGCCGAAGATCATCCCACCGGATCGGTAAAATATTTTTCTCGATGACCAAGCCCGGCGGCCATCGCAAATAAAACGCGCAATGACAAAGGAGAATCAGGAAGCTCGATTGCGGGTCGGTAACCTGTTCAAGGAGAGTTTCGGCTACACGCCAACCCACGTTGTCAAAGCGCCCGGCCGACTCGAACTCCTCGGCAACCACACCGACTACAATCAAGGTCTCGTCCTGTCGCTGGCGGTTGACAAATATATTTTCATCGCCTCCTCGCCGCGAAGTGATGGTTTCATTGAACTCGTTTCCTCCGCGTTCTCCGAAAAGGAGAAGTTTTCCATCAGCGAACTGAAAAAGAATCCGACCGCGCCCTGGGCCGACTACATCAAGGGCGTCCTCGAACAGCTTCGCAAACACGGCGTCCATTTCGGCGGATTCAACGCCGCGATTCACGGCACGGTTCCGATGGGCGCGGGCCTGAGCAGTTCCGCCGCGCTCGAAGTCGCAACGGCGCTGACGGTTCGCCAGCTCTTTCCCTTCACGCTCACGAGCACCGGTTCGACCCTTCCGCCCAAGCGCGACGCCAAAGGCGGATTGCGCCCGCTGCGCCACGACGAGAAACTCAATCTCGCGCGACTCTGCCAGCGCGCCGAAAACCAATACGTCGGCGTGCAAAGCGGAATCCTCGACCAGATTTCGTCGCTGTTCGGGAAGCAATTTCACGCCATGGAAATTGACTGCCAGGATTTGAGCGTCGATCACGTGCCGTTGATGGGTGAAATCGCGATCCTGATCTGCGACTCGGGCGTGAAGCATTCGCTTGTCGGCGGCGATTACAACGAGCTGCGGCAGCTGTGCGAAAGCGCCGCGCAAAAGATCGGCATGAAGGCACTGCGCGCTGTCGATTCCAAAATGCTCGCGGAACACAAATCGAAGCTGACGCAGCGCGAATATCAGTGCGCCTGTCACGTAGTCGGAGAAATCCAGCGGGTGATTTATGGCGCGACCGCGTTGCGCGAAGATGATTTCACCCAATTCGGCCAATACCTGTATCAAAGCCACGAAAGTTCGCGCGATCTTTTCGGCAACAGCATTGAGGAACTCGACGCGCTGGTGGAGATTGCGCGGCAACATCCCGCTACGCTCGGGGCCCGCCTGACGGGAGGCGGTTTTGGCGGCGCGACCATCAACCTGGTCAGGCGGCACGCCGTCGAGGATTTCAGCCAGCACATGTCCACCGAATACAAAATGAGATGCGGCCGCGAAATGAAGCCGTTGCTCTGCCAGGTTGTGGATGGGGCGAACTGAAATCACCCGAACTCCAGATTTTGAGCCGAGGTGCCGCCGGAAAGACGCGCCAACTTGCGTCGGCGGATACTCCGTGACCACTCTTCTGGCAGTTTTTAATATACGAACAGCGGTTCGTATATCTATAGTAGGCGTCACCACGTTTTAGCCATGAGTCATCCCTACACAGAGTTTCAGGACACAGCGCTTTGGAGAACGGTTGATGCAGCTCTCGCGGAGTTGGAGGAGAATCGGGACGTTCAGGTGAGTACAGCCAGAGAGTATGTTGTCGGATATTTGTGTCAGCAGCTTTCTCGGCAGAAGCTTGTCACCGAGACTTCGGTTTCGAGAGATTGATTTATGAGTTCACGATTGATGCCTAACCATGAAAGCTGGAGCGAAGGGTCCCACTCTATAAGCTCTCGCCTTCCCGACTGGAAACCCTGACGAAAACGGCGAGCTGATCACAGAGTTATTCGCATAAAAAGCGGAGCCAGTTTGGGGGCGAGAAAGGCTGATATGGAAACGACAGAGGACTACATAACGCGGGCCAGAAACGATCCGCGGACGGCGGATGAGTTGATCGAGGAATCGGTCTCGGCGGCCGGCTACCGGAACAGTCAAGATGACGTGTTGTCAGGAACATATTGGAATCCCGTGCGTATCCTGCATTTCCGGGCGGACGCGCCAACGATGGCTGCGGCCAATAATCTGTTTTCCAGTGAGAACGGCGCAGAGCGAGTCCTCGCTGCGGACATCCTGGCGCAAGTCGCCGTCGGAGATGAAACCCGCGGGACCGAGGCTGCAGATATTCTGCTGCCCATTTTCGAGCAGGAAACCGACGTTGAAGTGCTGGGGGCCATAGCCTGCGCGTTTGGGTTTATTAAGGATGCCCGGTGTATTCCCCGCCTTGTCCAACTGAGCATCCATCCCGATGAAACGGTGCGATATGAAGTAGTCCTTGGATTGTCCGGACACGACGAAGAAAGCGCCATCGCCGCCCTCATTGTTCTGTCCTCTGACGCGGACGAAGACGTGAGGAACTGGGCGACGTTTGGTTTGGGGAAACAAACGGAAGTGGGCACGCCAGAACTCAGAAATGCGTTGATCGCGCGGCTGAGTGATCCCGACGACGAAACCCGGCACGAAGCTTTGGTCGGTTTGGCGCTGAGAGGTGACACGAGAGTTGTGCCGGCATTTTTTAAGGAACTTAAATCCGCCGGTTCGGCAGAGGAGTTGGAGGACTGGTATTTGATCACAGAGGCAGCGATTGCTGTCATCCAAGCCGCAAAGAATTATCCGGACGCTCGATGGTGCTTGTTGTTGGAGGAATTGATGGGCTTGGAAATCGGCGACCCGTCAGAGGCTCGGAAAGCCATCAAAGGTTGCCAGAGTGTTCGCTTGCGAGACTCACTTTCCTGAATGTCTCCTTCGTGCCGCCGCCTCTGATGAGGCGCGCAATCCGACCCCACTCAGGGAATAGGAACTGCGAGTGGATGAGTGGATACGGTATTGACGAAGCACGACCCGACCCAACAAACTCACCCGCGATGACCCAACCAGATCCGTCCTTCGCACCGCCATCGCGCACCCGCTATTGGGTCATCGTTTTCGCCATCACGCTCGCGATAATCACCTACATTGATCGCGTCTGCATTTCCAAGGCCGCCCCGTTGATCCAGTCCGACCTGGGATTGAGCAAGGAGCAGATGGGCTACGCGTTCGCCGCGTTTGGCTGGGCCTACGCGCTGTTCGAGATTCCGGGCGGCTGGCTCGGCGACGTCATCGGCCCGCGCAAAGTGCTGATGCGTGTGGTCGTCATGTGGTCGGCCTTCACCGCGCTCACCGGCATGGCGTGGAACCTGACCTCGCTGGTGGTCTGCCGGTTCCTGTTCGGCGCGGGTGAAGCCGGATGTTTTCCCAACCTGACCAAGGCGTTCACCCTCTGGCTGCCGGCCGACGAACGGGTTCGCGCGCAGGGGATCATGTGGTTGAGCGCGCGCTGGGGCGGGGCCTTCACGCCGCTGCTGGTGGCGTGGGTGCTGATGTTCATGTCATGGCGCTGGGCCTTCGCCCTGTTTGGAATTGTCGGAGTGGTCTGGGCCGTTTTCTTTTATCGCTGGTTCCGGGACAGCCCGCGCCAGAATCCAAAGGTGAACGCCGGCGAACTCGAGTTGCTGGCCGAGGCGGAGAAAAACGCCTCCAACCACGGACCCGTCCCCTGGCGCAAGCTGGCCTCGAGTCGCTCGGTCTGGCTGCTCTGGGCGCAATATTTTTGCATGTCGTTCAGTTGGTACTTCTACATCACCTGGATGCCGACCTACCTGAACGAATCGTTCCCGCAACTCACCGACATGCAACGAACGCTGCTCAGTTGCATCCCGTTATTCTTCGGCGGAATCGGATCCATTTTCTGCGGGCTGATCTCCGCCCCGCTCGCCCGGCGGCTGGGCGGCACGGCCCGGACGCGGCGCGCGCTCGGATTTTTCGGACTGCTCGGCGCCTCGATCATGCTCGTGGTCTCGATACAATTTAAGAATCCATTGTTTGCCGTTCTCTCGGTCGGCATGGCCAGCTTTTGCAACGATCTCGCCTTGCCGGGCGGCTGGGGTGCCTGCATGGATATCGGCGGCCGATTTGCCGGCTCGCTTTCCGGCAGCATGAATATGATGGGCAACGCCGGGGGCGCTCTCGCTCCAATGATCGTGCCGTTCGTGCTCAAGGCCGCCGGCGGGAATTGGAACGCCAACTTCTGGATGTTCGCTGCCGTTTATTTCCTCGGCGCCCTCTGCTGGCTCTTCATCGACCCGGTGACGCCACTCGAGGAACAGGTCAAAGATTGAAGTTTCCGTCCATGAGTTCGCGCGACCCCGTCTTCGATTCCGGTGCGCCCGGGATTTTTGAAATCCAAACCCGCGGCCCCGGCCCGGCGGGCAGTTTGCCGTTCACGGAGGATTTGCTGCTCAACAGTCCCAGCGGCGATCTCTTCGGCATGACCCAGAATGCCGGCATGGGCTGGAACGCCGACGAGGTCGGGCGCAAACCGTTTCTCATCCTCAGTACGCAAGGCGGACTCCGCGCGCCCGACGGCAAACCGATTGCGCTCGGTTATCACACCGGCCATTGGGAAATCGGTTTGCTCGTCCAGGCTGCAGCGGAGGAATTTCGGCGGCTGAAAACGATTCCCTTCGCCGGTTTCTGCTCGGACCCGTGCGACGGGCGAACCCAGGGAACGATCGGCATGTTCGACAGCCTGCCCTATCGAAACGATGCCGCGATCATTTTCCGGCGACTGGCCCGCTCGCTGCCGTTGCGCGCCGGCGTGCTCGGCATCGCCACCTGCGACAAAGGTCTTCCCGCAATGTTGATGGCGGTGGCGGGCTTATCCCATCTGCCCTGCGTGGTGGTCCCCGGCGGTGTCACGTTGCCGCCGGCAAACGGCGAGGATGCAGGCACGGTGCAAACTTTGGGTGTCCGCTACGCGCATGGGCTCGTGTCTTTGTCGGAGGCGGCTGAACTGGGCTGTCGCGCCTGCGGAACACCAGGGGGCGGCTGCCAGTTTCTCGGCACCGCCGCGACGTCCCAAGTGGTAAGCGAGGCGTTGGGCTTGTCGCTGCCGCACTCTGCGCTGGCGCCGTCGGGGCAACCGGTCTGGCTCGACATGGCGCGGCGTTCCGCGCGGGCGCTGCATGGATTGGATGAACGGAAACTGACCACGCGCGACCTTTTGACTTCCGCCAGCATCGAGAACGCGATGGTGCTGCACGCCGCGTTCGGCGGCTCGACCAATCTGCTGCTCCACATTCCCGCCATCGCCCACGCCGCCGGATTAAAGCCGCCCGCCGTCGAGGATTGGATCGCCGTCAATCGCCGCGTGCCCCGCTTGGTCAGCGTCCTGCCGAACGGCCCGGTTCATCATCCGACCGTGCGCGTGTTTCTCGCCGGTGGCGTCCCGGAAGTGATGTTGCATTTGCGACGCCTCGGTTTGCTCAACACCGGTGTCCTGACCGTCACTGGAAAAACGCTGGGCGAAAATCTCGATTGGTGGGAGACGTCCGAACGGCGGACGCGCTTTCGCGAATTGTTGCGCGAACAGGACGGCGTGGAGGCCGACGAGGTGATTTTTTCGCCGGATCGCGCGCGCGAGCGTGGTTTGACCGGCACCCTGGTTTTCCCGCGCGGCAACCTGGCACCGGAAGGCTCCGTGGTAAAAGCCACCGCGATCGATTCCTCCGTCGTGGATGCCGATGGGGTCTATCGCAAGGAAGGTCCGGCGCGCGTTTTCGTCAATGAGAAGGATGCAATGGCGGCGATCAAGCAGGGGCGAATCCAGGCGGGCGATATTCTCGTGCTGACCGGCGTTGGGCCGATGGGCACTGGCATGGAAGAAACGTATCAAGTGACCGGCGCGCTGAAACATATCCCCTTTGGCAAACACGTCGCGCTTTTGACCGACGCACGGTTCTCGGGCCTTTCCACCGGCGCGTGCATCGGCCACATCGGCCCGGAAGGTTTGGCGGGCGGGCCCATCGGAAAAATTCTGGAAGGCGACACCATCCGCATTCAGATAGATCGCAATCGGCACGAAGGCACGGTCGATCTGGTCGGGGAAGGCGAGCGCCGTTTTACCTCGGAGGAAGGCGTCCGCGTCCTGGCCGCGCGTGCGACCCGACCCGATCTTTCGCCCAACGCCAATCTGCCGGAGGACACGCGACTGTGGGCGGCGCTGCAACTGGCCGGAGGCGGAACCTGGGCGGGGTGTGTCTATGACGCTGAGAAAATCATCGCGACCATCGAGGCCGGGCGACGGGCGTAGAGAGGGAACGCTCCAAGCGCCCTATTCGTCGGCCACCAAACCCGGAAACCAGCCACACGACGTTCGAACGGTCGTCCTGCGGGGTCAAAAATATTTGGTTGTCGCGAACGGGAGAACTCTCTCGTGCCCACCCCTTTTCATATCAGCGCATGGCTGGCCGCTTTGTCATGAGTGACGGATGGCAATAGAAGCAACTTGGTAAAGCGCCAAAGCAGGCAGCCAGAGCAGCACGAACGCAATCGGAGCCTGCCACGGCTGGCCGCGCCAAAACAACGGAACGACCGTGACGAGTGCGGCTGCGGCAATCGCTCCGCTGATGAGCGCGAGATGATACTCGCGATCGTGGCTGCTCCACATCGAAAGCCCGCGCCACAGCGGCCAGAGGCAAGCGTTCAGAATCGTGCCGAGCGCGAGTCTGACCCATCCCTCTGTTTTGGATTTTGTCATGGTATGGTCTGCTGGCCTGGAATTATTCTTGAACCAACTCTCCGGCAAGTGATCTCCCGCTCTCCCCATATCACCGAAAACTGGTCTGTGGCGATGGATTTGATCTCAGAAAAATAATCCTGGCTTGCACAACAATGGTTAGGTTCGACGCTCTTTCGCCACTCTCAGTCGGTCAAAGTTAGGTTGAGCCGGTTCGTTCCGATTGGAGAAACGCGCCAAGCCGTCGCAGCAAACGTTCGTGGCGCTCGGATGCGACGGAGCCGAGAACTCCCAGCAATTGGTCGGCGGGGAGGACAACGAGATAGCCGAGGCGAATGAGCGAAGCGGCCTTGAGTCCGCTCTGGCGAAAATCGGGATGTGATGGATCGATGGTTTCATCGAAGCCCGCGACCTTATGACGGAGTTGGGTGCTGCCGCCGCATACGAGCCAGTCGCCGAACGGAGGCATCTGCCGGAGCAAAATCACCGGGCGCGGCTTGGTGCGGCCGTCCGCTTGTGTGAGCGGCGTCAGCGCGACATCGCCCGCGTTCATCGTTTGACATCGTCCAAGGTGTATTCCGGTTCTTCGTCACCATAAGCGCGGGCGAGACTCTGCGCACTGAGGGTTGCCCAGTCTGCGCGCTCGCTATCGTGCCCTTCCGGGGACGGGGAGAGCACGGTCACGGCAAGGGGAGTGTTCGGGGAAAGTGCGAACGGCTCATCAAGCACGATATGCTCGCCGTCGTAGTGGGCTTTGAGAATCACGGTTGGCATGGCAGATGGATACTCCGTTGCGTCAAATAGGGCAAACGCCCAGGCAAGCCTGCTGGCGCACCCCCTTCAACATTTCACGGAGCGACCGCGTAAAAGGCAAACGCACACGCGGGCAGTGCAACAACGCACAGCATCGATGCACCGCCCCGTTGCCCCATTTGATCAATGCAATGCACTGAGGTGCACTGAGGTTAACCAGCGTTGGCGTCAAACTCACTAAAAACCTCCTTGGCCTGCGCCAACTCGGCAGTGGGAACACGAATGGAATAATCAATGTCCACGCCAGCAATCGAGAAATGGCTCGACGTGTCCACCTCCAACGGATGAAGACCGGCCTGCTCCAACATGCTGATCAGTAGCCCAGCCTCAATCTGTGTCCGTGCAGTGCGGACTGTCGTGAATGTTTGTGTGCTCATAAAAACGTGGCGATGCCTAGACATTGTGGCTCGGCGATGAAAGTGATTGAGTGTTCGATTAGGGTTCTAAACGCGGGTCGCCCGGAACCCGCGTGTGCCAGAACCTGCGCATGTCCACCGGTTTGGTCGGCACCGAGATTGCCAGTCGCAACAGCAAACTAGAAAGAATCCAAACACCCATGAGCAAAATCATTCACTTCCTCGGCCAGGATGTCCACCAGGAAACGGTGGCCATATCCATCGCCCCGGAGCGGAATTCGCGGAGAGGTGGATGACCGCAGGTTCGGAGAATATCTCATCCAAATCGGTAGGGCGAGACTCCGTCGAGTCGTGACTTCCTTGGAGCGTCAAACAACAGGCCAGCGCTGGAATGGAAATATTAAGTCGCGGAATCAGTCAGGGTTCGACGGAGTCTCACCCTTCCACTGGCGGCGTGCGTGTTCCTTGAAGGACGCGGCACGACTCCGATTACGAGATTGCTCATTTGCTATTCGACCCTGCGGCCCGCCTCCGGTTCCTCAACTTGATTGGCTGCTTTGGCCGCGTGGATGTTTTTTTTGAAGAACCACGATCGGCCTTTTTGTGTTCGCTGAACACACGTCCATTAAAAAACTCGCGCGCTAAAACCTCAATAAAACAGGGCTTCGCTCTATCCCTTGTTTCTTACGAGACGTCAGCATGTTGCTTCAATCGATCTTTCTTAGTTAGGACGTGGGAAATGCGAACGCCACACCAACCAGCAAAAAGAATAGTTCCGAAAATCGAAGACGAAATAGCAACGCTGTTTATAAATCTCTTGGTTTTTTCTCTGTGTAGTGCCGCTTTAAATTCTGGCGTTGGATTTTTTTCCCATCTTTGTAACGCAATGTTCTCGTCCGTTCGGGTAGCGACGAACTGATTGAAAACAAAAAACGGCAGCGCTGCGATCAACGCCATGATGAAATAGATTCTCATCGGAGACTTCATATAAAGACACCTAAAGTTTAGTGACCATCCAAAACGATGTGCTATTGGGAATCACGGGGCGACGGTAATTTTCGCTTGCTCTCTTGTCGAGGGGAATTCAGGAAGGAAATGCGCGTGGATATTAAAAAAGCAACCCGCGGCGCGCAGAGGACTGACGCGCCTCTCATCGTTGGGACGTGGTGCCAGTCCTGTGCGCGACGCCTGTCAAATTAATTTCCCGACGCGCGCGTTGCGGCCCTCACTGGCGGTCGATGTTTTTGCGCACCCAGCCGGCGTGCATGTCGAGATAGATCTGGTTGCGTCCGCCGTTGTGCGCGGACCAGCCGCCGGGCGGAGGTTCGCTGGGCCCGTGGCTCCATTGATCCTTGAAGCCCGGCCACCATTGCTTTTCAAAAAATGGCGTCATCAACCATTCCTCGTCCGAGACGCTCGATTTCCGGGCAGCCGCAACGCTCGAAGGCGAGCGTCCGCGCAGATACCGCGCGGCATCCGGATTGAGTTCCGCGAGTTTGTCGCTGATGTAGTTTGCGGAACCGCGTTCCGGGAGATCGACGCCGTTTTCGCGCCAGGGACTGAAGAAATGTTTCTGCCAGTCGTTCGAGCGGGCGGTCGGCACCGGCGGGCTGAGCCAGATGCGGACGTTCGGCATGTAGGGATGCAACAGCGGCATGAACGAGCCCATGGAATTGTAGCGCTTGCCGCCGCCATCCACCGGAGGCGTCAGTTGCAGTTCGGCGTCCGGCACGTAAGGCATTTTTTCCCGGTTATCCGAGAGATAAATGGTGGTGGCGATGCCGATCTGGTGCAGATTTGAAAGGCAGGCGGAACGATGGGCGCGATCCTTTGCCTTGGCCAGCGACGGAAGCAGCAGCGCCGCCAGCACCGCGATGATGGCAATGACGACAAGCAGTTCGATGAGGGTGAAAGCGAAGTGAAATCGCCGCTTCGGTGATGGAGCGAGGGTTCTGGCGGGGGCAGCGCTCTCGCGATTGAGCGCCGTCTCCAAGGCTGTTCGTGAGCTTGGCATTTCCTTGATTGAAACAGGAATTCATCGATGCAGAAAAGAATTTTCCCGAGTGCCGCGAAATTTTTCTTTCCGTCCGAGGGTGGCTGGCTAGTTTTACCACACGTCGTCCTAACTTTATGAAGAATTTATTTTTCTTTCTCATGGCCACCTTTTTTCCCGTTTCACAAATTTCCGCCGCCGACCTCCGTATCGGCCTCATCGGGCTGGACACGTCGCATTCCACCGAGTTCACGCGACGCTTCAATGATTCGACCGATAAAAACCATGTTCCTGGCGGCAAAGTGGTGGCCGCGTTCAAGGGCGGGAGCAAGGATATCGAGAGCAGTTGGTCTCGGGTGGAAGGTTACACGAAACAATTGCAGGAAAAATTCGGTGTGAAGATCGTCGATTCGATTGAGGAACTCTGCGAGCAGGTCGATGTGGTCATGCTGGAAAGCGTCGATGGCCGCCCGCATCTGGAACAGGCGCGTCCGGTCTTCAAGGCGAAGAAACCGATCTTCATCGACAAGCCGGTCGCCGGAACGCTTTCGGACGCGATTCAGATTTTTCGCCTCGCGAAAGAGCACAACGTCCCCTGCTATTCGTCATCGTCGTTGCGCTATTACCCCGGGCTGACTGATTTGAAGAACGCGAGTTTCGGCGAGCTCAAGGGTGCCATTTCCACCGGCCCGGCGCATCTGGAGCCGCATCACCCTGACCTTTTCTGGTACGGCATTCATCCCACTGAAGCGCTCTTTACGATCATGGGCACCGGCTGCGAATCGGTGGTGCGCACCTCCACGCCGGACACCGACGTGGTGACTGGAGTATGGCAGGGCGGAAAAGTCGGGACCTTGCGCGGCCTTCGCAACGCGGTGGAGCCGTATCGCGTGACGGTCTTTGGCAGCAAAGCCGTGCTCGACCAGAAACCGGGCGGCGATTACACGCCGCTCCTGCGCGAGGTGATGAAGTTTTTCCAGACGGGCGTCGCTCCAGTGTCGCCCGAGGAGACGATCGAGATTTTCGCGTTCATGGAAGCCGCCGACGAAAGCAAGCGGCAGGGTGGTTGCCCGGTAAAGATCAGCGACGTGATGAAAAAGGCGAAGGCGGGAATTAAATGATTCTTCTGAAATGAAACATTCGCTCGCGCCCTGCCCTTATCTCCTGGCAAGGGATCCGTTCGAAATCATGACGTGGCTCGCGCCCGCGGTTCGGGAGAGGCTCGGAGCGCGGACATTTTTGTCCGCGTCGCATCCGGAGAAGTTGCGCCAGGCGGACAAAAATGTCCGCGCTCCGTTCTGGGCTCGTGGAGGAAACAATTAGGCTGAGGGCGATCATGTTGCTGGAAATTTCTGACCTGAAAAAATCCTTCCGCACGCCGGATGGTTCGATCCATCAGGTGATCGACGTTCCAACGTTTTCTCTGGAGGAGAAAGCGCAGGTTGCATTGCGCGGGGAAAGCGGCTCCGGAAAAACCACGCTGCTGAATTTGATCGCGGGTATCCTGAAACCGGATTCCGGCCAGATTTCCCTTTCCGGCCAGAGAATTTCCGAGCTGTCGGAACCGCAACGCGACGGCCTTCGCGCCGAATCCATCGGTTACATTTTTCAAACCTTCAATTTGCTGCAAGGCTATACCGCGATTGAAAACGTTTTGCTCGGCATGTCGTTTGGTCCCGGTGTGGACCGGGACTTTGCGGTAAAACTGCTCACGCGCGTCGGCCTGGGAGAAAAATTGAAGCACTTCCCGAGGCAGCTTTCCACCGGCCAGCAACAGCGGGTCGCGGTGGCGCGTGCCTTGGCCAATCGCCCAAAACTCGTCCTGGCCGACGAACCGACCGGCAATCTCGATCACAAGAGTTCGCGCGAAGCCTTGCAACTGATTCGCGAAGCGTGCCGTGAAAATGGCGCGGCGCTTTTGCTGGTGAGCCACGACCGCGAGGTTCTCGGACAATTCGAGACTGTGTTGGATCTGGAAAAACTCAATCGCGCCGCGCAGGCAGTTCATGATTCGTAAATCGTAAATCCCAAATCGAAAATTGTTCATGAGTCTCTGGCAAATCGTTTTCAAAAGTCTGCGGCAACATTTGCTCTCGACACTCGTCACGGCCTGCTCAATCGCGCTCGCAGGCGGCCTGCTCATTTCCGTTTGGGTGGTCAAATCGCAGGCGCAAAAAACGTTCACGCAGGTCAACGGCGGGTTCGATGCCGTGCTCGGCGCGCGCAGTTCGCAACTGCAGCTCGTGCTCAATTCCATTTTTCACCTCGAAGCCTCTCCGGGAAACATCGCGTGGCAGGACTTTCTGGATATTCAGGGCGACCCGAATGTCGCGCTCGCAGTTCCAATTTCCGTTGGCGACAACTACCGCGGCTACCGGTTGGTCGGAACCATTCCGGACATGTTCACGAACAACCCGTATGCCCCGGGCCAGACTTACCAGGTTGAGAACGGCGGGAATTTTTTCCTGCCGGGTTACCAGGAGGCCGTCGTCGGAAGCTTCGTCGCGCAACAATTGAAGTTGAAGCCAGGCGACGAATTTCATCCGTATCACGGGCTCACCTTCGACGAAGAGGAGGCGCACGAGGAATCCTACACCGTGGTCGGGATTCTGAAGCCATCGAACACACCGGCCGACCGCGTGATCTGGATTCCGCTCGAAGGACTGCAAAACATGAGCGGCCACACCGAGAAGGCATCGACTGAGGTGAGCGCCGTCCTCTTGAAATTCAAAAGCCCGATTGCTGGAAAACTTTTGCAGATGAAAATTAATCAGCAGGAGAACCGGCTGACGCTGGCGTGGCCCATCAGCAGCATCATGGCGCAACTGCTCGACAAAGTGAGCTGGTTCGACCGGGTGCTGGCGCTGGTCGCGTATCTCGTGGCGGTCGTCGCAGCGGCATCGATTCTGGCGAGCATTTACAACTCGATGAACGAACGCCGCCGGGAGATCGCGATCTTGCGCGCGCTCGGCGCGAAGCGGCACACGATTTTTCTCTCGGTGGTTCTGGAGGCGATGACGATTTCCGCCCTGGGAATGTGCATCGCCTTTGCGATCTACGCTGCGGTGCTGAACATTGTCGCGCAGATCATCCGAACCCAGACCGGCGTGGTGCTGGACCCGTTCGCGTTTCATCCCGTCATGATTCTTGCGCCGCTGGGAATTATCGGGCTGAGCGCGCTGGCCGGGATCGTTCCGGCGTTCAAGGCTTATCGCACCGATGTCGCGGCGAATCTGGTTCCGAATTCGTGATTCACCGTAGCGCAGGATTGCATCCTGCCGTATCCGCAGGTTTCGAACCTGCGTGGCGCGGCGAGAAGGGCAAATCGTCCGGCCCCCGTCGCATACGAGAAGCGCCTGGTAGTTCCGCCGTTCAGCCGGTTGCAAACCGGCGATACGGCAGGATGCAATCCTGCGCTACTGCGGGCTCGTTTCCCCTTTCTACTGGATTCCGCCTTCTGACTCCTGAATCCTGATCGCGTGCAACTCGCTCATCTTCGTCTTCGTGATTTCCGCAATTACGCGCGGCTCGACGTCGATTTTGCGCCCGGCTTTCACGTACTGCTCGGCGACAACGCACAGGGCAAAACCAATATTCTCGAGGCAATCTATCTCCTCGCGACGCTGCGGTCTTTTCGCGGTGTCGGCGGCGCGCAGATGGTGCAACACGGCAAGAAAGGCTACTTCGTCGGCGGCGCTGTCGTGGCGAAGAGTGCGCACGAGATCAAAATGTATTGGTCGAGCGCGGAGCGAAAGCTGAGCCTCGACGCCCAGCCGGTTCGAAAACTTTCGGACTATCTCGGCACGTTGCGCGCCGTGGTTT
>Ga0163152_10003898_pt1 | contig 18972 bp, 20 predicted proteins | sample OliLakLV19MP8IB2_FD_148635 | JGI IMG/M metagenome (GOLD analysis project Ga0163152, IMG submission 148635) | Freshwater microbial mat bacterial communities from Lake Vanda, McMurdo Dry Valleys, Antarctica - Oligotrophic Lake LV.19.MP8.IB-2 | ecosystem: Environmental > Aquatic > Freshwater >...
GTGCCCGTCTGTGCGAAGGCGCAGACGTCTTTTCCGTTCAGCGTGAATGGAAGCGCTTGAACCTGCACGGGCGTTGGCATCTTCCAACCGAGCGCGGCAATGGCTTCGAGCAGGCGTTCGTCGTCGACCAGGCTTGCAAAAGTGACTTCGACAGGCTCTTTCGGCGCATCGAGGATCACAAGGCCTTCGGATATTTCGGGGGCAACGTCCGCAAACAGCGACTGCACGGAAGGAACTTCCACAGGGGCCAGTTCAGCGATCTTCGCGGGCGCTGCGTTTTTCGTCGGCGCGGTATTTTTCGCGGGCAGGACTGGCGCAGATTTCGCTTCCACGGCGGGCTCGGTGGACTTTCGGCCGCTCTTTTTGGGCGCCTGGGTCGCGACCGGTATCGCTTCGGCTTTCGTTTCAATCTTGGCCGGAGGCACTGCCTTTTTAGCGGCAGGCTTTGTCTTCACATCATCTGCTTTTGCAGACGCAGCCCGCATTTCGCCGGATTTTGCTGCGGGTGCTTTCGGAGATGACGTCTTGGCTGCTGGAGCCTTCGTGTCTTTCGCCTTGGGCGCGGGTTTGACTGCCGCTGCCGGAGCCACGGCCGACTTCGCTGCGCGCGGCTTGACCGCTTCCGCTTTCGCGTCGGTCTTGGCGGGCGCTTTGGCCTTGCCCTTCGTTTCGATTTCCTTGGGGGAGGCTGGCTTGCTCTTGGACGTTGGACGGGTCATACGAACGACACACTCCGCTCACGATGCGAGACGCTGCTGTCAGAAGGAACACACCCTCCGTCCTACCGGACTCCAGTGGAGAAGTCGACTTTCGCCGCAAAGTAAAAGGCCGCCTTGTGCCGCCTTGCCGGGTGTGCCATAGATCTGCGTTCTGGAATTTCTGGGGGACTTCATGCTCAGCGGATTGCTCACCTTCCTTCTGATCGTCGACGCGCTTGTGCTTGTGCTGCTTATCATTGCACTTCAGCACGGCAACGAAGGCGGTATTGGCACGGCGTTTGGCAGTGGCAACTCGACCGGCTTTTTTGGAGCCACGGGCGGCGTGTCACTCATCATCCGCGCCACGTGGATCTGCGGTGCGCTGTTTTTCTTGCTGTCTATGGCCCTTGCCTGGAACAAGACACACGATCACTTCGGTGTCGGACGTGAGATTCAGGGACTTCTCGGCGCGCCCTCGGCTCCAAAAGCCGAAAGTGGAGCGGGTGCGAATCCCACAACATCTCCGATAGCGCCGGGTGCTGCAGGAAGTCAGGCGCCCCCTGCTGCTGAAGGCATGGGCAGTGCTCCTGCTGCTCCAGCAGCTCCTGCAACGCAGGTTCCACCTGCCGCAAAGCCAGCCACAGCGCCTTAAGCACTGCCAGAACCAAGAGCCCAGTCGCTTGACCAAAGCCTCGACCAAAAAAAGCGGCGTCACCCCAATGGTGACGCCGTAATCATGTGCCGGGCACTTCGATCGCGATTCTTCCCGGCGATGGCAAAGAGCGTGGAACTTCTGTTCACCCGAAAGTCAAACTTCGGTTTCGTCCACGAGATCCGCCGTGCTGGGAAGGTCGGGGTTGCGCAGAAAAGGGTCGGTGTACTGGAAATTGTCGATAGCGTACTGCTGCGCAGGTGGGATTATTTTGTAGGTCGGAGCCTGGGGTATGACAGGCGGCTGTGGGGGAGTCACGCTGCTTGAAATAATGCGCGTGACGTATCCCGTGACCAAGACGACTTTGCCCTGCTCGGCGCTCGCGCCCGCACCGCGTGCATTTACCACGGCTGAGGGAAACGCGACTGCGAGCCGTGCGAGGACGTTCGACGCGCGCGACTCTGAAAGGATCATATTGGTGCGCGCGGCGCCGTCTGCAGATGCATAGCCCACAATTTCGATGCCGGTCACGGTGCCTGCTGCGCGAAGTGACTCAATACAAATCTCAACGGCGGATGAATCCTGAAAAGTCGTTCCGGCGGAAAACGAGATCATGCAGCTCGGGTTGTTGCCCGACGCTGTCTCGTTCGCGAGTCCGGCCGATGTGAAGGTGCTGATGGAGGCGAGTGCAGCGAAGCTGGAAAGCGTCATGAATTTCATGGGAGTCTCCTGAAAAAGGCCGCGGAGATTTTCCGCGAATCGTGCTGCTGAACATCTTTTTCATTGCAGAGCGCGTGCCAATGCACCTGCCTAGAGAAATCGTGTCGTGGCCGCGCAAATCGCGGATCGTACAGTCTGCGATAGCACCCTCGAGGGTCTGGTGGTTTGATTGGATGAAAAAGGCACCACTAAGTGGATGGGAATTTCCACCATGAAAAAAGGCCCGGAATTCTCCGGGCCTCTCTTGCTGCCACACGCCCGCATGCGGGGGTGGTTCCAACAGGACAATCATCAGGTCGGAATGTCGTCACCAAGCTTCTTTACGTTACCCAAAGCCACGAGCGCGAGGATAACGACCACGCACAGCACAGCGAGGGAAAAGAAACACGACGCCCGGAAAAGCGGATCGTTTTCGAGGCTAAAAGTGGCCGCCATGGCACCGACGCCAATAAAGCCCACCACGAGCAGCGAACGGATGACGTCGCGCAGGAACAGTAGGATGAAGATCGACGAAGCATTCTTCTTGAGAACGACCGCAAGGTGCGAATCTTTCGCCTTCTGAACTTCCGTACCCTGCGAATGCGTGATCCAATTTGCGCCCACGATCGCCGCGGTGCGAAGCAGGGTCATTCCAACGGCCATTTTATACCCTTTCTTCAGCGAAACAGGCGCATTCGCGCCCGTCATTGCCAGCGAGCGCTGCATAGGATTACTTTCTTTTGCTGAGAAGCAGGCCGCCAGCCACAACGCCGAGACCGAATGCGCCGAGGACGTAACCGTAGGGGCTGCTGTGCAGGTGTCCGTCAACCTGCGAAGCCTTGTTGACGACGTTGCCTTTTACTTTATCGAACTGCTCACGCAGGGTGGCGAGCTCGGCCTTCACGGCATCGAGATCCATACCTTTGAGAAGATCGGCTGCAGACTTCTGTGCGCCGTTGCCGAGGTCGTTGAGTGCCTTGTTCGTGTTATCGATCATCGTGAAATCTCCTTGCGTTGTTGTGTGGCTCTACGGAACTATTTTTACAATTCGAACGACGAATCTCAATCCATCATGGCTTTGTACATCCAAGCGAGCTTACCATGGGTTTTGGCAAGACCGGTAAACATGTCGGCGGTCACGGGATCTTCGTCGTCGAGCTGTTTGATAAACGTTTGATACTGGCGTTCGATGTCATGGTGCGAATCCGCTAGATGGCGAGACAGCTTGAGCGCGTCATAAATATCGACGTGATCTTCTTTAAGGATCGACTTGCTGCTGAGTGTCGCGTGGTCCGTGGGCGCCATTCCATCGAGGGCTCGAATGCGTTCCGCCACGAGATCGAGTTCTTCGATCAATATCGCGTAATTCTTTTTGGTGAACTCGTGCACCGCGAGAAAGCACGAGCCCTTTGAGTTCCAGTGCGCGTGGAAAGTCTTGAAGAGCAATCCATGCACGCTCGCCATCGCGATGGACAAGGCGGCAAGCGACGTCAGGTTGCCATTCCTGTTCGCCAGCATCGGACCGTTTGCCGCCATGGAGGAAGAATTCTGGGACTGCTTTTGAGCCTGGTTGTTCTGGTCCACTGAAAACTCCTTTGCGGCCGGCCACCTCAAGCGAGGGGGTCCAATCCACTTGTGCTTTTCTCCCTTTGCAACGCGCGTGCCACGAGATCCAACCGCAGAATCGGGAGAAAAAGGCGTGAGATCGTACCCCTTGACTCCACGCTGACACCATCCGGGTCGACGTGTCTGGCTTTGACGACGGATTTGTCATTCATTCGGGTGTCTCGCTTTCCCTTCACTCTCCCAACGAATCGAAAAAGATCCCCGCAAACAACAAAATTCCCCAGCCCGAATACGGGAAGGGGAGAAACGGTGGCGTGATAGATCGTTAAATTGTCAACTTAGAACGTTGCGCCGAGGTCGACAGACACGCGCGTCAGCTCTTTGGTGCGGCCCGCGGAGAAGAACACTGAGTAGTTGGATGCCTCGAGTCCAAGGCGGCCTTCACCACCCGCGTCGAAGTCGACTTCCTTGTCAGTGTCGTTCCACGAACCACCGATGAGTCCGCGAGGTCCCACCACGAGCGGGCCGACTTCAAGTGCAGGGAACAGCGTGCCGTGGAAGTTGAAGTTCTTGTTGTCTTCAGCGAAGTCGCCGAGGAACGAAGCGGTCGCACCAGCTTCGATGCGTGCGAGCGTCGTGCCCACGTTGCGACGAACATAGGAGACGTCAGCTCCAAGTGCGTTCATGTACTCATTGCGCTCCCACACCTTGTCATAGCCGAGGCGTGCTGCCACACGGAGGTCGTTCCAACCCGAGCGCATATTTTCACGCTGGACGGAGGTGGGCTGCTCGTTTGAGGCAGTAGAAGCCGATGCGGTGTCGAGGGCAGCCACCTGAGTGGAGTCGGTGGTTGTAACGGCCACGTCGCCGCTGTTCACATCGCCGGTGACCATGGGAGCAGGCTGCTGGTTGGAACGCAACGTGCCTGCCGCAGGAAATGAAGTGATCTCACCGGCAGGAGTCTCCTGAGACACGCCTGCTGTCGATCCGCTGCTTTGGTCATGAAGCAGCGCGCCCGTCTGAGGATCGGTGGCCGAAGTGGCTGTGTGCGGTGTGGTCTGGCCGAGCTGGCTCGCAGGTGCGGAACCGGAGGCGTCGCCAACCATTGTTCCAGTGGCGTACGAAGCCACGGCCACTGCGCTCATTCCACGCTCAGAGTCTGCGCCCTTGCCTTTGGCTACGATTTCCGTGCTTGGAAATGCGCGCGACAGCAAGTCTTTCAGGGCGTCCGCACGATCCTGAGACATCTTCTGATTGACAGCCTTGGACCCACCAGGAGAGGCGTAGCCGCTGATGTCGATGCGCGACACTTTCAGGCCCTTCAGGGAATCGATGCACTCGTTGATAGCCGAGTCGCTCGCCACAGTGGTGCCTGCGCTGAACTGCATCGCGCATTCTTTTGTCTCAAGCGTTGCAGCGAAAGTGATGCAGGGAACTGCAAGCGAGCCGAGCGCGAGGGCGGTGCGCAGTGCGGATCCAAATTGGTGTTTTGTCATGGCTAGGTGTCTCCTCAAATGGATTCTTGCTGCGGTCCAGGGACACAACATGTGCCACCGGTGAACGGGGCCGCCCCGTTCTTTACTGCTGTATGTAGATGACGACCTTGCTGGGGCCGCCGTTGCTCTTGAGCACGCTTCCTGCATCGTCCAATGCAGCTTCACGGGTGCTCACATCGTGGAGAGCCTTGTTGCCGAGCTTCGCAGGACGCGTCCGGAAGATCTCTTGAAGAGTGTTGGGGTTCTTCGCGAGATTGACTTCGACGTAATCGCCCTTCAGCCCGTTCTTGCGGAGTGCGTCGGCCACTTTGTCCGCGCGTGAGCGCGCAAGCTTCACGCTGTCATTTCCAAGAGCGTCCCGCCCATCGGCTGGAAGCTCTTGATCGGCCCATGCCGCGACATACACTTTCTGCTGGCGTGTCTGACTTTCGAGCTTGCTCACCAGGAATTTGAGCTCCGCTTGCTCGGTAGCAGTGATGGCATCACTGCCTTTTTCAAAGGACACTGTGTCGGTGGTGCCCTTCGTTTCTGTCTCGGCCCAGGCCGCGATCGAGAAGAGTGCGCAGCCTGCAATCAAATGCGATGCGACAGACTTCACGAGCATAGCTGGGCCTCCCTTAAAGCGGCGCGAACGAAACCGTGCGTGGCTTCGTTCACGACAGTGAGATTGCAACAGGCGTGCCAGCCCTCTGCCGCACAAGAGGTGGCAGGATCGCATCGTTTTCTCGCCTGGGTCCCAAATGACTGAATGAAATTCCATACAGAAAGAAGGAGAAATTTCATTCACGGTCGAAACGACGAAACGCGTCGTGGCACTCCACAACGCGTCGAAAATTTTAGATAAACGGTAAACTTTCTGATGAAGCAGTTCCGCTACGCTCAGTACTCCGGGGTCGGATTTGTTGGGTGCTGTGGCACCTGCACGGGGACTTCGGGTTCCTGGGGCAGGTCCTTTGGATCATCAAATCGCGAGTCGGTGCGAGCTATCTTTCCCTTGCGGCGCGCTTCTGCGTCTTGCCGTGCGGCTTCCACCTGTTCTTCCAGAATTGCTTCCTGAGCCTGGTCGACATCGTTGTCTTCGCTGCGAGACGTGTCGACGTCGTTCCTGTCCTTACGCGTCGTGTCATTGCGGACCATGGCGATCTCCTTTCGACCGAACCGGCGTCGCGGGACGGAAACAACGGAGACACGTTTCGTTCGTCTCCCCGCGTAACCTGCCTGACGCAAGTGTTACTTGTTCGAGCTTTTCGAGTCCGACTTGGTGTCGGCATTCTTGTGGGAAGTAGAGGCTTCGGAACTCTTTGCCGAACTGTCCGCCTTTTTGGTGTTTGACTGTGCGGGCTTCTTCTTCTGGTTCTTCATGAGAGGACTCCTCTGATATCAAAAGAATGGGCGGATAACGCGTTGGCACGCGAGTCCAATCCATCGTTACCAAGTTCCGTGCCATGGCATTTCCGATTTTCGAATGCGTAAACGCGTCAAAAAATGGCTGTTCATGCTCGAACGCAAGCGAAAAATTCGCGAAAATGACTCTTGGCTGCAAAAAAATCCTTCACTCAATGACCTGATATCCAAACAGAAAATCACTTCGTGAAATCGGCAGTCATTGAATTCAAATGACATGCTCCGATAACGAAACACGGATGCTTCGTCCGTTTCGGAGGGAAAAACATGGTCGCCCGCAATACCGTGGCGAAGTTGTTCACGCACCTCACGGAGGCAAGCCGGCTTGCCGTTCTTGCCGCGCCCATTTCACTTGGCCAACCGTTAGGAGGAGTTGAACTTGGGCCGTCCAAAATCGCGTCTACAGGCGTGTTCGATCGCCTGCTGAGGCGCGATTGGAACGTGGCAGAGATGGGGGCCGTCGGATGTGCGGTCCATTCAGCGGCGCCCCTCGAAGCTGTGCACATTGCACCCTCGTGCGTCGATGAGCATGTGCGGGCGTTGTCTTTCCACAATGCGTCGTTGCTTGGCCCCGCGCTGGAGGCTGTTGCAGCGGCGGCACGCGCGCACGGTTGGTTGCGGGATTTTGTTTTGACTTTGGGCGGCGATCACTCGACTGCAGTGGGATCGATCGCGGGCGTTTGCGATGCCTGGAACGACCTGGGTGTCGTGTGGGTCGATGCACACGCGGATTTTAATACGCCAGCTTCAAGTCCGTCCGGAAATTTTCATGGCATGCCTCTCGCCGCTTTGTGCGGAGTGTTTCCTTTGCATGAGGTGGCCGGATTCGAATGGTTCCGTGCCCCGCTCTCTGCAAAAGATGTTGTGATCGTAGGGGCACGTGCACTCGATGTGGAGGAAGCTGCCCTCCTCGCTGTTCATGGTGTGCGAGTCTTTTCTGCTGACGAGGTCTTTTGCCGTGGCATGGACGCGGTGATGGACGACGCACTTGCGCATCTGCTCGCAAGGGGGCCGCGTCCGCTGCATCTGAGTTTCGACATCGATGCACTGGATGCGGCGCTTGTTCCGGGCACTGGCACACCCGAGCCTGCTGGACTTGCGTTGGACGAAGCCGAGACACTCTGTCGACGACTTCGCGACACAGGTATGTTGGTGGGTATGGACTTGGTGGAAGTGAATCCCCTGCGCGAAAAACCCGAGGCTCTGGAGGACAGCGTGGGTGAACGAACACTTGGCTGCGCCGCTGCTCTGTTGCTGGCGGCTCTCGACAGGGGGCCTTCCTAGTCAGACTTATGGGCCTAGGCGGATGTCGCTCGGACCTGTTGTTCCTTTGCCGGAAACAGTGCCGCCGCTCGCCGCAGTTTGAGAAGGCGTGCCACTGACACAATTCTCTGCGCACCATCTTCCGACAACAGCGTCAGTTCGGCCTCGAGGTCGCAGATCTCTAGGAGGTCCTGCAAGGTCGCGAGCTGGGTATCGGTGAATGAATACGCGTCAAGCATGCCCCGCGACACCTTTGCGAAGCCCCTGCGTGCGGCAAGGTCGCGGATCTGAGCCTCGTCGCCGCTGTCGAGCGTTGCACGTGCCGTTTGACAGGTGAGCGATGTGTGACCCTCATCGCGCAGATCGAACAACGCCGATATGTGCCACCACTCAGGAACCGAGCGCCACGTGCCGTCTGGAAGGATCCAGCCTGAGAGCTCTCGGACATTACTGACCCCATGCATATTGAGCCGCTTCTTTGGGGACACAGGCCCAACCCCGTAGGGGTTGAGCTGCATCCAGTTTGAGGAAGTCTTCTTGCAGATAGATTTCCCCACTGAGAAGGCCCCATCCAGTGAGGCACGCCATGGCCGCATGGAAAACGAACGAATTGGCAGCGAAATCGGTGAACAATTCTTCGTGAAGCGTGGCACTGCGCAGGGCTATCTGACGCTGCTCGAGTCTTTTCAACAATCCTGCACGTGTGCTTCGACCATTCACTGCGCTGCGCAGTTCCAGGAGTGAAGTGAGGTGATAGCCCGCTGTGAGGCTCCACCCCAGGGTCGCGAGAGCGGTGTTTGTTTCGATGATGAGCGCGTGGGGAAAGCGTGTGCGCAGCTCGCGGTAAAGCCGGAGGGCACGCGCAGTGACGGGAGCGCGGTTGGCACCAAGGGCGGCTTCGAGTTCGAAAGTCCCCGACAGGACAGGGTGTTCGAAGTAAGTGCGTGCGAACGTTTCGAAGGCCCGGTCAAGATAGGGCTGTGGAAGCTTTATGCGCTTGTCGGCACGCTCCGCTTTTTCTCCACGATCCTGGCGACGTCGCTCTTCCCAGGCAGCGCGCATGAGGACAACTTCGGGCACGACGCATCGGATGGTGCCAGGGCAGGGCAGCGTGCAGGGGACACACGGTGGAAGCGACAATGGAGCGTCGATACAGATGACGTCTGCACCGCCCAAGTCGGCAACCACTTCCACAAAGCGTGAGTCGCTGTCGCGGTGCGCGGAAGGACCGATCTCCGAACTGTAGGCTTCCCAAAGTAGAGGCGCGCGCAGAGCGTCTGAGCTTTCCTCGTCGCTCGCGACACAGGCCAGATCGGGGAAGTGAGGTGCCACGCCCGCGCAGAATCGCGCGTGGGCCTCGGTGTGCTTTTCGTGCCCCGAACGTATGCGCCGCAAAGACAGTGCACCCCGCACGGCAGCACTTTTTTTCGTGTGGGCGCCCGCGAGATGGATGCCGAGGAGTCGGACCAATTTTGCCATGGGAGACCTCGGACGCCGCCTCGCAAGCCAGCGTCGATCGCCACGGAGGCGAAACGCCGCGAGACCCATGAGGTCTTAGCGTTGTCTGTAAAGAATAAGCTGCGTGCGCCCCGCGCGCTCGATGAGGAACAACACATCGCGGCGGCGTTCGCGCGCGCCGGTGAGCGCCTCTTCAACGGCGGCCACGGATTTTACGGTGCGTCGATTGACCTCCACGATCACATCACCGCGGCGGATGCCGGCAATGGCCGCATCGGACTCATCGCTCACCTCCGTGACCACGACTCCGTCTTGCGCGTTCACGGCGAGCTGCTGCCGCAACTCCGTATTGAGTGGAGCAAGCGCAAGACCAAACTCCTCAAAGGCCACGGAGCCTTGTGACTCGTCGCCGTCCTTGCCACGCGAGGCCGTTTCCTTGTCGTTGAAGGCTCCGATGGTGACTTCAATCGTGAGGGGCTTTGTGTCTCACACGATCCCCAGTTTTACTTTGGTTCCAGGAGGTGTGAAGGCAAGCCGCGCACGCAGTTGCGCGAAGCTTGTGACGGGCGCCCCGCCCAGCGTCCGCAGGATGTCGTAGGGCTTGAGGCCCGCTTTTTCCGCGGGGCTACCGGGCACAACATTGACCACGAGAGTCCCGGGGGACGAGTCTTCCACTTTCAGGTTTTTGAGCACGTCGTCGGACAGATCTTTGAAGTCGCGCCCCTCGATGCCAAGAAATCCTCGCGTGACGTGGCCTTCGTTGATCAGCTGCTCCACTGCCAAGCGCGCCATATTGGCGGGCACCGCAAAACCAATGCCCGCACTGCTGCCAGTGGGGGAGGAAATGGCCGTGTTGATGCCGATGACCTGGCCCTCGAGGTTGAGCAGCGGTCCGCCGCTGTTGCCCGGGTTGATGGCCGCATCGGTCTGGATGAAATCCTCGAGGGCTCCGTTTCCAACGATGTTGCCACGGCCCACAGCGCTTACGACGCCCATGGTGAGCGTCTGCGGAAGTGCGAATGGCGCACCCAGCGCAACGACCCAGTCTCCCACTTCCACATCGTCCGAGTTGCCGAAACCTACGGGCCGCAAGCCGCCGGCGACAAAATTTTCCAGTTGGATAACGGCTACGTCCACTGAGGGCTCTCGCCCGATAAGTTTCGCCTTGAATTCGCGATCGTCAAACAGCTTCACGCGGATGTCGCTGGAATCTTCCACCACGTGGTTGTTGGTGATGACGTAGCCCTTGGCCAGATCGACGATAAAACCCGAGCCGGCGCCTTCCTGCATGCCGCGATCACGGCCGCCACGTCCCTCCTCTGGCCCAAAGCCCGGAGGCGCGAAAGGCAAGAAAAAGTCATCGGGAAAAGGCCGTCCACGGCGCTGTGCCTGCACCTCCCTCCGCGTGCGTATGAACACAAGCGAAGGACGTGCTTGCTTTGCCACGCTCGAAAACACCTTGGAGAATGTTTTGAGGACCGCGATTTCACCTTCGCTGTGTTTCACGAGAGAGGGGGTTTCCGGCAGCTGGTAAGCAGCACCCATCGCGCTCACTGAACGCCTAATATCATCGATGCGATCGGGCGCGAAAAACAAAACCCACAGGCTTGCCACGCCAACAAGCGCGGCAGTGCACACAAGTGCATAACCAAGTGCCACCGCTCTGCGCGCCTTCCTGCCGTTGCGCCTGTCAGGGGCCTTTTCACCGCGGCCTTTACCGGAGTTGTTTTTCGGGTCGAGCAAAGTGGGCGGTGGTGTTGCGTCCATGAAAAAGGCTCCTTTGAGAGACTCGACTATAGACGGGCCTTTCCACCGCACAAGGCCTCGTCTTGACCCCGTCCGTTTTCCGCGCAGATTGAAAGTTTGCGTGCGTCCATCCCGGATCTGCACCGAGGGAGATTTGGGATGTTCAAGACACTCCTGACCTGCGCGATGCTTTCCGCTTCAAGCGACTCGGCGGGTGCCACTGGCTCCTTTGCGGGTTCCGACTCCGTGAAATCGAAACCGGGACACACACTCCTGTTCCTCGGCGACAGCCTTACGTACGGCTATGCGCTCGCACGTGCGGATGCGTTTCCTTCCATCGTGGAAAAGCGCCTCGCACGGCGTGACGCAAAGTGGAAAGTCGTGAATGCGGGTGTCAATGGTGACACCACCGAAGGCGGGCTGCGTCGCGTGGACGCGCTCCTTGCAGAAAAGCCCGATGTGCTTTTTCTTGCTCTTGGTGCCAACGACGCGCTGCGTGGCATGCCCGCTTCGCTCATCGAGGCAAACCTTCGCGCTATTATTGAAAAGGCGACAGAGCGCGGAGTGCGCGTCGTCCTTGCCGGGATTTCCCTGCCGCCTCTGGCACCGCAGGTGAATGCGTTCAACGCTATCTGGCCACGCATCGCTTCGCATTACGCGTCAACGGGCCTCACGCTCATGCCATTTCTGTTGGAAAATGTTTTTCTCGATGAGCGCTATACGCTTCCCGACAGGCTCCACCCAAACGCTGCGGGCATGAGGATAATCGCGACGAACGTCTGGAAGGCAGTTGAACCCGTCGTTGCGAAGGTGGAGGAGCGTGCCGAGAGCGCCGAGCGCGGAGTCATCTCACTTTGATTTCCGACTGCCACCATTTTGCTGTCTCAGCCGCAGTTCCCTTTGAGCCAACAGGCCCTGCCGCTCACAGCGCTTCGATGAGCCCTGCCGCGCCCATGCCTGTGCCGATGCACATGGTCACCATTCCGTACTTGAGTTTGTGACGGCGGAGTGCGTGGACCAGCGTGGCGGTGCGGATGGCGCCCGTGGCACCGAGAGGATGTCCCATCGCGATGGCGCCGCCGAGTGGGTTCACCTTCGACGGATCCAGTCCAAGGTCTTGGATGACTGCAAGGCTCTGCGCTGCGAATGCCTCATTGAGCTCGAACCAGTCCACCTGGTTTTGCGACAGTCCTGCCTGTTTGAGCACGCGAGGAATGGCCTCTTTCGGGCCAATGCCCATGATCTCCGGGGGCACGCCGGCCACGGCAAACGAAACAAACCTCGCAAGCGGTGTGACGTTGTACTTCTTCAGCGCCCTTTCGCTCATGAGCAGCACCGAGGCGGCACCATCGCTCATCTGAGAGCTGTTGCCAGCCGTGACCGAACCACCCGCCGCGAAAACCGGCTTGAGCTTTGCAAGCGATTCCAGGGACGAGTCCGGACGGGGCCCTTCGTCGGTGGTCACGAGTTTTTTCTTTGTCGTGATGTCTGTGCCGGCGGGTGTTCCTGCCGCGGAGTAGGAACTGGCTGCCGGTGTTGATTCCACAGTTTCGTACGGAACGATCTCCTGTTTGAACTCACCCTTCTCGATAGCCGCAACAGCACGTCTGTGGCTCTCGAGCGCGAAAGCATCCTGCGCCTCGCGTGACACTTTCCACTGCTTGGCCACGTTTTCGGCGGTGATGCCCATCCCGTATGCGATACCTACGTTTTCGTTGTGAGCGAATACGGCCGGGTTCATGACGACCTTGTGGCCCATCATCGGGATGAGGCTCATGCTCTCCGTGCCTGCCGCTATCATCACATCGGCATCACCGAGTTGAATACGATCGGCGGCCATGGCCACGGCCTGGATTCCTGACGAGCAGAAGCGGTTGATGGTCATGCCCGGAACGGAGTGTGGTAGACCGGCGAGCAACAGCGCGATGCGCGCTATGTTCATTCCCTGCTCGGCTTCCGGCATGGCGCAGCCCACCACCACGTCGCGAATCTCGTTCATGTCGAGGTTCGGGATGCCCGCGAGGACGTGTCTGAGCGTGTGTGCCAGCAGGTCGTCGGGGCGCGTGTTGCGGAACACGCCGCGCGGTGCCTTGCCCACCGGGGTGCGCACGGCCGCGACGATGTAGGCTTCCTGGATTTGACGGCTCATGGATGTTTCCTTAGTGCTGTGTGCCGTTGCGTTTTTGTTACGTTTCCACATCTGGGACCATGTGGGCTCAGTTGCGCACCGGCTTGCCCGTCTTCAGCATGCCGTTGATGCGCTCCTGAGTTTTTGGCGTGCGCAGCAGTTCGCAGAACAGCTTGCGTTCCCACTCGAGAAGCCACTCCTCTGTCACCTGTGTTCCGCCTTCGACTTCACCACCTGCGAGCACCGTGGCCATCTTCGTACCAATGTCCATGTCGTGCTCTGAGATGAAATTTCCTGCGCGCATGTTCACCAGCATCATGCGCAAAGTGGCGATGCCGCCTTTGCCTGCAACGGTGATGTCACGGGCCTTGAGTGGAGGACGGTAACCTGATTCAGAGAACGCACGCGCTTCTGCGAGGGCAACGTGCAGGATTTCGTTCGGATGAAATACGATGGTGTCGGAAGCGCGCAGGTAGCCGAGTTCCTTCGCATGCTCGGCGCTGCGTGACACCTGTGCCATGGCCATATTTTGGAAATAGCCTTGTAGAGGCGGAAAGATGTTGCCGCCTTTGGCTTCGCGCGAAGCACGCAGAGCAAATTCCTTGCAGCCGCCACCAGCGGGGAGAAGGCCTACGCCTGCTTCCACGAGGCCCATGTAGGTTTCAAGCGCTGCCACGGCTTTGGTGCAATGCATGACGAACTCGCACCCACCTCCGAGTGCCATGCCCTGCACGGCGGCAATGACAGGCACCTGGCAGAACTTGAGGGCCATGGACGCGTCCTGGAAACGCTTGACCATGGCATCGGCCTGGTCGAAGGCGCCTTTGGCGAGGAGTTCGCTCACCTGTGCGAGGTTCGCGCCCACCGAAAACGGCGGCTCGGTCTGCCACAGCACCATACCCTTGTAACCTTGTTCGGCGCGCGCACAGGCTTCAATCACGCCGTCGAGCACCTCGAGTCCCACCGCATGCATCTTCGACTTGAAGCTCAGGATGGCGAGCCCGTCGGCGTGTGCGGACTCGAGCTTCCACAGGCGAACGCCGTCGTTTTCCCAGATGGTGGTTCCGTATTGCGCCTTCTCGCCGAGGATTCGCTCGGGAAAAATCTGGCGACGGTACACTGGCAGCTCTGAGCGTCCGTGCATTTTCTTGGTGGCAGGGGAAAAAGAGCCTTCGGGCGCGTGCACGCCCTGGCGGCCGTCTTTCACCCAGGCAGGCAAGGGTGCGCTGCAGAGGGTTTTGCCGGCCTTGATGTCTTCTTCAATCCACTGCGTGATCTGTTGCCAACCTGCGGCCTGCCAGGTTTCAAAGGGGCCCATGCTCCAGCCGTATCCTCCGCGGATTGCGAAGTCGAGATCGCGGGCATTGTCCGCGATGCCTTCCAGCGAGACGGCGCAATAATGAAACAGGTCGCGGAAAATCGACCACAGGAACTGCGCCTGCGGATCGTTGCTCTTGCGCAGCGCGGAAAATTTTTCGGCGGGATTCTTCGTTTTGAGAATGCCTTCGAGTTCCGTCGACGTCTCTTGTTTGCTTGTGCGGTAGTCCCTTGCGGCAAGGTCGAGAACCTGGATCTCTTTTCCAGCCTTCTTGTAAAAGCCCGCGCCCACTTTTTGGCCGATGGCTCCCTTTTCCACGAGCATCGTGAACCACGTGGGCAACTTGAAGTGCGCGTGCCACGGGTCAGCAGGCAGCGTGTCGGCCATGGTCTTCACCACGTGCACGAATGTGTCGAGGCCCACCACGTCGGCAGTGCGGTACGTCGCGCTCTTGGCGCGACCGATGGCAGGACCCGTGAGGGCATCCACGATGTCAAAACCCAGACCAAATTTTTCTGTGTGGATCATGGTGGCGAGCATGGAAAACACGCCCACGCGGTTTGCGATGAAGTTTGGCGTGTCCTTCGCGCGGACGACGCTCTTTCCGAGCGTGGTGGTGAGGAACGTCTCGAGGCCGTCGAGCAACTCGGGCTTTGTTCCTTTGCACGGGATGAGTTCCACGAGCGACATGTAACGTGGCGGGTTGAAAAAGTGGACGCCGCAGAAGTTCGGGCGCACTTCGGCGGGCATGGCGTCTGCGAGCGCGTTGATGGAGAGGCCTGAGGTGTTGGTGGCGAAGATGGCCGTCTTCTTCACATGTGGCGCCACCTTCTTGTACAGATCCTGCTTCCAGTCCATGCGCTCCGAGATGGCCTCGATAATGAGGTCGCAGCTTTCAAGAGCGCGCAGGTCGGTCCCGTAGTTCGCGGGTGTTACGGAAGCGGCTTTCGCCTTGACTGAAAGTGGCGAGGGCTCGAGCTTTGCAAGATTTGCGATGGCCTTGAGAGCGATCCCATTGGGGTCACCTTCCTTGGCAGGCAGATCGAAGAGCACGACTTCGACGTTCGCGTTTGCGAGATGCGCTGCGATCTGCGCGCCCATGACGCCGGCGCCGAGCACGGCCACCTTCTTGATCAGGAGTCGATTGTCGGACATGAAAACCTCTTCGGGTTGGATGACTGGGCCGGAGTGTAGCGGCTCGCGGCAACCACGTAAACGGGGCCGGCTGAATGCCGATCATGGCGCCGCGATGAGTCGAAATGGGGCCCTGGGGGCCACGCCCCGCCTGGACATCGGCCCGTCCCTCACCGTGGCGTGCGAAACCACCGGGTGACAGCGGCACGTTTTGCCGGGCCCGCAAAGAAAGTTTCACGCGAAACTGGGTGAGGTGCGCGAATCCCTGAAAGGACCTGCGATGGCACGCTGTCTGTGCGACCCCACCGCGAAGCGTTCCCTCGGCACAATCGTGGCGGCATGCTGGCTCCTTTTCGCGTGCAAAAACGACCCAATCACCGCTGGTGATCCCGCTCCCACCAAAACCTTCGTACCCGGCGCGGCGCCACCCATCGTGGCTCCTACTGCCACTGCCACGGCCATCGCGGCGCCTACCGTTGTGGATGATGGACGCGTCAGTGGCGTCGTGGCGGCCCGCATTCCTTACCTTTACCAATACGCCAACACCATCGAACCCGGCGGCACCTGTGGCATGACGAGCATCACGATGGTGCTGCACGCATTTGGCGAAGCCATGCCGGTTGACGACAACACGCGTCGCTTCGGCAAAGCCAAGGCGCAGACGCCCGCGGGTGTTGGCGAAATTCTGCGCAGCTTTGGGTTCGAGGTGGAAAGCACTACGCGCGGCTCGCGCGCCGCCCTCAAAGCCCATCTTGCCCTGGGAAAAGTCGCCATAGTGCACGGAAACTGGACACCATCGGGGCACATCATGGTTTTTCGTGGAGCAAAGCCCGAAGGCTGGTGGGCCAATGACCCAGCCGGGGACTGGAAGAAGTGCTACGAGTGCAGCGCACGAGGTGAAGGCGTCCTCTATCCCATGAGTGGAGAATTCGACGACAAGCTCAGTCATGACGGCGACATCTACTTCACGCTTGTCAAAGGTCGACCGAAGAAGTGATGGCGCCTTCGGGCCTCAGAACTTCGCAGGCACTTCCCATAAAGTGGGAAGTGCCTGCGGATGGAACCCGGCAAGAAGACCACAACATTCGGAAAAAACGATTGTTTCTGAGCAAATGTCAGCCTTGCTCGACATTGCTTTAAATGTTAGCGCCAACTCCGTATGGTCCTTTGCACCGGAGCGCACACGCATGACAACGAAACACGATGTTCACGCCGCGATCGCCACCATCGAGATCGCGTTCCGCATCATCGGAGAACGTGCCCCTGACAGCATCGAACCCGATATGATTGAAGCGTTGCAGGAGGCGTGCATGACCTTGCGATCGTTCGCTGATCACGCCCTGGGGGTGCCGCCGACGGTGCAATTGAACACCCACGAAATCGTGAGGCCTGCATGACGCGCCTGCGCCGGGTGCTGATCTGCGAAGACCGGAGCTTCGAGGCGAACCGTTACCTTGAGTACGCCGCGCACCTCGGATGGAGTGCGGTGGCAGCCTCCAACGCCGACGATGCTCTTGCGCTGCTTCACTCGCGCGAGTTCGACACCCTGCTCACGGACATCAGCCTTGGCCGTGCTGATGACGCCATGGAGCAAGGATTCCGCCTCATCGCCGAAACCAGTCGCACGTCGCCGGGCACAGTCATCGTTGCCATGAGCGCGCATCCCGACAACGCCGTGGCCTCACGCGCACTTTCGCTTGGTGCCATGCACTTCATGCGCAAGCCCATCCTTGGCGCCGAAGAGCTCCTGATTGCCTTTCGACTTGCGTCCGACCGCGCCTTGTTGCAGCGCGAAGAGTCCGCGCGTGAGCGAGCACTCGCGGCGGCGGAGTGGCCTCACCTTACAGACGAACTGCGCACATGGGTCGATCGCGTGGCACGCCACACCGCAATTCCCACCATCGTGATCGGCGAAACCGGAACGGGCAAGGAAACACTCGCGCGCTGCGTGCACCGCGTCCGCACGAAACTGAACGGCGGCGTGCCCGTGCCATACGCTACCGTGCGTGCCTCCAGTCTGCGTGCCCAGGGTGACCGCGCGGCGCTGACTCTGTTGGGTGAAGTCGGGAAGGGAAACGAGGGCGGGCCTGAGCGCGGCGTGTTTGCCGACGCAGACGGAGGACTGCTCGTGATTGACGAGGTCGGCCGTCTTGACCTGCGCACGCAGGAGCTTCTCCTGCGACCGCTTGCCGAAGGGCGTTACACAAGGCTCGGATGCAGCGACGAACTCAGCACCGAGTTTCAGACCTTGTGCCTCTCCTCGATCGATCTCGACACGCTGGTGGCGCAGGGGCAGCTCTTGCCGGAACTGCGTTCTTTGCTGTGGGGCCACGAGCTGCGACTGCTGCCTTTGCGCGAGCGCGTGGGCGAACTGGAGCCCCTGGTGGCGGGCCGCCTGCGAGAACTGGGCGTCGCGTTTTTGCACAAGTCACTTGCGCCTTTCTGTGCGCGGCTCGCCGAGTTGCACTGGCAAGGCAATATCCGCCAACTGTTCCGTGTGGTGGATCTTGTGGTTGCGGTGGAAGCGGAGGAAGCTTCGGGAACTGTGCAACTCGATCCGCAGAACGTGCCGTTTTTTCCGACACTGCGCGCACCCGAGACGGATGCGGTGGCCGCCATTCCCAGTGCAATTAAAAATTCCAGCTCGGGCCGATCCGCTTCGCAGGCTGTTGCGGAAAAATTATCAGCGGGAGCCGATCCGCGCGCCTCGTGCGATCTTCTCACCCGTGCGCTCGAAGCCGATCTGCCGTTGTACGCCACGCTAGAGGAACTTGAAAAAGCCCTGCTGCGCGCGGCCATCACTCGACACGGTGGCAACATGGCGCAGGTGTGCCGTGCCCTGGTGGTGCCGCGCAGCACGCTCGATCTCAAACGCAAGAGGTTCGATATATGAGATCCTCGTGGGGAAACGCTCTTGTCGCCCTCGTGCTGGCATTCACGGGTCGAGCTTTTGGTGCTTCTCCGTATCCACGCGAGAAGCCGCTTATCACCGTACCGCTCGGAGTCGCAGAAGCCTTGGCCGATGGTGACGCACGCGCGCCGCAGTCGTTTCGCCGCGGCTACGAGAGTGCTCTCTTTTATGCGCTCGGTACGCGCCGCGGTGAGCTCGCGCAGTGCGGTTACCGAATCGAGCTGCACATGCATCAATACAAGCAGGGCGAGGCACTTGCTCCACGCGAAGCGGCCGATGCGCTCGTGTCGTCCGGCGCGTGGTTCGCCATCGGACCTTCCAACAGCGTCCATTATCTCTTGTTCGCGCAGGGTCTTGCCGGACGCGTGGGAAGCGTTTCGCTCAACGCCAGCTCGAGCCAGGTGCACGCACTCGCACCGCCCGTGTTTACGATCTACCCCACAACGCCCGAACTCGCGCGGAGCGCCATCGCTCACGCCCGCAAGAATCGCTATCGGCC
>Ga0163152_10003900_pt1 | contig 18970 bp, 13 predicted proteins | sample OliLakLV19MP8IB2_FD_148635 | JGI IMG/M metagenome (GOLD analysis project Ga0163152, IMG submission 148635) | Freshwater microbial mat bacterial communities from Lake Vanda, McMurdo Dry Valleys, Antarctica - Oligotrophic Lake LV.19.MP8.IB-2 | ecosystem: Environmental > Aquatic > Freshwater >...
CTTCACTATGGAGCAGATGTCCTGCGCAGGAAACTGCGCGTTGTCGCCGACTGTGATGATCGATGCGGATCTCTATGGGAGAGTGACGCCGTCAGGTGTGCTGTCACTTCTGGAGCCCTATAGATAGCAGGATGCTGAAAAAGCCCGCCAGCATACGAAGATCGTCATACGTGAGACGTGAAAAGTAAAACGTGAAATGTAGGATTGTCGAAGGCGCTTCCTCTGAAACCTTTCACTTTTTACGTTTCACCTTTCACGAACGACGAGGACAGCCTTTTGAGCATCCTGAAGCTCTGCTGACATCGGCAGCACGATGTATGTCCCCAACGCTGTATGTGCATAGGTTGAGTTTTTCGGAGTCTGATAAATGAAGACAATACGCTGCTATCTTGCCAACGATACCTCTTCCCGTGCGGCCGGCGCCGAACGACTTGCCGATGCTTGGAGCGAGCGGCAAGAGATTCAACTGATTCGTACGTCCTCGCGCGGAGCCTTCTTTCTGGAACCGATGGTGGAGCGAGAGACACCCACCGGGCGTGAGGCCTGGTTCAACGTGGCGCCGAACGACTTGCCGCGCATCGTGGCCGGCGTGGGTGGGACGCCGGTTGCCGGGATCCCGTTCTTGCAACAACAGAGCCGCTTTACCTTCGCCAACTTCGGCATCACTGAGCCGCTTGCGCTCGATGAGTATCAAACGCGAGGCGGACTCAAAGGATTGGCGGCGGCGTGGAGCCTCTCGCCGGAAGCGATCGTCGAAGAGTTGCGCATCTCGCGATTGCGCGGTCGCGGGGGCGCGGCGTTTCCCGTGTGGAAGAAGTGGCAGGTTGCGCAGCAGGCCTCGTCGGAACAGAAATATGTGGTGGCGAATGCCGACGAAGGGGACGCAGGCACCTATTGCGATCGGATGATCATGGAGGGCGATCCCTTCCGATTGATCGAAGGCATGATGGTCTGTGCGCGTGCGATCGGGGCGACTCGTGGCTATATCTATTGCCGGTACGAATATCCAGCGGCGGCGCAGGCCATGCGGTTCGCGATTCAGAAAGCGCGTGAGGCAGATCTGTTGGACAGCGACGACTATCCGTTCGATCTTGAGGTGGTGAGCGGTGCCGGCTCCTACGTCTGCGGAGAGGAAACCGCCCTGCTGGAATCGCTTGAGGGCCGCCGTGGTGTCGTGTTGGCAAAGCCGCCCTATCCGGCGGAGTCCGGACTCTATGGCAAGCCGACGATTGTCAGCAACGTTCTGACGTTTGCGACGATTCCCAACATTCTGGCACAGGGTGGCGCATGGCATGCCTCGCTCGGCACTGAAGGGTCGCGCGGGACGATGGCCGTGCAACTCGGTGGTCGGGTGAAGCAGCCTGGGCTGGTTGAAATTCCCTTCGGCCTCACGCTCCAGGACGTCTTGGATCGATTCGGTGGCGGCATGGCAGCGGGCTCGAGGTTCAAAGCCGTACAGGTCGGGGGGCCGTTGGGCAGCCTGTTTCCCGAATCGCAACTGGATATTCCTATTTGCTATAACGCGTTCGCCGAGGCCGGAGCGATTCTCGGGCATGGCGGTATCGTCGTCTATGATCACGAGACGGACATGGTCGAGTTGGCACGGCACTTCATGGCATTCACGGCGGACGAATCGTGCGGCAAGTGCACACCATGTCGCATTGGATCGGTGCGAGGCCGTGAAATTCTCGAACGGATTCAGCGCGGCCAGGGAACTGCGGAGGATCTCTTCCTCCTGTCCGATCTTGGCGAGACCATGAAAGCGACCAGCCTCTGTGCATTAGGGGGGCGTGCCCCATACCCTGTGTTGACGGCGATTGAACATTTTCCGAATGAATTCAGAAGCAAGCTGTCAGCATTCAGCAGTCAGCAATAAGCTGATCGTTGAGAGCTGATAGCTGAAAGCTGGAAACGATGAATCTGACCATCAATGGCCGTTCTGTCGCTGCCGAACCGGGCGATACCATTTATATGGCCGCGCGGAAGGCCGGGATTTCGATCCCCAGCCTCTGCGTCTCGCATCAACTCGCTCCCTTCGGTTCCTGCCGACTCTGTATCTGCGAAATTGAGGGGCAGTCCGGAATTCCTGCCTCCTGCACGACTCCAGTCAGACCCGATATGGTCGTCCGCACTGAGAGCGATCGGCTCAGGCGGCATCGCCATAACATCGTCGAACTCTATGTGTCTGAACAGCCTGAAGGCAGCGAGATGTCGAGCCCATTGCGCGAGCTGGCGCTCGCCTGCGGCGTCGATAGAGTGCGGTATCCCGATGGGGCGCGCAGCAAACGCGCTTCCGTGCGGGACGACTCGAACCCGTTTTTTACCTTCGACAATGCAGCCTGTATTTCCTGTGCCCGCTGCGTGCGAGCCTGCGATGAAATTCAAGGCACACATGCCTTGACCATGATCGGGCGAGGATTTGAGGTTAGACCTACAGCAGGGGGCGGATTCTTCATGGGTGAGGCGTCAGCGTTTGCTTCATCCAACTGTGTGTCCTGTGGCGCCTGCGTGAAGGAATGTCCGACCGGTTCGCTCACGGAAAAAACAGTGCTGGAGAAGGGCATACCGACCGGGACTGTGCGGACGACCTGCGCCTATTGTGGCGTAGGCTGTGCGTTCGATGCCGGTGTGCGGGATGGACGAGTGGTTCAGATGATGCCGGCAGACGATGGACCTTCAAATCGGGGGCACGCCTGCATGAAGGGACGATTCGGCTGGACCTACAACGATGCACCGGATCGTCTGCGAGTCCCACTGTTACGACGCGGGAATGATTGGGAAGAGATTTCCTGGGAATCGGCATTGGATCGGGTGGCGCAGGAGTTCACGCGCATCAAGGAGACGCAGGGTTCGGATGCGCTCGCGACCATTTCGTCCAGCCGGGGCACGAACGAAGAAAATTATCTCTTTGCCAAGTTCATGCGTTGTGTGATCGGGACGAACCACATCGACAACTGTGCCCGTGTCTGTCACAGCGCGACCGTTACCGGCATGATGGACACGCTCGGCGCTTCGGCGGCAACCAATTCCATTCAGGATCTCGATTTGACTCAGCTGATTATGGTGGTGGGGGCGAACCCGACGGAGTCTCATCCAGTGGTCGGGGCCAAGATCAAACAGGCCCATCGGCGAGGGGTGCCCTTGATTGTTATCGATCCTAGGCGCACAGAACTGGCGCGACTGGCCGATCTGCATCTCCAACTGAGGCCCGGTACAAATGTCGCCTTGCTCAATGCGATGGGCCATGTCTTGGTCAAGGAGGGGCTTCTCGATCAGGCCTTTATTGCGGCAAGGGCCGAAGGCATTGAGGACTGGATCAAGACGGTCTCGGACTGTACGCCGGAAGCGGCTGAGGTTATCACCGGCGTGCCGGCCCATCTCATCGCGCAGGCGGCTCGGCGCTATGGGAGCAGCGGCGCCTCGTTCTGTGTCCATGGTCTTGGTGTAACGGAACATCGCTGGGGCAGTCATGGGGTGATCGCGCTCTGCAACCTCGCCTTGGCCACTGGCAACATCGGAAAGCCGGGCACCGGCATCAATCCCTTGCGTGGACAAAACAATGTGCAAGGGGCCTCGGATATGGGTTGCCTTCCGACCTACTTCGCCGGCTATCAGAATTTGGATGATCCGAAGCTGGCAGCGCTGCATCAGGCTATCACTGGCCGTCCGTTGCCCACGAAGCGCGGCATGAAAACACCTGATATGTGGGACGCGGCGATTGCGGGTCGGCTCAAGGGGCTCTGGATCATCGGCTATGATGTCGCACAGACCGATCCGAATTTGAAAAAGGTGCACGAGGCGTTGAAGCATATGGAGTTTCTCGTGGTGCAAGATCTGTTTCTCTGCGAGACCACGAAATTTGCACATCTAGTATTGCCCGGCGCATCGTTCCTAGAAAAGGACGGCACCTTTACCAATCTTGAACGTCGTATTCAGCGGATCAGGAAAGTCGTGGAGCCGCCTCACGGGATCCTTCCGGATTGGCGTGTGGTCTGCGAAGTCTCAAATCGGATGGGCTATCCCATGCCCTATCGGCATCCCTCAGAGATCATGGACGAGATCGCGACGCTCACGCCGATGTTCGCCGGTGTATCGTATGCCCGGCTCGACCAGCATGCGGGTTTACAGTGGCCTGTGCCGACTGCGGTGCATGAAGGCACGTCGCTGATGCATCAGGAGACCTTTCCAAAGGGGAAGGCGCACTTTGTCGGCGTCGAGTACTTGCCACCGGGAGAAGCGGCGAGTAAGGAGTATCCGTTCGTGCTGACGACTGGACGCATTCTCCAACATTACAACTGCGGGGCTCAAACCAGGCGGACAGACATTCTCGAACTGGTCGATACCGATGTGCTGGAAATGCATCCAGCCGATATGGTGGGGCTGCATCTGCGCGACGCTGAGATCGTTCGTGTGGTGAGTGCTCGTGGCGACGCACGGCTTCCTGTCGTGGGGAGTGAACGAGTCATGCCGGGACATCTCTTCACCAGCTTTCACTTCCCTGCTTCAACGGTGAACGCGTTGCTCTCTTCAAGTGCGGACGAAAGTTCAAAGTGCCCTGAGTACAAGGTGTCTGCCGTGCGGGTGGAACCGATTGAACGGGATGAACTCGATCCGGAAGATGAAGCGGAACTGCAGCACATGCGCCGACAATTGATTACATAATGATAGCGGTCAGCGATCAGCCGTCAGCTTTCAGTGGGCGGATCTGAAAGATATGTTGAGCCGACTGCTGATGGCTGAAAGCTGATTGCTCAATTGACCTATGGATCAAACAACCGTCACACCGATTTCCTTGCTCGATGCCTACGCACCCGCGGAGATTGCTCTTCGGGTGCGTGAAATCGGCGTTGCGAAAGCGGCGATGCCGGTCCTGACCATGTTTGCCCTGGCCGTCTTGGCGGGAGCTTTCATTGCGCTGGGTGCCTTGTTCTTTACCGTTACGATGACCGGGGGCAAGACCGGTCAACTTCCGGCGTTTGGACTCATGCGTGTAGCGGGCGGGATCACGTTCAGCGTGGGGCTTATTCTGGTGGTGGTGGGCGGAGCGGAGCTTTTTACCGGCAATAACCTGATTGCCATGGCCTGGGCTTCCGGTCGAGTGACGACACAACAAGTCATAAGGAACTGGGGATGGGTCTATCTCGGTAACCTGGTCGGAGCAGTTGGAACAGCAGCGTTAGTATGGCTGGCCGGCATACAGAGCATGGGCGATGGCGCGGTTGGAGAGACGATGGTCCAGATTGCGCGTGGCAAGATCGCGCTCGATCCGGTCTCGGCAGTAGCCCGTGGCGTCCTCTGCAATGTGCTGGTCTGTCTGGCCGTCTGGTTGTGCATGGGAGCACGGAGTGTCACGGATAAGATCCTTGCGATTCTTTTCCCCATCAGTGCCTTCGTCGCCTGCGGATTTGAACATTCCGTGGCCAACATGTATTTTCTCCCCATCGGCGTGGCACTCGCTGCGGGAACCTCGATGCCGCTCTCAGCCGTTGATGCATTGAGCAATCTTGCGCTCGTCACGATCGGCAATATCTTCGGCGGGACTGTTCTCGTCGCATTGGTCTATTGGACGGTGTATTTGAGAAACTCGGAATAGCAGGATGCTGAAAAAGTCCGCAGCGGCGTTCTCAGCTCATCGAAATCCTCAACGTACCCCAGAGGTACGCCTCCGGTTTCGACTCGCCTGCGGAACGGCGCGTCTTGGCGCGCCAGGGTTGGGCGGGTGAGAAGTCTGGACCTTTTGAGCATCCTGCTGACTATTCAGGTAGTAGTGTCCTACGTGCTCCCAGACAGTTTGTTACACGAAAATTGAGTTTTCACACAAACTGTTAGCATCACAGGAGTTTTGACATTATGACTTCCCCTCGCACGACTGTCGGTATCCTAGTCGGGGGTGGACCGGCGCCGGGGATCAACAGTGTCATCAGTGCGGTCACGATCCGAAGCATACTCGGCGGCTGCGACGTGGTCGGCATCATTGACGGATTCAAGTGGCTTATGGAAGACAGTGAGAGTCGGGTACGCCCCCTCTCCATTGAAGAAGTCAGTCGCATTCACTTCCGGGGCGGGTCGTATCTGGGTACCTCGCGGGCGAATCCGACGAAGAAGGCTGAGTCCCTCACCAACGTCCTGTCCTCCTTGATGCAGCTGGGCATCACGCGTCTGGTGACCATCGGCGGAGACGATACGGCCTTCTCATCGCTCAAACTGGAGGAACAGGCGGCTGGGCGGATTCACATCGTGCATGTGCCGAAGACCATCGACAACGACCTCGATCTTCCTTATGGCATTCCGACGTTCGGTTTTCAAACGGCCCGGCATGTCGCCGTCGAAATCGTGAAAAACCTCATGGTGGACGCTCACACGACTTCGCGCTGGTATTGTGCGGTGACCATGGGGCGGAAAGCCGGCCATTTGGCGCTTGGAGTCGGCAAGGCTGCCGGCGCGACCCTCACGATTATTCCCGAGGAATTTGTGGAGCGACCCGTGAAACTTCAGCGCCTGGTCGATCTCACGATCGGGACGATGATCAAGCGGCTCAGCGAAGGGCGCTCTGACGGGGTGGTCGTGTTGGCGGAAGGACTGATCGAGATTCTTGATCCGCAAGACCTGGGCGGCTTGGAGCATGTCGAGCGGGATGAGCATGGCAACCTGCGATTAGCAGATGTGGATATCGGCGATGTGCTCCGGCGTGAAGTCACGAAGGGCATGAAAGCCTTGGGACTTGCCACGACGATCCTCGCCAAGAATGTGGGGTATGAATTACGCTGTGCGGACCCGATCCCGTTCGATATGGAGTACACCCGCGATCTCGGCTTTTGTGCGGCGCAGTTTCTTCTGGATGGAGGCACGGCGGCGATGGTGTCGATCCAAAATGGGCGATTTACCCCGATTCCTTTCACGCAGATGGTGGATCCCGTCAGCGGCCGTGCGAAAGTACGGATGGTCGATGTCACGGCGCAGTCGTACCAGATTGCGCGCCACTACATGATCCGGCTATCCGACGAAGATTTCACAGACCCTGTCGCATTGGGCCGCTATGCAGCCCTCATAGGACTATCGCCGGAGGCCTTTCGGGACCGGTTTCAGCCTGTTGGGTCGAAGATAATGGGCTCTCTTAAACACAAGGAGGGTACATCATGAATGTGGTCGTGGCGATGGATGGATCGAAGTACGGGCACTGGGCATTGCGCTGGGTGCCCAAGCTACCGCTGGTCGAACCGCCTAAGGTCCTGGCGCTGCATGTGCTCGATCGTGCGTGGCTTGAGTTGCCGTTTCGGACGAAGGTAGAGACGCAGCGCGTGGAAGCGCGCTCAGCACGAACGCTCAAGAAAGTCACCGAGCAGTTGGCGGCGCTGAAACTTACGGGTACGGCCCGTGAGGAAGAAGGGAGCGTGGCGCCGACGATCCTGAAACGCGCACCCAAACACAATGGGCTCCTGGTGGTCGGTAGTCAGGGCCTCGGCGCCCTCGACCGCTTCACGCTCGGCAGTGTGTCGACGAAACTCATCCAGCAGGCGACCTGTCCTGTGCTTGTCGTCAAGAACGAGGCGGTCCCCGTGCGGCGAATCGCTTTGGCGACCGATGGGTCCCCTGCATCGGCCAAAGCCCTGGAATTTGTGCTGACCAAGTTTCAGCCTGATCGGCCGACCGGCAAGGGTCGGTCGGCGCCGATTCATGTGAGCGTGATCTATGTGACCCTACGCCGCCCGTTGGCCCCCTTCGATATCGGCACGACGATCCCCTGGACCCAGCAACGGAGACTGAAGGTCAAGGAGGAAAGCCGGACCTTACTCGACCAGATCGTGCAGAAGCTGATCGCGGCGGGATTTAGGGCCAAGTCCGTGAGCCGGGTGGGGAATCCCGCTGAACAGATCATGGAGGGGGCGTCGAAACAACGGGCCGATCTGATCGTGATGGGAGCCCAAGGGCTGGGCGCGCTTGATCGGTTTTTTCTCGGCAGCGTGTCGACGCGAGTGGTGCAGTACGCGAACGGTGCCGTGCTCGTCGTTCGATGACGGAGAGAGAGTGCCATGTAGCGTTGCCGGGGCTATCGCCTCAAGCAGGTGACCGCCGGTTTCTGTTTGTCGGTTCGAACGCAGTGAGAACTCAATTGATGAAAGGATGGGCACCATGAATGTGCTTGTGGCGACGGATGGATCGAAGTATGGACGATGGGCACTGGACTGGGTGGCCCGGTTGCCGCTTGTTGAACCGGCAAAGGTCATGGTGTTGCATGTGTTGGATGTCGCTGCGCTCCGCGCGCCGTTTCTGGCGCAACCGACGATGGCCGGGATCGAGCCGTATGTTCAAGAGGAAATCCAGCGCATGGAAGCGCGTTCAGCCGAGACCCTCCAGGAAACGACACGACAGTTGGCCTCGCTGAAGCTTACGGGCACGGTTCGTAAGGAGCAAGGGCCGGTCGCCCCGACGATCTTGAAACGCGCGCCCAAACGAGACGGGTTCCTGGTGGTGGGTAGTCAGGGGCTCGACGCCCTCGACCGGTTCATGCTCGGCAGCGTCTCGACGAATCTGATCCATCATGCCACCTGTCCGGTCCTCGTCGTCAAAGGCGAGGCGGTGCCGTTACGGCGGATGATCTTGGCGATTGATGGGTCGGATGCCTCGGCCAAGGCTCTGAAGTTTGTGCTGACCAAATTTCAGTCGGATCAGCCGACCGGCAAAGGTGGGCGCGTACCGATTCACGTGAGTGTGTTCCATGTGTTGCCGTTGGTCATGTACCCCGGATTAAAGAAGGCGAGCAAGACATTACTCGACCAGAGCGTGCAGAAGCTGATCAAGGCGGGATTTACAGCCGAACCTCTCTGTTACCTTGGCAATCCTGCTGAAGAGATCATGAAGGCGGCTTCGGGACAACGGGCCGATCTGATCGTGATGGGGGCCCAAGGGCTTGGCACCATCGCCCGGTTTCTCATCGGGAGTGTGTCGACGCGAGTGGTGCAGCACGCGAAGGGGTCCGTACTTGTGGTTCGATGAGCGATTGCCACCAGGGAGTCTCGGGCGACCATTCTTGTAGCCGAGACCGGGAGGAGGTTGCTCGGCGATAAAGGTTCCAGCGGTGTCTTTTTCCGCTCTCTCCATTGACACGAAGCCATCTGTCCCTGCTCAGGCTCTCGCCTCTGTGCCGGTTCTTCTCCTGTTCACTCGTTCCTATTCTCCTCGTAGTCGGAGAAATGCGGTTGTGGCAGGAGCGCCGTCGAACAGGTCCGTACTCAGGTCGGTCAATGGCACGAGATTTGTTCCCGCAAGTCGTGTGTCACCCTGTCGAGATCCTCATCGACACCCAATTTCAGGTGAGAGCGCCGACTCAGCCAGCGGTGCCGACCTATCCGGGCGGTGTCGGGGTTTGACAATTACCGGCAAGGTCGTGATGATAGGCTCCAATCCACGGGCGACTGTTCGATCGACGTATACGAGAGGTGATCTATGCGCTTATCGCTTCGATTTCTACTGCCGTTGGCCTTGGTGTTAGCCGTCCTGGCCTATGCCGTCATTTCCCTTGTCGATACCTTGACGCTGAAATGGTTCGTGCAGGATCTTGAGATGCGGTCAGAATTCATCGGACGTACGGTCGAAGCGCCCCTTGCGGATCTCCTGGCGGCGGAATCCAAGACAAAATTACACAACTATTTTAATCGAATCATTCAGGATGAACGACTCTTCGCCATTGGGTTGTGCAGCCGTGAGGGTAAGCTGACCTATAAAACGTTGACCTACCCTGATTCGATTCTATGCGACGGAACCAACACCGTCGCAGCCGGCAAGACCGCGCTACTGGGACTTACTCAAGGGACTGTCCATGTCTCTGCGATCGGCATCGAGGGGAACGGCCGCGCATGGGGGCGCCTCATGCTCGTCCAAGACATGAGCTGGGTTGAGCGCCGAAGCAGCGACATGAAGTGGTACCTCTTCTATCTGTTTGCGATCATCGGCGTGGTGATCTCCCTTGTGACGGTGTTGGTTGCGCATTTGAGCTGGCGCGGATGGGTCACAAGCGTGCGAGCACTGCTCCATGGCAAGGGGCAGGCTGCCCTGGTCAGCGATCAGCGGCACGACGCCGACCTCCTTCCAGTCGCCCAGGATCTTCGTTCCCTGATTCATGATCTCGAAGCGGATAAACGTTTGAGGGATGAACATCAGATGAGCTGGACACCGGCGACACTGAAAGCCATCCTCCATGATCAGCTTGCCGGGGACGAAGTACTCATCGTGTCCAATCGCGAGCCCTACGTCCACAATTGGAATGGGCAAGATATCGAGGTCCAAGTGCCGGCCAGCGGGGTTGTCACCGCCCTTGAACCGATTATGCGTGCCTGTTCGGGCGTGTGGATTGCACATGGTAGCGGTTCGGCTGATCGAGAGGTCGTCGATGCGCGTGGCCATGTCCGCGTCCCGCCGGACAATCCTGCCTACGAGATCAGGCGGATTTGGATGTCGCCGGAGGAAGAAGACGGGTACTACAACGGATTTGCCAATGAAGGGCTCTGGCCGCTTTGCCATCTGGCCCACGTGCGCCCTGTGTTCCGAACCTCGGATTGGCAACGGTACCGGGAGATCAATGAGCGATTTGCATTGGCTATTATTGAGGAAGCCAAAACCGACAACCCCGTCGTGCTCGTGCAGGATTTCCATCTTGCGCTGGTGCCCAAAATGGTGCGAGATCTGTTACCGAATGCCACGATCATTATGTTTTGGCACATTCCGTGGCCTAATCCCGAGCGCTACGCGATTTGTCCGTGGCATCGGGAAATTCTCGAAGGGCTCTTGGGAAGCAGCATTCTCGGGTTTCACACGCGCTTCAATCGCACCAACTTCATCGAAACGGTGGATCGCGCACTGGAAACGAAGATCGATTGGGACAGCTCCACGATTTCATACGGCGGCAAGTTAACCGCGGTGAACCATTACCCGATTTCGATTGAATGGCCTAGCCGGGTGCTCAAGGAACAGCCGCCTGTGCCGACGTGTCGGACACATATTCGTTCAAGTAACGGACTCCCTCACACGCAGCGCGTCGGCCTCGGCGTCGAACGAATGGATTATACGAAGGGTATTCTCGAGCGGTTCCTTGCTGTCGAACGGCTTCTGGAGCTGCAGCCGGAATGGATCGGCACATTCTCCTTCATTCAAATCGCTGCCCCCAGCCGCTCCAAGATCGAACAATATCAGCAGCTCACGCAACAGGTCATTGCGTCGGCCGAACGCATCAATCAACGATTTGGGCGAGAGGGATATCGGCCGATTTCTCTCCGGATCGAACACCACGATCCTCAAGAGATCGCGACGCATTATCGAGGGGTCGACTTCTGCATCGTCAGCAGTCTGCATGACGGCATGAATCTCGTGGCGAAAGAATTCGTCGCCGCGCGGGACGACGAGCAAGGTGTGTTGATCCTCAGCCAATTCACCGGCGCCGCGGCTGAATTACCCGAGGCGCTGATGATCAATCCGTACAACATCGATCAGTGTGCGGCCGCTTTGCATGTGGCCCTGACCATGTCCCCAAGCGAACAACGGGCTCGTATGCGTAGCATGCGCGACATTGTGCAGGAGTTTAACGTCTACCGCTGGGCTGGGCGTATGCTGATGGATGCAGCTCGGATGCGGCAACGAGCTCGTATCGCCCGCCAAACGGGGGTGCGAGACGCGCGCACGACCACAGGCGGTCAGGCATGACCTATGTGTTTTCTGAGGAAGGGCGCCTGGCACTGTGCGCGTTGACTGAGAAGCCCGTCCTCTACGCCTTCGATTTCGACGGGACGCTTGCGCCGATCTCGCCGGATCGAGACTCCGTCAAGATTTCCTCTTCCATGCATGAACCGTTACAGGAGCTTGGAACACGCGCGCCCTGCGCGGTGATTTCCGGTCGAGCGCTTGCCGATCTTGTGCCGCGGGTCGATGGAGCGGTTCCTTATTTGATCGGGAATCACGGGCTGGAAAGCCCCTGCGCGACTCCCGCGGCTTTGATCTTGGCTGAACATGTCTGTGCGGAATGGATGAAGCGAGTGAGCACGGACTTTGCTCAACCGCTCAAGTTCTATGGGATTGAGATTGAAAATAAACGCTATACCCTCACCTTCCATTATCGAGGGGCCGATGATCCGGTCAAGGCTCGTGGGGCCCTGGTCGTCCTTCTCGATCAGCTCACGCCGACTCCGCGTCTCATATTTGGGAAAGCCTCGGTGAATGTGTTGTACCCGGGGCAAGAAGGAAAAGGGCAAGCCGCCTTGGCTCTCATGAAGCATGTGCGGCAGACGCATCTATTTTTCATCGGCGATGACGACACAGACGAGGATGTCTTCGAGCTGTCAGAAGGGCTTGCCATGGGGGTGCGAGTGGGCCGGCATGAAAAGTCGCGGGCGGGGTATTTCATCAAGCACCAGGGAGAAGTCGAAGAGATCCTCCGCTTCCTGGCACATCGTCTTGTTCGAACCCCGGAATCGCACGTTTCCTAAACCCGCGGGTCGTACGTTCAACTCGGGTCAGGGTCACATCTTCAGCAAGTTCGTTGCAGACATGCAGACCTGTGCAGGCCTAGCGAATACAGTAATACACGGTTCAGCGCCGTAGACGCATGTCGGTCGAAGCGTCCCTAACGCCGACCACGCCCCACAGTTCAATACCTTTTGTAGCCTACCGACCGAAAAAGAAGAGTGGCTCCATGCTGCAGACGAACGGTCCGTTATCTGCTACCTTGCCGCGCGACCTCACGTCCGGCTTGGTGGTGTTCCTCGTGGCGCTGCCCTTGTGTCTGGGGGTGGCACTGGCGTCCGGTGCGCCATTGCTCTCGGGGGTATTGGCCGGGATCGTTGGTGGCATCCTCGTGGGGATGTTGAGCGGGTCGCACACCAGCGTCAGCGGCCCGGCCGCCGGTTTAACAGCGGTCGTCGCCGCTCAGATCGTGGCACTTGGGTCGTTCCCGGCGTTCCTCCTGGCGGTGGTGCTTGCGGGTCTGATCCAGATCGGCCTGGGACTCGCCCGGGCCGGGTTCCTCGCTGCGTTCTTCCCATCCAGCGTCATCAAGGGCCTCCTGGCCGCCATCGGGGTGATCCTGATTCTGAAACAGATCCCCCACCTCTTCGGCCACGACCCCGACCCGGAAGGGGATCTGGCCTTCCAACAACCGGACCACGAGAACACGTTCTCCGAATTGGCCCGAACGATCGGGGACATCCACCCCGGCGCGGCCGCGATCGGCCTCTTGTCGATCGTGGTGCTGTTCGTGTGGGGCAAGTGGAAGCCGTTGAAGCACTCCCCTGTTCCCGCACCGCTGATTGTGGTGCTGCTGGGCGTCGGAGTTAGCCTGTGGTTCCGGCAACTCGGCGGGGCGTGGGTTATCGAGCCAAGTCATCTTGTGCAAGTGCCGGTAGCGGACAGCCTGGCGGGGTTCTTCGGGTTTCTACAATTACCCGACTTCTCGCAGTGGGCGAACCCGGCCGTGTACACCGCCGCCGTCACGCTTGCGGCCGTGGCCTCACTGGAAACGCTGTTGAATCTGGAGGCGGTCGATAAGCTCGACCCCCAGCAGCGGACCTCGCCCGCGAGTCGGGAACTGCTTGCCCAGGGGATCGGGAACGTGACCGCCGGACTGATCGGCGGACTGCCGATCACGTCGGTGATCGTTCGCAGCTCCGTGAATATCAACGCCGGAGGGAAGACGAAACTCGCCGCGGTCATCCACGGCGTTTTCCTGCTGGTCAGCGTCGCGCTCCTGCCGGTGTGGCTGAACTTGATCCCGCTGTCCTGTCTGGCGGCGATCCTCGTGGTCACGGGGGTCAAACTGGCCAGCCCAGCGCTGGTGAGGCAGATGTGGAGTGAGGGACGATACCAGTTCGCCCCCTTTGCGTTGACGGTGGTGGCCATCGTCCTGACCGATCTGCTGATCGGGGTTCTGATCGGACTGACGGTGAGCGCAGGCTTTATTCTCTACAGCAACATGCGCCAGCCGATTCGCCGTTTCGTGGAGCAGCACCTGGGTGGTGACGTGGTGCACATCGAGCTGGCTAACCAGGTGAGTTTCCTGAATCGCGCTGCCCTGTCCAAAGTGTTAAACGAGGTTCCCCGCGGCGGAGATGTGTTGCTCGACGCGCAGAATACGGACTACATCGACCCGGACGTGCTCGACCTGATTCGAGATTTTAAGGAACAAACGGGGCCGGCCCGCGGCGTCGAAGTGAGCCTGGTTGGGTTTCGGAGCGAGTATCAATTTGACGACCAGATTCAGTATGTGGACTACTCGACCCGTGACCTGCAAGATGCACTCACGCCTCAGCAGGTCTTGCACATTCTGAAGGGCGGCCACGAGCGGTTTCGCAGCGGCCGGCGGTTGACACGTGACCTCGTCCGCCAGGCCCGCGCCACGGCCGAGGGGCAACATCCCTTGGCCGTCGTTCTCAGTTGCATCGATTCCCGCACACCTGCTGAGCTGATCTTCGATTTGGGCATGGGCGACATCTTCAGCGTCCGCATCGCCGGCAACGTTACGAGCTGGAAGGTGCTGGCCAGCGCGGAGTACGGCTGTGCGGTGGCCGGGGCAAAACTGATCTTGGTCATGGGACATACCCGGTGCGGCGCTGTCACAGCAGCCGTCAACCTCATCGGCGAGGTCAGGACGGCCGCCGAGGCCACCGGTTGCCAGCACCTCGACTACATCCTCAAAGACATCCAGCAATCGATCGATCCGGCCACCTGCAGGGCTGTCGAAGCGCGACCGGCTGCCGAGAAGCAATCGTTCGTCGATACCGTGGCCCGCCGCAACGTATTACGGGTTGTTGAGCAGATGCGCGAGCAGAGCCGGACGCTCGACGGTCTCGTCCGGGAGGGGCGAATCGCGATCGTCGGCGCGATGTACGATGTCGTCACGGGCGACATCGAGTTTCTGGCAGAGGATGGAATGTATCACGCGATACCTCCGAAATCGGTTTGACCGTCTGAGCGAGGAAGATAGAGGGGCAAGGTGGCGAGACCACGCGGGACGTCGGCACCTCACCACATACTCTCGTCGAAGCGCCTTTCAATTTTCTCTAACCCTCTTTTAAGGGAGTGGCCGAGGCGGCCCTTTATTGTATTGCGCGCATCGAACGAGCACATTCTGCACAGAAGATCATCAGGCTCCATCCCTTCCTCTGTTCTGTGAGCGAGAAGGACACCTGGCTACTCCCTACCGACTGGCGGATTTTTTCAACAGACTGCCAGTCTTCTCGTATGGTCGAGTGATTCCCTGAGATCAACGACATCTCCTCTCAGAAGCCCAGCGGGTGAGATCGGATCCCTTCGGGAGTTGAATCGATTCGAATAACGTTGGGACACGAGTGAGGAACTATGATATTTAATCCGCAGGGAAACAAGGAAAGGTCGAAGGACCGGGATCGTGTCATTGTGAAAGGGACGGGATGTTGAGCTTTACGGATCACTGGACAGGCTACATCGCCTTAGCGGTGTTTCTGGCTGCCTACGTGTTGGTGATTGTCGAAGAAAATATTGATCTGCGGAAGTCAAAACCCGTCATGGTGGCGGCAGGCGTCATCTGGATCCTGACGGCCACCGCCTATGCCTCTCAGCACCAATCCCATGCCGTCGCCGAACTTCTGCGCCATAACTTACTGGAATATGCCGAATTGCTGCTGTTTCTTCTCTCCGCGATGACGTTCATCAATACCATGGTGGAGCGCAACATCTTTACGGCGTTGCAGACCAGCCTCGTGTCATTCGGTTTGTCTTTGCGCGCAGTGTTCTGGCTGACCGGTGTGTTGGCGTTTCTCATTTCTCCTGTCGCGGATAATCTGACGACGGCGCTGGTGATGGGCGCCGTGGTGATGGCCATGGGAGCGGGCAACAGACGATTCATCAGCACGGCTTGCATCAACGTGGTGATTGCGGCCAATGCGGGCGGCGCGTTTAGCCCCTTTGGGGATATCACGACCCTCATGGTCTGGCAAAAAGGTGTGGTGCAGTTTGGCGATTTTTTTTCGCTGTTCCTTCCCTCTCTCACGAACTGGCTCGTTCCGGCCGCACTGATCTCCATCACGATTCCGAACGAGAAGCCGTCAGCCAGAACGGAGCACGTGCGGGTCAAGCATGGCGGCTATCTCATCGTGATGCTGTTCCTCGTCACCATAGCCGGAACGGTACTCATGCATCATTATCTCGAGATGCCTCCGTTTCTCGGCATGATGACGGGGTTGGGCGTGCTGAAATCGTATGGATATTTTCTCCGGCGCAAGGAGCTGGCAACCTGGACCGAGACCTCCGCGCTTGATGGCGAGAATGACGTGAGTCGCCGCGAATTGTTCAAGCCTGCCGTCAAGCCGTTCGATGTCTTCATCAGCATGAAGCGTGTGGAATGGGACACGCTCATGTTCTTTTACGGCATTATGCTTTGCGTCGGGGGCCTCGGCGCGTTGGGGTATCTGGCCGCACTCTCCAATCTTCTCTATGGAACTATGGGGGCGACAACCGCGAATATTCTGGTCGGGGTCCTCTCTGCGGTGATCGACAACATCCCTGTTATGTTTGCGGTGTTGAGCATGAATCCGGATATGAGCGTCGGCCAATGGCTGTTGGTGACTTTGACAGCCGGTGTCGGTGGGTCGCTGTTGTCTATCGGGTCGGCAGCGGGCGTGGCCCTTATGGGCCAGGCACGGGGGATCTATACCTTCTCGGCACACCTGAAATGGATCTGGGCGATTGCCTTGGGCTATGCCGCCAGTATCGCCGTGCATCTTATGATGAACAGCGAGCTCTTCAGTCGATAGCCTGTAGAAAATTTATTGGCGTGAAATACTGATCACACGAAAATCAATATCTCTACCGGCCACGGCAAACAACTGAATGCATTTCCTGACGATTTCTCGACGAGCCATCATGAATGAGGTGGGGCACAGTTTTTCTTGTAACCGAGGCGCCGAGAAGGGTACTATAGCAATGTGTGTTAACATTGCGCGACCATCGTCAGGGGAGCCGCGCACGCATTCAAGAACCTGTTGACAACCTCGTTATCCTCGTATTTACTTAAAGGTGTTGTGGTAAGAATCCGCTCATTGTGCTCCGTATTCGTCTTGGCACTATTTCTCTGCACCCTATTCCCGGCTGGGCAGGTCGCATGGTCTTTCACGATTGTGTGCGGCTCGACCAGCGATACTGGAAGTGGGCAAGCCTGCGATTTTAATGAGTTAGGTGAAACAACCGATTCCGAGGACGATTCGCCGCAAGAGACACCGGAGGACTGCGTTACGTCTCGCGTGAATGTTTCAGACTGCCAATCAAGCCGTTCTCATGCCTCGAAGGACGAGATTCCTCCGTTTCCTCTACTCGTGTTCCAGTTATTACATCCGCCGACCGCACACAGTTAGCGCAATGTCGAGGGTGCGTGTCGCCTTCGATCTCGATCATGCAACCTCAGCGTAATTCCGAAGGAGGCAGCACATGCTGGCCCGGGTTTTTATTGTTACCGTCGTGATCACCGTATGTGTGGCAGGAACAAGCGGAGTTCCGGCACTGTCTTTCGCCCAGACGAAAGAGCAAACATCCACGTTCACGCTCGACCGCATCATCGACTTGGCGCTGGAACGGAACCCGTCGATCTTGGGTGCAAAAAGCGTGATCGAACAGAATGAGGGCATGAGGACCCAAGCCGGCGCCTATCCCAACCCCACGATCGGAGGTCAGACGGGGAGCGGCACGCTTCGAGATCCCAGCGTCGGGCCACGTGTGACCGAGTACGGCATGACGCTGCATCAGACGGTAGAATGGCCGGGCATGCGGGCGGCCCGTCAGGATGCGGCAGACGCCGGTCTAGCCGGCGCGACGGTGGGCCTCGATGAAGCCAAGCTCAACCTCATTGCGGATGTGAAGGGGATGTTTTACGAACTGCTGCTGGCGGAACGAACGGTAGAGCTCCTTCAGCAGAATTTGGAGATCGTTCAGGAAGTGGCGCGCATTGTCAGAGCCCGCGTCCGATCCGGCGAAGGCCCTCAATTCGAATCGGTAAAGGCGGATGTGGAGGTGCTCAAAGCCAAGCAAGAGATGACAAAAGCCAAAAATGTTGTGCGTGTGAAACTTGTCGGATTGAACACATTGACGGCGGGGGCTTTGGGAACTCGGTACCAAGTCCAAGGGGATTTCCGGTCGCTCAGGGACCGTCTGGACCCGGAGCAAATGGCAACGCGGGATCTGTCGCAACATCCCATTCTCCAACGCCAGGGGAAACTGGTGGAGCAGGCTGAATTCACCGTCACCAGGGAGCGGCAGTCCCGTGTGCCGAACGTGACCCTGTTTGGTGGGTACGCCAGAGAAACTGGCCGTGAGGGGATGGTGGGGGGCGTGAGTGTGCCGACGCCCCTGTGGTATCGGCAGCAGGGGCACATTGCGACGGCGCTTGGCACCCAACGAAAAGAAGAGGCCGAGCTGCTTCGCGCCAGGAACGACCTCATGCGCGCCATCAATCAACATGCTCGGGAGGCAGAAACGGCGCAAGATCAGATCCTTGTCTATGAGGAAGGGCTCTTAAAGCAAGCGCAGGAAGCGCTACGCATTGCCCAATTGAGTTTCCGTCAGGGCGCGTCCAGCCTGTTGGATGTCCTCGACGCCCAACGGGTCCAGCGCCAGATCACTGTGGATTACAATCAGGCGCGGTTCGAACTCTCCCTGGCGCTCACGCGGTTTGAGCGCGCCCTGGGCGGCCCGCTCTAATTGTGAAATTGTAAAAAGGATCGATGCGAAGCATGGTCACTTCTTCTGAATGCTGTACACATGGATGCGAGCACCATGCGCGCCCACGAACTGGTCTGAGCGCGACCATTCAGGTGTGCTTCGGCGTGCTGCTGTTGGTCTTCTCCACGGCCTGTGACCGTGCGCCGGCCCCGGCGCAGGAGAACGCACCAAAACATGCGTCGAACGAGGCGCGTCTTGTTCGGTTTCCGCTGGATGAAGTCACCCGGTCCGGTGTGACGGT
>Ga0163152_10003905_pt1 | contig 18944 bp, 14 predicted proteins | sample OliLakLV19MP8IB2_FD_148635 | JGI IMG/M metagenome (GOLD analysis project Ga0163152, IMG submission 148635) | Freshwater microbial mat bacterial communities from Lake Vanda, McMurdo Dry Valleys, Antarctica - Oligotrophic Lake LV.19.MP8.IB-2 | ecosystem: Environmental > Aquatic > Freshwater >...
ATGCGGCCGATGGCGATTCCGAGTGTGGGTGGAATGGTCGTGAGCGTGCTCGTGACCATCTACATCGCGCCGTGCCTGTTCTGCGCGGTGGAAGAGTGGAAATGGAAACGGGCGCAACGCCTGGCGCCGGCGGGAGCAACGGAGTAATGAAACCCAAACGTCTCGTTATCGCCGATGAACGACGCATTCGGCAAGGCATCGCGCAGGTTGCTGGCGAAGCCGTAAGACATCTCGCCCGTCTTTTCTGGAAAAAGCTACGCTCAGAACAGTCGCTCAACCTTGTTGCCCGTGCGGTAGCGCACCGGTTTTGGTTTGGTGACTTTCTCCAACACCGCTTCCTCCACTAGGCGAGCTAGCCAAGCCTTCGCCTGCGGTTTCGTGACGACCAGCAAAGTCGCCACTTCTTCCTCCGTGCGAGCTTCGGCGAGTTCGCGTCGAAGAATCTCCCGCACCGTGTTCAATAACTCCATTTCGGGTGACGGCTTCGCGTCGGTTGCCGTTGGGTCAGGTTTTTCCGCCGCTGCTTCGATTGGCTTTGCAACGGGTGCGGCATCATAAACGGCCGGTTCCTCCCGCAGAGTAAACGGCAGCGTGTCTTGCTTTGGCTCCGCAGCGACGAACTCAGCCGCAGCGGCGAGCGCCACCCCCAGTTCATTGCCGCTTTGAGGATTTGGCCACGGTTTGCCTCCGCGACTCAGCAGGGCGGAGTTGCCCTTGCCTGCGTTGGCCCCATTGCGAACAAAGACCGGCACAAAGTGCCGGCGCTCGAGTTGCTCGATGGCTCCAGCCCATGTTCCGCCCTTTTCGAATTCCGAGGTCACCACCAAAGCCGCGTCCGCGAGGGCATAGATGAGTTTGTTGCGTTGCATGGCGTGCCCGACGTTGAAGCCCGCCGCCGGATCGTAAGGTGAGATGAGCACCAGTCGGCCTTCCATCAACGGCTCCCGATTGTCCCGCGCCAGCGCCGCACGCTCCAAGCTATCCGCCATCACTCCCGCCACATCGCCGCCCGCCATCAGAGCACCATGCATCGCCGCCCTGTCGATTCCCTTGGCTCCACCTGACACGATGTTGCGATGCGCCTCCGCGCTCAAACGCCCGACGTTTTCAGTGAAACCGACGAGTTCGTCATTCACATGGCGAGAGCCGACGACGGCCAGCCCGCCTTTATCGAGCAAAGAAATATCGCCGCACCCGTAAAGCAGCGGAGGCGCATCCTCCTTGAGCTTTGCTTTTAGCCGCCGCGGATACTTGGCGTCAGCGCGGCTGATCACCCAGATGGCCCGCGCGTGCCAGCGTTCCACGGCCTGACTGAGCAGGAACCCACGCCCAATCAGCGCATCCAGCCGCGCCCGGCCGAAAGGCTGCGCGCAAACTTCAATCAACTCCTGCGCATCTGGCGCGAGCAAGTCCGCAGGCTGTTTCTGCTTTTGGCGCAAAATGAGGGCGATCCGGTTGTATTCGCCTAAACTGAGCAGATCGCGTGAGGTTTCACCGCGCCCGGCAATCAGCGGAGCGGTCAGCAGCAGGATGGCCTGCGTGTTCGTTGTCAGTGGCTCGATCATTCGTCAGAGTTTGCGGTTGATGCCAGTGCCAGAGGATACACCGGACCACTGCCGTTGGAGGTTAAAAGATACGCGGCGACAGTCAGCGTCCATTTTGAATCCACCATGTTATCTACCAGCAGCACAGGGCCGGTCGGCATCTCATCGGCATTTGCCGCGAGCGAACCGTCAAGGTTCGCGGCCTGCTTGTGGCTATTGGCCATCGTCTTTTGAGCCGGTCTATTGTCTGTCTTTTCGAGGACCACATGAAATGGGAGTCCAAGTGCTTTAGCGAGGCGCATGGCGAACGACGGGACGAGCTTAGGATGCCGGAGCGATGGGACACACGTCACCCATTCTGGATGCGGTTGCGGTGCCCATTTCTGGATCAACTCAACGGATGCAGCGACAAGGTCATCGGAGAACTGTCCGTCATGCTTTCCCTTCCGCACCAGCGCTCCCCATCCGGCATCGCCCCACATGCAGAGCACCTTGCCGGGCTGCGCCTGATGCTCCGGCTTGATCTTCCCCTTTACCTGCATCTTCGGCAGCCCTCCTGCTGGCCACATCTTTCGCGGGTCTAAAGGCAGGCTGCTTCTGCGGAGGTAAGTGATGGCCTTCCTCACCAATATTTCGTCCACCGTCTTCGGCAGCGGTTTGAGTTTGGGCTGAGGTAACTGCTCGGGTCGCCATCCAGAGCCTTGATTAGAAACCCCATGTGTCCCTCTTCCAGTTGGACATACTCCTGCATCTGCTTCTGCTCGCCCCGTCGCAGTTCCGTGAGACGTTCGGCACGCTCCCAGAACGATGCGGAAAGTTCGGCCACCGTTAGCTTCCACTTGGTGCCTTCCTTCGCAATCGGTGCGGGCGATTCGAGCGACATAAGCAGCAGAGCCTTGTCGATCCGCCCCTTGCTCACGTTCACTTGGTCCATCAGTTCGTTCACGGTCAATCCGTCGTCTTCTGCCTCCAGCGCATTCAAGATCGTCTCCACGTCTGCGGGCGACGGAAATGCGCTCTCAATGAAATAGTCGCCAATCTCCGTCTCCTCCTCGCCACTGAGCAGCACTCCGTGGGCTGCCGCCAGATTACGTCCGGCCCGGCCTACCTGCTGATAGTAATGCACGACCGATCCTGGCATCTGGAAATGGATTACAAAGGCCAGGTCCGGTTTGTCGAAACCCATCCCCAAAGCTGTCGTTGCGACCAGCACCTTCACCTCGTTTCTCAGCAGGGCATTCTCCAACTCCACACGATCCTTTGGGTCCGATTCTCCGCTGTAAGCCTTCGCATCCACCCCTTGCACTCGTAGCCATTTGGAGACGAGTTCCGAATCGCGGACCGTTAGCGTGTAAATGATTCCACTGCCCGGAACGGTCGGAATGTGCTGTGCCAACCATGCCAGCCTCTCCGCCTGACTCGGCATCTGAATGGTCTGCAAAAGCAGAGAAGGTCGGCTGAGGTCGCCCCGCGAAACTTCGAGATCGGGTCCAAGGACTTTCCCGAGGTCATCCATCACCCGATTGTTGGCGGTCGCAGTTGTCGCTAAAAGACGAAGGTTCTTCGGCAGCTTCCGAACGATATTCGTGATAAAGCGATAGTGAGGACGAAAATCATGGCCCCAATCCGAAATGCAGTGCGCCTCATCCACGACCAGCAGCGAAATCCGCTGGGCCGCTGGCGCCAGAACGCCGGTGCGGAAACGTTCGTTGCCCAGGCGTTCCGGGGAAATCAGCAGAATATCCACCGTGTCCTGTTTGATGGCCAACTCCACAGCCTCCCATTCCTCCGTATTGCCCGAGTGAATCGTGAACGCCCGCACTCCCATGCGCTTCGCAGCTTCAATTTGGTTCCGCATCAGCGACAAGAGCGGTGAGATCAGAATCGCCGGACCTTGGCCCTGTTCGCGAAGCAGCTTGGCCGCGATGAAATAGACGGAACTCTTGCCCCAACCTGTCTTCTGCACCACCAGCAGCCGACCACGCCCATCCACCACATGCCGAATCGAGTCCTCCTGCCCATCATGGAAGGTAGCGGCGGGATTCTGCGTGCCGAGGCGCAGGAGTTCGAGAGCGCGTGTGGAGTTGTAGGGCATGGCGATTCAGCTCTGGAGTTCCGCCACGCTCAACTCCCCGCTCCGCAGCTTCGGCAGTCCCGCCGTGGCGGGATCGCGCAGGGTGGCGAGGGTGAGGGAAGGCATGGCCGGGTTCAGCCGCCGGATGGCCCCGCGATTCTCCTCTCCCGCTGGGGAATCGAAGCGCAGAGGAGATAGCCAAAGGCAAAGGCCGGGTGAGGGATGCCCACGGCATTATCAGGGCGGCGTCTTCGACGATGGATTCGTTGAGGCTCATGCGGAACAGCGGTCAAGGAAGATACTTATCGTCGCGTTTATCGAAGGCCGGCCGGGTTCCTTCCAAAATGTCCACGATTCGACGGTTGATGATCGGCTCCTCAATCGACCCACTGGTGTAGGTCACCGCGTTTTCATGGTCCTTCTGCATGTCCGCGCAAATGATCTGCTCGGCATCGCAAACAACGGCGAGATTCGGATTGTGCGTTACCATCACAATCTGCCGACGCTTCTTGGCGTCCTTGATGCAAGGCACCAATGTTTTATAGACCGTCTGATTGTCCAAGTTCTCCTCGGGTTGATCGATGACAAGTGGGATGTCGTCCCGGTCGACGAGGAGATAGAAGATGAGAAGGAGATTTCCTCGCTCTCCCGGGGATAGCTGCTCCAAACCTTTCCCGTCCCATTGCAGATTGTAAATTGGCGACAGGAAGCCGAGGGAAAAAACGAAATTGTAAATCTCCTGCACGCTTACCCCCTGACGTAGCTGGTCCTTCACGAGAAGCTGCCTACCGTCCCGCTCTGTCATCTTGTTGAGGAGGGCTTTCGTGAATCGCAGCGATCCAAGTGGTGAGTCAAAGGTTGCGCTGTCGAGCAGACGCTTCATCTCCGCAGCACCTTCTTCGTCCCCCATGAACGGCCCAACCTTGCGGCGGTTGAGCCGTCCTAGAAAGGATTCAGCGAACCCGCTCTCCGCCATGGAAACATTGAACGTGAGCTGGAACTGTTCGTTGGCAGCCAAAGGGTGGTCCTTGAGAAAGGTCTGAACGGACCCATAATAGCTCTTGTAGTATTTTCGGAGCTTTTGCTTCTCGCCGAAGATTTCGAGGAGCTTTCTTTGCCGTTGCTTCATCAACCCCTTCAAATACGCAGGTAAATTGTCCAAATCGCTCAGCTGCTTCTCGAGTGATTTGATTGAGCCGATCACATCTTCGGCCCCGATAATCTTCGCCTTCGCTGCCTCCCACTCTTTCAGAACTTGGAGGTAAGCTTGGTAGGCCCTCTGTGGGGCGCTCAGCTTTGCCTGAAGTCCTTCAATCGCAGCTCCGACGGCCCTACGCCTAGACTCCGGTCCCCCTTCGGTTTCCGCTGACAGCTTTGCAGCAATGCCCACCCGTTCAGAGCCGAGTGCTGTGATAACGGCGTTGATCGGAGCGACATTGACCTTGAGGCTTACCAAGTCGCTTGCCGTTAAATTCAGTTCTTCGAAATCGGCCCTTGCCTCCGCAAGAAACGCTTCGAAGTGGCGCTCGAGGTTTTTTAGTTTTCCGACCAGCTTCTCCGCAGTGGAATACTTCTTCGCCGCCGCCAAATCGTTTACCCGAAGAATCGCGATTTCGGCCTCCAGCGCTTTCAGTTCACCTTGCTTCTTTTCCAGTTCTTCCGCCGCTTCTTTGGATTGTTGTTGAGCCGTTGGGTCAGCGTCGGGTTTTGCAACTTCTTGGGGGTGCGTGGCAACATGAGCGTCAAGCTCACGCTTTTTCTCGGCGAGTTGAGATTCTAATGCCTTCCGATGCTGCGGAAGTAAGCGCTCTTCGGCTGCGACGATGAGGGCATTGCACTCTTCAAGTTTCCCGACCAACTGCGCTATCGCTTGGTTGGTTTCCTCGCTCCTGTGAGCCAGCAACTCATCAAGGGACCCAAAACCGAGGCGTTCAACCTCGGGAACATGGGAAAAGATGACCTGTTGAAGTTCGTTGTAAAACCGTCCGCCCTTTCCGGCTCCGATCTCGTTGCAAATATCCTCAAGATAACTCTGCGGGATATACTTCACCTTTTCGACTGCATCTGAACTGGGGTTTACGTCGAGACTCGGAACAGAATCGACCGTCCCATCGGCCCAAGTAAGTGCGGCCTGAAACTGGCGAGATTTGTTGTTTTTCGGTCTCCGAAACTTTTCGGAGGTTAGAAAGCTAAACGACTGATGCCTCAGCGTGTTTCCGAGCAAGCCTAGGATGTCTGACAGAGCGCTCTTACCGCTTCCCTTCTTCCCGATAACCACCACCAATTCGACGTTGAGGGGAATTGAGCAGTCGAACCACTTTTCGCTGGTCGTTGCACCCTCAGTCTTCCTCACCTCGACTGACCTTGCTACTCGGGTAGCCCGTCGAGTTGCGCGCGCAACGCTGGGAGGAACATCCCCAAGAAACACCCTGTCTTCTGGTTCGTGGATAATCTGCCGCAGCCCTTGAAATGTCGGGTCTGCTTTAATCCAGCATGGCTCGGAGACGGGGTAGGAACGGATGTCGTGGTTATCCGAGAAAACGCAAACGGGCAGCCGAATGCCAATTCTAGGGAAGACGATCTTTTCGTAGTCTGACAAATCTGAAGCACGACCCACTTCGAGAACGTCCACGCTCTCATTCAAAAGGTCCGTCTTGAGCTGTTGCTTGTAGAGTTCCGAGTTCTTGATTCCTTCTATTGTGTTCGCCTTGAGTCCAGCGTGGACAGTGACGATTCCTCCGAGCTCGCGAATCAGTTTTGCGCTGTCTCGGAAGTCAACATATACACGGTCGTCGCCTTTGCGTTGAACGTCGGCGGGGGTGATTCCAAGCTTGGCAGACACTTTCGTCCAAGTGTCGGCAAGGTCGCAGTCCTCCGGGAAAATTCCAATCATGTGAACGAGCGAACTGCCACCAAGTTCCGTGCGAAGTTCAATGCCGGGAAATATTGTGATCCGACCGGCAGCGATCGTCTGCATGTCTTTTATTCGAGCGACCTCCATGACGTGGTGGTCGGTAACGGCAAAAGCTCCGACCTTCGCGTCGATCATTGTCTGCACAATCTGCGCGTTGGTTGCGGCCTTGAACTGGTAATCGAAGGAAGCCGGAGTGTGGAAGTGGAGGTCCCACTTTCTCCACTCTGAGCCGCGAGGATATTTTGGTGCAGGCATATTGTCTTAGTTTTGAAGTGCGTTGACGCTCAACTCCCCACTCAGCAGCTTCGGCCGACGCGTGTCGCGCAGGGTGGCGAGGGTGCGGGATTTTCCAAGCGCATAGGCCTCAGCTCTCGGAACCATTCGAAGGCCGCGGCTTCGACGATGGACTCGTTGAGGCTCATTGGGTAGCCCGATAGGCTTGTTTGGCGTGCGTGGGAGCGGTCGGGAATGCCAGTCGTAGCTTTCCTTCTTTGGTCAATGGCTTGAGGTGTTGCTGCCGTAAGGCATCCGAGTCTCGATTCACCAATTCAGCCAGGCAACTAAGGGCGAGATAGTGTCCCTTACAGAGAGTGAGAATTACCTGGCGCATTGCCTCCTGGGAAATCTTGCCCTTCTTTCTCGGCTCGGCCGCCGCTTTTTCCAAGGTGGCTCGGAACACCGATTTCAGGCGTGTGAGCGAGTCAATTACCGGGGCATCGAGTTGGTTGCTCACGAGGCAGCCATCCGTGTCTCTGTCCTCCGAGGAATCACCGGAGCTATCTGGCAAATATGCGGAGCTGCCCGGCAAATGTGCGGAGGTCCCGGTGGATTGTTCGGAGCCCGCCCCGAATACTTCTTCAGGCTTGGGTAGGGCCGCTCCCGGCAGACAATAAACCGCTCCTCGTCCCGAGTTATGCACCTCAAGGAAACCTTCACGAACCAAGTTCTGGAGCAGCCGTGAGGCATCGAAGGGGTGTAACCCGGTCATCTCGCGCACCCGTCCGTGCGTGATGACTTTTTCGGAAGCAGCCGCCGCGAGCGTCAGCCGTTCGTTTTGCCCCAAGGCATCGAACCCAGCCCCCAAAACTTTTCGCAGACTGGCGAGCAAATCTTTTGGCAACAGGTCGACCATCCGCAGTTCAAGCAGCGTCTGGTTGTAGGGTTCGATTCGTTCGTAGAGTGCCGGCGCCCGCCAATGCTGGCTCGCCCAGCCGCCGTAAATTTTCGGGATGCCAGACCCCGCTTGTTCACCCACGCCGACCAGCCGAAACATTTTGTGCAGCGTGCGATTTCGGCAATCGTGCTCCCCGCCGCGAATCGCCACGTCCGGCGGGATGCGCATCCCGCCCGGATTGCGGAAACCGAACATGTCGGGCCGCTTCACCACGAGCACCGACGCCCGGTCGGAATAGTCGGCGTGCACCAGCACGTTGGCCAGCGCCTCACGCAAGGCGACATGCACCGGCGTCTCGTCTTTCCGTTCTCCTTTCTCCAGCGCGAACGGCACCTTCAAATCGCCCGTGAGCTTGAGATAGACCTTGCGGTAGAAATCGTAGAGATTGCCCGACCATTTGCCGTCGAGCGTGAGCCGATCCACCCAGCGTTGCTCGATTTTCGCCTCTGGTCGCTCCTGATAATCGAGCAGGTAGTTCGGCAGCTCCTCCTGAATCGTGGTCATCCAGCCAAACATGAGCAGCCCCGCGAGCGTGAGACCACTTTCGCCGGTCTCGCGATCCTTTCGCCAGCCGCCGAGATGCCGGAGAAACTCCAGGTCCTCCAGCGCATTCCACGGATGCGCGGGTTCGCGGTTGGCGAAGACCTGCCGGTAGGCGCGGAAGGTCTCCATGCACAGATCGCTGAAACCATAACCGCGCAGGATGCGATCATCGCGGCTGTCCTCAATCTGCTCTGCGACCATCCGCCTGACCTCGTCGTCCGGGAGCGGGCGGTCGCCGTCGTTGAGCCGGCGGTAGGTGTGACCGGCAAACGGATTGGTCGTGAGATGAACCGGTCGCTGCTTGCGGGTCGCGCGGGGAATCTCGATGACGAGAATCGTGCGGCCTTCGAGCATGATCTCCCGCGCCTCCGCGTCGGTCAGTAAATTGGCGCTGACCTTCTGCCGGTTGTTGAGCGAGTCGAAAAGCTCTTTGCGCACCTTGGCGACATGGGGAATGCCCTCGATGATGAACTGCTGCTGTTTCTCGCGCACGCCGAGCACGACCACACCGCCTGCGGTGTTGGCGAAGGCGCTGTAGGTGGGCCAGAAATCTTCGGGCAACGCGCCCTGACCATCGCGACCGAGCGCGAGCTTGCACTCCAAGTCCACCGACTCGCGGAGCAATTCCAGATCGGCGATGGAGTGAATTTCGATCATGCGGATGCCCCTACGTTGGCGGAAGCCGCCGTCACGCTCAACTCCCCGCTCAGCAGCTTCGGCAGTCCCGCAGGCGCGGGATCGCCCAGGGTGGCGAGGGCGCGGGATTGATGCGGGTGATTATTCATTTGGGCACCGAGCCAGGCAATTTTGTTGGCATCACATCTGGATACGGCCCGAGAAACCGCTCGCCGTTGAAGTGGATCATGTGGTCGGGGTCTTCGGCGATCCAGACTTCGGATTCCCACGCGATGTGCGAGACGAAGGTCTGCATGGTGCGGCGAGTCTCGAACGCGGTGACGAAGACGAGGCCCGCTTTGCAGCCGACGAAAAGGTCTTTGAGTTCTTTGCGGCGCTTGCCGTCCACGGGGCCGGCGCTGGTGACGGCTTCGATCAGCAGGAGCCAGTTTCGCTTGGTGTCGTGGACAATGACGTCGGGAATCTTGGCGGCGGAATTTAAGGTGACGCCGAGCGCGGTCAGTCCAGCGGTTTCGAGGTGGACGAACTTGTTCTCGGTGTCGCCGATGTAGAGCACCACGCCGCCGGGAGCGAAGGCGGGGCAGAAGTGTTCGATGATGGCCTTGATGAGCGGGTTTTGGCCACCGGGTGAAAGAGCGACCTGTGAGCCGTCGGGCAGAGTCACGGGCACGCGGGCCAAGTCACGCTTCCGGGCGATCTCGTGTTTCAGCGTTTCGCGACTGGCGAGGTATTCCGTCAATGCTGCCGTCCATGCAGTCGTACCTACTTTGCGAAGGAGGGCGAGGGCGGTTGGCTCGATCTGATACACGGTCTTGCCGCTGTTGGTCGGGCGTTTGGGATCGTCGGGATTGCGCAGCAGGAGGCCTTCCTCGACGAAGAATTTCACCGCGTCGTCGCGAATGGTTTCGCGGGTGTTCGGCGCGTAGCGATTGCCGTAGGTCTCGGCGATGAAATCAATGATTGGCGTGATGCCGCGCAGCGGGGCCTGTGCGTCTGCCCACGAAACCTCCGGCAGCAGGTCGAGCAGGGCGAGCAACGTGTAGGCCGCGGTTTCGTTCCGCTGCTTTGGCCCGAACTGCAACGCGGTGAGTGCCGCGATGGCCTCGGCAAGCCGACGTTTTCGAGCAGCGGTTTTCCGGTTGGGTTTATCGGCGGGCATGAATGTGTTTGGTGACGAGTTGGTCGATCTCGTCCTGCGTGAGGTCGAGCGTGGTCATTTCGTGGCCCATCGCTTGGAGCGTGTCGCGGTCGGGATAGGTCAAGGTGCGGAGGTCGGTGGCGTTCACCTGGGTGTGGCCGCTGAAACGACGGAAATACTGGTCAACCACGGTGGAGTTCAGGAAAGCGTAGAGGCCGATGGCGAGGTGGCGCTCCAAGCCGTGGCCGTTTGCGTGGAAGTAATTCAGGTGATTCTCGAAGCCGACCCATTCCGCCTTCACTTGGTCGGGATCGAACACACAGGCCACGAGGCGGCGGCGCTCTTCCTTCGACGTGAAGCGTTTCGTGAGTAGATACATGCCAGAAGGCACGAGCCACGGGCGGGTTTCGGCGTTGTCGAGGATGGCGTTGGGCTTGCGGGCTTCGAGCTTCGGCCAGTGAACGGTGCCGCAATTGAAGTGGCAGGGATACAACAGCGGCACGGTGCCGCGCTCGGGTTCCTTGCGCAGCGCGCCCTTGAGGCGGAAGTCCACGACGCGCCCGGTGGAGACGGTCACGCCCAAGGAGGCGAGGCTGGCACTGAGGCCGTCCATGGTTTCCTTGGCGGATGCGTGGCCAGTTGTGGAAGGGATGTGGATGAACTTCTGGGCGTCGTGCGGGTGGACGATCTCGGCGAAGGGAAACACGGTCTTGGTAATGTCGTCGCCTTGCTCGCCGCTGCTGCTGGACACCGTCATTTCGCGGGGTTGGTGACGGCCCTTCACCGCGTGGAAGATGATGTTCTCCTGCAAAACGCTGTCTTCGCGGAAGGCGGCTTTGCGGGATTCGAAGACGTGGAGTCGGCGCAGTTCCAATTGGCTCAGGAAGTCTTCGCGGAAAGGGCGGAAGTAAGGGCCATTGCAAAAGCTTCGGGGAGTGATGCCGACGAGTTGCCCGCCGGGAACGAGCAGTCGCTGAATGAGCGCGATGAAGCCGGTGTAGAGATTACTGGTCTCGACGCCGACGGAACGCAGGGCGCGGCGCTCGGCGGAGTCGGTGCTGATTTTGCGATAGGGCGGATTCGCGATGGCGGCATCGAAGGCGGGTGGCATCGTGCCGAACAAGTCACCGGCAAGACGCCCTGACATCTCCTGGATGAAGTCGTCGGAATGGATGGTGACCGCGAAGCGAATCCCCGCGTCGGAGCAGCGCCGCTCGCACTCACGCATCGTCGTGGCCAACGCCTCCAAGATTTCGCCGTCGAGTTCGTAGAGGGTCGCGTCGATGGCGCGAACATCGTCGCGTTTTTCACAACACCGGGAGACGAAAGCCAACGTGAGTGCGCCCGCGCCTGCGCCTGCATCCAGCAAGCGCACCGTTTGAGGAAGCGGCCCGAACATTGACGCCATGAATTCAGCCACCGACGAGGCGGTGAGGAACTGACCGAGTTCCGCCCTCCTTTCTCTGGGGTTTGCTGTGGCCGCGATTTTCATTTCGTCATGTCAAGCTACCAAACTGAACGCCGTTTCACTACCTAACAAACGGAAATCGTTCCACGCTTCGAGCGAATGTATTTTTGCCTCGAACCAGAGGCAGACGGGAATCTGCGTACTGGAGACGAGCCGCCCGGGGAGGGCTGGGGCGAAGTTGGAAGGACGAAGTCCGAATGTTGAAGTGGAGGGGGGTTCGTTCGGCATTCGCGATGCGTCACTCGTCATTTCCTGGTCGGCCCTGAGCTGCCCGGCGACGCGCTGTTTCACGTTGCGCGTGGTCTGGCCGACCTTGAGGAGCCCCGCGTGCGCCTTGTCCGCGATGGCGTAGGCGTAGATGCGCGGCCGGGCTTCCGGCTTGGGCATGAGGATTTGTTCGATGATCTTACCCATCGGCGGTGTTCATCGGAGGTAGCCGGAAGATTTCATGACTCACGGGCGCGGTCCTCCATCGCAGACTCGATGAGATGCCGTTCCCGCTCGATCTCCCGCCGGAGTTGTTCCTCCGTCGGCAGGCAAAGCATGTAGTTGGAGGCGAAGATCTGCTTGCGATCATTCAGCACCGAGTAGCGGGCCAGGTTCTCGTTCTTTTCCGTGCAGAGAATGAGGCCGATCGTCGGGTTGTCGTCCGGCGCAGTGGAGAGGTCGTCGTGCATCCGCACATAGCCGTCCATCTGGCCGACATCCGCATGGGTCAGTTCACCCACCTTCAGGTCAATGAGGAGGTAGAACTTCAGGCGGCAGTGATAGAAAACCAGATCGATATAACGGTCCTGCTCCTCAATGCGGATGTGCTTCTGCCGGGCGACGAAGGCAAAGCCGCTGCCCGGTTCCAACAGGAAGCGTTGCAGATGGGTGATAATCGCCCGCTCCAGATCCGACTCGTGAAACTCCGCCGCATCTGGCAACCCCAGGAATTCCGGAACATATGGATGCTTCAGCGCGTCGGCGGCCGGAACGGCGGCAATGGGCAACTGGCGACCCTCCGCCAGCATCTTCTCCGGCTTACGGCTCTTGAGGAGGCGCTCGTAATAAAAAGACTGAATCTGCCGTTCCAGCATGCGCTTATCCCAGCCACCCGCGATCGCCTCGCGCTCATAGAAATCGCGGGCCTCGGCAACGTCCACCCGCATCAGGGCGCGGTAATGCGACCAAGTGAGCTGCGGCGAGAAACCTTGCGCGGATTGGTTACCCGCCGGGTAGCTTTTGGGGGGCAGTGCCAGTTCTATCCCCAATGGGGAGAGAATTGGGGCCTCCGAAGATTCTGCGCCCAGTGGGTGCAGAATTGGCGTCACGCCGGATTCCGTGCTCGCTGGGCGCGAAATTGGGGTCGTGGCCGATTCTCCACCCCTTGGGTGGAGAATTAACAAATCCGAAGATTCGTCACCCGCCGGGTGACGAATTCCAAACCTATCTGGATAGGTTGGTAGAATAATCGAAAATACCTCAAGTTCGTGACGGGATAACCTTTTCATATCGCTTCACCAAGCTGGCGGACAACAGTTCTAGTTTACCGTAGTCGGTCCGTTTACCGCCACCTGGTAATTCCTCGACGATCTCGCGCCCGATCAACCAGTAGGCCAGCACCATCTGCGTGTTGACCGCCCTGACGACATTGCCACGCGCCTGCTCAAGGATGGAAACGACGCGGCCAAAGAGCGCATCCGGATTCTCCCCCGATACCTTCCGCTTCGCCTTACTCATCGGCTGTGTTCATAGGGTTGAGTGTGTCGGTGGTCGGTGGGTGCGCCAGCTTAACTCTGGTTGAGGCCAGCAGCCCGAAACCCCGAAGCGGTGAGGCCGAGACGCTGGGCGGATTCGATTTGAAGATGCGCAAAGAGGCCAGGGTTTCCCGCAAGGTTCGACCAGGTGGGACGGAATAGTCGGGGAGAACGGCGGAGCTCACGGGGAATCGGCCCGGGGGTTGAGTGCCCGCGCAAGCTCCGGCGACCGCGGCTTCGAGGCGGTCTATCTCGTCGTCGGTGAGTTTTTCGAACGCCGGCCTTGAGGGTGAGAGCAGAGGCGCACGAGAGGGTGCGGGCAAACTCCAGCCAAGCGGCCATCAGCGAGTCGATATCCTCGGGCCGAGGCGGGACGAGGTGAACGTCTTCCCCGCCGGGCGCGAGGGATTGGCTGACTTAGTTCTAGAGGGTGCGCCAGCCGTTGGCCGCGAAGCGAGGATCGACGATGGCATGCTGGAAACTCACCAAGCCGTCCGGGGTGAGAAATTCTTCTGCCCCGGCGCGGTGCAGGAGGGCCATGAAGCGCGGTAAATCGTGTGCGGAAAATTTTCGCGCACGCGCTCTCCATTCCGTGCGCTCATACGGTCGAACGCAAAGAGGCCGGGGGAGCGTTCACCCCGGCCGGTCGACTGAAAAACGAAACGCGTGGCTAGTTGTGACTACTGCCCTTGTCTGGGTCGCCGAGATCGTTGATTCCATACCACTGCATCAGCCACAGGCGCAGTTGCAGGATCTCGTCGCCCTGCATGGCGATCATTTTGGCGCACATGTTGAGCATCTCCGGATGGTAGGCCTCGTTCAGGCAGTCGACGCCCATCTTCAGCGCCATCGAATGGTGCTCGATCATCGTCATCATATACGCCTTTTCGAACTCTTCTCCCGTCAACCGCGACAACCGTTCGACACTTCGACGCGCCTGTGGGGTGAGCGAAGGCTCTTCATCCTGCCCATACCAGCTCCGCAACCACCCACGCATTTTTGCGATCTCGGCGGTCTGGGTCGCAATCACGTTGTCGCACATCGCCTGAAGTTCGGCGTGCACCGTGCGGCCCTTGCAAAGCTCCGACATCTTGATCGCGCCGTAATGATGATCGATCATCGATTTGAGGAAGTTGATTTCGAACCGACGCTGGTCGCGTTCGGGTGCTGGTCCGGCGGCAAATCCGGCGGATGCGATCAATAAGGCAACAGTGCTACACATTATAGCGAAGGCACGTCGGGTAAGGATGGGATTCATGTTTTTCGGGTTCTGATCGTTATGGTTAATAAGTTTGCTTGGGTGATACCGACGAGCTTTACCCCGCCGTTGCACGCTAAACTCTTGTATCCTCCAAGTTGTTACGCGGACGGACAGCCTGCCGGAGAGCCAGTGCCCGGGCAAAAATGGGGGCGAATTCCGAATCTCAGTGGGGAAGTTTTAACCGCGCCGCAGCGCGACCAGATACTTCACGACCTCATCGGGCTCCGACCGTCGTCCGGCCGGAGCCTTGGAGTGAGTTCAGCCGCGCAGGGGACGGTCGGTCTTGCCCGCCGTAGCACTGGCACCCGCCATTTCGCGGCAGGCTTCGGCGCAGGTGCGGCACGCCTCAGCGCACTCCTGGCAGTGATCCATTTTGTGCTTGGCGCATTCCTCGCCGCACGCGTCGCAGACTTCCGCGCAAAGTTGGCAGACGCGCTCGGCAAACTGCGAGCCGCGGGCCATCTCGCGCATGGCGAACGAGCAGATGTCGGCGCAACTGCGATCCAGCTCGATGCAGCGGACCATCATCTTGACGTTTTCCTCGTGCAGGCACGCCGTCGCGCAGTGTTCGCAGGCCACCATGCATTGGTGGCAGGCTTCGCTGCAGTCTTCGTATTTTTCGTGTGACATATTTTTCTCTTTCGGGTTTTGCGGGCCTGATTGGCTCGCGGGTTAGTGCCTTATCGCCCGCGGACGGAGACGAAGGAAAAGCCAGAAGCATGCATCGGGATCGCGTTGGGCTGCCATGCGGTGCCGGAGGCATTGCTCGAATTGGGCAGGGGCCAGACGCCATCATGCCGCCGGTCGCGGCATGATTCGACCCCGCCGACGGGATGGGCTGACATCGTCGGTCCCGCGGCTCCATGAGTCTCGTGCTGCGCCCACGCCGTCGGAGCGAGGAGGAAGCAGATCGACAAAGTGGCCTGCATTCCCGCGGTAGACATGATACGCGACATTTCGTTAACTTAGCCCGGCGTAGCTCCGCGCGCTATGGGACCGGAGCTGGGTCGCGGGATGGGGGAAATTTTGCGAGTAAAGTTGCTTGAACTATATCCGCTCGGACGGACTCGGTCGTTCTACTCGCCCCGCAATAGAGGAGGCAGGAACAGTTGCCGCACAGGGCGACAAGCTTCGTCCGCAATTCCGCTCGGGCCCGGTGCAGTGTCACGCTCGCGTGACTAGCGCTCATGCCGAGCGCAACCGCCGCGTGCGCTACCGGTTCGTCCCCCCGGCTCGACTGAGCGCAGCAATTTGCCGTGCGCGGGCGTTTGACTTAGGTTTTCCGCCGATGACCGGCCTGGAATTTGCACGGTGTCGCCATGGCGACGGAAAGTTTCCCGCACCTGTGGGCTCCCCCGCTGTCGGCATGCATCTGTCACGTGCGCAAAGTCGACCGGTGGAAAATCGGTGTAAGGTCCGCGGCATGACTCCGTCCCCATAAAGATGAAACACGAACCCGCCAAACACCCCGCCGAGCCGAACGGGCCGAAAGTCGACGGCCACGACCATCCGCACGGTTCAACGTGCGATCACAAAACTAACCATCAGTCCGGGGAGCGGAAAGTGCCTGCGGATAACCAGCTGGCTCACTCCGCCCACCGCCACGGCGCTGACTGCCACGCCGGGCAGGGCAGCCATGCCCATGAAGGGGACTCTCCTCCCACCCACGCCTCGGTGCAGCCCTCCTCCAGCGCGGCCTATTACTGTCCCATGTGCCCTGGGGTCGAATCCGACCAACCTGGCGACTGCCCGAAATGCGGCATGGCCTTGGAGCGCAATCCGGCGGTCCCGCTTGCCGGCAAAACGATTTACACCTGCCCGATGCATCCGCAGATCGAGCAGGATCATCCGGGCGATTGCCCGATCTGCGGCATGGCGCTGGAGCCGAAAACTGTCAGCGCGAGCGACACGCCGGAAGAGAATTCCGAACTGCGCGACATGACACGTCGGCTTTGGATTGGCGGCATCCTTGCGCTGCCGGTTTTTGTCCTGGGGATGTTGCATCTCGTGCCTTCGCTCATGCACGTCGTGAACGCGCCGTGGAGCCGCTGGGCGCAATTCCTTCTGTCGACCCCGGTCGTGCTTTGGGCCGGCTGGCCTTTTTTCGTGCGCGGAGCGCGCTCATTCCGCTCCGGGCACTGGAATATGTTCACGCTGATCGCCGTGGGCGTGGGTGCAGCGTGGATTTATAGCATCATTGCGATTTTTCTGCCCGGCATTTTTCCCGAAGCGATGCGTGCGCACGGCGTGGTCGATCTTTATTTTGAAGCGGCGGCCGTCATTGTGGTGCTCGTTTTGGTCGGTCAAGTGCTCGAACTGCGCGCGCGAGCCCGCACGTCGGGCGCGATCAAAGCGTTGCTCAACCTTTCGCCGCCCACGGCGCTCCGCATCACGGACGGCAACGATCAGGAAATTCCACTCGCTGAAGTAAAAGTTGGAGACCGTCTGCGAGTCCGCCCTGGCGCAAAGATTCCCGTGGATGGTGTGGTCGAGGAGGGCGCGTCGTCCATCGATGAGTCGATGCTCACCGGTGAGTCGATGCCGGTCGAAAAAAAATCGGGCGATCACATTACCGGCGGGACCGTAAATGGTACGGGCAGCCTGATCGTTCGCGCGGAAAAGATCGGCTCCGAGACGATGCTCGCTCGCATCGTGAATATGGTTGCGGAAGCACAGCGCAGCCGCGCGCCGATTCAGGGGCTTGCGGATAAGGTGGCGGGCATCTTTGTCCCGACAGTTGTGGCCGTCGCCGCGATCACATTTGCAATCTGGTTTTTCTTTGGACCTGAGCCGCGCCTGGCCTACGCCATTGTGAATGCGGTCGCGGTCCTCATTATTGCGTGTCCGTGCGCGCTGGGCCTCGCGACGCCGATGTCGATCATGGTGGGAGTCGGTCGTGGAGCGCAGGCAGGCGTGCTGGTGAAAAATGCCGAGGCGCTCGAATTGCTCGGCAAAGTCGAATGGCTCGTCGTGGACAAAACCGGCACCCTCACGGAAGGCCGGCCGCAACTCGTGGACGTGGTTCCGCTTGAAGGCTTCGACGACAAAACGTTGGTGCAACTCGCCGCGTCGCTCGAACGTTCCTCCGAACATCCCCTCGCAGCCGCGGTCGTGCGCGGCGCAGAAGCGAGAAAACTAGCGCTCCTTGACTCGGCAGAGTTTCGGTCCGTCACCGCGGGTGGCGTCGCTGGAAATGTCGCCGGGCGCAAGGTGCTCGTCGGCAAGGTTAAGTTTATCGAAGCCGAAGGAATCGCGGTGCCGCCACCCACCGTCGAACGCGCGAGCGCGCTTCAAGCCGAAGGGAAAACCGTGCTCTTCGTGGCGATCGATGGCCGTGCGGCCGGGCTTTTGGCCGTCGCCGATCCGATCAAAGAAACGAGCCGCGAAGCGGTCAGCGACCTTCACCGCCTCGGCATCAAGCTCGTGATGGCGACCGGCGACAATCGCCGCACTGCGGAGTCCGTCGCAAAACAACTCGGTTTGGATCGCTTCGAAGCGGAGGTAGAACCCGCCGACAAGATTCGTCTCGTCGAATCTTTGAAAGAGGGAGGAAAGCGCGTGGCTATGGCAGGGGACGGGATCAACGATGCTCCCGCGCTCGCCACCGCCGATGTTGGTGTCGCGATGGGCACCGGCACGGACGTGGCAATGGAAAGCGCCGGCGTGACGCTCGTGAAAGGCGACCTGCGCGGCATCGCGAAAGCGATTCATCTCTCCCGTGCGACGATGCGTAACATCCGGCAAAACCTGTTTTTCGCTTTTATCTACAACGTCCTCGGCGTGCCGATTGCCGCAGGAATTCTTTATCCGTTCTTCGGCTTGCTGCTTAGCCCGATGATCGCCGGCGCGGCGATGAGCCTGAGTTCGGTGAGCGTGATCACGAACGCGCTCCGCCTTCGAAACGTGAAGCTGTGAACCGGGCGAGTTGAGCCGCGCGTCCGGCATGGATGCCGAAAATTAACGCTGTCCCGCAAGACGGAATGCACGGCAGCCGGTAAGACCTACTCAAGGCGCGAAAAAAACCATCGCGGATAGCGCGGATGAGGCGGATGCCCAAGGTAATCGTGAGTTTCGGCGGCAGAGCAACCACCAAAAGCCGATCGGGTGGACCCCGCGCTGGGGACAACACGCTCGAATCCGTGACACCGGCATTCCTGCCGGTGCGGTCGAATCGGATGCACAGACAAGATGTCGGGCAGAGAGTTGTCGTGGACTACGGTTCGGACTTTAGGAGCCCGAGTCCGTGGGCGCGATTGACGGCGGCCGCAGCATTATGGACGCGGAGCCGGAGGTATATATTGGCGATATGTTCGTCCACGGTGGCGTAGCCAATGCCGAGGCGGGTTGCGATTTCCTTTTTCACGAGGCCCTCGCCCAACAACGTGAGGATCTCCAGCTGCCGCTGGGTGAGCAGCGCTTCCGCGCCCGCTTTGGGTAGACTCAATTTGGC
>Ga0163152_10003906_pt1 | contig 18941 bp, 16 predicted proteins | sample OliLakLV19MP8IB2_FD_148635 | JGI IMG/M metagenome (GOLD analysis project Ga0163152, IMG submission 148635) | Freshwater microbial mat bacterial communities from Lake Vanda, McMurdo Dry Valleys, Antarctica - Oligotrophic Lake LV.19.MP8.IB-2 | ecosystem: Environmental > Aquatic > Freshwater >...
GCCCACTCCCTGTCCAAGCGGAGAATCATCGTCGCGCACGTGCGGCGCGGGCAGTGCCGGCCGCGACGGGCGCGCGTCTGCCCGACTCTCGGGGCGCCCGTCCTGGCGTCCCTCCGACCGACCACTGCCCCCGGTCCGACCCGCGGGTTTTTGCGAACGCCCCGTCCGTCCGGCGCGATCACGCTCCCGGGGATCGAGCCGCGGCTGACGCGACGGGACCGGACTGTCGCGCAGGAGTCCGTTCCAATCAAACGTCAGGTCCGGGTGGGTGTGTTCCAACGCCTCCCGCACCTCGGGGTCGAGCGGCTTTCTGCCAATCTGGACATGCGAGGGCGACCGGAACAGATACAACAGCTTGGTCCGTGCCTGGCCGCTGCCGGGCCGCGAGGCGTGCAGCACGTATGTGCAGTCATACCCACGTTTGTCGTGAGCGTGGCGGATGAACGGCAGAACCTACCTCTTTTTTTTCTTCGCCGCCGGCTTCGCTGACGACTTTGGCTTCGACTTGGCCTTGGCCTGGGGCGTCACCTTCTTGACCGGCTTCGCAGGTTTGGAAGGCTTGCCGGGCTTCTTCACGGCCTTGGCCTTCGCCGCGGGTTTCGGGGCGGGCTTGGCCGCCTTCTTCGTGACGGGCTTCACCGGAGCCTTCGCGACGGGTTTGACCGCCGGCTTGGCCACCGGCTTCGCCTTCTCGGGCACCTTGGCCACCGGCTTCGCCGGCGGAGACGCCGCCTTGGGCTCGGCCTTGGCTGGCGCGGCGGGCTTTGCCGGCTTGGGGGCCGGCGGAATCACCGCCGTCTTCACCACCACAAACTTGGCGGGCTTGGCCGCGGCCTTGGCGGCCGCCTTGGCCGCTTCGCGACTGCTGATCCGCGCGAGAATTTCCTCCACAAGTTCCGGCACGGGCTCGGGTCTGGGTTGCTCAATCGACTTGGGCATCTCCACCACCTTCGCCACAGGCCCCTTGCCCGATTTGGCCACCGCCTGCGGATCCTGAAAGACCGGCACCAAATCAAAGCCGTCCATGAGCGTGCGATACGTCCAAATTTCGCTCACGGTCACCTGATTTTGCTCGCAGAACCGGCGCGCCGCGTCAAACATCACCACCGGCACATACAAGTGGAACGGCACCTTGGCCTTGCCGAAGTGCACCCACTGGGCCAGCGCCTCGAGATTGTTGGTGGACTCCCCCGTTTCAATCTCAATGACGGCAACGGGCTTGCCGGACTCCTGCAGAATAAGATCGGGGAAATACGTTCCCGTCCCAATCTTCAAGGCATAGTCCCGAGCATCGCCCTTGTTGATAAGGACGTCGAGTTTTTTTCCGTGCTTCGCCTCGAGAAACAAGGTCAGGCGATCGTGCTCTGCCTGCTCACGGGCGGGTCGAATATAGATGGGCGACACCAAGCCTCCGACGCCGTTAGGGCGCACGCCAGAGCGAGCCAACTGCCCACTGGGCAGTAAGATAACGGCGGGGGGTATCGTAACACTAATCCCCGAAGTGGACCGGGAACTTGTAGAATTCTTCCTGTGGCCCACATCCTCATTGTCGACGACGACCCAGTGGTCGGCGAGACGTTTGCCCGGATGTTGACCCTGGAAGGCCACCGAGTGTCGACCGTGCAGACGGCCGAGGCCGCCCTCACCTCGGCCGCCGTCGACGCGCCCGACGCGCTGATCCTCGATATGCGCATGCCGGTCGTGAGTGGCCTCGATTTTCTCCGTCAGTTGCGCCGGGATGCGCGCCTGCGTGAAACCCCGGTCGCGATCGTCACCGGAGACTATTTCCTGAATGAACCGGTGCTTGCCGAAATGCGGGCGCTTGGCGCGACCGTGCGCTACAAACCCCTCTGGATGGACGACCTGAGCGCACTGGCCAAGTCCCTCCTCAACCGGGAATGATGATGATGTCGAGAATCGCGGGTGTGGTGCTTCTGGGTGCCGCCGTCCTGGGTATTGCGGCGGTGGCCGCGGGCCAGCGCGGGGTGGCCGCCGTCGAGCCCGCGCCCTTTGCCGTGGCCGAACCGATCCTGGCCGAGATCAAGGCCCGTGATGCGGGTCAGTTGGCGATCTCCGAGGCGGACGGGCAATTCCTCCGTGTGCTGGTGGGCACCCGTCGCACGCGGCGTGCGCTCGAAATTGGCGGCGCAAGTGGGTACTCGGGCATCTGGATCGGTCACGGTCTGCGCGAGACGGGCGGGCAACTGATCACGATCGAATATGACCCCGTGCGCGCGCGTGAGGCCGCCGACAACATTGCACGCGCCGGGCTCTCGGACATCGTGCAGGTGATCGCCGGCGATGCGTTTGTGGAGATTCCGAAACTCGAGGGCACGTTCGACATGATCTTCCTCGACGCGTGGAAGCAGGACTACAAGCGCTTCTTCGAACTCACCTTCCCGCGCCTGGATGCCGGCGGCGTGTTTCTCGCCCACAACGTGGTGAACAAACGCGAAGACATGGGCGACTTCCTGGATGCGATCTGGACACGGCCCGGCGCCTGGACGTCCGTGATCGCCCCATCAGGTGAGGGCATGTCGCTCACCTACAAGGTCCGATGACCCGCCCAACCGTTCACATCCTTGGCGCGCCCCTGGATCTCGGTGGTGGTCGTCGCGGCGTCGACATGGGGCCGTCGGCCGTGCGCATCGCCGGCCTGGGCGAACGTCTCGCGGCCATGGGGTGTGTGGTGGTCGACAAGGGCGATCTGCCCGCGCCCATTCCCGAAACGCAGGTGGCCCGTGATCCGAGCAAGCGCTACATCAAAGAGATCGCGCGTGTCTGTCTGCGCGTGTATCAGCACACCTACCAGTCGCTGGCTGACGGGGCCCTGCCCATCGTGATTGGCGGGGACCACTCGATCGCCGCAGGGTCGGTGGGCGCCTCTGGGGACTTTGCCCATGCGACGGGCGGCTCGCTTGGCGTGTTGTGGATCGACGCGCACGGCGACATGAACACGCCGACCACCACCTCCAGCGGCAACGTGCACGGGATGCCGCTCGCCGCGCTGGTCGGGACAGAGCCGACCGAGCTGGCGCGCCTGGGCACCACCCGCTCGCCGAAAGTCCAAGCCGACAAAACCGTCCTCATCGGCATCCGGAATCTCGACGAAGGCGAAAAACGACGCATTCGCGAGTCCGGCGTCCATGTCTTCACCATGAAGGACATTGACCGCGACGGCATCGCGGTGGTCATGCAGCGTGCGCTGGCCATTGCGACCACCGGCACCACCGGTCTGCACGTGTCGTTTGATCTCGACGTGTGTGATCCCGTGATCGCACCCGGCGTCGGCACGCCGGTCAAGGGCGGACTCGATTATCGCGAGGCGCACATGGTGATGGAGATGATTGCGGACTCGGGCAAACTCACGGCGCTCGACCTGGTGGAGATCAATCCGATTCTCGATCACCAGAATCAGACGGCCGTGCTCGGCACTGAACTCGCCCTGTCGGCGCTCGGGATGGAAATCCTCTGAGACCATCTGGCGATCGGGTGATGTTACAATCGCAGTCTTCGTGTGGGCCGCTAGCTCAGTGGTAGAGCACCTGGCTTTTAACCAGAGGGTCGGTGGTTCAATCCCACCGCGGCCCACCATCCTTCATACGCATGGCTACCTGCCCTAAGTGTCGCGGTCACCTCACGACGGGCCACCGGTGCCGCCGGACCAAGGGACAACAGACGCTTGACCTGGCCCTGGCGGGCCTGACCGGCGGCGTGACGTCACTGGTGATGACGGGCATCTTCGATCGCAATCAGGTGGTCACCGACTACGACGGGTACATCCTCGCCGGCGGCGTCGCCATTGCGATGCTCACCCAGTCACTGCTTCAGCGCGGCGACTAACGCGCGCGTAGCGCGTCCAGGCAGCGCCCGGCTTCCACCAACCCGGCCGCGAAAATATCAGGACGTTGCCCGATCCCCAGTCGCAGGTGGTGTTCGTAGCCAAACGCCGATCCCGGCGCCAGCATCACCGAGTGATCGATCGCCAGACGATCGGCCAGTTCAAGCGACGTGATCGGCAGATCGTATTTGAGCAGCGCGAGCAGCCCCCCACGCGGCGGCGTCCACGACAGGTGGTCACGCCGGGCGTCGATCCAGAGCGTCGCGGCGGTGAGGTTGGCCTGAATGATGTCGTGGTTGCGCGCCATGATGCGATCGTGATGTCGCAGGCCGAGACGCGCGAGCGCATCGTTCAACTTGCCCGGACTGAGCGTGATGTAGTCGCGCAGGCCCCAGCACCGCTGCACAATTTCCTGAGGCGCCACCATCCAGCCAATCCGCAATCCCGGCAGCCCATAGGGTTTCGACAACGTGCCGACACTGATGCCCCGTGGCCCCTGCTCCACCATCGGCTTGGCAAAGGGGGCCCCACCGGGCACCGCCAGCCACCGATACGCCTCATCACCAAGCACCCACGCCCCCACCGCCTCAGCCATCGCATACACACGCGCGGCCGCCTCGGGCGACAACATGGCACCCGTCGGATTGTGCGGGGTGTTCACGACGATGAGTCTGGTCTTGGGCGTGATCAGTTGTTCGAGACGATCGAGGTCGTACTCGTAGTTGGTCTCGGGGCCGACCGGCCACAAGGACACATCACAGCCGATGGCGCGCGGCACACTGTAGAGCTGCTGATAGGCCGGGTACGGGGCGATGACATGGTCACCGGGTTCGAGCAATTCGTGGAAGAGCAGGAAATTCGCTTCAATGGCCCCGGTCGTGACCAGGATCTGCTCCGCCGACACACCGACATAGGTGTCCGCCAGCATCTGTCGCAACTCTTCGGTCCCGCGTGCCTCGCTGTACCCCAGCGGCAACTGCAGGAGCGACTCCAACGTGGCGGCACGCACATCGGCCGGCTCAAAATTCAACAGGTCCTGGGTCGAGAGCGGCAAAATTCCGCTTTCGGCAATGTCGTACTTCACATGCGTCTCGTGACGCGTCATCCAACGTTCCAGCACAAACGGTTCAATCTTCATCGCCTGCCCCACATCCTCTACAGCAGCATCGTCGCCAGGTTGAAATAGATCAGCAGCGTACACAAGTCCGCGCTCGCCAGTACGATGGGCCCAGCCGCAATCTTCGGGTCGCGGCGCGCCGCATGCAGCATCGTCGGCAACAACAATCCCAGAAGCGCCGCCGTCACCATCGAGGCCGCAATGGCGCCGCCCACGGCCAGCGCCAACATCGCACTCCCCTTCCACAGGCCCGCCACACCGCCGACGATGGAGCCGCAGGCAAGACCCAATAACGCGGCTGTCGAAAATTCACGGCGCATCGCCGGTCCCACCAATCGCCAACTGGCGCCGGTCGAGTGCAGTCCCTGCAGCGTGAGCGTGACGGCCTGAATGCTCACACTTTCGGCCAGCGCCAGCACCACGGGGATAAACAGCGCGAGCACGACCACCACCTCGAGGAGTCCCTCATACCGGCTCGCGATCCACGCGCAGATCATCCCCCCGACGACGTTGGTGAGGAGCCACGGAAACCGGTCGAGGAATCCGGTCCATGCCGTACGGCCCTCGGTCGCCCGGACACCGATGATCTGGAAGATGTCGTCAAACGACCGTCGCGCGTGCGAGATCACCTCATCGGTGAAAATCGAGACGTCCACCTGCCCCAGCAATGCGCCATCTGCCGAGACCACGGGAAACGCGAGGAACTTCTTGCTCACAAAATATTCCGCCGCGATTAGGACCGTTGCCCACTCCGGAATGGCGATGACATCGTGGAGCATGATGTCGCCCAGCGCGACGTCGGGCGCTGACGAGAGCAGGGCGCGCGTCGGCACTACGCCGGCCAGGCGGCCCTCGTCGTCGACCACGTAGAGGTACAGGACCTCCGAGGAGGTCCCGCGCGCGCGCAGCGACGCGAGGGCATCACCAACCGTGTCGCCAGGCTTGAGGCTGACGAGGTCGCGTTCAACACAGGTGAGAACTGAGGCGTGCAGGTCAACCATTGTCGACGATGGTACATCGCGGGAGGTTACCGACGCCCGGCGGGATTCCAGACGTCGAGTACGGCCGCGGTGAAACGATCGCGCCCCTGCCTCGAGAGGTGCCACAGATCGGGAAAATCCTCGTCGGGGAACACGACCGGGACCTCAAGACGTGTGGCGCCCCATCGCGCGAGTGCGTTGTCAAACCGCTGTCGATTGGCCAGGGCCGTCGGCGTCCGGAGCCCGACCGACATCGGCCCGCTCAACGGCATCGAGAGGAAGATCACCCGACCACCGCCGGCGTGGACGGTCTCCACGAGCGTCGCCACGACGGTGTCGTCCCACTCCACCTCGCGCGTGCCGACGATCCAGCGCTCGCCGTCGAGCACGGCCGCCTGACGAATCCGTTCGCGGTCGGCGGGGTTTCGGCGTGCGGGCAACACAATGTTTTCGTCGCCGCCCTCGAGCAGGTCTTCGTCTGAGACTGGCGTGCGCCCGCGCGCGCGGTCATAGATCCATCCGAGCGACTTCACGCGCACGTCTTCCCGATACGCGAAGAAGCGGGACCCGACAGGCAGCCCGCGAAACGTCGCGGCAAACGTGTCTTCCGCGGGTGTGGCCGATCGCCAGAGCGCGGGGATGTCACCGAGCGTCATCACCGACAGCAGCCACTGCGGTCGTTCGATGAAATACCACGGGTCGTCCCAGGTGGAGGCATCGGGCAGTCCTCCCGGGGCCTCGACAAATACCGTGGTCCCGGCCAGCGCGCCGCGCTCGGCCAAGTAGCGGGCGCCCAGCGCATGGGTCGCGATCGTGGAGAACCCCTGCCCCATGTTGACGGCCCCGACAGACCGCGACTCGGCAAAACGACGATGGTCAATCGCGGCAAACGTTCTGGAGGTGCCGACAAACACGACTCGGTCAGACGCCGCGCGCCAGGCCCGGTTCTCCTCGACCTGGGGATACCACCGGGGCAGCGTGTATCCGGCGATGCGCACCGCACCCTCCAGGCACAGACCGGCTGCCAGGATGCTGCCACACACGGCCAGAAACAGGCGTCCCGCGCCTGGGGGTAACGTCGTGGGTCTCGTGGATGTGGGCCTCATTACCATTCGCTCAGAACTGGAAATACAAGAACGGCTGTCCGCCGATGGGCGGCGCCACCATGATGGCCGCCCACAACATCGCGACCACCACCAACCGCATCGGACTCAGGCGCACGTCATCGTCGGGCGTGCGCTCCATCCAGGCGAGCAACGTGGTGACACCGGCGACGGCGACGATGCCCTGCGCCGCGACGAGGGTCAACATCATCGGTGTGGCAAATGAGGCCAGAACGTGGCCGACCTGCGCGAGATCCTGGGCGCGGAACAACAACCAGCCGAAGGCGACCAGATGGAACATCACGATGCGTGCAGTCCAGCGTCCCAGCCAGGTCTCGGGCATCCGCACTTCACGTGTCTGAATCAGGAATCGATGCGCGACCAGCAACGCGCCATGAAACGCGCCCCACGCGACAAAGGTCCACGCGGCGCCGTGCCACAGCCCGCCGAGCACCATCGTCGCAAACAACGCGAGCGCGGTGCGCCTGGGGCCGCCGCGGCTGCCGCCCAGCGGGATGTACAGATAGTCGCGGAGCCAGGTGGAGAGGCTGATATGCCAGCGTCGCCAGAAGTCCCGCGGGTCGGTCGCGAGGTACGGCCGATTGAAGTTGACCATCAGGTCGATCCCCATCAGCGCGGCGAGGCCACGCGCCATGTCGGAGTACCCGGAGAAGTCGCAGTAGATCTGGTAGGCGAACGCGTACGTGGCAATGAGGTATTCCCAGCCTGAGGGCCCAACGCCGGCGTTAAACGTCCGGTCAACAATCATCGCGAGGTTGTCGGCAATCACCACCTTCTTGAACAAGCCCCAACTGATGAGCCACAGGCCGCGATGCACATGGGCCAGCGTGACGATGCGTGTGTTCAGAATTTGTGGGAGCAGGTTGGTGGCGCGTTCAATGGGACCGGCGACCAATTGCGGGAAATACGCGACAAACAACGCGAAGTCCCTCAGAGATCGCGTGGGCGTCAGGTGCCCGCGATACACGTCGATGGTGTAACTGAGTGTTTGAAACGTGTAAAAAGAAATCCCGACCGGCAACACGATGTGCAGGTGCAACCGCTCAACCGGCAGGCCAAGCCCGGCCAGCGCGGTGGTGGCCGAGTCCACAAAAAATCCGAAGTATTTGAAAAACGCCAGCGTGCCGAGGTTGCCGGTCAGGCTCACCATCAGCCAGCGCTTCCGGATGGACGGACGTGTCTGGGCCGCCATCCGAAGCCCGACAACATAGTCGAGGAGTGTGGAGCCCGCGATCAGTGCGAGGAACCGCACGTCCCACGCGCCGTAGAAGACGTAGCTCGCGATGAGCAACATCCAGTTCTGCCCCACGCGCGGCAACCGGTAGTACAGCCCGAAGACCACCAGAACAAACGCGAGGAACTGCCACGAGTTAAAGACCATCGTCGTGTTGGCGTCCCCACCGGGATTCGAACCCGGGTCTTGGCCTTGAAAGGGCCACGTCCTAGGCCTCTGGACGATGGGGACGCATCGAGAGGCGGGTGAAACCTGACGATTGTAACAAAAAACGGCATACTGTGCCCGCGAGGTGACCGTGTTCCGAAGGCATTTGGCATATTGCGCCGTCGTGGTGGCGGCTGTGGCGACCCTTGGGACGCACACACTGGCGAGGCAGGCGGCCACCGCCCCTGATGTGGTCGAGATGTCGATCGCCCAAATCCAAGCGGGCTTCCGGGCCAAGACGCTGACGTGCCGGGCCCTTGTCGACGCCTACCTGGCGCGCATCGAGGCGCACGACACGCGGGGCGCGGCTCTGAACGCGCTGACCCAAATCAACGCGGCCGCCCGCGCGGAGGCCGACGCACTCGACCGGTACTTTGCCGCCAATGGCCCGCGCGGGCAGCTTCACTGCGTCCCCACCATCGTGAAGGACAACTTTGAGACGGTCGGCCTGCAGAGTGCGGCCGGCTCGCTCGCCCTGAAGGGCTTTGTCTCCGATCGTGACGCCTACCAAGTCGCCCGCATCAAAGCCGCGGGCGCCATCGTCCTGGCCAAGTCCAACATGGCGGAGTGGGCGTTCAGCCCGTATGAGACGGTGAGTTCCGTCCATCCGGGCTACACGAGAAATCCGTACGACACCTCACGGGTGACGGCCGGGTCGTCGGGGGGCACGGCCGCGGCGGTCGCGGCCAGCTTTGGTGCGGTGGGACTAGGCAGCGATACCGGCAACTCCATTCGGGGCCCCGCCGCACATCAGGCGCTGGTCGGCATCCGATCCACGATGGGCCTGACGAGCCGCGCGGGTGTGGTGCCGCTGAATCTGCTTGCGGACATCGCCGGCCCGATGGCACGCACGGTCGAAGATGCCGTCGCGGTGTTTCAGGCGATCGTCGGGTATGACCCTGAGGATCCGGTGACGACGCTGGCTCGCGACTACCCTATTCCGCGCTACCGGGATGCCCTGCGCGCCGATGGCCTCAAGGGTGCGCGCATTGGTGTGTTGCGCCAGGCCTACGAGCGCGACGGTGCGGGCAGCGTCGACGCCGAGGTCGCGGCCGTGTTTGCCGCGGCGTTGAAGTCGATCGAAGCCGCAGGCGCGACCATCGTTGATCCGGCGGCGATCGACCTGTCCGGCGTGCGGCGGGAACAAGGGGCGGGATCGTGTGGAGGATTTACTTTCGACATCGCGCAATGGTTTGCGCGCCATCCCGGCAAGACGCCCGTCGCGTCACTGACGGATGTGATGAAGTCGCGGCGGTATCACCAGTCGGTCGAATCGCGCATCCGGTCGGCCGCCGACGCGACGCCCGGCGGCGAGCCGGGATCACCGGCGTGTGAGGCCGAGAGCCGCTACCGCACGGCGTATGGCACGGCCATCACGGCGCGGATGGATGACCTGAAACTCCACGCGTATGTGTATCCGACGTGGAGTTTTCCGCCGCGCCTCATCGGCGACATGCAGACGCCCCACGGCGACAACAGCCAGGTGTTTTCGCCGACGAGCGGATTTCCCTCGATCTCGGTGCCGATGGGCTACACGCGCGACAACCGCCTGCCGGCCGGCATCACCTTCTTCGGCCGAGCGTGGGACGAAGAGACACTGATCCGGCTCGCCTACGCCTACGAGCAGGCCACCCGGCATCGAAGAGCGCCCTCAATGAGGCAATGAGGCAGCGTGACTGCACGCACTGCATTGGCTCATTGGCTCATTAAATTAACGAGTCTCAGAAATTAATCAGCGAATACAGCCCAATGCGGCGTTCCGTCGGACGAGTCGGCGCGAATCGATCGTAGGTGACCTGCTCCAGGTTAAAAAGCAACGCGGCGGATGCGGTGCCCTGCTTCGGGAACCAATAGGCGACGCCGGCGATCACACGTGTCCAGGCGGCATCCACGGTGGTGTTGGGCTCGAAGCGGTCAACACGAAGGAGCCCCTCGACGCCGTCGCCCTTCTGTCTGGCAAAGGGTGTCACAAAAAACGAGTAGCCCTGGCCTGTGATTTCCGCTGCCGCGGGCGTCGGTTGGTCGACGCGACGGACATAGTCGGCACCGGCGTTAAATCGTGCGTGTTCAAACGTCGCACTGAGCACGATGCGGTTGCGCGGCGCGCCCTGCACGTATTCATCCGCGTGCAGGTACCCGGTCACGCGCAGGCCTTTGGCAATTTCGTGTGCCGGCATCGGACGCACCGTCACGCGCGCCATGAGCGCCTTCTGGTCGTTCACTTCGGCTCGGGTGTACCCATCCCCGTTGTAGATGCCCACGTGCACGTCACCGTACGCCCCCATCGCGGTGCGCGCCGTGATGCCGACGTCGGACGAGGCCAGGCCCCCATCACGTTCGGCAAATGACGTCCCCTGGAAGCGATACCGATAGACGCCCTCCTGCCCGTCAATAAACGGCGTCTGTTGCATGCCGAACCGGACACTCGTGCGGTGTGGCAGCGCGACATCGAAGTACGCGTATTTCAAGCGAAACAGCTGTGAGCCCGACAGGCTGCCGTCGGTCACTCTGGCGATGTCGGGGGTGATGCGGAACGTCACGCGTTGACTCACCGACCCGGTGACGTTGAGATAGCTGCGTCCGACGCTGAAGGTATTGGCGGTGACCTTCTCGCCGTTGGCATCGGTGGCCTTCGGTGTCTGGGTCACGGTGTAGTCGGCGAAAATCGTGACGCCCACCTTGACGGTGGGGCTCGGTGATGCCGGAGGCGTGGCGCCCTGGCCCGTTGTTTGTCCTGCCGCGAGCGCCGGACTTCCCGCGACCATCACTGCACCCACCCACATTGCGACTCTCACCACGACCGCCCCCTAAGCTGGTGAAGCATCCGTTGCTCCAACGTCATTCAAACGTTACACCGATGTGAATGATGCAACCGCCGTATTTCTGCACTGCAACGTCAATGTTAAATCCAGGAAACATCAGTCCTTAACGCGGTTGTAACACCCGTGTTGCCTGCAGATCACAGGTGGTTCGTACGCTCCCTTCCAGTACACGGCCACAGAGGTGGTTGTGATTTGGAAAGGTGCACATATGAAGATGTTCTGTCGCGTGGCGCTCATGCTGACCCTGGTGGCAGCAAGCGCCCTCGGCCTCAACGCCCAGGCCGCCCAGCAGGGTCGGGTTGTCGGTCGGGTACTAGATGCCATTAACGCCTCTCCGCTCCCTGGCGTCACGGTCGAGGTGGTGGGCACACCACAAACGACTGTGACCGACATGGACGGACGGTACACGCTGAGCCTGCCTTTGGGCAAACATCAGGTCAAGGTGAGCCTCTCGGGCTTCAGTGAGCGGGTGATCTCGGTGGACCTGAATGCCACCGCGGCCCGGACGCTCGACGTCACGCTCGCGCTGGCGGGATTCTCCGAGCAGGTGACCGTCACCGGCCAGGCCACCACCGAAGCGACCTCCTCCAGCGCCGCGACCCAGTTGCTCGAGCGCCGCCGGGCCACGACGATCAACGACAACATGGGCGGTCAGGAAATGAAGGCCAACGCCGACGGCAATGCCGCCTCGGCCCTTCAGCGCGTGACCGGCCTCTCGGTCGTCGACAACCAGTTCGTGTTTGTGCGCGGCCTCGGTGAGCGTTACAGCAACACCACGCTCAGCGGCGCAATCCTGCCCTCCACCGAGCCGGACCGCAAAGTCGTCGCGCTCGACATGTTCCCGTCGAGCCTGATGGACAACGTGCAGGTCGTGAAGTCGTTTACGCCCGACCGCTCGGCGGAGTTTGCCGGCGGGTTGATCGAAATCAACATGTCGAAGCTGCCGAGCCGGCCCACCTTCGACGTCTCCTACACGCTGGGTGGCAACAGTCTCGTGTGGGGCCAGACGGTGCTCGACCACCAGTCGGGCGACCGCGACTATCTCGGACTCAAGAACAGCAATCGGGCGCTCCCGTCTCTATTCCCGGCGACGCGTCTGGTCCGCGGCGGCATCTACACACCCGAAGTCGGCGAACTGCCGTCCGACCTCAAGCGTTACGCGGAATCGTTGCCCAACAGCTGGACGCCCGAATCCGTTGACGGCCGCGCCAATCAGGGTTTCAGCATGGCGTTTGGCAACCGCTGGGGCAAACTCGGCGTGTCGGCCAGCCTGAACCAGTCCTACTCCTCGGACTACCGGGAAGAAGCACAGGTCTACTACTCAACCGACGGCGGCGTGCTGACCCCGTTCTCCACTTATGACTACCGCGCCGGGTCGACGACGGGTGCGTTGTCGGGCCTGATGAACCTCGGCTATCAGGTGTCAGCCAATCACCGCCTGGCCTTCCAGGGATTCTCCACCAACCGCGGCAAGCGCGACACCCGCACGTTCGAAGGCTTCAACGACGACGCGGCCCGCAATCTGCGCAACTCCCGTCTGCTCTGGCTCGAAGAGGAACTTCGCAGTGGACAGGTGACCGGTGAACACTTCTTCCCGTCAGTGTCCAACAGCCGCGTTGACTGGCGCGCGACCGTGTCGCGGTCGCAGCGCAACGAACCGGACATCCGCGAGACCCTGTATCAGCAGATCGGCACGTCCTGGTTCCTCGCCGACGAATCGCAGAGCGGCCTCCGCATGTTCAACGCTCTTGAGGAGAACGCGACCGAAGTTGCCGGCAACTGGAGCACGGTGTTTGCGGGTCGACAGGGCCTGCCGGCGATGCTCAAGCTCGGCACAAGCTACAGCCAGCGTGAACGCGACTTTGACTCGCGCCGCTTCCGCTTCATTCCCCTCAACGTCGTCCGTTTTGATCTGACGCAGTCCCCCGAGGACATTTTCAGCCCGGCCAACATCGGCACGCGGTATGAACTGCGCGAAGAGACGCGCACGACCGACTCCTACGACGCCGAACAGACCGTGCTCGCGGGTTACGCGATGCTCGACCTGTCGCTCAGCGCGAGGCTCCGGCTGGTCGGCGGCGCGCGCGTCGAACACTACAAACAGACGGTCAACACCTTTGACCTCTTTGGTGCGGACGTCTTCGGCAGCCAGGACGTCATCACCGGCGAAATCGAGTCCACAGACTTCTTCCCGGCACTGAATCTGGTATACGCGACGCGTCAGAACCAGAACCTCCGGCTGAGCTTCAGCCAGACGGTCAACCGCCCGGAGTTCCGTGAACTGGCCCCCTTCGAGTTCACCGACATCGTCGGTGGCCGTGCGGTCATCGGCAACCCGGACCTCGAACGGTCGCTCATCCAGAACTATGACGCGCGTTACGAGTGGTTCGGTGATGCCGAAGAGGTCGTCTCGGCCGGCGTGTTCTTCAAGCGCTTCGACAGTCCGATCGAACGGTTCGTCGAGCCGACGGCCCAGCTGCGCACGTCGTTCACCAACGCGAAGTCGGCCCGCAACTTCGGCGTCGAGCTTGAAGCGCGCAAGCGCCTGACCGACATGCTCCTGATTGGAGCCAACTACACGTTTGTCGATTCGAAGATTGAGCTCGCCGCGTCGCAGACCAACGTGTTGACCTCGCTCGAGCGTGCGCTGTCGGGCACCTCCAAACACATCCTCAACGGGATGGTCGAAGCCCGGCTGCCGATCTTCACCGCACGGCTGCTGCTCAACAGCTTCAGCGAACGTATTGCGGAAGTCGGATCACTGGGACTGCCCGACATCTTCGAAGAAGGCCGCCAGACGGTCGACCTCGCTGTGTCGCGCCGGATCGGAAAGTTCAACATGCGCTTCTCGGCGGAGAACCTGACCGACACCGCCGTGCGCTTCCTCCAGGGGCCACAGACCCACCGTGAGTACAAGCTGGGCCGCACCTATGCGTTCCAAATCGGCTTCTCGGCTTTTTAACGCAAACGACGTGCAGGAGATATTCACGATGAAGAAAATGACGAACATACTCAGAATTCTGGTAGTGGTCGGGGCCGCCGTGGTGGCGGCCACCGTCGCTCCCCAGCCGGTGCACACGCAGAGTGCCGGTCAAATTGGCAACCCGGTGACCGTGCCGGGTATCGACAAGCCGGTCCGCGTCGTCCGCGGCCGGTTCACCTCCAACGTCTCGTTGACCAACGACACGTATTGGGTCCTGCGCGGCGCGGTGTTCATCGGCGCGGGCGATGGCACCTCGTCCGCCACGCTGACCATTCAGGCCGGCACACGGGTCATCGGAGAAACCGCGACCCGCGCGGCCCTGGTGATCGAACGCGGCGCGCGCATCCTGGCGAACGGCACGGCGGCCGCGCCGATCGTGATGACCTCCGATCAGCCAGTCGGCTCGCGGTTCCGCGGCGACTGGGGCGGCCTCATCATCAACGGTCGCGCCCCCCTCAACCTTCCCGGCGGACTTGGCATCGGCGAAGGCCAGACCGGGATCTACGGCGGCACCGATCCGAACGACAACTCAGGCATTCTGCGCTACGTACGTGTCGAGTTCGCCGGTATCGAGTTCAGCCCCGACAACGAGCTGAACGGCATCGCGTTCCAGGGCGTCGGCCGCGGCACCATCGTCGAAAACATCCAGGTGTCCTGGAACAAAGACGACGGGATCGAGATGTTCGGCGGGTCGGTCGACATCAAACGTGTGGTGCTCACCAACATCGGCGACGACAGCATCGACTGGACGTTTGGCTGGAACGGCCGTGTTCAGTTTGCGGTGGTGCAGCAGAGGGCCGACGACACCGACCAGGGTATTGAGGCCGACAACAACGGCAACAACCACAACCTGCTGCCGCGGTCGGCGCCGACGCTCTACAACGTGACGTTGGTCGGCGACCCCACGTCGGAATTTGGTCCGGAAAGCACCAACGGCATGCGCCTGCGCGTCGGCACCGCCGGCATCATCAGGAACTGGATCGTGACCGGGTTCAAGCAGCAGGGGATCGACATCCGTGACGCGTCCACGACGCCTGGAATCGCCAGTGGCATCTTCTCGGTCACCCACGGCATTCTCTGGCAGAACGGCCGTGGACCAGCCGGCACCAATGCCTCCGTGAACTGGGCCACCAATGCGACCACGGTCCCGATGCGCACGCACGCAGGGACTACCGTGACGGAGGCAGACCCGATGCTGGTGGCCGCGTTCAACCGAACCGATCCGGACTGGCGTCCGTTGGCCGGTTCGCCCGCGCTCACCCGCACTCCGGCCGTTCCGCCAAACGACGGGTTCTTCGAGACGGCCAATTTCATCGGGGCCCTCGGACCGGATCTGGCGGCTGATTGGACGCGCGGCTGGACCTTCTACGGACGATAATAAGCGTCATGATCGAACGACTCACCCGGGGTGGCCACCAGGCCATCCCGGGTTTTTTCGTGCTGCTGTTGCTGGTCACCGTCTCGGCCTGCACCCGTGGGACCGAGCCCATTCCGCTGACGCCGATCTACGAATCCAAGGACGCCGCGGTCACGGCGTTCCTGCAGGCGCTGGCCAACCGCGACCGGGACACCCTTGCGGCGCAGGTGGTCACGGAGACCGAATTCCTCAAACACATCTGGCCGCAACTGCCCGCAAGCCGTCCTGACGTCGGCATGCCCGCCGATCGTGCGTGGGCGGACCAGGCGCAGAGAAACACCAACTTCCTGTCGCAGACTCTCGGCGAACACGGCGGGCGACGGTACGCACTCGTGGCGGCGAGTTTCGAGGGCCCACCGACCACCTACGGGGCGTTTACCATTCACCCCAAAACGAGACTGGACATCCGCGATGACGCGGGCGTCCGCGACGTGCACCTGTTCGGGTCGATGATCGAAAGCGGCGGGCGGTGGAAGATCTACAGCTTCGTCGTCGACTGACAACGGTGGTGCGCGGTTCGCCTCGTCACCGTGTGCATTTCGGTACGGACGCCCCACTGGCGGACGACTAGAGTGGCGGAAGCGGCGCTTGAGCTGGCGCAGCGATAGGAGTCACAGCGATGAGATCCATGTTCACCACACTGGCGTCGTTCGTCGTTGTCGTCATCGTCACCTTCGGGGCGACGGGGACCTCAGCGCAGGAAACCACTCGCAATATGCAGGACGAAGTGGCGCAATCGCAGAAGGCGGCGAAAGTGTTTCACGAAATCATGAGCGCGCCCGACCAGGCCATACCGAAGGAGATTCTTGACGACGCGGAATGTGTCGCCGTGTTTCCCGAGGTCGTCCAGGCGGCATTCGGGATCGGTGGCCGCGGAGGCCGTGGCGTGGCGAGCTGTCGTACACCGCAGGGGTGGAGCGCGCCCGCGTACTTCACCTTGGGGGGCGGAAGCTTCGGCTGGCAGATCGGTGTCGAGGTCACCGATATGGTGATGCTCTTCATGAACGACGAGGGGATGAACAGCCTCCTGTCCAGCAAGGTGACCCTGGGCGCGGGCGCCTCAGTGGCGGCGGGGCCCGTCGGCCGTCACGCCGGAGTCGCAACGGACGGGAAGCTGAATGCGCAGATTTTGTCGTACTCACGTTCGAAGGGGCTGTTTGCCGGTGTGGCGCTCAACGGCACCGTCATCGAGTCGAACAACGACGAGATGCGGAACGCCTACGGCCCCGGAATGACGGCCAAGGCAGTCCTGAAGGATGCCAAGGCCAAAGCGCTGGCCGGCGTGCTCGCATTTCCGGAAATGCTCGCCACGCATTCGGTTCGCAAGTAACGTTCTCGTGGGGAGAATCGCGGGAAGTACAATTCGTGGACGATGCACGAGTTCACGCCCGCCGACATCGCTCAACTGACGGCCGTCGGCATTTCGCCTGAGGCCGCGGCCGCTCAGTTGGCGCAGCTGAGCAATCCACCGCCCCCAATTCTGCTCGTCCGGCCCGCGACGATTGGCGACGGCATTGAACCGTTCACGTCCTGGACCCCGCAGACGCCGGACGCCCTCATTGCGGAGGGGGTCGCAGCCGCCGACGCGGGTCGTGTGTTGAAGTTTGTGCCGGCCTCCGGCGCCGCCACCCGGATGTTCAAGCCGCTCCACGATGCGCTGCAGACACCAGGCCTTCCATCACATTCACCAGCGGCCGCCGAGTTTTTTGAGCAGCTCGACGACTTGCCATTTGCCGATCAACTTCGCCAACGGGCCGGCGTGGCCGGTGCCCCCACGAGCGAATCCGAGGAGCGCATGATTCTGCGAACACTGCTCGTGGACATGGGACTGGCTGCCCTGCCCAAAGCCCTGGTGCCGTTCCATCGCGGCGACCGTGTCCGGACCGCGTTTGAAGAGCAGCTCCACGAAGGGGCGCGCTACACCCGTGATGCGCACGGCGTGACCCGCCTGCACTTTACGGTACCTGGCGACGCCCGGGCGGCATTCGAGGCCGCCCTGCGGGAGGTCCGTCCTCTGGTGGAAGTGGAATCCGTTCAGCGTCATGCCCGCCTCTCCGTGCAGTTCTCGGTGCAGTCGCCGTCGACCGACACACTGGCGCTCGACGCAGACGGTACACCGTCTCGCGCGACCGACGGGTCGCTGCTGCTGCGGCCCTCCGGTCACGGTGCGCTCCTTGGGAACCTCCAGGAGTGTGGCGGCGACCTGGTCGTCGTGAAGAACATCGACAACATTCTGCCAAGTGAACATCACGATGAAGTGGTGCGGTGGAAGCACCTGCTGATCGGATACCTCGCACGTCTGCAGGTGGACGTGTTTTCACACCTGCACGCGATCACCGCAGCATCACCCACACCGGCCGCGCTCGAGGCGGCGCGCGACTTCGCCAATACGAGATTCGCCCGCAGCGTTCCACCTGACGCAGGCCCGGATCAGATTACCGCCGCACTCAATCGACCACTGCGCGTCTGCGGCGTCGTTCGGAACGAGGGTGAACCGGGCGGCGCGCCCTTCTGGGTGTACGACGCCGATGGTCGTGAGAGCCTGCAGATTGTGGAACTGGCGCAGGTGGATCTCGACGATGCGTCACAGGCGCATATCTTCCACGCGGCCACGCACTTCAACCCCGTCGATCTGGTCTGCAGCCTGCGAGACTTTCGAGGGGTGCCTTTTGATCTCGCGCAGTTCGTGGATCCCGGCGCCGCCTTTGTCACCCAGAAGGCCGCCGACGGGCGCGCGGTGACCGCGCTGGAACGTCCAGGGCTGTGGAATGGCAGCATGGCCGGATGGAACACGATCTGTGTTGAGGTCCCCGCTTCGACGTTTGCGCCTGTGAAAACGGTGTGCGATCTCCTCCGTCCGCAACACCAGCCCACCGTCCTGCCGTGACCCTGCTGCCCCTGGTGGTCATGGCCCTCGCGGGGTTCGCGGCCAACTCGCTCCTCACGCGCGCAGCCCTGGGCGGGGGGCACCTCGATCCGATGGCCTTCATGATGGTGCGCCTGGCGAGTGGTGCCGCCATGCTGGCTGGGCTGGTCCGGCTCCGATCGGTGGCGCGGGCCGGACGAGGCTCATGGCTCATGGCGCTGATGCTGGCCGGGTACGCGGTCGCATTCACGATGGCGTACACCCGTATCGCTGCCGGCGCGGGCGCGTTGCTGCTGTTTGCCTCGGTGCACCTGACGATGTTCGGGGCGGGGCTCGTGGGGGGCGCACGT
>Ga0163152_10003910_pt1 | contig 18921 bp, 10 predicted proteins | sample OliLakLV19MP8IB2_FD_148635 | JGI IMG/M metagenome (GOLD analysis project Ga0163152, IMG submission 148635) | Freshwater microbial mat bacterial communities from Lake Vanda, McMurdo Dry Valleys, Antarctica - Oligotrophic Lake LV.19.MP8.IB-2 | ecosystem: Environmental > Aquatic > Freshwater >...
ATATTGGGCAGCCCGACATGCTGCTGCTTCTTGACGATGCAGTCGACCGGACAGACCTCGAGACAGGCCTCGCAGCCGGTGCAGTTGTCGGCGTTGATGACGGCGATCTCTTTGGGCAGCTTCTTGCGGGGACCTTGTTTGGCCATCGAAAGCAAAGCTCAGGGTGTCGGTGGAAAACTGTCTGGGCAGGCCGCACTGGGCCGGCAGCCGTTTTAGCAAACTCCAGCCTCAAAGCAATCATAAGTGCTTGTCGGCCTTAGGCCAACCGGTGCTTGACGGCGATTTTGTCGCACCCGCGAAAGCCCTGAATCGGCATTGCTACTGAGGGGCCCCGCCGGCCGAACGCTCGGTGGCACGGGGCTCGCCAGCCCATGCTTCAGACGAAACCGCGACGATGGCGCCGCCAACTCCAAGCAGCGAGGCAGGCCAGAGCCCCGGCCGCGAACATTAGCGTCGATGGCTCGGGCACCGATTCGAAGGTGTAGCGGAAGTCGTCGATGAACACCTCGTCGCCGTTGGGATAATTGTCGAGCATATCGGTGATGGTCGCCCGCGCAATATCAGCCGCCGCGATTCCAAAATAGTCGCCCGCGTTGCTGTTGGAATTTTGCGTGACGAAATAAGTCTCGATCAAGGCGTTGCCGCTATCGAAGGCATCAATGCGCCACTCATTGTCGGCAGCCCCAAAATTGAAGGCGAACGCCACCACGGGTGTGGCAAAGTTGAATTCGTAAACGTTGGGGAGCAAAAAGGGAGCGGAATAGCTGGACTCAATCGAATTGTTCACGGTGTTGTATTGGCCGGCATAGAGCGAGCCGATCAGGAACGGAGCACCCACACCGACGAACTTCACAGGGCCGAAAGCGATCGCGGAAAAGCTGCCCGTGGGACCGGCATCAAAGTCGATCGTCGTGCCCAGAACGAGCGCCGGGGCCGTTAGCGAGCCGCCGAACCCCGACAGCAGCGCGGCGTGGCCAGGTTTGACGAGCCCTGTGCACAGGACTGCCGTACAGACGACATTCAACAAAACGGTCGACGTCAGACAGCGCGGAAAACAATTGGCGTTCATTAGCGGCTTTCGAGGTTTGGGTACCAATTGACGGCTCGCCACTGGGAAGAGCCTGGAACCGATCGAGGCTCACACGGTCAACCATTCTGCCAAAGCATCGCCCCACGTGCCTAGCCGTCCGCGCAGGATATCTTGGGTCGACAGCTGTTTTTGTGGAGCGCAAATCCGCGTTCCAGACCCCTGCCGTGGGAATGAAGGCAGCGGCCAGTTACGGGCCGAAGCGCGGGAGACGCTCACGCGCATCCGCCGGCGCAGCGTGGCGCAAGCGGACCGCATCAGCGGTCCCTAAGTCGAAGGACTCGCTGCTTTTGATGGTGTTTCGGATGGGCGTGGGCGAGAAGTCCGGAACTCACCAAGTAATGAAGTACTAGCCCGAAGCGTAGCGAAGGATACCGGCCACAGTGTTCACCGAGGAACTCGAAGGCGACTGGCTACCACCGGCAACAAGTTGTCGGTGCCACCTGATCAGATGCGGACGCGATCAGCTCGCGCCGTTACTTCAACTCGCCCAGCAAATGCTCGGCTTGTTGCGCCTCGTCGCTGCCGGGGACCAGCGCGACCACCTTGTTCAGGTATTCGCGGGCCTTGGCCGTGTTGCTCTTCGAGGCGAACGTCTTGGCGTTGCGCAGATAAGATTGCGCTTTGCGAAGATCTTCGGCCGAGTGTTCGCTGGCCGCGGCTGCCGGCTCGCGGCGGCTCGCCGTGCGGGCGGCTGGAGCGTCGGCCGCCGGAGCCGCGCCCTGCTCGACGCCTTGCCCCTCGAGCTCGGCGATCTTCGTTTCGGCCAGCGTGGCCGCGTGCGTGCCGTCGTACTTGGCGGCGATCACCTGATAGGCGCTCATCGCCTTCTTGGGTTGCTTCTTCTTGGCGAACTGCGCGGCCTTGTCGAATTGTTCGGCCTGACGCAACAGCTCCTTGGTGGTGTCTTCTTTGCGGTACTTGCGCATCGCGTCGCGCAGGGCGAGATTCATGTCGGGCAAGCGAACGTACGTGCGGTTGGCGGCCACGAGTTCGATCGCCCCTTCGAGCGCCACGTCTTCGATCGACAGCTTCTGCTCGGCGTCGGACAGCGCCTTCTGCCCGCGAGCGATCATCTCCTTGCCGAGCTTCGCGACTTCTTGCGCGGCCATGGCGTAGCTGCCGCCGAAGTTCTCCAAGGCCGGCACGAGGGCGGCGATCGCTTCGTCAGTGCGTTCTTCGCTCAGCAGTTTGTTGACCTTGAGGAGCGTGTTTTCGGCCTGCAGCACCTGCTGATCGTTGAGAATCGCACCACACTGTGTGAGCGCCTGGCCGAGCACGGTGGGCAACTGGGCTCCGGGGTGCGAGCCACTCTGCCCGTAGATCTGCTCACCATCGGCCCTGACCACGAACAGAATAGGAATGCTATTGCCCGGTGCCTTGTACTTCTGGGCGAAGGTCTGCCAGTCGGGTCCGTCGGTGTCGATCTTGATCGGAATGTAGTTGATCAAATACTGGGCCAGTGAAGCATCGGTGCTCAAGCGCTTGAGCAACTCCTGACACGGAGCGCAGGTCTTGCTGCCCGCCATGGCCAACAGCGGTCGACCCGTGCGGGCCGATCGATCGAGCGCGTCTTTCAAGCCCGATGCGCCGGGCACTCCACCAGGAACACCAGGCACCGCGGGCGTTGCCCCTGGCGCGCCAGGGACTGCGCCGGGCTGTTGCTGCTGGGCATGGACCTGGCGACCAGGGAAGAACTGGCTGGCGACCAGGAGAGTCACGCCTGCGACTGCGACGTAGCCTGCGAACCAGCGACGTGTCTGCATGGCGTGTTCTCCCCGTTTTGTTGAGCGTAGCAGGACGGCTAGCGGAATGATCTCGGCGAACCGAAACCCAACTGGCGCTTTAGTCTAGGGTTGCTGGCTAGTGCGCTGCAAGCGCGAAATCGGCTGCCCGTGAAGCGCGAAACCCGCCCGCAGTATAGGCGCGCAGCGGGCAACGCTGGGTGGTTCGTCCAAGAGGTCCGAAGTTATTGCCGGCGGGACTTGTCTTTCCCCGGGGGAGCCAACGTTTGCCGGGGTCGATTGATGCGCGGCAGAAACCGCAGAATCGCCGCCGATTCGCACTCTGTATCCGATTTTAGGGCAATAACTTGCGTTGCCGCTGCGGGTGCCGATAGGGCCGTGTCGACCAATCGGCGGCAAACGTGCGCAATGTCGACGCCGGCCCGCAGAGCGCGATCCGCGGGCGGCCCCGCAGCCTGGCATCGACTTATCGCTCCGATCTGCGGAGAATTGCGCGTCTTTGGAGAATGCCCTTTGCTACAAACGCTGTTCTTCATCCCTCGACACGTGTTCGGCCTGGAGCTCTTCGGCTTCGGACTGGTGCTGGCGATTTGGCTCGTCGGCGGTGTCATCGTGCTCGTGCGACAGTACCGCCGGCTTGGTTGGGGGCCCGACGTCCGCGGCACGTTGAACGTGGTGCTGATCGCCGCGGTGATCGTGGCTTTCGTGTTGCCAATGATCGGCGACACGCGCGGCGTGCCGATTCAGGGCTACGGCACCATGCTCGTCGTGGCGGTGATCGCCGGCACCGGGCTTTCGGCCTGGCGGGCCTGGCGGATGGGGGTCGACCCCGACGTCGTCATCTCGATCGCGTTCTGGATGTTTGTCGGCGGCATTCTTGGCGGCCGCGTGCTGTATGTCGGCGAATACTGGCGCGACTACTGGCAGGGCTTCAACGTCGAGACGCTCGGCCGCATCGCCCGCGTTTGGGAAGGTGGACTGGTCATCTACGGCGCGGTGTTCGGCGGCGTGGCGGCGTTTGTCTGGTTCGTGTGGCGGCGCGGGCTGCCCGGCTGGGCCTTGGCCGACATCATGACGCCGGGAGCCGCGCTGGGATTGGCGATTGGTCGCGTCGGCTGCTTTTTGAACGGCTGCTGCTACGGCGGCCCGACCGATGTGGCCTGGGCCGTGCAGTTTCCCGAGGGGACGCCGCCGTTTGAGCGGCAGGTGCGCGAGGGTGACCTGTACCTGCACGGGCTGAAGCTCGAGCCGGACCCGCTGGCGGCGCCGGTGATCGTCGACGTCGAGCCAGGCTCGGCGGCGGCTGCGGCCGGTTTGCGTCGCGGCGATCGATTGCTGTCGGTCAACGACTTCAAAGTCACCGAGGGTGCGACCGCGCTCGAGCGTTTGCTGCGCGTGCGCGCCGGTAGCGAACTAAAGCTGGGCGTTGCGGGCCGGCCAACGGCGATCGCCTGGACTTTGCCAGCGACGCGCGAATGTTCGCTGGCCGTGCATCCGGCGCAGTTGTACAGCGCGCTCGATGCACTGCTGCTGTCCGTCTTTCTGCTAGCATACTACCCGTATCGGCGCCGCGATGGCGAAGTGTTTGCCTGGGCGCTGACGTTGCACCCCATCTCGCGATTCATGCAAGAGATTGTCCGCGTCGACGAGGGGGTCGTGCTGAGCACGTCGCTCTCGATTTCGCAGGTGATCAGCCTGCTGCTGCTAGTGGCGGCGGCCGGCCTGTGGACGTATCTGCGGCAGCGACCGCGGACGTCGCTGTTGCCCGTCGGCGTGCCGGCTGTGCCGGTGGGCGTGCCAGCGACGGGCTAAGGATCGGTCGAAGAATAACTTCTCCTCAAGCCCCTCTCCCCTTGTGGGAGAGGGTAGGGTGAGGGGTTCCTAAATCAGGAAGTTATTCTTCGGTCGATCCTAAGTCGCGCGGCGTTTCTTGACCGGAGCGGCGCGGGCGGGTTGCCCGGCGCCGGTCGCGAGCACGATGACGCAAAACAGCAAGCCGGCCGCGGCGACCCCGGCCAGCACCCAACTCCAACGCTGGTACGCCGCACGCCCCGCGCGATAGTTTCGCTCGGGGCGATCGTCCTCGACGTAAAGCCCGCCGCGGAACTCTTGCCACGCCTCGAGCACCTTGCCGGGCGACATGCCGTCGATCTCGGCGGCTTTCTTGTGCATCTCCAGATCGATCTGCCTTTCACTATAAGGATCGGCGGACAGGCGCGCGACGCGATACACGGCCGCCCCGCCGGCGACCATCGCGATCAGCGCACCGATTAGCAGCAAACCGTACTGCGCGGTCCAGCCAAGTTTGTCGGGCGCGCTCTGAATCGGCTCGAGTTGTGCGAGCCCCCGGATCGTCGGCACTTCGAGTTGCGTGCCGCACGAGCAGGTGACGGAAAGCCCCGCCTGCGACCGCTCGACGAGCACGGTCTGACCACATTGGCACGGAAGGCGATAGCGAACACTCATAGGCCAGGCACGAAACTCGTTCGCGGATTGCTGGTTCGTAAGGTTTAGCGAGGCGGCGGCGCCGCCGATTTCCCGGTTGCCACGTCCCCGCTTGCCGCGTTGGTTGCCGGGCCGACCGCCGCGGTTGGTGCGCCGGTCCCACCCATGGCCCACCACGGCAGCGCCAGTCCTCCGTCGATCAACAACGTGCTGCCGGTGACGTACTCACTTGCAGGATCGCAAAAGAAGACGACGCCGCGCGCGATCTCCGCAGGCCTGGCCAGCCGCCCCCAGGGTAGCGCCCCCGCCGTGCGCTGCAACTCACCCTCGCTGGAGAATTTTCGCTCGCCGGGCGTGTCGGTCCAGCCCGGGTGAAGGATATTCACGCGGATGCGCTGGGCGACGACTTCGATCGCCGCGGTGCGGGCCATCTGGTCGATCGCCGCTTTCGCCATATTGTAAGCCATGGCTTCGGGAATCGCTTGCACGGCGTGCGGCGAGCTGACGATGACGATCGAGCCGCGCTGCCCGTCCGCGCGTGGCGGCTGGGCGAGCATCTGCCGCGTGGCCGCTCGCAGCAGGTGAAAGGCGCCCCACATCGTTACGTCGATAGTGCGGCGAAAGCCCGCCAGATCGGCCGTGTAAAAGGGCTTGCGGTCGCTAAACGCCGCATTCGAGACGGCGATATCGAGGCGGCCAAAACGCTCGACGAGCGTGGCCACGAGCCGTTCGACCGCTTCGTAGTCGGCCACGTCGGCAGCCAGCGGAAGGGCGCGGCCCCCACTAGCGGAAATGGCCGCGACGATTTCGGCTGCCCGGTCGCTCGCCAGATCGTTGACGCCCACCTGCGCGCCGGCTTCGGCCAGCGCCAGGGCGATCGCGCGACCGATGCCGCGCCCCGCGCCGGAGACGAGGGCCACTTGCCCGTCGAGAACGCGTAAGTCGCTGCCTGGCAACGCGAGATCTTTCTATGAGTCCAAATTGCTAACGAAAAGACGAATCCAAATCGAGTTTGCAAGTCTGGGTAATCCAGTATCTGGCATCGTAGCTGCCGCTTGCCGAGCCAACAAGGAACGAAGTGAACGTCGTCGCCCAGGGCGAAGCATGCGGTGTCGAATTGCACTTTGGCAGTGAGTCCCGCAGGGCGATTGCCCTTGCGCCGGCCGCGGCGGCCCGCTACGATTGAAGCACATCGGGTCACCGGGCCGCCGATAGCCGGTTTCATTTGGCTGACGACATCCCGCTGGCACTCGGTTACGCGCCCTTTCGATACCCAGACGGATCGCGGCATGCTGAAACTCGAAAACGTCAAGAAGTCGTTTGCCGAGCCGGGGGGCGGACGGCTCCCCATTCTTGATATCGAACATTTTGCGGTCGACACCGGACAGCAGGTCGTGCTGGTCGGTCGCAGCGGCTGCGGAAAGACCACGCTGTTGCACGTGATCGCGGGGATCAGCCGGCCCGACTCCGGCGTGGTGCGCGTCGATGGCGTCGACGTCGCGCGGCTCGGTGAAGCCGCCAGCGACCGCTTCCGCGCGGCGAAGATCGGCTTCATCTTCCAGACCTTCAACCTGCTGGCGGGTTTCTCGGCCCTAGAGAACGTGCTGCTTGGCATGACGTTTGCGCGGGGGCGGCACGACCAGGCGCGTGCCCGCGCCTTGCTGGAACGCGTGGGGCTCGGTCACCGACTGACCCACAAGCCGACGATGCTCTCGGTCGGCGAGCAGCAGCGCGTGGCCGTGGCGCGGGCCCTGGCCAATCGACCGCGTTTGATTCTGGCCGACGAGCCGACGGCGAATGTCGACGCCGCCCATCAGCAGCAACTCGTCGACCTGATCCGCGAAACGTGCCGCGAAGAGAAGATCACGCTCCTCTTGGTCACGCACTCGGGCGATGTGGCCGGGCAGTTCGACCGCGTCGACCGGCTCGAAGAGTTCAATCGCGCCAGCGGCGCGGCGGCCACGGCCCGGTAGTGCGGGCTACATGCCCACGCAAGCGTGGGACATGGCACCCCGATTATTCGCGTGCAAAGTGCACCTACCAAGCGACGTCACATCGAACGATCGACCGCGGTGGCCACGCGGCGGCAGCGCGCAATGGTGTTGGCGAATTGCTCGAAAGTGAGCGATTGATAGCCGTCGGACATTGCCTTTTCGGGATCGGGGTGCACTTCAAGAATCAGTCCGTCGGCGCCGGCCGCCACGCTGGATACGGCCATGTCGGGCACAAGATAGGTGTGCCCCGTGCCATGGCTGGGATCGACTACGACCGGCAGATGGGTCTTGGCGTGCAGATAGGCCACCGAGGCCAAGGGGAGCGTGAAGCGAGTGTGCGCCTCGAACGTGCGGATGCCGCGCTCGCAGAGCATCACGTTCGGATTGCCCGCGTCGAGAATGTATTCGGCGGCCAGCAGCAACTCTTCCATCGTCGCGCTGGGGCCGCGCTTGAGCAGCACGGGACGGGGCGTTTTGCCAACCGCCTCGAGCAGTCGATAGTTCTGCATATTGCGGGCGCCGACCTGCAGCACGTCGGCATACTTGGCGACCAGCGCCACGTCTTCGGTGGCCATCACCTCGGTCACCACGGCTAGGCCCGTGGCATCGCGGGCGGCAGCCAGCAGTTGCAGGCCCGTTTCCTTGAGGCCCTGAAAACTGTAGGGGCTGGTGCGCGGCTTGAACGCCCCGCCACGCAGGGCCGTGGCGCCGGCGGCTTTCACGGCGTGGGCACAGTCCAGTATCTGTTGTTCGCTTTCGACCGAGCAGGGGCCGGCGATGATTCCGACGCGGACCCCACCCACTTCCAGGCTGCCAGCGCGAACGACCGTGCGCTCGCGCTGGACTTCGATGCTGGCCATTTTGTAGGGCGCGAGGATCGGCAGCACTTCGGCCACGCCGGAACCGCTTTCGAGCGCTTCTTTTTGCTCGGGGCGTTCTTGACCGATGGCCGCGATCACGGTGCGTTCGACGCCGACGAGAACGTGGGGCTTGAGCCCCAGGTTTTGGACGCGCTCGACCATGTGTTCGATCTCCGCCTGACTGGCGCCTTGTTTCATGACGACGATCACGGCTCACAACTCCTTGGCTCTCGAGGCGAGGCAACAAAAAAAGCCCCGAGGTCCGCAATGGCGGGCCTCGGGGCTTTTGGCATTTTGCTGGAAGGCTTACTTACGAAGCGCCTCCGGCCCCGCGACCCATCGGGGTAAACCAAAACCAGTACCAGGTCGCGAAGGAGGGCTTCATGTTTACGATTCTGATTCGCGATCCGGCGGTTGACAAGGGCGCGGGGATCAATCCCAACCCGCACTCAGGGCGACAACTGCCGTTCGCGCAGCGACTACGGTCGTTCGTGGTAAGTGCTGTCCGCCAGTTAGGCGACACCGGCACTGAGGCGCATGCGGCGGATTTCGTCCAATTCGGTGCTCAAGCGATGACGCAACGGGCTTTCGGGACGAAGCTCATCGAGCAGGTCCTCGGCCTTGGTCAGCGTGTCGCCCGTGACATCTCCTTGAAACAACTGCCGCCAGCTCCGCGCCACTTCTTGTTCGGTGAGCAAGATCGTGCCTTTCGACAGGAAGATCGGTGGGTCCAGAGCGTCGCTTCGTCGACCGGCCGGCGAAGTCGATACTGTGCCCTAGTTGCAGTTTACTTACGCTGTTCTACCGCCGCACGTCAAAATCGGCAAGGCAAACTGCATATGGCTGGCGGCGGGCCCCCCCTCCGTCAGGCAGATTATCTACCGCGTGCTGGCCCAGTCCGGGTCGCGAGCGGTGCAAAGCTCGCGAAGTCGGACCCCCTGATTCCAGGAGACGTGCCGGGGATCGATGCGTTCGGCTTCTTCGGCCAAGGCCTCGACCGTCAGGCGGATTTGCTCTTCGGCGTGCGAGGAGTTGATGAAGAACCGCAGTCGGGCGGCGCTCTCCTCGACAGCCGGATACAGGATCGGTTGCACGTTGACGCCGCGATCGAACATCGCTCCCGACAACTGCAAGGCGTGAATCGAGTTGCCGAGAATGATCGGCACGATCGGCGTACCCTGGCTCAAGCCGGTGTTCAGGCCCCGGGCCCGCGCCAACTTGAGGAACAGGGCTGCCCGGTCGCGAACCATGGCCACGCGCTGCGGCTCGCGAGCGAGCACTTCGATCGAGGCCAGGGCCGCGGCTGCGTTCGACGGCGTGATGCCGACGCTGAACACGAACCCAGGCGACGTGTACTTGAGATAGTCGACCACCGCCTGGCTGCCGCAGATGTAACCGCCACAGCTACCGAACGATTTGCTGAGCGTGCCCATCCAGAGATCGACTTCGCTACCGTCGATGCCGAAGTGCTCGCCGATACCGCGCCCGCGGCGGCCCAAAACGCCGGCCGAGTGGGCCTCGTCGACCAGCAAGAACGCCTTGTGGCGATTCTTGACTTCGAGGAATCGCGGCAGGTCGGCGATATCGCCATCCATGCTGTAGACCCCTTCGATGGCCACGAGCACACGGCGATAGCGCGGACGCAGGTCGGCCAGCAGCCGATCGAGGGCCTGCCAGTCGTTGTGCGGGAACGCGCGGCGCTTGGCGCCCGAGAGCACGGCCCCTTGCACGATGCTGTTGTGAGCCAAGGCGTCGTGCAGCACCAGATCGCCGGCGCCGAACAAGTGGCCGATCGTGTTGACGTTCGTGGAGTGGCCACCGACGTAGACGATCGACGACTCGGCCCCCACGAATTCGGCCAGGGCCCGCTCCAGTTGTCCGTGAATCACCTTTTCGCCGGAGACCAGGCGGCTCGCCGAGACCGACGTGCCGTAGCGCTGGATGGCTTCGATCGAGGCCCGCTGCACGGCCGGATCGCCCGACATGCCGATGTAGTTGTAGTTGGCAAAGTTCACCAACTGCCGGCCGCCGATCATGGCCGTATCGCGGGTGATGCCTTCGTGAACGTTGAAGTACGGGTTGACGAGTCCGAAGCCTTCGAGCATTTCGCGACTCTGCTTGAGCTTGACGTACTCGCCGAATAGCTCGAAGCGATAGTGCTCTTCGGGGATTTCGGTGGTCGCGGCGACCTGCTTCTCGGGAGCCAGCAGGTGCTGCTCGACCGCGCTGACGATGTCGCGGATCGTTTCCAGTTGCGGCCCAAGATCTTCGGGCAGGCGTGCGCCAAAGTGCTCCTCGATCACGGTCTGCAATTCGATGCGTTCGAGCGAATCGAGCCCGATCTGCGCGAGCGTGGTGTCGAGTGTCATCCCTTCGGCCCGCTGGCCGGCGACGGTGCGCACCAAGTCCATCACCAGGTACAAGGTGCCGGGAGGGTTAGAATCGGCTTCCGGCCGGCGACCGTTCGACTGCGGCTCGGGCGCCGCCGGGGAATGGTGACCGCCAGTGCCGTTTGCTGACTCGCGTGGCGTCGATTTGCCGTGGGGGGCGTCGCGGCGACCATTTTCGATCGGCGTTGACGTTTTCCGCGAAGTGCCGTTTTCCAAGCCGCGTGCTTCGTGCATCGAATGCCCGTTTGCGGTATGCCCGTTTTGAGCGTGGCCATTGGCGGCGTGACCATTGGCGGCGTGACCATTCGTCGCATGGATGTTACCAGTGTGGCCATTGGCAGCGTGGCCGTTGCCGTTGCTGTGCCCGTTGCTATGGCCATTGCCGTTGGTGGACGCGGCGTGGTTGACGCGACCGTTCGTCGTCGTGGTATGGGATGCCGCACCGTTGGCAGACGCACCGTTGGCAGACGCGCCGTTGGCAGACGCGCCGTTCTTGCCGGCCGCGCCCCCGATCGACATGTTGTGCGACACCGACAAGGCACTGCCACGCGAGAGCGTGACCGTGGTTGTCGAGTGGACCGTTGTTCCAGATATTGTGGAGCCCGCCATTGCGATACCAGCCAGGCTCTTCTCGGCAGTGGCCGGGGCCAGGAGCTCGGTGCCCCACTGATCGATGACTTTCAAGGTGCCCTTGGTGAAAGCCTGGCGAGCAGCGTGACGCTGAATCTTTCCGCTGGAGGTCTTGGGAATGCTGCCCGACTTGACCAGCACGACGGCGTCGAGCACCAACTCGTGGTCTCGAACCACGGCTTCGCGAATCGTCTCGATGAGCCGCGACAATTCGCTATTGAAACCGCGCTCCAGTTCTTGCACCAGCACGAGCTGGGGGCGGCCCTGCGCTTCGATCGTAAAGGCCGCGCCCGAGTTGGGCCGCAGCCCCGCGTCGCAATGCTCGACGGTGAGCTCGATGTCCTGCGGATAGTGGTTGACGCCGCGCACGATGATCAGGTCTTTGACGCGGCCCGTGACGTACAACTCGCCGCCGGTCATGAAGCCCAGATCGCCCGTGCGGAGGTAGTGTTCCGGGCTGCCGTCGGCCAACCGGGCATGGAAGGTTTGCTCGGTTTCGGCCGGGCGCTTCCAGTAACCCAGGGCGACGCTCGGGCCGGTAAGCCAAATCTCGCCAATGCGGCCGTTAGCCAACGGATGGAAGGTGTGCGGATCGACGATGGCGATCTGCTGATCAGGAAGATCGTGGCCGCAACTGACCAGCGTACGGGCATTCGAAGCGTCGGCCGGCACGGCGACCGCTTCATCCTGCTCGAGGCGCCGCAGGTCGAAATGCTCCGCCTTGGGCCGCAACAGCTTCTGCCCGCCCGAGACCAGCAGCGTGGCCTCGGCCAGGCCGTAGCAGGGGTAGAACGCCTCGGGGCGAAACCCACACGGAGCGAAGTACTCGGTGAACCGCTCGATCGTCTCGACGCGCACCGGCTCCGCGCCGTTGAAAGCCACGTTCCACGAACTGAGATCGAGCTGATCGCGTTGTTCGGGGGTGACCTTGCGCAGGCACAGGTCGTAAGCGAAGTTCGGGCCGCCACTCGTCGACGCGCGGTACCGCGAGATCGCCTGCAGCCAGCGGACGGGTTTCTGCAGGAATGCCATCGGCGACATGATGACGTTCGGGCGACCCAGATAAATTGGCTGCAAGATGCCGCCCACGAGGCCCATGTCGTGATAGCTGGGAAGCCAGAACACTCCGGCGAGGGAGCGGGTATGCTCAAAGCTATACGCAATCAGTGCGCAGTTGTGCAGCAGGTTCGCATGGCTGAGCATGACTCCCTTGGGAGTGCCCGTCGAACCCGAGGTGTATTGCAGGAAGGCGAGCGTCTCGGGGGTGATGGCCGGCTCGGTCCAAAATGCTTCGGCGGCGTCGGGCAGGCGGTCGGTGGGGACCCACTCGACCCGCATCAGATCGGGAGTTTCAACGAGCCAAGGAGCCACGCGTTCGTAAACGCTTTGGGTGGTCAGGGCCACCCGCGCTCCGGCGTCGGCCGCGATCGCCTGAATGCGGCCAAGCGAGCGATTCATGCGCGGGGGATAGGCGGTGACCGCCATCACGCCGGCGTACAAACAGCCAAAGTACCCGGCGATGAAGTCGAGCCCAGGGGGATAGAGGAGCAAGGCTCGCTCCCCTTGCAACCCTTGCGACTGCAACCAGCCGGCGATTACGCGCGCCCGGCGGTCAAGCTCGGCGAAGGTGAGGCGGACCTCGTCCGTTTCACCGTCGATCAGGTAGGTGAAGGCCAAGTCGTTCGGCTGGTGCAACGCCCGATGACGGAGCATTTCGACCAGCGTGGCGGGCCCGTAGAATGAGCCGGGTTGACGTTCGAAGCCCACGGCTTAATTACCTCCTACCGAGCGTTTCCACGATTCGTCCTGATGGCCCGTAGCTCGGCGCTTTAAACGGACCTCGGCGCCCACCGCTGAACTCCGGCTCTGGGTGACGGGCGGCTAGGCAACGCAGGGAACAGTGTGATTCACGGTGTATTTCGATTCACAGTGTGATTCGATTCACTGCGTGATTCACTGCAACCTGTGTCCACACGGCCATCTGGCCCGGCCTCCTAAGCTGGGGGATCTCCTGTTTGTTCGAGCGATCGATTTGCACCAACGACAATACCCCTTGCCGTCTTTGGCCTTGGGTTGTTGCTGGCTTGTCAGCGGTGCCGTCGAGGTGGGAAGTCGGCTGGCAGGCAGTAAGGTGGGAATGCACTAAGACCATCTGCCAGCACTCGGGACTCTCCGGGCTGGCGGTCCAAACGGTGAGTCGCCGCGAAACTTCCCCGCTAGACGCAGGTCCGCTCCACGACAGCCATCCCCGAAAGGTTACCACGCCCAAGGCGTCCTTTCAAACAACTTTTACCAAACACGCACAAGTTGCCGAAACGCAGAGTCATATGGGTCCTATTACCTGCAAGGTCTAGCACTCGGCGGTCGACCAGATAGGTAATATAGGAAGTGCGGGCGTCTTGCAAACCCGAACTTCATTTTCTCGCACTCTGCGGGCCGTTTCTTGTTTGTGTTTCGCTCCTAAGATGCTTTGGCGCAGGTTCGTACCATCTGTTACAGCATCCGAAGTTTTACCTCGACGTATTGGTCAGTTTCACGCTCCACTTCGCGGATTGGTTTGTTTCCGGCGGCTCGCATCGGTATCGGCTGAGTCTGCACTCGTAGTCGAGCAGCTAGCACTTAGGGAGACTCCGCTAGACGATCCCTTCAGGCTTACCCGCCGGGGATAGGCGCCTGCTGCGCTGCAATCGTTGCCAGCCGCTTGCCAAACCGCGCCACGGTGCCGCACAGACCCCGGAGCCGATGCAATCGACCGAGGGCAAGCCCCCAGTCGACCGTTGCGCTGCAACCGTAAGCCACGACCTAATGCGATCGGTTGGGAACTTGATACGGGTTCTGGTTTGCCAGCCTTACCTGCCGAAACGCACTTCGAGTGCCCATCGACGCTCGCTGGTTCGGAAGCGCGCGCAAAAAAGGGGCGCTCGAGAGCACTCGAGCGCCCCGTGTGCAGGCAATTCACGATTTGCCCAATAGCGTACGACAATCTTGCAGCCCCCTGCCTGGCGCTACGCATACTCTACGCAGCACCAGGCAATTCAATTGGCAAGACCGCCTGCGCCGTCCGCAGGTTTAACTGTGCGCAGAATTCGCTGTCGCCCCTTGGCGACAGTCGTCGCAACCCTGATACAGGTTACTTGTTGGTCTCGCTGAACTGCGGCAACTTGCGGACGAACTTCGCCGGATCGGCCGTGAAGGCAGCCGGGCAACCACCACAGCAGAAATAAACCTTCTTGCCGTCGTGCTCGACGAACTTCTCGGTGTTGATCGGCTTGTCGCTCACCGGGCAAACGGTCTGCAGGGTATAGCCCTTGGCCAGATCGCCGAACAACAGCGCGAGCACTTCGTCGCCCGCCTTGTCGGCCTTGCCTTTGCAGCCGTTGCAGCAGAAGCCAACCGTCACACCGCCGACGTCACTGGTGACATCCGGATTGCACGGCTTGCCGCTGATCGGGCAAGCGACCTGCACCACCTGGCCCGTCTCGGCGAGCTGGTAGTTGGCCTTGGTGGCGTACTTCTTCGTGTCCGCCTTGAAGGCGTTCGGGCAGTTCTTGCAGCAGAAGTAAACCTTCTTGCCATGATACTCGAGGGAGTTTTCTTCCTTCGCCGGGCCGCCCGACACGGGGCACACCGCCTTGAATTCCTTTTCCTTCTCCGCTTCTTCGGCCACCAGCGCCGTCGTTGCCGCCAGCGCCATGCACCCGAGAACAACCGCCATGAAACGCGTCTTCATCGTTGACGCTCCTTTTCTTAAAGAAAAATTACCGAGTGAGTTTCCGCGATAACACGCTGGGCGGTGTGGTCCGGCCGCACGAGCCGCGCAGGCCCACGACAACCGGGAACGTTTTCCACGATCCGCCCAAGAATCTACCGGCTTTTCCTCAGCATTGCCAAGCAAAAATGCCGCGAGCCAACAATGCCGGTAGGTTTACATTCTTTAACTGCGCTACCCAGCAGGCGCGCAAATCGAAGGGGTGCCTGACGAGCATCAGGGGCGCCAGGCGCAGAACCACAACAGACGAGTTCGCCCCGATTCCAGGGCCGGGTCGTGTAATTGATCCGCGAGCCCGATCGCCAGATCGCTCGCGTCGCTTGTTACATCGTCGCACGAATCGTTCACCAGCGCGGGCAACGATTCTTCGCGAGGCTGCGGTGGCGAGCCCGGCGCGGGGGCCGGCTGGCTCGGACGCGGCGAACTGCAGCAAGAACAAGGCTCGTGCGATACGGTCGCGGTATCGGGTTGGGCCACAGCGACGAGCGCCGCGCGGGCCTGTTGATGATTGACTTGAGTGCCGGAACGAATCTCGCTGAGTTCCGTCGCCCGCGATTTGTGGCGGCGACAACACGCTGGAGTGCTGTCGGATTCAGATGCGGGCGCAGTTATGGGTGCAGACGCGGGTTTTGTGGCCGGCTCGACGGCTTTGGCCCCGCGACAGCAGCCGCAACAGGGCCCGCCTGTCGCTCGACAACAAGTCTGGCATTGGCCGACGCGATACGTGCCGGGCAATACGCCGGTGACCGCAATGCAAGCGGCCAGCAAGAGTCTCGCGATTCGTGTGTGGCGTCGGTTCGCTAGCACGTTGAATCGAACCCAAGACTACGGAGATTGCCCAATTGCCTGGCGACCCAGCGATGAGTCGCACGCATCGAACGGCCCTTAGATCGGCCACTCCTACTGCAAAGCTTAGCTATTCGGCAAAGTCGTGCAAACTGAATCTGGGGGATTATCTGGTGGATGGTAGTCCGGGATCAGGGGTTAGGTGCGGTCGCGATTACTTCTCGAGCCTGGTGCCGCGCGCTGCTCAATATGATGTTCCGTAATTTTGCGTCCCGACCGTCCCGGCGGGGTGTTACGCCATGTTAAGCCCTTATTGTTTCCATAGTTGCGCCGGGACGCAAACTGAACGTGTTTGCGTCCCGCCGGGCGTTTTGCGTCCCGGATGCCGCGGCTGCCGAGATTCCCGATCCATCAGAAAGGCGGCGAAGTGGGCGCGGAAAGCTCGCGATGCGCCGCCAGATAGCGGCCAACACCAGACCAGATCAAAGCCGAGCTGGCGAAGCTGGGGCGGTTCGCCGAGCCGGCGCTGCGCTACACGATCGGCCAGACCAGCGACGCGACGACCCGCGAGCGATTGGAAGCGGCGCTCGTCGCGATCCGCCCAGAGCCGTAGCGGCTCCCATGCTTGCATCGGGCGCGGGTTAATTGCTCTGGACGTGGTTCTCGGCATTCGTTACCTAAACTCCCCCGACCGCCGGGGCGCAGGTGGCTGAGAACCGCATCCAAGCAATGAACCCGCAGCCATGATCAAATCCATCCGTCGCTGCCTGACTGTGCGTGCTTTGTTCCGCCTGGGGAGCGCCGGGCTCGGTGTGCTCAGCCTGGTGCTGTTGGCACGCCTGTTGGTCGCGCGCGAGCTGCCAACGCTGCGGATGAGCGCTGGGCCGGCCGGCACGCGACGTCACACCGTCACCACGTACCTGTGCGAGCAGGCTGCGCAGAACAAGCTCGTCATCAACCTGTTGCCCAGCGCGGGCTCGGAAGCATGCCTGCACCTGCTGAAGGCCGGCCAGTTGGACGCGGCTGTGATCAGCAGCGGCGTCAAGGTGCCCGACGACGACGACATTGTGGTGCTCGGGGCCACGCAGTTGGAAGCGGTTCACTTCCTCATTCGCGGCAACATGGCCGGCGATCGTCCGCTCATCGAGAACATCCGTGGGAAGCGCGTGAACGTCGGCGAGCGCGGGAGCACCGAGTGGCTGCTGGCTCGGGAGTTTCTGAACTTCGCCCGGTTGAAAGCACCTTCGGCAACAGGGCCGGGGGATGTCATTCCCACAGAACTGGGCAAAGCCGAGCTGCTTGAGCGAGCGCAATTCATCCTTAAGGCGGACACGACAAAACGCGACGCGCTCGTCGCCGAGATGCCCGATTGCTTGATCATGCTGGCGAGCATGCCGTCGACGGTGGTGCAGTTGCTCGTCGAAGCGGCCGACTATCGAGTTGTACCCCTGCCGGCGACGCGGGCGTTTCTGCTCGATAACTTGCAGGACAGCCACGCCCGCACGACCGTGATCGAGCGCGAGTTTTTGGAACCAACCACGATTCCGGCGCGCTGTTACTTCGCGCAATCGAGCTACCCGGAAGCGGACTGCGAGACGGTCGGCGTGCGGCTGCTAGTCGTCGCTCGGCGGGACGTGCCTGCCCGGGCCGTGCGGCCCTTGATGGAAACGCTGTTCGAAGGGGAGTTCGCGCGGAGGATTCTGCCGCGCTCGCCGCGCGAGCTGGCGACCCCCTTTGCGATTCATCCGGCGGCCGAGGCTTACTTCGATCGGGACAAACCCCTGGCGATCGGTCCGGTCGTCGAGTGGGCGAGCAAGGGGCTAAGCTTCTTTGGCGCGTTCAGCGCGGGGGCGCTATCGTTCTACGGGTTGCTACGGCGAAAGAAGATTCGCAAGCCGGCCGATTACTTTGCCGCGATCCGGCACATCGAACAGATCGCGCGCGGCGCGAGCCTCGACGCCGCCGTGCCGAGCCAACCCAGTGAACTGGCGATCTATCTGCAAGATCGCTTGCTCGGCCTGCGGCGCGACCTCATCGAAGATATCTGCGACGGGCGGATCAAGGGGGACCAGGTGATCGCCAACATTCTGTCGCTGATCAACGACACGCGGCGCAATACGCCGATGCTCAGCGGACAAGCGGTCGATCTCCGCGCGCGGCTGTTGCGCGACGACATGGCGACGAAACACGCCGCGTGATGTGCGCGGGGCCATGCTCGTCGGTTTCACCTCATGCCCACGCAAGCGTGTGTCATGGCACCCATGCGACTTGCACTCAAATCGCGCTGGTCATGATTGCAAGAGTCTTCGCTGACTACTTCCCCGCCTGCTCGCCGCTGGCGGGCGCGGCCTCCGGCTGCCGGGCTTTCATCTTCGGCTCGATCGTGATCTTGCCCAGCAGCTCGTAGATGTTCAACAGCGACTGGTTCATGACCTTCTCGCCGGCGCCGAGCTCCACCGGCGACATCTCCGGCGAGGCGCCGTAGCCCCCTTCGCTGGCGGCTTCGATCGTCGGGAAGTAGAGGTTGTGGCCGTTCGCGTAGCCGAAGAAAAAGGCGTGCTTGAGATACGCCCGCTCGCGCAGCCGGTTGGCGTGGTTCGAGAAGAACTCGCCCGAGCCGGAAACCATCGCCAGCTCGCCGTTCAACAGCACGGTGTTCGATTCGGCTTGCACCCCGTCGGCCCATTCGTCGGCGAAGGCCTGCGCCAACTCGGGAAAGAACGCCCGGCTGTAGACCATCATCAGCAGCTTGTTGCGGAAGTCGATCCGTGAGCCGAACAAAAAGTGATTCGTGCGGCCCTTGATCGAGGGCTTCGCGGGCACGGCGGTCTCTATCGAACGGGCGACATCAACGACAACGTCGGCCAGCGCTTCGCCAAACTGTTGCGGGCCGCTGACGCCGGCGGGCGGGTTCGGGCTCATGTCGCCGGCGGCGCCTTGCATGAAGACACATTGACCGCCGAGCGCCGACTCGACCTTCCGCTTCATGTGGCCGGGAAAGTCGGCCGAGAATAGCAATACCTTCGAATCGATCATCACCGGATGGGCCGCGAAATTGACGATCAGCCCAAGTAGCTTGCCGTCGAGATCGTCGAAGCGCAGCACGCCGAGGACGGGATCGGTGACGTGGGTCGGCTGCTTGGTGTGGCGATTGCGGTTGAGGCTGTGCATCCGCGTGCCGAGCCCGATCTTGGCCGGCTGGCGGGCGGCGTCGG
>Ga0163152_10003913_pt1 | contig 18915 bp, 20 predicted proteins | sample OliLakLV19MP8IB2_FD_148635 | JGI IMG/M metagenome (GOLD analysis project Ga0163152, IMG submission 148635) | Freshwater microbial mat bacterial communities from Lake Vanda, McMurdo Dry Valleys, Antarctica - Oligotrophic Lake LV.19.MP8.IB-2 | ecosystem: Environmental > Aquatic > Freshwater >...
ATCCTCGACCGACACCGGTGTCGGTCGAGGATATGTCGCGCATCGAGGCACTGGCCCCTCTGGCCGGAGAGCTTGATCAGGAAGTGGATCGGCTGCGCGCGCAGTTGGCGACGGTGCCGAAGGCTCCCGAACCTCGACGGGACCCGTTCTCGTTCGGCGATTGGCGCCCGGCCCCACGCGCGGCACTGCCGGTGATCGTTGCCGAGTCTCCCGTGGAGCTGCTGGCCGAGTTGCCGCCCGCCGTGTTGTGGCCCTCGCTGGCGGCCGTGATGGTCGACCCCACCGGCACCACCGCCATTGTCGCCTGGGGCGACACCATCGAGTTCCTCACAGCGGGCGGAACCTTCAAGGACTTCCGCGTCGTGACCATCTCGGGCACCACACTCGACCTGCGGCACGAACCCACAGGGGCGCTCCGCACCCTCACACTCCGATAGCCATCTGCGATCACCCGATCGCCGATCACCCCATATAATGTCGTGTTGGTCGCATCGCGCGGGTAGCACACGAGTGGTGCAATGCGCTGATGCGGTAGGAAACACGCGGGGAAACGGTCGGTGACGTCCACTTTTCCACACGGTTTTCAACAGATCCTGTGAAGATCTCGTAACGTCCGTGCCAATTGGGCAGGGACGTGACCTAATTCTTTCGGAAAAGAGCGACACGAATGACTCCCTCCGCCATCACACGCACTGACAAGACACTGAGCGTTCCCGATCAGCCCATCCTTCCCTTTATTGAAGGGGATGGCACGGGACCGGACATCTGGCGCGCCAGCGTGCGCGTCTTTGATGCGGCCGTCGCGAAGGCCTACGGCGGGACGCGAGCGATCGACTGGCGCGAAGTGCTCGCTGGCGAAAAAGCATTCAAACAGACCGGCCAGTGGTTGCCTGAAGAGACGCTCGCTGCGTTCCGTCAGTATCTCGTTGGGATCAAAGGCCCGCTGACCACCCCGGTCGGTGGCGGCATTCGCTCCCTCAACGTGGCGCTGCGGCAGGAGCTCGACCTCTACGTCTGTTTGCGGCCCGTGCGGTATTTTCGCGGGATGGAAACGCCGGTCAAACGCCCTGATCTGGTGGACATGGTCATCTTCCGCGAGAACACCGAAGACATCTACGCGGGCATCGAGTTTCAGGCGGGCACCGACGACGCGAAACAATTCGCGGAGATGTTTGCGGCTTCATTCCCGAAGATGTTCAAGAAGGTGCGCTTCCCCGAGTCCTCGTCATTTGGCGTCAAGCCCGTGTCGCGTGAGGGCAGCGAGCGGTTGATTCGTGCCGCGATCGACTACGCGCTGACCAACAACCGCAAGAGTTTCACGCTGGTGCACAAGGGCAACATCATGAAGTTCACGGAAGGGGGCTTCCGTGACTGGGGTTACGACCTCGTGAAGCGTGAATACGGTGCCGTGGAGATCGATGGCGGTCCGTGGTGCAAACTGCCCAACGGCTGCATCGTCAAGGACGTCATCGCCGATGCGTTCCTGCAGCAGATACTGACGCGTCCGGCGGAGTACGACGTGATCGCCACGCTGAACCTCAACGGCGACTACATTTCTGACGCGCTCGCGGCGCAGGTCGGCGGTATTGGCATCGCGCCGGGTGGCAATATCAACTACATGACGGGCCACGCGGTGTTTGAGGCGACCCACGGGACGGCGCCGAAGTACGCGGACCTCAACAAGGTCAATCCCGGATCGGTCATCCTCTCCGGCGAGATGATGTTCCGCTACCTCGGCTGGACCGAGGCGGCCGACCTGATCATCAAGGGCCTTGAACAGGCCATTGACGACAAACAAGTGACATACGACCTCGCGCGGATGATTCCGGGCTCGACGGAGTTGTCGTGCTCGGGCTTCGGCGACGCCGTGATCGAGAGACTCTGAAGATAGGCCAACAGTCAGGCTAAAGGTAGAAGGCCAAAGGCAGTGGGTGCGGCACAGTAGCAGGAGACAAGCAGATGAATCGCAAGGTTACGGTCGTTGGTGGAGCAGGAAACGTCGGCGCGACGGTGGCACGGGCCATTGCCGTCAAGGAACTGGCAGACGTCGTGGTGGTGGACATTGCTGCGGAGAAGGCGGCGGGCATCGCGCTCGACATCTATCAGGCGTGCCCGATTGACGGGTCAGATACGCGGTTGATTGGCACGAGCGACTACGCGGCCACGGCCGGGTCGGACGTGGTGGTGATTACGTCGGGTGTGCCCCGCAAGCCGGGCATGAGCCGCGACGATCTGCTCAACGTCAACTACAAGATCATGCAGTCGGTAGTGGAGCAGGTGGTCAAATATTCGCCCAACTGCATCATCGTGCCGGTGGCCAATCCGCTCGATGCGATGTGCCAGGCCGTCTACCGCCTGAGCGGCTTTCCGCGTGAACGAGTGATCGGCATGGCCGGTGTGCTCGACTCGGCCCGGATGCGCACGTTCATCGCGATGGAGCTGAACGTCTCGGTGGAAAACGTACACGCGTTTGTGCTTGGTGGGCACGGCGACACCATGGTGCCGCTCCCGCGTTTCTCGACCGTCGCCGGGATCCCGCTGACCGAACTGGTGGCGATGGGCAGGCTCTCGCAAGCGAAGCTCGACGAAATCTGCGCGCGCACCGCCAATGGCGGCGCCGAGATCACGAAGCTCGTCGGCACGAGTGCCTGGTATGCGCCTGGCGCGGCCGCCGCGCTGATGGTGGAAGCGATCCTCAAGGACAAAAAGGTCATCTACCCGTGTTCGGTGTTCCTGCAGGGTGAGTACGGCGTGCACGATCTCTTCGTCGGTGTGCCCGTCAAACTCGGCAAGGGCGGCGTGGAAGAGATCATTGAGATTCGCCTGACCGACGATGAGAAGGCGGCATTCGCGAAGTCGGCGGCGGCGGTCAAGGAGCTCACGACGGTCATAGGCGTCTAGACTAGAGGCGACGACCTCAGAGGTTCCTACCTCTGAGGTCGTTTTCTTTGTACGCAGGTACACTGCCGCGATGACGATTCGTATGGTGGCACTGGCGCTTGTGGTGAGCGCGGCGGCAGGGGCACACGTGCGCGCGGTGGACGAATCCTACACGGTCACCGCGTCGGTGTCCCAGGGGCGCGGACAGACGGTCACAGGTCTCACGCCGGCTGATTTCGTTGTTCGCCTGGGAGACACCGAACAGGTCGTAACGTCGGTCGCCCCGGACCCGCGCCCTGTCGCGATGGTCATCATGGTGGACGGCGTGGAAGCCAACGAAGCGCTGCAGATGCGCGCGGCACTGACTGGGGTGTTGAAGCGGCTGCGTGAAACGCCTGGCACCCGTGTCGGGCTGATGTTGGGTGAACGTGGAGCGACGGCGCCGAAAGTGGTGGATGCGATCGAGGGGGCTGACGAGTTGAACCGGCGGATCTCGAGGTTCTTTCGCGCCGAGGTGACAGCCCCGCCCCAGGATCTGCTCGCCGGCGCCGCCGAAGCTCTCTCGCGTGAGGAGACCCATCGGCGCGTGGCGGTGGTGTTGTCGGTGAATCGCCGGACCGATCGCGTACCGATTCCGGTGACGCTGATCCCGGCGCTTCGGAGTGCCAACGTGACGCTCGTGGCCGTGGAAGCCGGCGCCGTGCGCGGCGCGACCGTGGACCCGGCCTTGCGCATGATTCAGAGTTCCGTTGGTGGCCGCTTCGAGCAGGTGTCCGACATCACGGCCTTCGAGTCATCCTCGCTCCGCATCGTCTCGTCACTGCTCTCGGCGTACCTCGTGCAGTTCACACTGACGGAGCCCGCCAATGGCGCGCTTCAGGTCGCAGTCAAAAACAGACCCCGCGCCACCGTCATCGCGCCCGCCTGGGCGTCCAGGTAACCTTGCCCTGAGACCCGCGCATGACGGGGGCGAATGGGTTAGCGGCTGATTTCGGGTTTGCCCGCCGACACCGACAACATGATGCCGAGGCCGACCGCGACGATGAAGCCGATCAGCAGCCACACGGGCGAAATGTTGTCGAGCACTCCGATCTGCCACAGCGCCAACAAGCCACCGATCAGCAGCACCACGTAACCCACCAGGTACATATTTATGAATCGCATGCATCGAGCGTGCGCCGCTGGGACCCGGCGTGTCTGTCCTGTTCGACACAGGCACGCCGCTCTACCGACCGGCCATCTGCCACTCCCGGATGGCGTCGATCGGCCAGAGCAACATCACGATGTTCAGCGTCAGATTGTCTCGATACACCAGCAGCATCAGGATTTCGGCCACGACGACCAGGGCGAGACTCACCACCACCGGCAGACGCCACGCCATCAGGAATCCGGCGCCGGCCATCAGGATGTCGCTCACTGAATTGAGAATACTGTCGCCGACATATCCCTGCGCGATCGTGACGGCCCGGTAGCGGTCGATGACGATGGAGGAGTTTTCGAGAATTTCCCAGATCGCTTCGAGTGTAATCGCGGCCAGGAGTCGGACCGTCACCGGCTGTCGCCGGGCGACCAGGAACAGCAGCCCGTAGAACACAAAGCCATGGACGAGGTGCGTGACCGAGTACGGATCGGCCACACGCTGCGACTGCGCCGCGCTCCAGATGTCGCCTTCAAACCACCCGAAGCGACCGTCGGGGCCAAAGGGCAGTCGTCCCATCCACCATTCAATGGCAATGGTGGCCAGCACGATCAGCGCGATGACAGTCCCGTGTCGCCGTGTGAGCCTCATCGGGACCTCGGGACTACGAGAGAATCGCCCGCCGGTATTCCTTGTTCATGGTCGCTATGTTTCTGAGCGAGATGCCCTTCGGGCAGACCGCCTCACATTCGCCCTCGTTGGAGCAGCCGCCAAATCCGGCAGTGTCCATCGCGTCCACCATGGCGACGACGCGGGTCTTGGCTTCGACCTGGCCCTGGGGCAGGAGGGCGAGGTGGGTGATTTTCGCAGATGTAAACAGCGCTGCGGACGCGTTCTTGCAGGCCGCGACGCAGGCGCCACAGCCGATACACATGGCGGACTCGAATGCCTCGTCCGCGATCGTCTTCGGAATCAGGATCGCGTTGGCGTCCTGCGCACCGCCGGTGTTGACCGAGGTGTACCCGCCAGCCTGGATGATGCGATCAAACGCGGCACGATCCACGACCAGATCTTTGATGAGCGGGAACGCCATCGCGCGCCACGGTTCAATCACGATCGTGTCGCCGTCCTTGTACCGGCGCATGTGCAACTGGCAGACCGTGGTGCACGAGTCGGGCCCGTGGGGGCGACCGTCCACCATGACGCCGCACGTGCCGCAGATGCCTTCGCGACAGTCGGAGTCAAACGCGATGGGCTCCTCGCCTTTGGCGATGAGCGTCTCGTTGACCGAATCGAGCATCTCGAGAAACGACATGTCCGGCGACACGTTGTCGGCGGTGTAGTCCACGAGTCTGCCCGGTGCCAGGGGGCCCGCCTGACGCCAGACTTTCAGATGCACCTTCATTACTTGTAGCTCCGTTGCGACGGCTTCACGTGCTCAAACGACAGCGGTTCCTTGTGCAGCGTGGGTGCGCTGCCCACGCCCTGATACTGCCAGGCTGCCGCATACGAAAAACTCTCATCGTCGCGCTTGGCTTCACCGTCGGGCGTCTGGCTTTCCTCGCGGAAGTGCCCGCCGCACGATTCCGTGCGGTGCAGCGCGTCCATCGCCAGGAGTTCGCCAAACTCGAGGTAGTCGGCGACACGGCCGGCGTATTCGAGGTTCTTGTTCATGTTGTTGGCGTCACCGGGCACCGAGACGTTCTGCCAGAACTCGTCCCGCAACTGTGGAATTTTGGCGAGCGCACGTTTGAGTCCGGCGTCCGTGCGCGACATGCCGACTTCATCCCAGAGCAGACGGCCGAGTTCCCGATGCAACGCGCGCGGCGTTTTGGATCCCTTGACCGAGAGCATCGTGTTGATGCGCTCCTGGACGTTGTTTTCGGCTTCCTTGAACGCGTCGTGGTCGGTCGTGACTTGTGGCACCGGCGTGGACGCCATGTAGTGGGCGAGGGTGTATGGAATCACGAAGTATCCGTCGGCGAGTCCCTGCATCAACGCCGAGGCGCCGAGGCGGTTCGCGCCGTGGTCGGAGAAGTTCGCTTCACCCAGCACATGCAGGCCCGGGATCGTCGACATCAGGTTGTAGTCCACCCACAGTCCGCCCATCGTGTAATGGATGGCCGGATACATCCGCATCGGTTCCTTGTACGGATTTTCGTCGGTGATCTTCCGGTACATGTCGAACAGGTTGCCGTAGCGACCTGCGACCATGGGCTCACCAAGGCGGCCGATCGCATCCTTGAAGTCGAGATACACAGCCAGGCCGGAATCTCCCACCCCCCGGCCGTCGTCACACACCAGCTTCGCGTTGCGTGACGCCACGTCGCGGGGCACGAGGTTGCCGAAGCTCGGGTATTTCCGTTCGAGGTAATAGTCGCGCTCGGATTCGGGGATGTCGTTCGGGTGGCGTTTGTCACCCTGATTTTTGGGCACCCACACGCGGCCGTCGTTGCGCAGCGACTCCGACATCAGCGTGAGTTTCGACTGGTCGTCGCCTGAAACCGGAATGCAGGTCGGATGAATCTGCGTGAAGCAGGGGTTGGCGAAGTAGGCGCCACGTTTGTGCGCGCGCCACGCCGCCGTCACGTTCGAGTTCACCGCGTTGGTCGAGAGGTAATACGCCGTGCCGTAGCCACCCGTCGCCAGGCACACCGCATCGGCGACGTAGCGCTCAAGCTGGCCGGTGACCAGGTTGCGGACGATGATGCCTCGGGCTTTGCCGTCGATGACGACCACGTCGAGCATCTCGCGCTGCGAGAACATCGTCACGTTGCCCTTGGCGACCTGGCGCATCATCGACTGGTAGGCACCCAGCAGCAGTTGCTGGCCCGTCTGGCCGCGCGCGTAGAAGGTGCGCGAGACCTGCGCACCACCAAACGACCGGTTGTCGAGTTGCCCGCCGTATTCGCGGGCAAAGGGTACACCCTGCGCCACGCACTGGTCGATGATGTTCACGCTCAGCTGCGCGAGCCGGTACACGTTGGCTTCGCGGGAGCGATAGTCGCCGCCCTTGACCGTGTCGTAGAAAAGGCGCCAGATGCTGTCGCCATCGTTCTGGTAGTTCTTGGCCGCGTTGATGCCGCCCTGCGCCGCGATCGAGTGCGCCCGACGGGCGCTGTCGTGGATGCAGAAACTCAGCACGTTGTAGCCGAGTTCGCCGAGCGAGGCGGCGGCGGCGCCACCGGCCAGCCCCGTGCCCACGATGATGACCGTGTGTTTGCGCCGGTTGGCCGGATTGACCAGCTTCGACTCGAAGCGGTGCCGATCCCACTTCTCCTGAATCGGCCCTGACGGAATTTTGGAATCGAGACTCATAAGAAGAGGTACACCCAGACCGGAATCATCGCGAACCCACCGGCAATCACCACCGCCAGCGTCAGGCCCACTCCAAGCAGCCGCGTTGTCCACCGGCGACTGGTCATCCAGCCCAGCGACTGGAACGCGCTCGAGATCCCATGCCGCAGGTGCATGCCGACGATGCCCATCGCGACGACGTACCCAGCCGCGTAGAGCGGATTGTTGAAGACCTCGATGACCAGGCGATGAAGGTCACGGACGCCGACCTCGGCCGACGCGTAATACGGGCCGAACTTGAAGGTGGCAATGTGAACGATCAGGAAGGCCAGCAGAAAGATGCCGGAGAGGGCCATGGTGGTCGAGGCCCATGACTTCCGGCTGGTGCCACCCGCCCAGATCTTTTTTTCGTACCCCTCGGGGCGGGCACTGCGGCCACGCAGCACGTGGGCAATGGCCTTGAACATATGGACAAGCAGCAGGCCCAGGAGCCCAAGCTCGGCTGGGATCACCAGCGGGTTGCTGATCAGGGCATGACCGTAGGCGTTGAATTTGTCGCCGCCCAGCAGGATGAGCAGGTTACCGGCCAGATGGGCGACCAGGAATCCCACCAGCAGGAGGCCGGTGAGCGCGACGAGAAACTTCGAACCGACAGTCGTGCTGAGGGCACGCAGCACATTCATACCGCCGATTGTATCCGAGGTCCTGATACACTCCTCAGCCGCATGAAGATTCACGAGTATCAGGGAAAGTCAGTCCTTGCACGACACGGGGTTCCCGTGCCGAAGGGCTATGTGGCCTACACCCCGGATGAGGCGCGTGCCCACGCGACGACGCTGGGGGGCGGCACCGTGGTGGTCAAAGCACAGATTCACGCCGGAGGCCGCGGCAAAGGCGGGGGCGTCAAGGTCGTCAAGGGCCCGGACGCTGCCTTTGAGGCCGCCAAGGCGATCCTGGGCATGACCCTCGTGACCTACCAGACCAGCCCGGCCGGGCAGGTGGTGTCGCGCGTGCTCGTCGAGGAAGGTCTCGCGATGGATCGCGAGATGTACCTCGGTATGGTCATCGACCGGTCGACCCAAAAAACCGTGCTGATGGTGAGCCAGGAGGGCGGCGTCGAGATTGAAAAGGTGGCGGAAGAGACGCCCGAGAAAATTTTCAAGGCCTTTGTGCACCCTGCGCTCGGGTTGCAGCCCTATCAGGCGCGCCAGCTCGCGTTTCAGCTCGGCCTCAAGGGTGATGAGATCAAGAAGGCCGTGTCACTCATGATGAAGACCTATGAGGCCTTCGTTTCTAGCGACGCCTCGCTGCTCGAGATCAATCCGCTTGTGGTCACCGCGTCAGGCGATCTCATTGCCCTCGACGCCAAGGTGAACTTCGACGACAACGCCCTCTACCGGCACGCGGACATCAAGGAGTTCCGCGACCTGGCCGAAGAAGATCCGCTGGAAATTGAAGCGTCCAAGTTTTCCCTCAACTACATCAAACTTGACGGCACGATCGGGTGCATGGTCAACGGTGCCGGTCTGGCGATGGCCACCATGGACATCATCAAGCTGGCGGGTGGGGAACCGGCCAACTTCCTGGACGTCGGCGGCGGCGCCAACGCCGAGCAGATCAAGAACGCGTTCCGGATTCTGATGTCGGACACCGCCGTCAAGGCGGTGTTCATCAATATCTTTGGCGGCATCCTCCGCTGTGACGTCCTGGCGGCGGGCGTCATCGCTGCGGTCACCGACCTTGGCGTCCGTGTGCCCATCGTCATCCGCATGGAAGGGACCAACGTCGAGCTGGGCAAACAGATGCTCAAGGACAGCGGCCTCAATTTCACGACCGCCGACGCCATGGACGAAGGCGCGGCGAAAGTGGTGGCGCTGGCGGAGTAAGGCCAGGGGGCTGAAGGCTAAAGGCCAGAGGCCATAGGCCATAGGCCATAGGCCATAGGCCATAGGCCATAGGCTAAAGGCTAAAGGCTAAAGGCTAAAGGCTAAAGGTACGGAACAAAGGTAAATCTGAATGTCAGTACTCATTGATAAATCGACGCGACTCCTCGTGCAGGGCCTCACCGGCCGCGAGGGCACCTTTCACGCCAAACAGGCGCAGGCGTACGGCACCAACGTGGTGGGCGGCGTGACCCCGGGCAAAGGCGGCACCACCCACGAAGGCTGGCCGGTGTTCAACACCGTCGCTGACGCCGTCGCCGCGACGGGGGCCAATGCCTCGGTCATCTTTGTGCCGCCGCCCGGCGGCGCGGATGCGGTGATGGAAGCGGCTGATGCGGGGATCGATCTCGCGGTGTGCATTACCGAGGGCATCCCGACGCTCGACATGATGAAAGCGCTCGCCTTCATGGACAGCCTGACGCAGGCCACAGGCGGCACGGCGGGTGAGCCGCGGTCGCCTCGAAAAAGGATGCGGCTCATCGGCCCCAACTGCCCGGGCCTGATCTCGGCTGGACGCGCCAAGGCCGGCATCATCCCCGGTCACATCTGCAAGGAAGGCCGTGTCGGCATCGTGTCCAAGTCGGGCACCCTGACCTACGAGGCGATTCACCAGCTGACCCGCAACGGTCTGGGACAGACCACCTGTATCGGCATCGGTGGCGACCCGCTGATCGGCACGTCTTTCATTGACGCGCTGGAGCTGTTCGCGCTTGATCCGGAAACCGAAGCCGTCGTCATGATCGGCGAAATTGGGGGATCGGCGGAGGAAGAGGCCGCGGCGTACATCAAGGCGTCGTTCAAGAAGCCCGTCGTGGGCTTCATCGCCGGCCAGACGGCGCCTCCCGGACGCCGGATGGGACACGCCGGCGCGATTATCGCGGGTGGCAAGGGCACGGCTGCCGAGAAGATGGCCGCCCTGACCGCCGCCGGCGTGCACGTCGTCAAGAGCCCGGCCGATATCGGCGCGGCGATGGTTCAGGCCCTTCGCCCTTGATTCGACGGAAACGACCTCAGAGGTCTTATACTTAACGCATGAGTTCGCCGCTTGCTACGGCCGAGTCGGCCGAAACCTCCTCTGGTTCACACGTCGTCAACGATTTCACCATTCAGGTCGCCACGGTCAACGGGTCGGGCAGTCAGACCGCCAACCTCGTGCTCCTGCGCGCCATCTTTCAGATGGGCGTGCCGGTATCGGGCAAGAACCTGTTCCCGTCGAATATCGCGGGACTGCCGACGTGGTACACGATTCGCGCAAACAAACGTGGATACGTCGCACGAAAGAAGGAAATCGACTTCCTTGTCGCGATGAATGCCGAGACCGCGCGTGAAGACGTGTTGTCACTCGATCCGGGTCGCGCCGTCGTGTATGACGCGCCGCTCAAGCTCGACGCACTGCGGCAGGATTTGAGGTTTTATCCCGTGCCCTTCGACAAGATTGTCACCGAGGTCTGTCCCGACGCGAAGTTGCGACGCCTCGTGAAGAACATGGTCTACGACGGGGTGTTGTCGCATCTGCTGGGCGTGGATATTGGGGAGATGGAGAAGGCCCTCGCCAAGCAGATGGGCAAAAAGCCGAAGGCGATGGCGCTCAACATGAGTGCGCTGGAAGCCGGCGCCAAATACGCGAAGGAGACTTTTCCGGAAGTCGCCCATCCGTACCGCGTCGAGCGCATGAACGGCACTGAGGGGCAGATTCTGGTGGAAGGCAACGCGGCGGCGGCGATGGGGTGCATGTTTGCCGGCGTGACGGTGGTGCCCTGGTATCCGATCACACCGTCATCGTCTCTGCCGGAGTCGCTGATCACGTACATGCGCAAGTACCGCATGGACAAGGAGACAGGGAAGGCCACCTTCGCGATTGTTCAGGCCGAGGACGAGATCGCGGCGGTCGGCATGGTGATCGGTGCGAGTTGGGCCGGTGCGCGTGCGATGACGTCCACGTCGGGCCCCGGCATCTCATTGATGTCCGAGTTTGCCGGCCTGGCCTATTACGCCGAAGTGCCTGCGGTGGTGTGGGACATTCAGCGCGTGGGCCCCTCGACCGGATTGCCGACACGCACCGCGCAGGGCGACCTGCTCTCGACGGCGGTCAACTCTCACGGCGATACCAAACACGTCATGTTGCTGCCCTCGTCGATGTCGGAGTGTTTCGACATGGCTGGCGATGCGTTTGATGTCGCCGAACGGCTGCAGACGATCGTGTATGTGATGAGTGATCTTGACCTGGGCATGAACACCTGGATGTCCGAGGAGTTCACCTACCCGACCAAACCGCTTGATCGCGGCAAGGTGCTCGACGAAGCCAAGATTCGGGAACTGGGTGCCACGTGGGGCCGGTATCTCGACGTGGACGGCGACGGCATTCCGTGGCGGTCGCTGCCCGACACTGGCGCCCCGGCGTTTTTTACGCGTGGGTCCGGGCACAACGCGATGGCGCAATACACCGAGCGATCGGATGACTACGTGAACAACCTCGACCGCCTGGCGCGCAAGTTCGACACGGCGAGGACGCTGGTGCCGGGGCCGATTGAAACCAGTGATGCCGGCGCCACGATCGGCATCATGGCCTTCGGGTCGAGCCACTGGACGATCATCGAAACACGCGACCAGTTGCGCGAAGAAGCCGCGCTCCCGACGGCCTATCTCCGTCTGCGCGCGTATCCATTCAGCGATGCCGTCGCGGACTTCATCCGTCGCCATGATCGCGTGTATGTGGTGGAACAGAACCGCGACGCACAGATGCTGAGTTTGCTGAAGATGGATCTTGATCCGGCACTGCTCACGCGGCTGCGGAGTGTGTTGCACTACAACGGTCTGCCGATGGACGCCCGCAGCGTGACGTCGAGCATTTTGGCGCAGGAGAAGAACTGACATGGAAGACACCACCACTTCACTGGCACCAGGACCGGCGAAAAAAACGAACCGTCTCGGCCTTGAACTCGCGTCGTACCGCGGCAGCAAGACCACGCTTTGCGCCGGCTGCGGCCACAACGCGATCACCGAACGCATCATTGATGCCTGCTACGAGATGGGGGTGGATGCCAAGAAGGTGTTCAAACTCTCGGGCATCGGTTGTTCGAGCAAGAGCCCTGCGTATTTTCTGAACCAGTCACACGGCTTCAACTCCGTGCACGGCCGCATGCCGTCGGTGGCGACGGGCGCCATGCTCGCCAACCGTTCGATGATGGCGATTGGCGTGAGCGGCGACGGCGACACGGGCGCCATCGGCATCGGACAGTTCGTGCACCTGATGCGACGCAACCTGCCAATCATTTACATCATTGAAGACAACGGCTGCTACGGTCTCACCAAGGGCCAGTTCTCGCCGACCGCGGACCTCGGGTCCAAGGCGAAAAACGGCGTGGTTAACGATCTGCCGCCCATCGACACCTGTGCGCTGGCCATTGAACTGGGCGCCTCGTTTGTCGCGCGCTCGTTTTCGGGCGACAAAAAACAGTTGCTGTCGATCCTCAAGGCCGCCATTGCGCACCGCGGCACCTGCATGATCGACGTCATCTCGCCGTGTGTGACCTTCAACGATCACGAAGGGTCGACCAAGAGCTACGCCTACGCCAAGGACCACGACGAGGCGCTGGGTGAAGTGACGTTTGTACCGTTCTTCGAGGACATCACGGTCGAATACGAGCCGGGCACCACCACCGCGGTCACGATGCACGACGGGTCACATCTGTATCTGAAGAAGATCGCCGAGGACTACGACCCGACCGACAAGATGGCCGCGATGCGCCTGATGCACGAAACCGTCCGGCGCGGTGAGTTCCCGACCGGCATCCTGTACTTGGAGCCGGACAAGGACGACTTCCTTCAGGTGATGAATCTGGTCGAAGAACCGTTGGCATTTTTGCCGACCGAGAAATCCCGTCCGCCGAAGTCGGTGCTCGACGAACTGATGGCGGGACTGAGGTAGAAGGCTAAAGGCCAGAGGCTAAAGGTAGAATTGCAAGGATATGCATACAGAACGAACGTTCGCCATCATCAAGCCCGACGCCGTCAAGAGCGGCAAGGCCGGTCAGATCCTTGCCCGTATTGAATCGGCCGGCTTCACGGTGCGCGGCATGCGCCTGCAGCACTTGTCCAGGCGCGAAGCCGAAGGGTTTTATGCCGTCCACGCCGCGCGCCCGTTTTTTGGCGAGCTGACTGAATTCATGTCGTCGGGCCCCTGTGTCCTGCTGTGTCTGGAAGCCCCGGGTGCCATTCTGAAGTGGCGTGACACCATGGGCGCCACCGACCCCGCCAAGGCGGCGGAAGGCACGCTGCGCAAGGACTTCGGCACGTCCATCGGCAACAACGCTACACACGGTTCGGATGCGCCCGAGACGGCGGCGTTTGAGCTCGGCTACTTCTTCCGGGGGATGGAAATCTAACGTGGCGATCAAGGCCGATCGCTGGATTCGGCAGATGGCCCGTGAGCACGGGATGATCGAACCCTTCGTGGACGGACAAGTCCGCGAAGGGGTCGTCTCCTACGGGCTCTCGTCCTACGGGTACGACATCCGAGTCGCTGATGAGTTCAAGATCTTCACGAACATCAACAACACGGTCATCGACCCGAAAAATTTCGATCCGCGATCGTTTGTGGACGTCAAGGCCGATGTCTGCATCGTGCCGCCCAATTCCTTTGCGCTCGCGCGCACGATTGAGTACTTCCGCATCCCGCGCGACATTCTCACGATCTGCCTGGGTAAGTCCACGTACGCGCGCTGCGGCATCATCGTGAACGTGACGCCGTTTGAACCCGAGTGGGAAGGGTTCGTCACCCTCGAGATCTCGAACACCACGCCGCTGCCCGCAAAAATCTACGCGAACGAGGGACTGGCGCAGGTCCTGTTCTTCCAAAGTGACGAGCCGTGTGAACGGTCCTATGCCGACAAGAAGGGCAAGTACCAGAAGCAGGTCGGCGTCACGCTCCCGAAAATCTGACACCACGTGACCGCTCAGGAGCTTGATCGCCTGAACCGCCAGCGGTTGGTGGCGCGACTGTTGTCGGCCACGGTGCATGACGCCCGAAACGCCTTGCAGGGCATTTCCGGGACGGCGGAGCTGCTCACCCTGAGTCCGGCCTCGAGCGGCACCCAGACGGAAGATCGCATCCGGTCCATCATGCGCCAGACCACATGGATTGGGGAGCGGCTGGACCAACTCCTGAAAATTGATGTGACCCCGACCGCGCAGCTTGAGCGCCTGGATCTGGGACGTGTCTGCGCCCGGGCTGTGGACCACCGTCTGGCCAGTTGGGGGCGGCAGCGCATCGCGGCGATCACTCCGCCACAAGGTCTTATCGTGTATACGGACTTTGGTGCGACGATGCGCATTCTGTTGAATCTGATCCTGAATGCCGAGGCCAGTCTGATCGACTCCGGCGGTGGTCAGATCAGCCTGGCCGCGTCAGTGGTCGCGCCAACTGTCTCGTTGGTGATCGACGATACCGGCCCCGGGGTACCTGCCGCGGAGGAAGCGTCCCTGTTCACGACCCGCACCGCGTCCGATCACCTGGCGACCGGCCTCGCGGCGTCGCGTGCCCTGGCCGAAGGGATCGGCGGGACCCTCACATGGCTGGGACCCGGTCGACGCGCGGCCTTTGACCTCCGATTGCGTTCAGGCCGCTGACGGGTTATCGAGTCCCAACCGCTGCAACTTGTCGATCAGCGTCGTCCGACTCAGGTTCAGCAGGATGGCGGCCTGCCGCCGGTTGCCGCCGGTCCGCTCAAGGCACTGCAGGATCAGGTCGCGCTCGACCTGCGTCATGACGGACGCAAACGAGATCCCGCCATCAGGAATGGTGATGGCCGGTACCATGCGGTCGGGATCGGCGACCTGAAATTCATCCGGCAACATGGACGGCTGAATTTCCTGCGCCAGTCCACTCATCGCCACGGCGTGTTCGATCGCATTTTCGAGCTGCCGGATGTTGCCGGGCCATGCGTGTTGCATCAGGAGTCGCATCGCGGCCTGGCCAATGGGACGCAGCGGTACCTGATTGTGCGCGCATGATTCACGCAGGAAGTGCTGCGCCAGCACGGGGATGTCCTCCCGCCTGGAGCGCAGCGGCGGGAGTTGTACGCGTATGACGTTGAGGCGATAGTAGAGGTCCTCGCGGAACGTCCCCTCGCGGATCAGCTTCATCAGGTCGACGTTGGTGGCGGCCAGCACCCGGGCGTTGATCTTGAGTGGCCGTGACGTGCCGACACGCTCGATTTCGCGTTCCTGCAGCGCGCGCAGGAGTTTGGCCTGCAGGGGCATCGGCATCGAGGCGACTTCGTCGATGAACAAGGTGCCTCGGTCCGCCAGCTCGAAGCGGCCCACGCGTGCGTTGATCGCCCCGGTAAACGCCCCCTTGGTATGGCCGAACAGCTCGGCTTCGGCCAGGCCCTCGGGAATCGCCGCGGCGTTAAACGCCACAAACGGCTGGTCGCGCCTCGGGCTGTTGTAGTGGATGGTCCGGGCGACCAGTTCCTTGCCGGTGCCGGTCTCACCCTGAATCAGGACCGTGCTCTGCATCGGCGCGACCAGTTGCAGGGTGTCAAACAGTTTGGCCATCGACGGCGCGGCCCCGACCATCCGGTCGAACCGGAAGCGTTCGTTCAACTGCGCTCTGAGCAGCGAGTTTTCGAGGCGGAGCCGGCGTTCGTCAATGGCCGTCTTAAGGACATGCACGAGCTGGGTCAGCTGGAAAGGTTTGAGCAGGAAGTCCGACGCACCTTTTTTGATGGCGGTGACCGCCTCGTCGACGCCGCCGACCCCACTGATCACGACTGCCCGCAGCTGGGAGTAGCGATGCATCGCGTCCTCCAGCACCTGCATGCCGTCACCGTCAGGCAGTCGAAGGTCCACGACCAGGCCATCAAAGGCGAAGCCAGCCAGTCGTTCCAGTCCCTCAGCGGCTGTGGCCGCCTCGGTCACCGTGAAGCCGTGCGCGCTCAGGGACTCGGCAATGGTGCTTCGAATAGCGGGGTCGTCCTCAACCACGAGGACGGACGGGGACTCCTGGATCTCCTCAGCCACAAACATGCTCCTTCACGATCATCCTGCCGATCGTCGCGGGGGGCGGGGCTGGGGAGCCTCTATTCACAAAACCGCCGGCCGCGCCGATTATTTCGATGATGGCGCCTCCACGTCAAGCAATCACCGTACCCATGGTGGGAATCCAGGTCCTCGTCGTCGACGATGCGGCCCCGGTGCGTGAGCTGCTGGTCAACTATTTCACCCGCAAGAAGCTGGCAGTCACGTCCGTGAGCGATGGATCCGCCGCCATCCAGACGCTGGAACGGTTCCCCGGGCGGTTCGCCCTGGTCGTCACCGACCTCAACATGCCTGGCGCCGATGGCTTTGCGGTCCTCAATGAAGCCAAACGCTCAAACCCCGACTGTGCCGTGGTGATTATCACCGGCTACGCCACGCTGGACTCGGCGATTCAAGCCGTCCGCGTGGGCGCCTATGACTTCCTGCCGAAGCCCTTCAACCTGTCCGAAGTTGACCGATTGCTTCGCCGGATCGCCACCGATCGCAAGTGGACCGAATTGAGTCACGTTGAGTCCGGCCCTGTCGAGCCGCCCCTGCCTGAAGAGATGACAAGGGAGCAGTTAGTGGCGCGTGTACATGAGCTGGAAGCGCGACTGGCTTCGCTCGGCGTATCTGCCGCCGTCGCGACCATGGACGGCATACCGACGTTCTACTGACGGCCCACCGACGCTTCGCCCGATCACACGACGGCGGTCTCACTGGAGAGTGCGTCGTCGTTCGTGCGCGCACAGACCCGGCATCGATCTTGCCTTTGTAGCCGTCGAGCAGCCATGTGGTTGCTCGGGAGGCTGTGGTGCCGGATTCCATTCTGAATGACTCCTCGTTGATGGCGGCCTTGGGACGCGAGATGACGCGTGCCGTCCAGCGACAGTCCGTGGCGGCGGGCAATCTTGCCAATGCGGAAACCCCCGGCTATCGCGCCAAGGAGGTGCAGTTTGCGGAGGCACTCGCGGGTCAGTTGGAAGGCCAGGGCGCTGTGCTCCAGCCACTCGCCACCCACACACGTCACCTGGGCGGCGGCGCCGACGGTGAGGGCGTGTTGCGCGATGTTGAAGGGTTGGCCGCGAGGCGCGACGGCAACACGGTGCAGATGGAGCGGGAAATGCTCGCCCTCAGCCGGTCGGGGACAGACTTTGCCTCGGCCCAAACCGTACTGGCCGCAAAGTTCCGGCTCGTGCGGTACGCGATTAACGAAGGGAGATAACGATGCCGTCCTTACGCACCGCAATGAACGCGTCCGCCAGTGCACTCGATGTGCAGCGCGCCCGCCTGGAAGTGGCCGTCTCCAACCTCGCCAATGCCGAGTCGACTGCGGGCGTCAATGGCGGGCCCTATCGTCGGCGCGAGGTCCTGCTCGAAGCCGTCCCGTCGGAGGGGGGTGGCGGAGGGTTCGGCGTGCGGGTCGCGGCGATTGTGGAAGACCAGTCGCCGTTCCAACGCCGATTCGAACCCTCTCATCCGCAAGCCGATGCGACCGGGCACATCGAACTGCCCAACGTGGACGTGCCCATGGAAATGGTGGACATGCTGGGCGCGGCGCGCGCCTATCAGGCCAACCTCGCGGCCATTGCGCTGATTCGCGAAACCGTCCAGAAGGCACTTGAAATCGGGAGAGGGTAAATGGCGATTGAGATGGTGCAGGCCGCCACACAGGCGGCGACGATCAGTCCGTCCGGCGCCAAGCCGGTGTCTTCGGGGTTTGGGGAATCGCTGGAGTCCATGCTCAAGGCCGTCGAAACCTCCGGCGCGGAGGCCAATGATGCCGTCAAGCAGATGATGTCCGGCCAGGGCGACGTGCACACAGCGCTGATCGCCATGCAACACGCCGACACCACCTTTCAACTCACCGTGCAGGTTCGCAACAAACTCGTCCAGGCCTACCAGGACATCATGCGGATGCCCATCTAGTTTTACGCACCTGAGGTTCACTCGTGGCAGGTTCCGGTCTCGATCAAATGACACAGCAGGCGCGCGCGATGTTTGGATCGCTCGGCCAGAAGCGCCTTGTCGGCATCGTGCTCATCTTTTTGGCGGTCGTCGTGGGCCTCGTGGGCACCACCTACTGGGCGAGTCAGCCCACCTGGGCCCTGCTGGCCACCGACGTGGATCCCGAAGGCATGAACGGGGTCGTTGAACGCCTCAAGACGTTGAAAGTCCCCTTCTCGCTCGATCCCGGTGGGCGTACCGTCCGCGTCGACGCCGCCCGCGTGGATGAACTGCGGATGCAACTGGCGGCGGATGGGCTGCCGGCCTCTGGCCGCATCGGATTCGAACTGTTTGACCGCACGACATTTGGCGCGACTGAACTCACCGAAAAAGTGAATTTTCAGCGCGCGCTGGAAGGGGAGCTCGCCCGCACCATCGGTTCACTCGGCACGGTGTCAGGGGCGCGCGTGCACCTGGCGCTGCCAAAAACGTCACTGTTTGCCAATGAAAGCCAGCCGGCGAAAGCGTCGGTCGTTTTGCGGCTTCGTACCGGTCGCACTGTGTCGGCCGCCGAGGTCGATGGGATCGTCGCGCTGGTGTCGTCCAGCGTGGAAGGGCTGGCGCAGGAGGGCGTCACGGTTCTTGATGCCAATGGCCGTCGACTCTCGCGACAGACGGACGCCGGTGAGT
>Ga0163152_10003914_pt1 | contig 18909 bp, 14 predicted proteins | sample OliLakLV19MP8IB2_FD_148635 | JGI IMG/M metagenome (GOLD analysis project Ga0163152, IMG submission 148635) | Freshwater microbial mat bacterial communities from Lake Vanda, McMurdo Dry Valleys, Antarctica - Oligotrophic Lake LV.19.MP8.IB-2 | ecosystem: Environmental > Aquatic > Freshwater >...
CATCGGCGTGAAAGGGGACGATGAACGCCTGCTCCATTCCGGACAGATACCAGCTGCAATAGCCGCCTGAACGTCGGTCGGCGACTTTCCTGACCTGCCAAACCTGGATGCGAACTTGCGTGCGCCTGCTGGGGCGCTACGCTGGACCGTGTAAGCCCGTTGTTGGTGTTAACCCCAAAAATATACCCCCCATGCGCATCTCAAGGTCCGACATACCCGTTAAGATCAATGTCCCGGGCGCCGTCGCCCGTCAAAAAAACGACTTCGGTGACGCGAAAGGTTACGGCAAGATGGCCGGCGAGTACTTTTCGCTCGGAGCCGGCACCGATATTGCGCCGCTCTTGAAAGGTCTCGAGAATGATCTCTGCCAATCGCCGCATTGGGGCTACCTGATCGAGGGCGAGGTCACCGTCACGTACACCAACGGAACGTCAGAGGTGGTGAAGGGCGGTGATCTCTTCTATTGGCCGCCGGGCCACACCGTGCGAGTCGGCCAGGACGCCGAAATCATTCTTTTCAGTCCACAGCATGAACACGGTAAAGTGCTGGACCATTTGCTGGCGCAGCTGAGCCCGGCGACTGGCTGATTGCGGCGCGCGCCCGCGGCCGAGTCCCGTTTAGAGCCAGCGTCCGGGAGACCAACAGGCTCCGGCCCCATGGGCGATCGGACAACGTAAGGCGGACGTCCGCTGAGATTGGACTTCCCCGAAGGTAGGGCCTGACCGAGGGGCTGGCCTTGGTGTCGGATGTCCTAAGCGGCCGCCGCCGGTCTGATCAAAAGTCTAGCCATCAACCGCGGAACTCTTCCTGCTGGCGCGCTTTCGCGGACGCACGCACTTCCCTTTTCTCATGAAGCGACACCTCCTCAGTCTCATCCTCTTTAGCGGCTCCCACGTGACCACGGGTTACCTGTTTGGGCAAACCAAGCCGCCCGCCGTTGCCGTGCCCAATGTGACGCCCCAGCAACGGCTCGTGCGCGTCGCCACGTTGAACACCGCGCAAGCGAATCGGGAGTTCCAAGCCAACGTGCAGTTGTTGCAACGCCAGCGCCAGCTCGCGGTTGAACTCAGCGCCGCCTTGGAAAAAGAGAAGGACGCGGCCAAGAGAAAAGAGATCAAGGCCCAGCTGGAGAAAGCCGTCGCCCAGCTCAACGATAACAACGAAAAGATGCAAAAGTCGTACGGCTTTTCACTTAACCGCAACTACACCTTGGATATCGAAGTCGCTCACATCTATCTCCAAGTGACAGACGAGGAGGCCGCGAAAATCGAGCAGGCGCAGAAGACGCAAAAGAAATAAGGTTTCGCGCCCGTCCGCAATGCCTCCGCGTACGGGCCTATGGTCCACGGCGCGCGTCCAACGGCGCCTGGCCTGATTTTTACCCGCGACCATTCCGGGGTTGGTTCGTCAAACGGGGAAGCAGCACAAAAATCCTCGGCGGCTTTACGTTTCCAAGGAATTGTGACAAACCTTAACGCCGGTGCTCATTCGTCCCACTAGGTTCTACTTCCGTTAACGACATGCCTGCATTGCCCCCCTTCAGCACAGCTTTTCTTCGTATCGCCTTCCTGTTGGCGCTGACTGCCACCGCGCTCTTCGCGCAGCGGACTCCGCGCCCACCCACCAGTACCGGCCCGAGCACGCCCCTCATCCTGAGTCCCTTCGAAGTGCAAAGCGAGCAGGACTACGGTTACCGCGTCGGCGCCGCCACCACCGGCACCGGCACGGCGGGACTGATCAAGGATACGCCGCTCAACATCAGCATCGTTTCGCAGGAGCTCATCCAGGATCAGGCCGGCAACCAGTTGATCGACGTTTTGCGCGGCGCCAGTTCGGTTGCGCTTCAGGTGAAGGACGAGTGGATGATTCTCGTGCGCGGCTACACCGGCCCGCAATTCGTCAACGGCCTGCCCGCTGGCGCCGGCCTGACGATGTACGATGTTGACCGTATCGAGGTCGTCAAAGGTCCCAACGCGGTATTCGCCGGGATTTCAAACCCCGGCGGCACGGTCAATCTGATTAAGATGAAACCGAGTTTCACCGCCCGGCACTCGATCGACGCGAGCTACGGGTCATTTGCGCACAGCCGCGCCGTGCTCCGGTCGACGGGACCTCTGATCAAAGACACCCTTGCTTATAGCTTTGTGTATGGCCGCACGGATGAAGAGAGCTACATCGACCATGTGTTCACCGATGAGGACTTTTATAGCGGCGGCCTCACTTGGAAACCCACGCGTCAGCTGACGTTCACTGCCCGCTATAGTGAACTTGATCGCGAGGCGGGCCGTCGTCCCCACACGGTTATCAGTCACCCCTTGTTCCAAGAGAAGGACCGTGAAGCGATTCGGCTCTTCGACCAGCTTGGCCTGGCTCGCCCGGCGAGTTATCCGCAGCTCGAAAACGGCGCCGTTCGCAATGCCGCGGGCCAACCCGTCGTGACCGGTCGCGTCGCCCCCGAGGGCGTCGATGCTTTCATTTCCCGAACCCTGGGCCGCGACGCCGTGCCGTATCCTGGCGTGTACTCCCAGGACTTTTTTGGCCGTTCCTATAATGACAATGGGCCGGATGGTCGCGACAACTACGAGAACAAGACCACCACCCTCGAGGGCGAATGGGTCGCTTCGCCGGATCTGGCGCTGCGCGGGATTCTCCAGCAGGTCGACAGTCATCGGATGCGGCGTGAGTTCAACGGTCTCCGTCCCGTCGCTGGCCAGCGGCTCCGCAGTTCGATTTCCGATTTCAAACCCGGCGGTGTCAACTTCTCGGCCAAGCTCGAGGCGGCCTACAGGCTCAACCTCGGCAAGGTCGGCAAACACGATATTCTCACCGGTTTCCAACATGACGGCGGCAAGGACGTCGTCAGCCCCGTGACGGTCGCGACTTCCCAAGTGGTGACGTTCAATCCCCGCACCGAGCCACCGCCGCGCTTGCTTCAACTTTTGCAAAACCAATACGGCGCCGGCTATCAGGAGCCGGGTGTCCGGCGCAAAGGCGGCGCGCATTCGAACTCGTATTACAGCGTCGTGCAGTCCTCGTTTTTCAACGACCGCCTGCGCACGCTGGTCGGTGGCCGACGCATTGCAAATCATCGTCCCAGTGACGATAATCGCGACGGCATCGACGAAGATTTCGCCACGAGAAAGGTGCTGCCTCAATACGGCGCCCTCGTCCGGCTCACCCCTAAAATCAGTCTTTACGGCAGCTATAGCCGGACCTTCGTTCCGCAACGTCAACAAACCGCCGACCTCGCGGCGATTCGCGCCACCCAAGGTGATCCGACCTCGCCGACCTACCGTCCGCCCGCGGTGATTCCGTTCCGTTTCCTTACCGCCGACCTCCTCGGTCGCGGCTGGGAAGTCGGGACCAAAGTTGATGTGGGCGACGGCAAGCTGCTCGGCACCCTGACCTACTTCTCCAATCAGGAGTCAGCTCGCCTCGATGTCGATACGCCCAACCAGGTGCTGTATCAGCTCCCTGGAGCCACCGTCCGCGTCGCGGCAGGACAGACCCGCACCGAAGGACTTGAAACCGAGTGGGTATGGACGCCCCGGGCGAATTATCAGGCGTTGCTGAGTGCCAGCACCTTCTTCGACTACAACGAAGTATCCAACCCCTCGGAGCCCCGCGAGATCGGCAGCCGGATCGAGTCGGTACCGCGCTACAGTATCAATCTCTGGAATAAATACACGTTCACGACCGGTGCCCTGCGCGGACTCTACGTCGGCGGCGGCGGCAATGCGCTCGGCAAGATCGGCCTGCATCCCAGCTGGACGGTGCCCATCGAGAGCGACCCCGTCGTTTTATTCGATGCGGTCGTCGGCTACACCACCAAGGTCGGAAACATCGGCGTGGATGCCCGGATTAACGTCCGTAACCTGACGGACGAATACTATCTCAACGGTACTTTCCAATACGGCGAACCTCGCACCTTCATTGGAACGATTGGTTTGCGCTTCTGAACCAACGCAAGGTGGATCGGCTTGTTGCCGTCTCGCCTGAACAACCCAAAACCTTTGACCGCGGATGACGCGGATAATCCTGAATTCCGCAGGAGAAGTAACCACTGATGAGCACTAATACCAATCGCCCATGATTTTTAGACTGTCATTGCGAGAAGCGAAGCGACGAAGCAATCGAGCTGGATCGCCACGGCGCGCTTCGCGCACCTCGCGATGACAATCGTCCAGATCATACGGGCGATTGGTATAATAAACACCGATGAAACAGATCCAGATCGGTGGGATAAAATTTTCTGTTCACCTGCCGGGGTGAACGACGTCCATAGGACAACCCTGCTTGCATCAGTAGTCATCAGTGAAAATCAGTGGTTCAACTGCGTTTTTCAGGATAAATCATCTCATCCAAATGCCCCATCTGTAATTGGACCCACGACCACCTCGGGCATCCGCTTCATCCGCGCCATCGGCGATTGTTTTTTCCGCCTTGAGTGGACGCATCAAGACCGAGCGACAGTGAAAGAGGAAGAGGAAGAGGAAGAGGAAGAGGGGCGCAGCAGAAACAGGCGATGGCCTTTCCGAGTCTCCATCGCTCTCGGCTCACGGAAGCGCCGAGCCGAGCACTCGTAGAAAATTGCCCGAGAAAATCCCGCTCACATCGGCATTAGTATACCCCCGGGCGCGCAAAACGTCGGGTAGCCGCTGCAAATCCGCGATGGAATCCACTTCGAGTGGCGTCTGCTCGTTGCCAAACGCGCCGTCCAAATCGCTGCCAATACCCACGTGCCGCGTATTTCCGGCGAGCTGACAATAGTGATCAATGTGGTCGACCAACGTTTCGAGATGAAGGTTGGCGGACTGCGGAGTCGTCTTCCGACGCTCCCAACCCGGGATCATCATCCAGGCATCCAGCGTCACGCCGACAACTGCGCCGCGTTGCACCAACGCGCGAAACATCTCATCGCTGAGCTGTCGCTGATGCGGGACCAACGCGCGCGCGTTGTGGTGGCTCGCCCACACCGTGCCTTGGAAGATTTCCAGCGCCTGCCAGAAGCACGCGTCGCTTAGATGCGTGACATCAAGAATGAGCCCGAGCCGATCCGCCTCGCGCAACAATTCGAGCCCGCGGCTCGGAAAGGGTCCTTCGGTGCTGGTGCCCTGCGCGTACACCCCCGGCCCATAATGCGCCGGACCAAGAGCACGCAGGCCATCGGCCCACGCCCGTTCCAAATGGGAAAGGCTGATCAGGGAATCCGCCCCCTCCAGGCTCCGCACGTATCCAATCGGGAGATTCGCCGCGGTAAAGGCGTCGGCGTTTTCCCAGCGGGCCAGATGCGAGGCGAGCGTCGCCCGGTCCCGGATCGCCACCATTTCGCCGCCCTCCTCCATCGCCCGATACCAGCTCAACTGCGCCTGCGTCATGGCCCAGGCTTGTGCCGGTGAGCGCCAGCCAAAAACCGGACTGTAGGCATCATGCTCAAGCCGCGCCAGCTGCGTGGCGACGCACACCGCAATTCCGGCCCGACGCATTTCCGGCAAACAAACCGTCCCCCGGCCCCGATCCGGCTTGTCGCGGAGATGCTGCTCGTGCTGCCGAATTTCGGTTAAGGGACGCGTGAGGTCGCGGTTCCATTCGATGGCATTCAGCGCGAGATCGAGATGGGCATCAAACAGCAGCGAGAAAGGCTTCATCAAAACGAAAGAAGGAACCCGCTGATGGACGTGAAGTGGCCCGAAAGCAATAGGGGGAAAATCGGGAAAGCGCAAAATTGGAAAATCGGAAAATCGGAAAACAAAAATCCCCGTCAGGCCCACGGCCCACACGGAACTCACTGAAGACACGGAAATGGACGCATCGATGACGCGGTGAGGGCCGAAAGTTGGCCACCCCGCGCAGCGCGACAGTCAGCATGATAGCGGTCGCTGGGGTTAGACCACAGCTTGCAGCAGCAACACGAGTCCAAGCCCGACAACGCCGATGATGGTCTCGGTCACCGTCCATGTGCGAAGCGTCTGGCCGACGGTGAGCCCGAGGCAGTCTTTCACGATCCAGAACCCGCCATCATTCAGATGTGAAAGCACCAAGGACCCGAACCCAAGGGCAAGCACGAGCAGCTCGCGACTGACCTCCGGGTGCGCCGCCAACAGGGGCGACAGCAAGCCCGCGGCGGTCGTAATCGCCACCGTCGCCGATCCCGTGGCGACCCGCACAAACGCCGCGATCAACCACGCATAAACCAGAGGCGGAAGCTGCAAGTCGGCCGCGAGTGATCCGAGAGCCCGGGCCACGCCCGCTTCGAGCAGGACCCGGGCAAAACCACCGCCCGCGCCGACGACCAGCAAAGTCATCCCGATGGCCGCAATACTCTGCTCGGTAAACCTCAGCAATTGAGCGCGACTAAACCGGCAGGCGCGGCCGAAAATCCAAAGCGCGGCAAATACTCCGAGCGCCATGGCCACCACGGGATGACCGATGAACGCCAGCACGCTCCGCGCGCGATGCCCCACCGCAAACAGCAATTCCCCCACCGTCGCCAGCAGCATCAAAACCACCGGCAAACCCGCCACGAAGAGCGTTTGCCCAGCTCCCGGGTATCCGCGCGGCAATGACGACGCCGCGGTGGAATTCACCTGCTCGCCCCGGGGAGCCTCAGCGTCGCTCCGATTGACGAGCAAGGGCGCGAGTTGAATTCGCGGCGCAACCCAGCGGGCAAAAATCGGACCACCTACCGCGGCCGCCACCCCACCAACGAGCAGCGCGAGCGCCAACACCAGTCCGTTGTTGGCCCCAAGCGCGGCGATCGCAACCACCGGGCCCGGATGGGGGGGAGTGAGCCCGTGCATAACCGATAAGAATGCGACCAGCGGAATCGCGAGGAGCAGAAAAGGTCGCTTCGTTTCCTGGCTCAGCGAAACCGCGATGGGGATGAGCAAAAGCAACCCGACCGTGAACCACGTCACCATTCCCACGACCACCGCGAGAGCAATGATACAGACAACGGCGCGTGACGGACCAAAGAAGCGGCTGAACCGCGCCGCGAGGATCCCGGCTCCCCCTGATTCCGCGAGTAACTTGCCCAGCATCGCACCCAACGCAATCACCGCGGCGATCCCGCCCAGCGTTGCGCCGACGCCATCTTGAAACGCCTTCAACGCGGCCAATGGCGCCATGCCCGCGCCGGTGCCGACGATCATGGCCGCAATCAACAGCGCCAAAAACGGATTAAGTTTCCGCCACGTCACCAGTGCAACGAGCACGCCGATGGCGGCGACGGCCAACAGCAGCAGAAAAAGCGGCGAGGCGGGCATGCGATCTAAACAGCCTACTCGCCAAGCGCGGTCGATGTTCATTTCGCGACGGCAGGCGCGATGAGTCCGCAGCGACGGATTCCCCCCTTGTCTAAACGGCGCTGCTTCACAGCGTGTTTCCAACTTCGACGCCCGCCGAGTGCATCTGCGAGTGTCGCCACCCCAACCTCTCCCGAATCGCCCATGCGTAGCCGTCTATTCTCCATTTCCACCAGCGTCCTGGCTCTGGTCATCGCGCTGGTTACCTCGTCCGCCGCAGTCCGTGCAGCGGAGCGGCCGAACATCGTCCTGCTCATGGGCGACGATCACGGTTGGGACGAAACCGGCTATAACGGACACCCGTATTTGAAAACCCCCGTGCTCGATGAAATCGCGCGTACGGGACTTCGCCTCGATCGTTTTTACGCGGCCGCCCCGATCTGCTCACCCACGCGCGGCAGCGTGATCACGGGCCGGCACCCCAACCGTTATGGCACGTTCACGCCCGGATGGTCCATTCGACCCGAGGAAATCAGCATCGCCCAGCTCATGCGTCAGGCGGGCTACGCCACCGGCCATTTCGGCAAATGGCACCTCGGACCGGTCAAAGCCGACTCCCCGACCAATCCCGGCGCGATGGGCTTCGATGAGTGGGTTTCCCATGATAACTTTTTCGAGCTGGACCCGTATTTTTCGCGAAATGGCGGAGCTCCCGAACAAATCAAAGGTGAGAGTTCCGAGGTCGTCATCGCGGAAGCGATTCGCTTCATCGGGCAAGCTAAACAGCGGGGAAAGCCGTTCTTCATCATCGTTTGGTTCGGCTCACCGCACGAGCCGTATCAAGCCCTGAAAAAGGATCTAGCCCTGTATGATAAACTGCCCGCGACCTTCGCAAACAAGCAAGTGACGCTGACCTCAAATGAAACCGGCAAGAACGTAAAACGGCTGCAGCGTGATGTGCTGCGTGAACGCTTCGCGGAAATCACGGCGATGGACCGCGCCATCGGCCAACTGCGCACCCATCTCGCCAAAACCGGACAGCGCGATAATACGCTCCTCACCTATTGCGGGGACAACGGAACCCCGCAGGAGGCCAACGCCACCGTTCCATTCCGGGCCCAAAAAGGATCCATCTATGAAGGCGGGCTACGCGTCCCCGCGGTCTTGGAGTGGCCGGCCAAGATCACGCGCCCACGCGTCAGCGATGTTAATACCGTAACAAGCGATCTGCTGCCCACCCTCTGCGAAATTGTCGGGCAGCCTTTGCCCAAGCGACCCCTCGACGGCATCAGCCTGGTGCCACTCCTCGACGGCAAAATGGCGGTGCGCCCAACCCCGATCTTTTTCTGGAATGGCCGCCCGCGGCCAGCAGGAGAAGGCACCCGGAAACCGTATATTGCTCCCGAGCTGCAGAAAGGCACCACGCCCCTGGTGAAGCTCGGACCGAACGGAGAACCGACGCGCGACTTCCAGAATTATCACCAACCGGACATCCAGGAGCAGGACTTCAACGGTCCCCGCGCCGTGCTCGACACCCAGTATAAACTGGTCGTCGACGGCGACCGCAGCAGCAGCAAGGAACTCTTCGATATTCGCAACGATCCGGCGGAAAAAAATAATATTATCCAGGCTCAGCCGGCGGTTGCAGCGAAGCTGGAGACGCAACTTCGCGCCTGGCAGCAATCCGTCCTCGAGAGCCTGACCACGGCTGATTATAAATAATCCGCGCTCTTGCCCTTCTGGATTCCCCACTCGGTGAGGGTTCGACGCGGTTCCGAACCGGGAGGCTGGGCCGGCGCCGCGATCGCCACGTCGACGCCAAGTAACAAACCAAAAAAAAGGAACAGTCGGGCCGCGAAAGATCGTTTCATGGGGAGGCTCAATGTGGCGGGTAACCGATCCTGCGTCGATGCTGGGCTGAAGGCGCCGCCCGCCGGAGCGACCCGCCGCAGAGTCGGATGCGAGTGGGCTTTGCCGCGAGTCCGACCCGTTAGCCATTTGCGTCAGCCCGTCGTCTATGAGCGATTACGACATCGCCCGACGAAAATAATATGCATTCGACACCACCGCCGCATGAATAGGGTTCATATTTTGCTCCCGGTTCCATTCGCCGTTTAGCCCGGATATTTTACCCTCAGATTTGTCATCGCGAGCCTGAGGAACGAGGGCGTGGCGATCCAGCTCGATGGATTGCTTCGTCGCTGCGCTTCTGCTAATCAACACCTACAGTTTGTCATTGCGAAGGAGCCTAAGCGACTGCGGCAATCCACGCGTCCCAATGGATTGCCACGCTCGGCAAGCCTCGCTCGCAATGACAATCGGGGGTGTTCATTGGCGAATCCGCCCAGCGCCAGGTTGGTCCAGCTCTCGCGATGACAAGGTAATAGTAGACGTGTACAGCGTGTAGAGCGTTCACGCCCGATTGTGAAATATTCCGGTTAGCCGTGGACGCCTCGCCAATACGCACGGGATATATTTAAATAATGCCGTTCCTCTGGTTGATTTCGGGACCCAAAAAACGTTTTCGCTCGCGGTTCACGGTGACCTATCACTGTTTTAAACGCTGCCCATGCGCCTGCTCTTTGTTGCTGATCTCCACTACTCACTGAAGCAATTCGACTGGCTTCTGGCGGTTGCGGCCGATTACGACACCGTCGCTATCGGCGGCGACTTACTGGACCTGAGTTCGGCGCTCGATGGTGACGTTCAGATTGCGATCGTTGAAAAATACCTGCGACTCTTGCAGCAAAAGACGCTGCTGGTCGCCTGCTCTGGCAACCATGATGGTGACAGCCGAAATTCAGCCGACGAATCGGTGGCCAGTTGGCTGCAAGCCGTCCGCGGCGAGCGCCTGCACGTTGACGGCGACGGATTCTATATGGGCGACACGCGCGTGACCGTCTGCCCGTGGTGGGATGGTCAACTCTCCCGGGGCGAACTGGAGGCGCAACTCGAACGCGAGGCTACCAAGGTACGCGGACGCTGGGTGTGGATTCACCACGCGCCGCCGAAAGGTTCCCGCACCAGCTGGACCGGGCGAATGTTCGTCGGCGATGAGTTCCTGCGCGGATGGATCGAGCGGTTACGGCCCGACATCGTCCTCAGCGGACACATCCACAATTCCCCGTTCTACGCTGACGGCTCGTGGATTGACCGGATTAATCAGACGTGGGTCTTCAACCCGGGACGGCAGCTCGGGCCCGAACCCGCCAGCATTGCCCTCGACCTCGAGGCGATGACCGCCGAATGGAAGTCGATCGAGGGACACTCAATTCGAGATCTCCTCGCTCCGGAGAGTTGAAGGCGGTGGCGGAATCCGTTTCCGCGGTTGGCGGTGCATCAGCGTATCCAGCACGTCGTCCACCATCCCGAGGTGGCCATTCCCGGCAAACTGTTGCTTAACGTCGACCAGGTACTTGTTGAGCGAATCGAGGCGCCGCGCCAGCAGCTCACACAAGTGCAGACAAATCGCTGGATTCTGCTGCAGCAGCTCGCGGGGATGGGTGACGACGTGAAACTTGGACGGCCGCACGGCGCAAACGGTCGCCGTGTGCGGTCCATCCAAGAGCGCGGAAAGATCACCAAATATCGCGCCCGGCTCGGACGCGGTCGCCACGGTCGCGCCATCCTTAATCACCTCCACCGCACCCTCGACGAGAATGAACAAGAGCCCGGTGCGCGCCCCCTGCTCCAGCACAGTATCCCCTGGCGCGAACGACTGCACGGGATAATCACGAAGGGCAGAAAGTATAAAAGCCACGGGTGCGGTATCGAGCGAAGATGAGCGAAAAAAGCGACGCTATTTAGCGGGCAACGTCTTCCCAGGTCCAGCCGATACCATGCCAGTCGGCGGTAGCGGAAGAGAAGAAAGGCGGAAAAGAAGAAACCGGGAGAAAGAAGAAAATGGATCGCGTTGTCCCTAACGCGATGGTTTTAACGCCATCACAATCTGGGCGCGGCGGGCCGCCGTCAGCGGCTTGGGAACAAGCCGCTCCACCTCTCACTGAAAACAGCGGGAAACCTTCGGAAACCGCCGACGGGCCCAAGGGTTACTGCAAGATGCGAAACATACTGGCGTAATCGTCCGTCCAAAGAGGGACGGTGTTCGTGCCCAAGGGCGGGCTCGCCACGTCCCGCAGCGCCGACCGGCTCATGAACTCCTTATTCTTGCTCAGCACCATCCAGGTGGAACCATAAAGCCACCACCCGCCATCTTCGTCCTCATACGTACCCGGCTCATTATTGATATGGTGGGAGTCGAAGCCAAAAACCCGCGCTGCGTTCTCCACCACGGGCCGCAAATCGAGGTATCGATTGGAAATATTAACGAGAATCGCTCCATCCGGTTTGAGATGACTCTGATAAATCTGAAACGCCTCCTTGGTCAGCAGGTGCACCGGGACCGCGTCGCTACTAAACGCGTCCATAATAATAAAGTCGAAATTCTGGGGCGGCTCATTCTCCATCGAGAGGCGGCCGTCGCCCATGATGACATCGATTTTAGCCTTACTGAGAGCCAGATAGGTAAATGGCCTTTCCGCGACCTCCTTCACGTGCGGGTTTATCTCGTAAATACGAAGGTAGTCGCCGGGTTTGCCATAGGCCGCGATCGTTCCGACGCCCAACCCAAGTAGTCCAATCCGCTGGTTTTCCTGCCGCGGGAACTGCCGCAAGGCGAGACCGAGCCCGGTATTGGGTCCAAAGTACGACGTGATCATGGACGCCCGCTCCGGCTGCGCAAACTGCAGTCCATGCGCGATCCGGCCATGCTGTAAGACGTAATACCGCCACTCCGGATCGCGGTCCGCGTAATCCACGACCGACTGCACGCCGTAGAAATTCCGGCTGCTCATGAGCGCCCCACGCGCCTCCTCACGAATCTGCATCCCGAGCGCGACAACCAACACCACCCAGCCGATTCCCATTAATCCGCAGGTCAGCCGGTGCCAGTTGGTCGCTGTCGACCGACGAGCCCGAACGCCCATGATCGCGGCAACGACGATGACCGCCGCAGCCCAGGCAAACCACGGCGAACGATCCATCCAGGCCGCGCCGTTGGCCGCCCAAGTCCCCATTTTTCCGGCTTGGTGACGCAGCCATTCCGAGCCCCCGCCAATTCCCTGAATCGCACCATAAACTGCGGCCCCGACCAGAATCAAAAAGAGGACCTGCCAGCGCTGCGCCGACAGCGCTGCTCGGCCCCACAGAGAGATCACCACCAGCAACAACGCCGTCAGCGCGAGACTAAGGTGAATCTCGTAGAAATTGTTGAAAATATACGGCGCAACCAGAGCCACAAACAGCCCACCCACGGCCCCGCCGGCGGCAATCATCAGATAGTAAAAGGTCAGCCGCGAAGGATGCGGCTTCAGTTGATACAGCTCGCCGTGACAGATCATACAGCCGATGAACAGGGTCGTGGAATAGATCACGACTTGGTGCACAATCGGCATATCCGTACCCTGAAACAATGCCACGCAGACCGCCACCATCGCTCCGGCCAATGCGAGCGTATAATAAAAGCGGGAATACCAGCGCGGGCTGTCGAAGCTGATAATAAACGATAGCAGGTAAAGCGCGAGCGGCAGCACCCAAAGAAACGGGATAACGGCGACGTCCTGGCACATCTTGTTCGTCACCGCCAGCAGCAGAATGGACGCGCACGCGGGCAGACAGATCCAGAGAACGCGCTGGGCCAACGTCGGGCGCGGGGCGTCGTCCGCCGCGGCGTGGTCCCGAACCAAAGTGGCGGCCGGCGTCCGCCAGACTTTATATGCACAGTAACCACAGCAAAGAACATACGCTGCAAGACCCCAAGCCCAGAACGTCGCCTGCGCCTGGCGCGTGAAATTAGTTTCGAAATAGAACGGATAACTCACCAGTGCCAGCAATGACCCAACATTTGAAAGCGCATACAGCCGATAGGGCGATACGCCTGGAGTGGTGCGCCGGAACCATTCCTGCATGAGCGGCCCGGTGGCCGAGAGTACGAGGTATGGAAGTCCCAGACTCACGGTCAGCAGGGCAAGAATGTGCCAGGTCGGATCACCCGCACCCTCCGGTTTCCACGTGTCACTCGGGGTAATGGGCAGGCTAATCAGCGCCGCCACCAGCAGCACCCCATGCACCACCACCTGGGTTCGCGGCTTTAGATATCGACTGGTCGCATGCGCATAGGCGTATCCGCCGAGCAACAACATCTGGAAAAACAACATGCAAGTTGTCCACACTCCGGGACTGCCGCCAAACCACGGCAGGATGTACTTGCCGATCAGCGGCTGAACTTGGAAAAGGAGAAACGCTCCAGTGAAAATCGTCAGGGCAAAGGCAGGCATGAGTGGGGGCGACGGCAAAAGCCGTACGGGAACCCACGGCAATAGGGAGACGCGGTGGGCGATTCCAGTGCGAAGTTCGCCGCCGGAAGGTTTCCCTGGGACCGCGGCCGCCCCCGGCCGCTTTCCGCGATTGTGGCCGGCGCCCCGCCGCTCCAAGCTGACTGACGATCCCCGCCTATTTTTTCACCACGAGCACGCCCTTCATCCCGATGACGCAATGCGCCGGGAAGCTGCACAAAAAGGGATATTCACCGGGCGCAGTCGGAACTTTGAACGTGACTTCACCCACTTCGTTGGGCCCGAGCAGCCCAATGAACGCCAAAACCTTCTCCTTCATCTTGGCTGGGATATAGCCAGTGGCGGCGTCCCCGGTTGCGCCCGCGGCAAATGCGACGGGGTCAGTACCGGCAGTCAGGAGCACCCAGTTATGCCCCATGACCTCTTTCGGCAGCGTCGTCGCATTCGTCAGGACCACCCTGATCGTCTCCCCGGGAGACGCCGTGATACTGCCAACGTCGAACTTCATGGCGTTATCCACACCCGATTTGATTTTCACCAAACGGGGAGCGGGAGCGGTGTCGGCGGCGGCGAGGTCGGAACCACTGGAGAAAAGAGCGACCGCGCAGAGAAGTGCTAGTATGGATTTCATCGGAAGAATAATACGTGGACGATGGGTCTGAACTCCGCAGAAGCAGTAACCACTGATGAGCACTAATAAACACTGATCAAGTAGATCCGGATCGATCGGATAGAACTTTCCCTTCACTTACCGGGTGAACGGCCTCAATCGCGCAACTCTGTTTGCATAAGTGGTCATCAGTTAAAATCAGTGGTTCAACTGCGTTTTTAAGTAGATGGCGTCGAAGGCCAGCGCGGAAACTACAATTTGATCTGGAGCAGGACCCCGTACCAGTTGACGCGGTAATCGTCGGGCCCGCCGTCCAACAGGACCGCCGTCGGCAGGGCAGCCGCAGTTCCACCCGGCACAACGGGCGTTTGATCAACATTCTGATAATGCCAATCGCGGATCGCTTCCTTCTGGTACCGATATACCAGTCGGGCCGACAGCCGATCCGCCAGCGGAATGCGGAGACTCGCATCCAGGTAACTCATGTCGGTCGCAAGGTCAGGCATGCGCGTGCCCGCGCGCGGCGCATTGGCGGCATTGATCGCGCCGCCGACCGTATAAGCATAATCGATCCGGGTCCGGCCGATCAAATAGGAATAATCAACATTCAGGCTAACTTTGCCAAACTCCTGCTTCACTCCCGCTCCGACCACATGGTTGCGGTCCCGGCTCGCCGCGGTCCACTCGTTGATCAAGGGGTAAATCGGGCTGCCCGGCGCCGAGCCGATGGCGACGGCATTTTCTGGTGTGACCACGCCCAAAGCGGTGGTACCGCCGATCACGAGAGCACCGTTCGCGGAAGCGATGTTGGCCTGTCCGAAACGGCCCAGCTGGTACGAATAGAACGCATAAACCGTGCGCCGCGGACTGGGTTGATAGTTGAGGTCGACATTATACGAACTCTGGCTGTCGCCGGTACGTCCGTATTGAGAGTTCGGGTACTTCGCTCGGCGCCGCTGAGCGGAGATCCCAACATCGAGATCCTGACGCAGCATCGTGTCGAGTCGACCGTTGAGAATGTATTGGTCCCGGTCAGCCAGGTCGTACGAGCGGAAGCCACTGTTCATGCGGACCCAACTCGCGACATTCGCTCCCGGCGTCGTTGGCACGGGCGCCAGTGCGGAGCTGAAGGAGTTGTCGTACGTGGTCGGCACGTACTCATCGCCTCGGCGGCGAACTCCTTCATACGACACTCGCAACGTGGACACGCCCAGGCCGCGATTAACATAACCCAGCTTGGCGCGGTCATCCCATGTCCGATCCCGCTCGCGGTTCGTCCGCTCGGTAGTCTCCCGGTCGACGGCGGCGTTAAAGCTGGAATACTTGGTCAGACGGTAATCCGCCGTACCACCCAGCTTGTGCTGCTTGGACGAATACACGTCGCTCTTGATCGGAACATTACCAGCAGGATTTGCCGTGGTCCCGAACAGAATCGATTGACCGCTGCCATCGTTTAGGGGGCGCCCCCAAACACCCGTGACGCCGTCAAGGGTCAGGCCGCGCGACTGATTGCCGGCGGTACCAGCATCGGCATCGAGATACACCGCGTCCGGATTAACTGAAAGGAAAGGGTCGGTGTTGTTATCGGTCTCATAGAAGCGAGCCTTGCCCTTGACGTTGAGACTGGACGTCGGGTTGAGCGAAAGCGTCAGATCGGCCAGGCGCGTATCAACCACGGCATCCGTCTTGCGGCGGCTCAGCGCGGTCACCGAGTCCCAGTTTCCACCCGGCAACAAGGTGACGTTCGCGAGGGAAACAGGCGTCGTGGAATACGGAATCAGGCTATCATCCTGGCGCCAGCTGCCCGCGGACACCACGGCCGTGAAGTAGCCTTTATAGAAATCGGGCATCGCGCGCGTATACTCGCCGCGGAGGTTGTAGGCATTGTTGCTCGGGGCGAGATCGAAGCGGCCTTCGGTGTAAGCACCCGCTGCCGGGACGGTGGTGATACCTGCCGGAGGAGAGATCCGATACGGCTCCTGAAAGGTCAACGTGCTGATCTGATTACGGAAAAGCGAAGCCGAGGCCCGCAGGTTGAACGCATTGAGTTCCGCGTAATGCACCAGACCCGCCAGCAGGTCGTGGGTATCATAATCGACCGGTTCAACGATTTCGATCGGAGCAGTTCCGGGATTATTACCCCAAATCGCCCCAAAGGGCCGCGCGCCCTGCCGATTCTCCACTCCGTAGCTGACGTATCCTTTCCACGTTTTCGACAGATCGACGTCCACCCGCACGCCGCTGCGTTTGCGGGTTAAACTGATGGTCTGGGCTCCCTGCGCCGCCACGTTGGCGACGTCGACATTGTCGTTTGTGGTCGAAGCAGTCCCACCGGCCGTGAGTCCGGGCAGGAGCGTCAAATTGCCGGTGCCAATCCCCGTCCACAGGGACTTGTAGCGGTTGGTAAAGATGTGAGGCGTCTCGCTAAAATACAACTTCACCTTCCACTGATTAACCCGGCCGACCTGCAGGCCGTAATATTGATCGTGCCGGCCCGCGCCGCCGCCCGAAACATCGATGGTGTAACCCGATTTCGGCTGGCGCAGCTGCAGGCTGAAATTGTTCAGGAAGGCGCCGTTATCGATATCCTGATATGTCCGGAAACGTCCGCTCTGCTCGTCCGCATCGCCACCGATGAGGCCAAGCTCCAACTGGCCTGAATACTCCCAGCCACTCGCTGCCTTCCGGATGTCCGGGATTGCAAACGGGAATTTATATAGCTGGCCAGTCGGCGTATGCTTGGCGACAAGCCAATCCGCATCGAGCGGACGCGATCGAATCGCGCTGGGGCTCATGGCGTTGCTGAGCGGGGCGATGATCCCAACGGCGGAATCGGCCTGCACGGATGCGGGTGCGAACAGGACGGCGGCGAGGCCGAGGACGAGAGACCCGCTGCACCGAGAGGCAGATGCCGGCAATCGCAGTACTCCAGGAAGGATCGAACTCATCGTTGAAACCGCGCGCCGGCGGGATGATTGCTACCGTGGACTTGGGAATGACACTCCTGGCAGGAACGGCCCAACAAGCGGACGCTGGGGGCGCCGCCCGAGCCAAGCAACTGTCCGGCGTTGAAGAGGGGCGTTTGGTGACCGCCGTTGCCGTGGCACTGCTGACACGCGAAGGGTCGGGCGACGTTGAGCAGCTTATCGTGATTGGAACCGTGCGCGTTGTGACAGTTCAAGCAGTTGTCGCGAACGGGCGCATGCTCCCAGAGGAAAGGTCCGCGCTTCTCGGTGTGACAGGTGATGCAGAGCTCATTCACCGAATCGGCCTTGATCAGCCCCTTGGACGTCGAGCCGTGCGGGTTGTGGCAGTCTGCACACGAGACTTTTCCTTCGGGCAGCGGCATGTGCGAGCGTTTCGCGAATTCCGCGCGCTGCTGTTGGTGACAAGTCGCACAGGTCTCGTTGATCGTGGGCTTCTTGAGCAGACCGGTCGCCGAGACTTTCGCCATCGGATTATGGCAGTCACTGCACGCCACTTGGTTCGTGGCGTGGGTTGATCCCTGCCAGAACATTGCCTGGCCGCCTTGATGGCAGGTCAGACACATGCTGTTTTGTTTTTCAACCGGCGTGCCCCACTCGCGCGTAAATCCAACCAGCGATCCGCGGTTGGCAGGGTTGGCCGGATCCTTTAAGTGGTTCGATCCGGGGCCGTGACACGCCTCGCAGGAGCGCTGCTGCAACTCGTTTTTCGGATTCTGACGAAAAATCTCCGCGTGCTGCGTGTGGGTGAATTGCTTGTTCGGCGTAGCATGGCAGGCAATACACACCGCCTCGCCGACATAGATTGCTCCGCCTGGATCGAGCGGAGTGGCCGGGGGCGCGGCTGGTTTCACGGCGACCGAAGCCATGAGTGCGGCTGTCGCCAGAATGCCGGCAGCGACGCCGATCCGTACGGTCGAGAACGTTCTCAAATTTTTCATGGACTGCTCAAACTTGAGCTGAGGAGGGACTGGAACGGGATCGAACTGGTAAGAATAGCGCCGCAAAAGAACAGACGAGGACCTGGGGTCGGCGGTGATCGGCAATCGCCCGTGACTCGATGGAATTGAAGACCGAGTCCCGGACGAAGTGAGGACGGGCGCGGTCGCGCCCGAACGCGACGCCGCAACCGTAACGTCGCTGTTACATTCGATGAACCCTCCCCGGGGCAAGCCCCGAGGTATCACAGAAAGGGGCTTCGCCCCAATAACAGCGGGCGGCATCCATCCTCGCGGCGAGCCGCGTAGAATTGAGCCGTCCCGATTAAAGCAGCGACCGGAACGAAAACCTCCCCGGCCGTTTCCAGGTGGTCGGCCGTTCCTGGGACCGCGGCCGCCCTCGGCCGCTCTGATGGATTGTTTTTCGTGTCCCCTTTCCGATGCGGCCGGGGGCGGCCGCGGTCCCATCGATCCGTCCCCTCAATCCGTTTCTTCGACCCGACCCATTGTCTTTACGGCACTCGAACGGATTGCGGTGCGCGGCATCTTCGGTTTCGTTTCCGTTCGGCACCTTTTCTCTATGTGTAATCATCCCCCCTCCTCCCGGTTTCCCTGGGTCGTCATCGCAGTATCGGCGACGCTCACGCGCACCCGCGCACGCTGGAGTACCCTGCGGGCAGCGTGCGGGCTCGTTCTCGCGCTCGTGGGGATCACGCCAGCTGCGTTCGCCCAACTGGGCGCTCGCCCCACGGAGCAATGGTTGAAAACGCTGGATTCCGC
>Ga0163152_10003916_pt1 | contig 18905 bp, 19 predicted proteins | sample OliLakLV19MP8IB2_FD_148635 | JGI IMG/M metagenome (GOLD analysis project Ga0163152, IMG submission 148635) | Freshwater microbial mat bacterial communities from Lake Vanda, McMurdo Dry Valleys, Antarctica - Oligotrophic Lake LV.19.MP8.IB-2 | ecosystem: Environmental > Aquatic > Freshwater >...
CTCTGGGACTTTACCGCCTTTGCTTGTGACTCTGTTGCCGGAAAGATTTGCTTGTTTCGACAGAGTATCGGTTGGCAAAATAAGGCCGCTCGGAAGCGTGAATGATGGAATGTTCACGCGAGGAGTCACTTGCACCACAGGCGTGTTGGTTATTGTCGGCGCGATGGGAGTTGTACTTACAGTTGGATTTTGGATGATGACCGGAGTCGGTGGGGTCGGTGGAATGACCGGGGGAGGTCCTCCAAAGAATGGTGCTTGAGCGACGGCACCGAGATTGCCGCTGAGTTGCAGAAAAGCAAGGAGACTTACACAAATCTTGGATGTGTTCATTTCTTAATGCCGGTAGTGAAAGGGGAAACGGATAAAAGGCTTTCGAAAGAATCTGGAAGAGCGGTGCTACAGGCACCGCTCTTCCAGAGACCTTGATGATTACTTGCCAAACATTATGAGCGGCGCATTCATCGTCGGTACCAGTCCAGCACCGCCGCCACCGGTTTGAACCGCCTGTGAACGTCCGGATGCAGCGGCACCGCCGCCCTGGTTCATGAATATCGGTACTCCGCCATTGCCGATCTGGTTCAACGTTGGTACTCCAGAAGCGCCACCGCCACCTTGGTTCATGTAAATCGGTCCTCCTGCAAGGGAGCCTTGATTCATGAATACCGGCGCACCGGATGTGGTGCCGGGTGTCAGGAGTCCGGGGGAAATTGCTGCACCTATGGCCTGATTCATGAAAATTGGCGTGCCTTTCGTACTGCCACCACCTCGGGCACCTTCATTCATATAAATTGGTACGCCGGATTCGCCGCCCTTTTGTCCCACGGCCTGATTCATGAAGATTGGGGTGCCTTTCGTGCTGCCACCACCTTGTGCGCCTTCGTTCATAAAGATCGGTACGCCGGATTCGCCGCCCTTTTGTCCCATGGCCTGATTCATGAAGATTGGGGCGCCTTTCGTGCTGCCACCACCTTGTGCGCCTTCGTTCATAAAGATCGGTACGCCGGATTCGCCACCTTTTTCGACGCCTCCCTGATTCATATATATTGGACCAGATGCTTCACCACCAGGTGCGCCAGGTTGCCAGTCGACGATGATACCTTGATCAGTTCCCTTGCCGAAGTTGAGACCAACAGGGTCTCCAACCCCCTTTGCGCCAGGTGGGTCAGCTTGACCCTTGGTTCCATCGGTAATTGCGCCCTTGGTAAAGTTGAGACTTCCCCGTTGACCCATTGCACCGGGTGGGTCAGCTTGACCCTGGGTTCCGTCGGTAATCCCGCCTTTAGTAAAGTTGAGACTCTTTTGGTCGGTAGGCATGCAGAAGTCGATCGACTTTTGAACGGCGGGAACTCCTGTTTTCACGGCTGGCACAAGCCCTTTTTGATCAGCAGGACTACCAGTAGGGTCGCCGACTCCTTTTTGATCTGTGGGAAAGAGTCCATCGAATTGAATGTTTTCTACGGCGGTAGGCGCCTCGATTTGAGACGACATGAAAAATGTTTCCGGGAATGAATACGCTTGGCTAGCGTTACTAAGGAGCAAAACGGTCAACGCTATTAGTGGCATGGTCCGGCGTGGCGTTAGGTAATTGAACATTTGTATGGGACCTCATGTCAGTCGATCGGGAGCTTTCGGCGAGCATAGAGCTCTGCAATGATCGAATTACGGACAGGTGTCGGCGATTAGCGGTCGGTCTGTGTCAATTAATCTGTCCTGATAAACCCATAAGAGCGCGGGCAGAAAAAAAGGGGCGGCGCACAGCGCCGCCCCTCAAAATTCGATAGTTGATTCTACCTTTTGGAAGTAGCCATCTGTTTGCGGAATTGCTCTTCGCGCTTCTTCATTTCTTCTGGTGAGACATCTTCTATATGTGTTGCCAGAGCCCAGTTGTGACCAAATGGGTCTACCAGATTGCCAAATCGATCGCCCCAGAATTGATCTTTCGGTTCCATCACAACGGTGGCACCAGCAGCGGTGGCTTGATTGAAAACGGTATCGACGTTTTCAACATACATAAAGACTGTAACTGGGGAGCCGCCCAAAGTCTGTGGCGACTTGCCGCACGGCATGTCCGGGAATTCATCAGCAAGCATTATCAATGAGTCGCCGATCCGTATTTCGGCATGCATGATTTTGCCCTCGGGGCCGGGCATTTGATGAACTTCTTGGGCACCGAACGCTTTCTTGTAAAACTCGATTGCCTTGGCTACGCCCTTGATGGTCAGGTAGGGCGTTACGGTGTGATAGCCGTCCGGCTTCCATTTTGCGTTAGTCATATCATTTGCTCCTTGCAGCTGTTTGCGCATAAGTAAACCACAATCGTTGAGGCGATGATCGCTTGGCTTCGCTAAATGCGAAAACCGCGCCACGGCGCGGTTTTCGGGTGAATTTGTGATTGCTGCTATTACTTAAGCTCTGCGTTAAGTGCATCGCGCAATTTGTTGGCGGATCGCGTAAGTAGTGCTTCCGCTTGCGCGCGACCGAGCTTCCGGTTGATCATCAAGATGGCTGTCTTGACTTTGTTTCCGCTAGCTACAAGCGCGCCTTCGGCAACGTGTCGTTCAACATCGCACACCGTGCAGATGATTGAAGCGGCGCGTTCGCGTAATTTTTCATTGGTCGGTTTCAAGTCCACCATCAGATTCTCGTAGACCTTGCCGAGCCTGATCATGGTGGCGGTCGACAACAGGTTGAGGATCATTTTCTGGGCAGTGCCAGCTTTCATTCTTGTCGAGCCGGTAAGCGCTTCCGGTCCAACCAAAGCGACAATCAACACATCGCTAATTGCTTCCAGTTCTGAGTGCGGATTGTTGACGATGGCGATAACTGCGGCGCCACGCTCTCTGGCCTTTCTCAATGCACCGAAAACATAAGGAGTGCGACCGCTGGCGGTAATGCCGACGATTACATCCTTGTCGGTGATCTCGGCGATTTCAGCATCGGCTTTACCGAGTTCGACTGAATCTTCAGCGTTCTCGAAGGCTTGGAACATGGCTTCTTTGCCGCCGGCAATGTAAGCCTGAATTGTATTGGAGTCAACACCGAAAGTCGGTGAGCATTCAGTGGCGTCCAGTACTCCTAGTCTGCCGCTTGTGCCGGCGCCAAAGTAAATCATTCGTCCGCCTTTTATCAGGCGTTCAGTGGCCAAATCCACAGCTTTGGCGATGTGTTCGGAGACATTTGCTACCGCCGTGGCAACGGCAACATCTTCTGACTGGATTCGCTTGACAAGATCTGCTGTGTTCAGAACATCGAGATCCATGGTCTTTGGGTTGCGTTCTTCGGTTAACATCCGCTTGAACGTATCTTTAGTCAGGCTCACTGTGGTTCTCCTTGGGGTGCCGGGTTGCCGGTGGCTTCCTTAACGGACTGGGGCGAGCTCCGGGCGAAGTGCTTGTTGCACGCTGGAGCGTTTTAGGAATTGTCCGTGTCCTGGTTTTCCTACATATTCGCCGTTCTCAATAACTAATCTTCCACGGCTGAGGACGGTTTCAGTCACGCCAGTAACTTCAATTCCTTCATAGCAATTGTAATCGACGTTCATGTGGTGGGTTTCGGCACTGATAGTCATTTTGCGATTCGGATCAAATATTACAATGTCCGCATCGGAACCGACGGCTATCGTCCCCTTGCGTGGGAAGAGCCCGAAGATCTTCGCTGCTGCAGTTGAGGTTATCTCGACGAAGCGGTTTACGGAAATTCTTCCGGCGACCACGCCGCCGTTGTAGACCAGGCTCATACGATGCTCGACGCCGGGACCGCCGTTCGGAATCTTGCTGAAATCATGGAGACCCAGTTGCTTTTGATCTTTGAAGCAGAAGGGGCAATGGTCGGTAGAGACAACCTGCAGGTCGTTCATTCTTAGGCCGATCCACAATTCTTCCTGATTCCACTTTTCGCGGAGGGCGGGAGTCATCACATACTTGGCGCCTTCGAAGCCGGGTTTTTCGTAATAGCTGTAGTCCAGGAACAGATATTGCGGGCAAGTCTCAGCAAACGCCGGCACGCCCAGGTCGCGAGCCTCTTTCACTTTCTTAAGCGCGTCGTAGCAGCTCAGGTGAACGATGTACACCGGTGAGCCGGCCATTTCTGCCAGTGCAATAGCTCGGTTGACCCCTTCGGCCTCCGCTTTTGTCGGGCGGGTCAGGGCGTGGTATTTCGGGGCAGTTTTACCTTCCGCCAGCGCTCGCGCGACAATTTCATCTATCACGACGCCGTTTTCTGCGTGCATACAAATGAGTCCGCCGTGATCGGCGGCGATGCCCATCGCCCTAAAGATGGTGGCATCATCAGCCAGCAGGACGCCTGGATAAGCCATGAATAGTTTTGCGCTAAGAATGCCTTCTTCTGTCATCAGGCGGCGCATCTCTGGAACTGAGTCCGGCGTAGAAAGATCAGTGACGATCATATGAAAGCTGTAGTCGATGGAAGCTTTGCCGTTTGCCTTTTCGTGCCAGGTCTCCAGCGCTTTCAGCATGGATTGTCCCTTTGGCTGAATTGCAAAGTCGATAAGCATCGTGGTGCCACCGTGCGCCGCTGCGATGGTGCCTGTATGGAAATTGTCTGCAGATGTGGTGCCGCCGAAAGGCATGTCCAGGTGGGTGTGTGGGTCAATGCCGCCTGGTATCACCAGCTTGCCTTTGGCGTCGATCACTTTGTCCACGGGCAAATCGAGACTTTTACCGATGGTTGTTATCGTTTCTCCATCGATGAAGATGTCCGCGTAATAATCATCGACAGCAGTTACGATTCGACCGTTCTTGATTAGTGTTTTCATGGCAAAGACCTGCACTGAAGTTGAGGTGGGTACTTAGATTCCCCGCAAAAATACCTTCAATAGTAACGGAATCTCGGGAAGGCATGATGTTTTGCGGTGAACATTAAAGGAAGTTGATGTGCAAAATGACAGCACTGGCGAGGGTTGAAGACGGTTGTATGAGCTGCTTGAACTTTTTTGCTATATCTATCGTTCATGCATTGGATGTCTGGTGAAACCCAGAATTAATGCGGTCCTCCGAGGATGAACCCAGCCATTTAACGTGTTGTTACCAGCTACATGCTAAGACTATTGCGTTGGTCCGCGAATGGACTTTTCGCTTCGGAACGGACGAGGAAGTTTTGCGTTGAAAGCGGTCACTACCGAGGTTATCTCCGAGGTCCGGAACCGAGCAAGCATTGTTGAGATTGTCTCTGACGTTGTTGTGCTCAAACGTACTGGCAAGACCTACAAAGGGCTCTGTCCTTTTCACAACGAAAAAACGCCCTCGTTCCACGTCAATCCGGATCGAGGCATATTTATTTGTTTCGGCTGTGGCGAGAAGGGCGACGTCTTCGCTTTTGTTCAAAAGACCAAATCGCTTGGGTTTGGCGAGGTAGTGCGCGACCTTGCGCACCGTTTCGGTGTCCAGCTGGTTGAGACGACCGAAGATAGGCGTGATTACGACCGTCGCACGCTAATTCTGATGCTGTACCAGCAGGCAAGTGAGTATTTCCGTCGTCTTCTGCGTGATCCCTCAGAAGGTCTGGTCGCTCGCGATTATCTGAATCGCCGTGGCGTGACTGAAGAAATCATCGAGCAGTTCCAGCTCGGTTATGCACCGAACACCTGGGATGGCCTGCTGACGTATTTGACGAGCGCCAATAAAGTAACGCCGGAAACTCTGGCAGAAGCTGGGCTGGTCCGTCACAAGCAAGAAACAAATCGTCATTACGATCTGTTTCGTCATCGGCTAATGATTCCGATTCATGACGATCAAGGAAGAGTCATCGCATTTGGTGGCAGAACCCTAGGTGATGATCAGGTCAAGTACATCAATTCGCCGGAAAGTCCCATCTACATCAAAGGCGATCACCTGTTTGCTTTTCACCAGGCCAAAGAATCTATCAAGCAACGGGACGGCGTGATTGTCGTTGAAGGTTACTTTGACGCTATTACCGCACACCAGTTCGGCTATTCGCAGACAGTGGCAACCCTTGGTACGGCGCTGACCGAAAGGCAGGCCAAGCTGCTGGTTCGCTACACCGAAAGCAAGCGTGTTTACATGTGTTTTGACGCTGACGCCGCCGGCGAAAAGGCCGTCACTCGAGGCACCCAAACAATCAGCCAGATTGCCGAAGGCATAGGTATTGAGCTCAAGGTTATTCGTGTACCGGGCGGCAAGGATCCAGATGAGTGTTTGCGCGGAGATGGGGAAAATAGTGGGGCTGCCGCATTCGAGCAGGCGCTGAATACGGCGCAGCTACTTATTGAGTATCGGCTGGACCAAGCGGTGGCGGGCATTGATATCAAGACGCACACCGGGCGCATTGATGCCTCACGGCTTATCGTTCCCATCCTGGCTGATATCAAGAACGCTGTCGGGCGCGGTGAATACATTCGCCAGTGGTCGATGCGCTTGGCCGTGAAAGAGGAAGACCTTCTGTTTGATGTTGGGCAATTCCGACGCAGTAGTCGTGCAGCTTTCCAATCTCCGCAAGATGGTCCTGCGCGCTCCAGGGCTGCGCAAAAGAACGCCCCCAAAGCTGGGTATATAGAGGCCGAGCGAACTCTTCTAGCTCTCTACTTGATGTCCAAAGACGACCATCAAGCGGTGCAAGAGGCGCTCAACGATGAAAAACTCGTTCAACCGATTCATCAACGAATCAAAGAGGCAATTGATGGAGTAGGCAAATTCACTACGGTTGATGATTTTCAATATCGCCTGATGGACAGGCTTGCCACAGACGCCGAGGCTTCGAAGATTCTGGTTGACGTAATCATGAAAGTCGAGGAGCTGACGAGGCAGAATTCCCCTCGGGAGGTTATCCTTAAGGAAGCAAGGGCGCGTATCTTGAAGGAAATCATCACGGAAGGGCAAAATAAGCTGCGTGCTTTGTTGCCAACGGTTTCACTGGACGAGGAACAAGCCCAATTGCAGAGTAAAATAATCCAATTGAAGCAACTTGAGACACAAATGCTGCGCTGTGCTCAAACAGACGACGAATTAGCCGACTTTAGGCGCAGAATCGACTCCTTGCTACTGGAGACCATACGGTGAGCAGAAATCGGGATAAAGAAGACAGCTTCATAGATAACTTAGACCGTCTTGAAGAGGCGGGTAAGCGTCGTGATCGCACGGATCTAGAAGAGCTGCTCGTCGACGAAGAGGAAAGTGATATTCCGCAAATCGCTGCAGCGGCAGTCGAAGGTGGAGAGCCGGCATTCCTCGATGACGAAAAACTTGACGGAGATTCGCCGGAATTCGTCGAAGAAGTTTCCAAAGGTCTTTCATCGGATGATCCGGTGCGCATGTATTTGCGCGAAATCGGGCGCATTCCGCTGTTGACAGCGCAACAAGAAATTGAGCTGGCTCGCAGAATTGAGATGGGAGGCGCAGACGGCGCCATAGCCAAGCGTAAGCTAACTCAAGCGAACTTGCGCTTGGTCGTTTCAATCGCCAAGAAGTATGTTGGCCGTGGCATGCTGTTCCTCGACCTGATTCAGGAAGGGAACCTGGGATTGATACGAGCTGCCGAAAAATTCGATCACTCGCGGGGCTATAAGTTCAGTACTTATGCCACCTGGTGGATTCGTCAGGCCATCACTCGAGCAATCGCCGATCAGGCTCGCACCATTCGCATTCCTGTGCATATGGTCGAGACAATCAATAAATTGAAGAAAATCACACGCAAGCTTGCGCAGGATAAAGGACGTAAGCCAACCGAAGAAGAAATCGCTGAAGCGATGGAAGTAACGGTGGCAAAATTGCGCGAGATTGTGAAGGTCGCACAGGAGCCTATCTCGCTTGAAACGCCGATCGGTAAAGAAGAAGATAGTCGCCTTGGCGACTTCATCGAAGACCGTGAGGCCGAAACACCGGCATCGTCCGTAACGCAGGAACTCTTGCGCGAGGACATCATCGAAGTGATGGCTGGTCTTTCACCGCGAGAACGTGATGTGCTGAGACTGAGATTCGGCCTTGACGATGGACGTCAGCGCACGTTGGAAGAAGTCGGACAGCTTTTCGGGGTAACCCGCGAGCGGATCCGACAAATCGAAGCAAAGGCGCTACGTAAACTGCGGCATCCAAACAGAAGCCGACGCTTACGTGAATACATCGACTAACCTGGGAGCGTCGCGTGCTTGCCTGGGGCGCCGGCGTCCCGCCGGCATCTGAATTGTAGGGGTGGCGCATGGCGCCACCCCTTTTTATGTTGTTGCCTGGGAGCGCCAGCGTCCCGCCGGCATCTGATTGAAGTTGTAGTGGCAGCATCTTATGCTGCCATGTTCTGAATGCTAATACTACAACGAAGCCGGCGGGACGCCGGCGCTCTCAGGCAAAGAAATACAAGCCGGCGGGACGCCGGCGCTCCAGGCAAAGAAATGCAAGCCGGCGGGACGCCGGCGCTCCCAGGCAAAGAAATGCAAGCCGGCGGGACGCCGGCGCTCCCAGGCAAAGAAATACAAGCCGGCGGGACGCCGGCGCTCCCAGGCAAAGAAATACAAGCCGGCGGGACGCCGGCGCTCTCCCAGGCAAGCGGGAGCGGTGCCCCTACACGTTACCTTGATTCCAGGTATGACGGAACGTCTTGGGGTTTCTGTGCCATAAAAGTGAAAGCGGTGTAGCCGCAGACTGCCAGGACGATGGCAATGAAGATCGCCTTCAGCGCTGTGGTGCCCAGAGTGTTTGTTGCGGTCTTTCCAGCTGGTTTGTTTGCTGGAAATACCTTATTACCGAAGCGGCAGTTTTGACTTTGCAGATCTGAGGCTAAGTCTTGCATTGATTGATATCGCGCCGCTGGTTCTTTTTGCATGCAGGCAACGACGACAGACTCCAAATACGGTGGCACGTCCTTGACGGTGTCACGAATGGGAACCGGATACTCGTATGAGTGTTTTGCTCCGGTGCCAAGAAAAGAGTTGCTCAGGTATGGTGGCGTGCCGGTGAGCATCTCATACATCACACAGCCAAAGGAGTACACGTCGCTCCTTGCGTCCAGCTCTTTGGAAGAAAATTGTTCAGGACTCATATACGCCGGGCTGCCCACAACTTTCTTTGTCGAAGTCAAGGCGATGATTGCGCTGGCGCTGGCAGATGAAATCAGTCTGGCGATACCAAATCCGGTGACTACGGCGTCCGCTTTGTCCGGATCATCATCTCTTACGATGATGTTACCGGGCTTGAGATTTCTATGAATCACGCCTGCTTCGTGCGCGTGCTGAAGTGCAGAAGCTGCGCACAGCATAACCTGCCGAACTTTAGCTGGCGGGATAATTTTGGTTTCAGCAAGTTCATCCCGAACATTGCGTCCCCGCACGAATTCGCAAGCTATAAACGGCAAACCGTCATCCGTATATCCGGACGATAGAATTGGAATCAAGGCAGGGTGTGAGAGTTTCGAAGCGGCTTTAGCCGCGTGCTCGAAGCGCTTTAAGGCATTCTTGTCCGCCCGTTTGTAAGCGTGCAGAACTCGAATCGCAACCTCTGTGCCATCGGCAACGCGGACGCCTTTGTACAGGCGGTTCATCCCGCCGACGCTAAATAGTTCGTCCACCCTGTACTCTTGCAGAGTAGAGCCGACTAGACTGTCTTTTACGGTGGAAGGAGTGCTCATTGGTTGTCCAGTAATCTGCTCATGGGCGGATGGCTCATTTTGTAATGCTACCTAATTATGCCCCACCTGAATACTGATGCTGCGTTCTATTGAACCCTCACTTGCGGCAGTGAATAATTGATTCGTCCGTGCGAGCAATCGTTACTCTGTGCCGATTTGGGGCAAAATATGAGCAGTAACGGAGCGAAATTGATATGTTGCCTGATTTCACGGCTCTGAAAGTAAAGATTTTCGGCGACGGAGCGGATCTACAGACGATCCTTGGCCTTAACGCCAACCCCGTAATAGCCGGTTTTACGACCAATCCTACGCTAATGCGAAAAGCTGGCGTGGAAGATTATGAGTCATTCGCCCGCTCCGTGTTGACCGTTGTCAAACAGAAGCCGATTTCTTTTGAGGTTTTTTCGGACGACTTTGAGGAGATGGAGAAGCAGGCGAAAGAAATTGCTTCGTGGGGCGCAAACGTCAACGTGAAAATCCCAATCACGAATACCCAAGGCAAACTAAGCATTCCTTTGATTGAAAGACTTTCCGCCGGCGGCATAAAAGTGAATGTGACCGCCATGACATTATTTGAGCAAGTAGCGGCGGTGGTGCCGGTTCTTACAAAAGGGTGCGGCGGAATGGTGTCAGTCTTCGCCGGGCGAATTGCCGATTCCGGGCGTGACCCTTTGCCGGTCATGGTTAAGACCATGGAGCTGCTGGGCAGCCATAAGACTACGGAATTGATTTGGGCCAGTCCCCGCGAACTCTACAACGTAGTCCAGGCCGATGAGATCGGGTGTCACATCATCACCGTCACAGCAGATCTTCTCAAAAAGCTGCCACTAATTGGAGGCGAACTTGGGAAGGTCTCTCTTGATACAGTGAAAATGTTCTACGACGATGCACAAAGTGCTGGATATACTATTCGCCCAAAGGTTGCGGCAGACTAGCGCGAAAGCAGGTATTGCTCTAGTTCGTGCACGCCTTCCGGCGTGCCCACTTCATAAAAGCGACGGTTTACTTCAAACCCGGCCAGCTGATTGGAGCTTATCAATCTCTCAGTGATTCGCGCCAGATCGCATGGCACTTCGCTCATGTCTTCGAATGCAGCGGAATTGTAGCAGGACAGCCCGAAGTCGCAGTGCTTCATTTTTCTGCTGCCGGGCTCCTTAGAATAGCCAGTGATCGCGCCGTCTTCAAAGAGTACATTGCTTGGAATGAATCGGTCTTCGTTGCGAAAGACGGTCATCAACGCCTGCTTGGAACTATCTTCAAAAGCCTTGTAGATGGGCTGGTACTCAACGTCCAGGTAAGAATCCCCGTACATAACCAGAAATACTTTCGTGAGTTTTTCGCTTGCTTTCTTGACGGCGCCGGCGGTGCCTAAAAGCACATCGCCGTCGAATGAATACTGAACACGCAAATTGAATGAGTTTCCATCTCCGACGTGTTGGACGATCTCGTCGGCGCCGTGACCGACGCAAAGGACGACGTCACTGACACCATTTTTTGCCAAGAGCCGCAACTGGTGATCGATGAAAGGCTTGCCATTGACCGGCACAAGTGCTTTGGGCAATGGTCCGGATAGCTGTTTGATCCTGGTACCCAAACCACCGGCGATTATGACGACTGGTGGCAGAATGCTCATGCCCCAGTCGTCTGTTCCGCATGAGAAACGGGCGCCGTCTGCGCCTTGACGCCGGCCAACATGTCTTGAATTGATCTGCGTATTGCCTGTGCGGAGTTATGTTCCGGCAGCCACCCAAGCGTGCGGATTTTGTCCGTGTTAAGTCTGAGCACAGGAACATCTCCTGCCCAGCCTCGGCTGCTTTCGCCGTAAGCTTGATTTGTTGCTGAGTTTTTGCCGAGGACTTCCTCGACGGCAATTTTTGCAATCTCTCGGACGGTGATGTAATCGCCTGTAGCGACATTGAAAGCATTGAAAGGCTTGGTGCTTTTCTCGTTTGCTGTGAGCACCGCGTTGATGACGTCAGTTATGTATATGTACGACTTGCTCTGAGTGCCATCTCCAAGTATTTCTAGCTTGCTTGGATCACTCTGCAGCTTGCGAATAAAGTCGTAGCCAACGCCGTGCGTTTGCTGCGGACCAACGATATTGCCGAATCGAAATGCGATGCCGGACAGCCCGAACATGAAGCTATAAGAGCATATCAGCGCTTCGCCTGCCAGCTTACTTGCACCATAGGTTGAGATCGGTTCAAGCGGACCATGGTTTTCCGATACTTCAAAGTTGCCGGTGTCACCATAAATACCGCTACCGGATGCATACAAAATTCTCTGTACGCCACCGGTTCTCATCGCTTCAAGGACGTTTTGAGTCAAAATCGTTCCTTGATCAAAGTCCACAGTCGGCTCGCGCATCGCTCGAGCAATATCAGGATTGGAAGCAAGGTGAATCACGGTGTCATGACCTGCCATGGCTCCGCTCAGTGCCTGCAGGTCGCGTATATCTCCTTCAATCACTGACACTCGGTGATCTTTTTGATGGCTCAAGTGACTTTTGGTGCCGGAAGAAAAATTATCAAATACTGTAATGCGCTCCACCTCGGGCATGGAGGTGAATCGGTCGACAAAGTTTGTACCGACAAATCCGGAGCCGCCAGCTAGAAACACCCGTTTAATCATTTGGTGGAGCCTCACTATGGATGAATTCGCCAGTGTTTTTGATGGAGCGAATTTCTCTTTGATCATGCCTTATATGAGCGCGATTGCCCACAACGCCACTTGCTACTTTCACAATGATTCTGCCGCGTCGGTGAACTGGATTAAGTCTAGTACTTCAACCAGTCGATCGACGATAAATTCTGCCTGCAGGCCGTCTGCGTTGTAGTTTCTCCTCAAACAAATTGTTGTCACACCGGCAGCCTTGCCGGCAGCCACGTCTTTGGCGGTATCGCCAATAAAGACGGCCTCTTTACAGGACAGTTGGTACTTCTCCAGCAGGTCGTTGATCATGCCGGGCCTGGGTTTTCGGCAGGAGCACTGATGTGAGTCATCGTGGGTGCAGTAGACGATTTCGTCGAACTTAAACTGCCGCTTTAGTTCTGCCGTCATCTTCTCCAGTTCCTCAACCGGAAGAAGTTGACGACTGACATCCGGTTGATTGGAGACGACGAATATTCGCAGCTTGAATTTACTTATCTGTCTGTAGAAGGCGACGAACTCAGGCATAACTGTAAATTCGCTGAAATGCCGTGGGCTGGAGACGGTTCCGTCTCGCATCAGAACTTCGTTAATCACACCATCTCGATCAAGGAAAAGTGTGTTGATCATGCGTAACCTTGTTTATGTTCCCGGGGGAGCCACCATACAGCTAGTCCAATTCTACTCCGGCAGGTAGCCAGTCCGGGCGTTCAGGCGGGCGGCGAATTTCTTCGAGGATTTCGTACAATGTCGAGGCCTCTTGGACTGAAGGCGCCTTCAGCGGGAGAATGAGTATCTGTGCCGTCAATGCTCGCGTTCCGAGTTCGATGTGAACCTTGTCTCCGATTTTGACGGTCAACCCAGGCTTTGCAATTCTGTCGTTAACGAAGACCCGACCTTGCTCACATGCTAACTGGGCTATGGTTCTGCGCTTGATCAGTCGAGACATCTTGAGCCACTTATCAATCCGCATGAGAGACCCTTCGTCTAAGTTTCCGTGGAAGTCGTATTACTTCGCGCCTGTAACAAACGGAAGTGAGCGATTAAATAACTGTCGTTCGTAGCCACCAGTTGCACCTAGCGGCACGGCAAATGTCGGTACGAGTTGACCAAATTCCACCAGGCTCAGCGCGGTGCCGATGCCGATAAGCTGTGCCGTGCTCAAATCGCCGTCATCCATTTGTTTGCTTACGGTGCGTCTGAGAGAAGCGATCCTGAAAGGTCTACTTGTTGGTGTCATCGTGATGCTGCGAGCATCCGAATAAAATGGCTGCCCAGGCGCCGGTTGTTGCAACGGTGTCGTTGGAATGATGAAAGTGAAGACGCGGGGGGAGCGCACATCGAGCACGTCTGCAAGGAAAATCTTTTGTGTTGTGGTACCAGCTTCCAAAGTAATTTCCGTATTGGTTACTTCTGCAATTCGCCCGGTGACGGAACCCTTGCCTGTTACCACGACTTCGTCCTGGCGATGATCATCAAAATAATCTATCCATGCTCCATCGGTGAACAAGATTACGCCGCGCGCCACCGGTTGTTTACCAGCCATCACAATGCGGGTATCGAGCACTTTTCCGTAGAGAACGATGTCCCGATCGAATTGCCATTCGGGAATCATGCTTACTTCAGCTAAATTGCCGTTGAGGATGATGCGCCCTCTGGGGACAGGCACCGAGCTTAGCTTGTCGATCGGCAGCACGACGTCGATCGATCCCGATGCTGCGCTTTGTGAATCCGGATTGAAGAACATCGTTGAGCCAAAGGCCGATTGCCCGACGGTGAGAGCCGTTAGTAATGCCAGACTAATCAGTTTTGCTTTCATAACGCCCTACTGTAGTGGTTCGCCAACTGCTTGCTCTAAATCTGTAAATGCTTGTTGATATGCAGAAACTGCATCTAAATACTGGACGCGAACTTGCACGTTTGCTTGTTGAGCTGCCAGGGTGGAGGTAATGTCGGACTGCCCGACCTCGTAGCTGCGTTGAGCCAGGCGGGCAACTTCTAGCGAGTCATTCAATACGTGATCTTGGTAAACGCGGATTCTTTCGCGCGCAGCAATCAAACTGTTATAGGCAGCAGCCACTTCAGCAGTAACCTGATTCCCTTGCGCCTGAATCTGTTTGTAGTATTGACGAATAGTGGTGTTGAGGCGAGCGATCTCACCTTGTTGGAAGCTGAGCACAGGTAATTCAAAGTTCAGCGTCACAAAATAACCGTTCAACTTCGGCCCCTGCGGCGGGTTGCCTGTTATCGATCGGCCCGTTGCGACAATAGGGTTCGGGAAGATGTTGCCTGTTGCCGAATACAGCTGCGCTTTGAGGACAGCTATTTGTTGCTTTATCAGCTTCAATTCCAGGCGATTTGCCATGGACAGTTGCATTAGATCTTGCAAAGGCGCTACAGGGCGGTCGAAATCAGGAAGGAGATCTGATTTCTCCGCCTTCAGTTGGAAAGATGGCAGCCGCGGTATGGTGATATTAGTGTCCATGTTGCTGCCCATGATGATATTGAGTTGCTGTTTTGCTCGGATGACGCGGCGAGCGCCCCAGTCGCGTTCAATTTCCGCTTGTGATGTTGCCAGCCTGGCTTTCAAGACGTCCAATTCCGGAACATCGCCTGCTTGGAAGCGCTTTTGTGAAACGATCATCAAACGACTCGATAAATCAGCCAGATCAGAAAGCGTTTGGTATGACTCTTGCGCCACTACGGTCTCTGTATAAACTCGACGCAGGTCGTTGCGAAACAGCCAGAGCGTATTGAGAATCTCGATCTTGGACGCTCTCATCTGTCGCTTTGCTGTAAGCAACCTGAAAGCAATTTTCCACGGTGGCTCGTAAACAGACTGCATGCCGAATCGCGTGGTCTGTTCCGCGATGAAGCCTTCATCACGTATCAGCGTTGGGTTCGGCATTGCCGTTGCTGCCGCATACCCGGACTTTGTAATTGCAAGATTCGCGCGCACAGCAGCCATTCGCGGGCTGCGCATTAAGCCTTGATTCATGGCTTGGTTAATCAGCAGCACTGGACCGGCTTGTGCGCTGTCGGAAGTGCTCGTGGGCGAGGCGTTGGGCGTCGTTCTGCTGGTATCAGATGTGGTGCCAGCAGTATCAGGTCGACCAGTGGTGGCACTATTGCTCGGTAAGTTCTTAGGACTTTGATTAATAATGGGCGGTCGCAAGGACGGAGTCGGAATGCCAGTCGCTGGAATGCTTGTCCGCGCTGGTGTCGACGTACTGCTGGGATGTGTTGGGACGCCAAAGAATTGCAAGAAATCGGCGTGTCGAATTGGTTGTGGGGCGTTAAATGCGGATGCGGAATTCCACGATACCAAGGATAAAGTGATGCCGAACGACAGCGCGTACTTGAGTCTCATAGTCTCTGCTTAATCCATTGGGCAATTTGGTGGCGTAACGAAGGCATCATCTCGTGGCAGGCATGACCGGCACCAGGGCAAATAATCAACTTCTTGTCGGAGGCGCCGATTTGCTCATAGATGATGCGCGTTTCTTCCGGCATGGCGATAAGGTCTTTACCCCCACCGATGACCAGTGTTGGTGCCACTATCTCCTCCAGTTGTCCACGCAGTGTAGTCTGGCGGGCCAAGTCGAACAAAATTGTCTTCGAGCATTGCTGAGATGCTGCATACTCCCGTTTCATTACCGGCAAAAGTAAATCAAGATCTGTCAAAAGGTCATAGGGAGCAGATAACGTGACGACGGCTTGAAAGCGCTGCTGGAACTTCGCCACTACCAACAAGGCAATTCTGCCACCAATGCTGGTGCCATAGGCAACCAGGCGCGACATGTCAATGTCCGACCGCGTCGATAGCGTCGACAAAAGCGAGTTACCCAACTCTTCTGGGTCCAGCGCTGTGAGCGACTGACCGTCGTCCGAAAATGGATAATCGAATGAAAGGGTGGCAACGCCCACGGCCAGCAGGCTATTTTCGGTGAAGTAGAGTTCTTCTTTCGGTGTGCTGATGCCGTTAAACAAAACAACGCAGGCGTGATTAGCGCTGATGAATTGTTGCGGATCATCTTGAGCTGGTGACGGAACTCTCAAATAACCTTTGAGAACGCCGCCCAGATAATTGATTTCAACTTCTTGGGCAGGATTGGTGAAGTGCGGCGCAGCCATGGCATAGCTTGTTCGGCAACGAGCAATCGATTTTGCCCTTGCTGACGGGTCGATCAGCAGTTGGGCCGCATAAATCTCCCAGAATGCTGATTCCAGGTAGTTGTCTCGGGCGCGGTTTTTGACACCCACATCGTCCCAATACAGAGCCTGTTGGAGCTGAGTGGCTGCAATCGAAAGCATCGCAGGTGCGAGTTCTTCGCGATCGCGCACCTGGCTGAAGACAGCTTCCAGCTGTTCGCGATTGAGCCCGTTGGACACTGCCCTATTGAACAAAGCCTTGGGCAGCCTCTTATTGCCGGTTAAGGCGCGGTAGATGTTTCCAAAGAAAAAGTTGCCAAGGTGCGGCAGGACCGCGCGTTTTCGCCTGGAGAACCGGGAGTGGGATATCAAAGATGGCTTGAGATTCTGGGTCATTTCCCCGAAAGCTTTTGCTGTTCGCCTAGTGTCTGCGGACAGCCTGATTGAAGAAACGCGGTTGCATTGCGCAGCTCATTTTACTATCCATCGGGGGGACGAATTCTGAACGGAGTTTCTCACAACAAAGTTTCGATCTTGCGATCGCGCAATCGGCGACCGCGCCTGTCGTTTGATTTGTTAAGATCAGATGACGCATAAGGGTTTCTGAAAAATCGTGAATCCGTATATACACAATACGGCGTGCAGGGGGAAATCAATTATGAACAACCCCGGCACAATACCTCTATATAAAGGATCGCCCTCATAGATGAACTCCAAGGAAGCTCGGGCGTTTTTAAGAGGAGAGATGGCTTTTGCGCCGCAGCGAATGATGCGTTATATCCGTTCGCGGGCACGCTTGTCCACCGATGAGGATATAGAGGATATTCTCCAGAATGCTCTGGTCTTAGTGACTCAGCATTTTGACCCAACTCACCCGGACGCCAATCTGGCACTCTATTGCCTCGGCGCCTGCAACAAGGCTATTGCTCAAAATCTCGAGCGCTATCACAAAGTGATTCTGCGCAAGCGCGAAGATGCTCGCCCTATGGAACGTTATGCCGAGATGGCCGAGGCTGCTCGGGAGCTTACCTACGACGGAACCAGCATGAACGTGAAGACGATTGTGCCCGGAAAGACCTTTGATGAAGAGGCTACCGGGAATATCGGGCAATTCCGAACGACTTCCTTAGATTCATTATTTGATGAAGACGATGGTCGCAGCGCTGAGGATATGTTCGGTTGGGAAGCAAAACTCGCCGGCAGCGGAGGCTCAGATGAAGATCCGGCCGCCAGCGCACTTATGAAGGATTTAATCCAGCGGGTTTTGGCTGAGCTCCCGACGGGAATTCACCGCACCTGCTTCATTTTGAAGTATGTCCAGGGATATAAAAGAGAAGATTTGATTTCATGTCTAAAAATGGACCCCAAGAGTATAGATACGGTCGACAAGAAGATTGTCCGAACTCTGAAAGCCTTCAGAGAACAGATGGAAAAAGATGAGTCGCGTATCTAGGAGCTGACAATGAAGACTTTGAAGGATGAGCTGGCGAAAGTATTGAACGCTAAAGACGAGATGTCTGCAGCGGATGCGTTTCAGAAGTTCTGCCAGAAGAATGCCGGCAGTCTTCCGCTTCCTGGCGAAGATAGCCAATTTGATCAGGTCATGTGGGCAGCATCTGAGTTTGCGACGCTGTCGTTGAATGACAATAAAATTCTCAAGCGTGTGACTGGACGAATGCTCGGCGAACAAGCCGTAGACGTAGTCAACGTCGGTGTGTTGAAGCTCAGAGACCTGGTTGGTCAAGGCAAAGAAGCCGCCATCAACACATGGCAAGACATGCTCGCTGCAATGTCATGGCAGCAAATGGTGCCAGCTGGCGCACTTCGCGGTGTCGGTACGCAAATGGTTTCGCTCGGTACTTTCCAGCAACAGCTGGATGCCGCTAACATCCAAGTTAACATCGGTTGGTTGGTAGACAAAGAGAATCTGCGTGTTCTACTTCAAGCGAAGGATGCTGACGAGCAAGGCATTTCCGATGTCGAATTGCGAATCAACGAAGAGTCCCGCGGTGTTGTATTCACTCGCAAGACCAATGACGATGGTGCTGTAGTGGCTCCGCAAGTTCATGTCGGACCTGGTAAATATCAAATCGTAGTTATCTGCGGAGACAAGACAGCTGAGACACCGTACTTCGTGGTCTAAGCCGACAGCTCCAGTTTCTTATAAGTTAGGCCGAGCCTTGCATCAGTGTCTTCGGCCGGAAAAGCCTCGCACCAAAAGTGCGAGGCTTTTCTGCTTGTGCCCGGGAGCGCGAGCATCGCCGGTTTAGATCCCGTACAAGCGCCGGCGTCCCGCCGGCATCGATAAAAACGTGCTTGATCATGCCGGATTGTTGCGGCGCTGGCCTGCAGCTTGGGAGCGCCGGCGTCCCGCCGGCATCGATAAAAACGTGCTCGATCATGCCGGATTGTTGGGCGCTGGCCTGCAGCTTGGGAGCGCCGGCGTCCCGCCGGCATCGATAAAAACGTGCTCGATCATGCCGGATTGTTGGGGCGCTGGCCTGCAGCTTGGG
>Ga0163152_10003919_pt1 | contig 18901 bp, 23 predicted proteins | sample OliLakLV19MP8IB2_FD_148635 | JGI IMG/M metagenome (GOLD analysis project Ga0163152, IMG submission 148635) | Freshwater microbial mat bacterial communities from Lake Vanda, McMurdo Dry Valleys, Antarctica - Oligotrophic Lake LV.19.MP8.IB-2 | ecosystem: Environmental > Aquatic > Freshwater >...
CCGTCGCCGCGTTCGAACGCGGCGACGGCGGCGGCGAGCAGCGCCTCCTTCGGGTCGACCTGCCCGCCGAACGGACCCTTCAGGTATTCCGGCGTGAGGAAGTGCGTGGAGAACTTCCCGGCGATGAACTCCGGGTCCTTCATGATCTTCACGTAGAGCGGGATCGCCGTCTTGATGCCGTGGATCGTGTATTCGCCGAGCGCGCGCAGCATGCGGCGGATCGCCGCGTTGCGGTTGAGCCCGAACGTCACGAGCTTCGCGATCATCGGGTCGTAGTGAACGGGGACTTCGTACCCGGCGTAGACGCCGCCGTCGACACGAACGCCCGGACCCGCGGGCGCGCGATACGCCGTGATCTTGCCTGGCGACGGCATGAAGTTGCGCTCGGGATCCTCGGCGTAGATGCGGCACTCGACCGCGTGACCGCGCCGCGTGATCTGCTCCTGCTCGAACGCGAGAGGGTCTCCGGCGGCGACGCGCAGCATCGCCTTCACCAGATCCACGCCGGTGATCGCTTCGGTCACCGGGTGCTCGACCTGGAGGCGCGTGTTCATCTCGAGGAAGTAGAAGTTCTTCTCGGCGTCGTAGAGGAACTCGAGCGTGCCGGCCGATTCGTAGCCGACGGCCTTCGCGCACGCGATCGCGACCGCGCACATCTTCGCGCGCGTGGACTCGTCGATGGCGGGGGAGGGCGACTCCTCGATCACCTTCTGGTGGCGGCGCTGGATCGAGCACTCGCGCTCGAAGAGGTGGAGCACCTTGCCGTGTTTGTCGGCGAGCACCTGGATCTCGATGTGCCGCGGCTCGAGCAGGTACTTCTCCATGTAGACGGTGTCGTCGCCGAACGCGCTCTTCGCTTCCGACTTGGCCGTCCGCATCGCGGACTCGAGATCCTCGGGGCGGTCGACGCGGCGCATGCCCTTGCCGCCGCCGCCCTCGCTCGCCTTGATGAGCACCGGGTAGCCGATCTTCGTGGCCGCCGCTCGCGCTTCCTCGATCGACGCGAGTGCCGGCGTTCCGGGAACGACGGGCACGCCGGCCTTCTTCGCGATCTCGCGCGCGGCCGTCTTCGAACCCATCTGCTCCATCGCCTTCGGCGGCGGCCCGACCCACGCGATCTTCGCGTCGATGACGGCCTGCGCGAAGTCGGGGTTCTCCGAGAGGAATCCGTAGCCGGGATGGATCGCGTCGGCCTTCGCCTTCTTCGCGGCGTCGAGCACGCGCTCGATGGAGAGGTAGCTGTCGCGCGACGGCGGCGGTCCGACGAGATACGCCTCGCCGGCGACGCGGACGTGGAGCGCGTCGCGATCCGCCTCCGAGTAGATCGCGACGGGCAGCGCCCCGAGCTCGCGCACGGCGCGGGATACGCGCACGGCGATCTCGCCCCGGTTCGCGATCAGGACTTTTCGGAAAGGAAACGCGCGGTCACCCATCGGGCGGGGATGCTCATACGCGAAGTCCGCGCCGTCAATCGGGCCAGGTACGCTCGCCCCTGTACGACTCGGCGCTCTCGAGCGGGCGTGAATCACGCTTGCTCCGAGGACAAACGGGGGCAGCTTCAAGGGAATGGACGACGCCGGACGCTCCGCGGCAGCCTGGTATACGTGCGTCCGGGCCGCTCGTGTGGGACTGAGTGCGATGAACATCCGGCGTCTCACCGAAGTGCCCGAGGTGAACCTGTTCTTCTTCGCGTTCCTGCTGCACTTCGTGTGGGAGCTGCTGCAGATACCCTGGTTCGAGGGGATGGCGGATGCGCCGCACCAGGTCGCGACCTGGATGTGCACGCGGGCGACGTTCGGCGATGCCGTGATCACGGTGGTTTCGTTCTGGGCCGTGGCGGTTTTGCAGGGACGAACTTGGATCTCACGGCCGACGCTTCTGAACGTGGCGGCATTCGCCGGCGCAGGCGTCGCGATCACCGTCGTGCTCGAAATCTTGTCCACGAAGGTCTGGTCGCGGTGGGCCTACAGCGAGGCGATGCCCGTCATTCCAGTGATCGACGTCGGCGTGATCCCGATCGCGCAGTGGCTGATCCTTCCGCCCCTCGTGCTCTGGATCGTCCGGCGACAGATCCGGGCCCGTATTGCGAAGTGATTCACGAGGCCGCGATGGCCCTGCGGGTTCGGCGCGCCGTCAACGGCGGCGACGCACGAGGAGGGCAACCACGCCTGCGGCGATCGCGAGAGCCGGCAACGAGGGCGACGGTCCGGCCGCCGAACAAGAACAACCACCGCCGCCGCCAACGCCGATGCTGCGATCCTCGAAGTTCCTTCCGACGGGCGTTGGCACGCGGCCCGGCGCGATCCCGAGCCGCACCTGCATCGCGGGCCACAGTTGCGGACACACGTTGGCCACGGTCGTGCCGGCTGCGCACGGCTTTGGGCCCGCGAGCTCCTCCACGCGGAAGAGCCCCGTCGCGCCGATGCGCGGATCACCGGACGTCGACAGGGTCAGCGCAAACGGATCAAGGAACGGGTCGGTCACCGTTAAGAGGCCGCGGCCGTCGTGCGCGAAGCCGCGCGGGCGCGGGGATTCGCCGGCGACGGCGTTCGTGAACGTGCGGCCGTCGAGCGAAACGAAAAACCCGGACGTCGCGGTCGCGACCCACACGCGTCCATCGGGGAGTGCTTCGACATCGACGATCTGGGTCGTGCCGAGCACCTCCTCGAATGCGAGGCCGCCGTTCGTCGTGAGCCAGACTCGATGGGGCACACCGTAGGTGCGGACCCACGCCGTCAGCGGATCGGTGTGCGACGTCGCAACGACGGCGAGGGAGCCGAGCGCGGTGCCGGAGGGCTGGTCGAGCCACGGGTGGGTCGCGAAGCTCACGCCGCCGTTCGAGCTCCAGTAGACGAACGCGGCGTCGTTCGGAAGGTCCGAGGACGTCGCCCACACGACGAGAGGATCCGAGACGGAGAACCGGACGCCGTTCACGTAGTGCGGCACTTCGATCGGCGTCTTCGTCCATGACGCGCCGGCGTCGTTCGAGACCCAGAGCGCGTTGATCGTTCCGGTGCCGCCATTCGACGCTGCGGCGAACGCGCGCGCGGGATTCGCGGGATCGAACGCGATCGCGACCGCCGAAACGCCGGTCATGTCCGAGACCGGGGTCCACGTGCAGCCGTCATCCGCCGAGCGATAGAGCGTCTCCATCGGATCGACGCCGAACCCGATGAGACGCGCGCTGCCGAGCAGCACCCCGTCGGCGTTCGTCGCGTACGCGGGGACCACGCCCGAGAACGAGACGATCGTCTCGTGACAGGTCCAGGTGAACGGCGCTCCGCCTTCCGACTCGAGCAGGCCGAAGTTCGCCTCGATGGAGACGCGCGTCTCGTCGCCGGGCGTCAGCATCACGTCGATGACGTCGGGGAGGTGCGTGCCGTTCGCGAAGGCGCTCGGCGCGGACAGAAGAGCCAGTGCGATAGCGGCTCGGTGTCCTCTCACGAGGAAACGCTAGCACACCATCGGATCGAGCCAGCCATGATGCGCGGCAACTCGTCGTCCTCCGTCACGTGTCTCGGGCTATTTCGATGCGGTCGCGCCCTCGCAGCAATCTGCACTCTTGAGCGGGCATGCGTTCGTACCTGCGAGTGGGCAGGACGAGATGCTGTGAGCGGCGTTGCCTTTCAGCGGGCATGCATCGGTTCCGGCGAGCGGGCAGGAGGAAGCGACGCGTGCCGATTTGGCCGCACAGCCTCCGAGAATCAGGGCGAACATCATTCCGAGAACAACCTTTCGCATGACTTTTCTCCTTCAAGAAATGAACTACGAAGCTTCGTGACGATTCGAACCGAGTTGGACGAGCGGCACCCGTCGCGGCCGTTTGAGCCAGAGGTTCCACGCGCTGCCGAAAACGAGCAGGCCGACACCGAAGTAGACGAGCACCGGGACGTTGAGCGCGACGCGCCCCAGGACGACGGCGGCGGCTCCCATCACCGTTGTGACGAGCGGGCCCTTACGTCGATGCGAGCGCGACGTCCATCCCACGGTCGCGACGCTCACGGCCATGAAGAACACGATGAGAGGCAGCATGATCCGCTCGTTCAACAGGAATCCGAGTCCCAGCGCGGACACAACTCCCGCATAGGCCGCGATGCAAAAGGGACACGTGGCGGCAGGCAATAACGGGAGCACGGCGGCCGGGAGCAGAAGCAAAGACTTGATCCACGATCGCTTCTCCGTTCGCTGCCGAAGCGCGTTCACGATCGAAGACTCGCTCGGAACACCGACGTTGCTCGACGCAGGATCCGGGTAGATCCGACAGGCGCAACCCGTCGGAGCTCGTACGCCGAAGAGATCCTGGCCGTCGACGAGAATCGTCGGGGAGCCCCACAAGCCCAGGCCCTTTCCCACCTCGGCCTCGATGTCGGTCTCGTCAAAAGTCGACGGAAGTCCGCACGCCGCCAGCGCCTTGCGCAGTCCGATGCGCGTTGCATCCACGTTCGGGCACGACGGGAAGTAGAGCAACCTCACTCTCATCGTTTCGCTTTCCTTGGGGCGTGCTCGATGGATTCGAGGATGGGGCACGCGCGCGTGGATCCGTTGCTCCGGCAAGAGTTGACGAGCACGTCGAGCGCTTCTCTCATCGCCTGGAGGCTTTCGATCTTCTGATCGATCTCATCGACTTTGGCACGTGCAGCCGCTCGCACTTCGGCGCAGGTGGACGTCTGGTCATCTTTGAGCCGAAGCAGTTCCTCGGTTTCCTCGAGGCTGAATCCGAGCTCCTGCGCTCGCTTGATGAACCGGATAATGCGAACCGTCTCGGGGGAATAGAGACGAAACCCGCCTGACGTCCGATCCGGCGCTTCGAGGAGCCCTCGACGCTCGTAGTAGCGAAGGGTCTGTACGTGGACACCCGCCTCCGCGGCAACCTGTCCGATCTGCATGCTCCGCCCAGCCATATCCATACCCTCCGAGTGTCAACCTGGTACCTAGGTATAGATTCAAGCACAATCTTTCGGTCCGGCTTAGCCGGGTTTGCCCCCGCAGCGATACCGCGGGCGGCGTGCCAACGCCGGCAGAAGAGCCCGTGCGAGAGCCGCGCGCTTCATTCCACGGTGATCGTCGCGGAAGGTGTCATCGCGAAGGGCCCGTCGTTCGCGGCGTTGAGGATGAGGTTGTTCGTGACGTACATCGACACGAGCTCGATCGTGATCGGGCCGGTCGTCGCGAGCACGGCCGCTTCGAGCTCGTCGTCGAGCGTGTAGGTCAGCTTGCTCGTGACGACGTCGATCGGCTCGTCGCTGCCGCCGACGCCGAGGAGCCGCAGACGGTGAACGGCGCCGGTGATCGGCGCCTCGTGCGCGTGCGCGGTCGAGACCGGCCAGAGCGAGCGTGCGAGAGAGGCGAGCGCGGACGGCTTCGGCGAGCATTGCGCCGGAGCGCGGGCGTCGATCACGTCGAGGTCCAGCGGCGTGTCCCAGGTGATCGTGATCGCGCTCGAGCTTGCCGCGACCACGCCACCGTTCGTCGGCGCGAGGAGGACCGGCGCGCTCGCGCCGCCCTGAGTGATGGCGCCCGCGTTCTCCGCGTCGACGAGCGTGATGCACGTCTCGTCAGTCGCGTACCCCGCGTAGCGGACGCGGCCGGGGTCGCACGGGCCGTCGCTTTTCTCGTCGGGCTCGGGGCAACCCGGAAGGACGACGGAAAGAGAAGCGAGCGCTGCGACGCGGAAGAACCTCATGACGTCTCCTGGAAGTCGAAAGTCCCGCGTGCCCATCGACGAAAGTAGCACACTCGCACCACTTCGTGACGGACGAGCAACCGCGCCATGTCGCGCCACCACTCCCGCGCCAGGTGCGTTTGCTCGGGTGGGTGTCGTTTTTTCAGGATGTCTCCGGCGAGATGGTCACTCCGGTGATCCCGCTGTTTCTCGTCGGCGCTCTCGGTGCGTCGGCCACCTCGCTCGGATGGGTGGACGGCGTGGCGACCGCCGCGGTTGCACTGACGACGGCGTGGGTCGGGTGGCGCAGCGACCGCGTGGTCGACGGAACGCGGCGGCGCGTTCTCTGGATTCGCTGGGGTTATGGGCTTCCCATCGTCGGCAAGCTGCTGCTCACCTTCGCTTTCGCGTGGCCAATGGTGCTGGCAGGGCGCAGCGTCGATCGGATCGGCAAGGGTGTCCGTTCGAGCTCGCGCGATGCGCTCATCGCGGATGCGGTTTCGCCGAGCGACCGGGGCAGGGCCTTCGGCTTTCATCGTGCAATGGACTCAGCCGGATCGGTTGTCGGCGTTCTGGCGGCCGCCGCGATACTGTGGTGGCTCGTCGGTTCGCCGATCCTCCCCGAGCAGAAGATCGGCGCCACCGAATTTTCCGGGAGTTTGGCGGAACAGGCGCCAGCGTTTCGCCTGATCTTCGCGCTCGGCGCAGGCCTCGGCCTGCTTGCCTGGGGTCTCACGCTGCTCGTGCGAGACGTCCCGCAGTCCGCGAAGCCGGTAGGGATGGCGGAACACTCGACGGAAGCGCGCCCCGTTCATCTGTCGCGCGACTATGCGAGGACCGTCGCGCTCATGCTCCTGTTCGCGTTGGCGAACAGCAGCGACGCCTTCATCGTGCTTCGAGTGCGCGATCTGGGTTTTACGCCATGGCAGGTGGCGGTGGCCTACGCACTCGTCATGCTCACCCAGACGGTGCTCTCGCAACGCGCCGGAGCCATCAGCGACCGGATCGGACGTTGGCGCGTGATCCGCGTCGGATGGGCGATCTACGCGTGTGTCTACGCGGGCCTCGCGTTCGCCGGGAGCTGGGGAATCTGGCCGCTCCTTGCGCTCTACGGCGTCTACCTGGCGTTGACCGATGGTGTGGTGAAAGCCTTGGTCGCCGATCACGCGCCTCCGGAACGGCGGGGAACGGCTCTTGGGATCTTCTATATGGCCAACGGGCTCGTGACCCTGGTCGCCAGCATCGTGGCAGGTGTCTTGTGGGATCGCTTCGGCCCGGCCGCCGCGTTCGGATTCGGCGCCGGCGTGGCGGCGCTGGCCACACTGGCCGCGATGTTGCTCGCGCCCCGCCACACGGCGACGAGGAGCGATGCGGGCGCGTCGTGAGATCGCGGCCGCGTCCCACTCGCCGATTGCTGAGAGCAGAGCCTTGGGCGAATTGCCGGGATATCGCCTCGATCGTCGCCATGCGATCGCGCGCGTGTCAATTCAGCGGAAGGGCAAGCGGAGCTGCGCGAGGAGCCCGGCAACGCGGCCGCCGTCGAGGTCGTCGAGGCCCACGTCGACGGCGCGGGCAGAATCCGAGCGGAGCATCGTGCGGCCGGCCCGGTCCCAGACCGACAAGATCGTTCCGAAGTTCCGGCTCGACTCGGCGATCACGCGCGAGTGATGGAGGCGGTGCAACGCGGGATGGACGAAGACGACGGCGAGGGCGCTCTCGAGGCGTTTCGGCAGCCTCAGGTTCGCGTGGACGAAGAGGTTGAAGAAACCGAACGTCACCTCGAAGACGAGAATCCCCACGACCGGCGCTCCCAGCGCGAGTACGAGAAGCAGACGGACGGGCACGGACAGCAGCAGCTCCACGGGATGGAAGCGAAAGCTCGTCGTGGCGTCGAAGGCGGGATCCGAGTGATGCACGCGGTGAAATCGCCACAGCGCGGGCACGCGATGGTTCGCGCGATGCCAGGCCCACGCCAGCGCGTCGAACGAAACCACCGTCACGAGAACGGCGAGCCACGGCGGCGCCTCGATCCGGTTGAAGAGACCAAGACCGGAGCCGGTCGCGAAGCGCGACGCGGCGCACGAACATCCGGCGCAGACGACACCCAAGACCAGCGCGTCGGTCGCGGCGAGCCACACGTTGCGGAGACGCCCGGAGCCCGGACCGGCGAATCGCTTCCAGATGAAAAGTCTCTCGGCGGCGACGATCATCGCAAGCGATCCCAGAAACGCGATCGTTTTCCAGTATGCGAAGCGGGTCTCGTCCATGAGCTCAGTCGTGTCCGTGGCGATGGTGGAGATCGGCGACGTGAGAGTGCGCGTGCGTCAGCGGCTCGTGCCGGTGACGGTGGGCATGCGGCTCGCCGGCGGGATCGCCCGGCGCGTGGTCGTGGCGATGGTGTTCGTCGTGGACGTGGCGGTGGTCGTGTTCGAGCGCGACGTGCGCGTGTTCGTGCTCGTGACGCGCGGCGATCAGGATCCCGACGCCGATCGCGAGGACGATCCCGGAGAGCCAGCCCCACATCGTCGGAAGGATCGCGAAAATCGGGATCGCGATGAGCCCTCCGAGAAACGGCGCCGTCGCGAAGAGGGCGCCCGTGCGGGCGGTTCCCAAGCGGCGCAGCGCCGCGGCGAAACAGGCGATCGACACCCCGTATCCGAAGAAGCCGACGAGCAGCGACGCGCCGACGAGTGGTACATCAGAAGGAATGCGTTCTCCGGACAAAAGCGCGAGGGCGAGGGACGCCGTGCCTGCCGTCGCGCATTTCGCCGCGGCGATCGCCGCGGGGTCCTTCCCGGACAGCCGTTGCATGAGGTTCGAGTCGAGCGCCCAGAGGGCGGCAGCACCGATCACGGCGGCAAGGCCGGAAAGCTGCACGGCGCCGCTCCCGGATTCGGATCCCACGAGAAGGAGAGTGCCGGCGATCGTCACCAGCAATCCCAGGACTTCGCGCCGCGAGGCCGACTCGCCGAAGAACGTGAGCGCGAGCAAAACCGTGATCGGGAGCTCCATCGCCAGCCCGAGCGAGCCGGCGAAGCCGCTGGTCCGCTCGAGTCCGTAGAGTAGGAGGAAGGGTGCGGCGACGCCGCCGATCGCGACCATCGCTGCCAGGATCGGAACGTCGCGGCGATCGAGTGGTGCTTCGGTCGTGCGTTTCCTCACGAGCATCCACGCGAAAAGGCCGAGTCCGGCGCCGACGTAGAGGAGGCCGGAGAGGACGAGCCGCGAAACGTCCTCGAGCAGAAGCTTCGCGATGGGCGCTGCGGCGCCGAAGGACAGCGCGGCCACGAGTGCGAGTCCCTCTCCCGCCCGTCGATCCGAGATCATCGTGCCGTAACGCGCCATTTCGTCATTCTGCGCAGAGGCGCGAGCAGAGCGCCGAAATTCGTCATCGAGGAGTGGGAGCCGGCAAGCGACGGAAGGGTTCAGCGGGTATCGTCACACCATGGAGGAAGACGCCGTCCTGCTCGAGAGGGCACGCGCTGGAGATCGCGCGGCTCTCGAGAGCCTGCTCGAGCGCCACCAGGCGCAGGTCTACCGCTTCGGCATGAAGATGTGCCGCGATCCGGAGGACGCGAAGGACGTCTTGCAGGACACCCTTCTCGCGATGGCTCGCGGCGTTCGCGATTTCCGCGGCGCGTCGTCGATCTCGACATGGCTGTACACGATCACGAGGAGCTTCTGCATCAAGAAGCGGAGAAAGAGCGTGTTCGCACCGAAGGAGGAGCGCTCGCTCGATTCGGATGCGTCACGAGAGGCGAGCCGCATCGCAGACCCCGCGAAGGGCCCCGACGAAGCGCTCGCCGGGAAGCAGGTCGAGCACGCGCTCGATCAGGCGATCGCGGCCCTGGAGCCGATGTACCGCGAGGTGCTCCTTCTCCGTGATGTGGAAGGGCTCACCGCGCCGGAGGTGGCCGAGGTTCTCGGGATCACCGTGCAAGCGGTGAAAAGCCGGCTCCATCGGGCGCGGCTCCAGGTGCGGGCGAGCGTATCGCCGCTCCTCGGGATTCCCGATGCCGAGGCCGCACCCGGGACGTGTCCCGACGTGCTCGACCTCTTCAGCCGGCACGTCGAGGACGAGATCAGCGCCGACGTCTGCGCCCAGATGGAGCGACACCTGGAGGCCTGTGGCCGCTGCCGCGGCGCGTGCGATTCGCTCAAGCGCACCCTTGCTCTCTGCCGGACCGCTGCGCCGGCCGTCGAGGTGCCCGCGTCGGTCCAGGCGTCCGTCAAGGTCGCACTGCGCGCGTTCCTCGCCGAAAACGCTTGAGCCACCTCGCGGCGGGAACGATGCTGGTTTCGATGTTCGCCTCCCGCCTGGTCGTGTGGGCTTGAGTGTTCAGCGAAGGCGATCGCCCCCCGACCCAGCAACTTTGCCCGCGGCCAGCGTCGTCATACGTCCCGGCCGCGGAAGGGGCTGCCGAGGAGCGGAGCCAGCAGGCACAGGTTGAAGACACCCGACGAGATCGGGATCAGTCCTGCCGCGGCGATGACGACTCCCACGGTTCCGCGTACGACGAACAAGCCCACGGCGATCAACACGATGCCGGCGACGATACGCAGGAGGCGGCCTGCAGGAGTCGCCATGAATCTCGCGAACATCATTACTAGCTCCTTGGTTTACGAAGAGGTCAGTGGGACCGAGGACGCGGACGCGCCCTCCAGAAATTAGAGGAGGGGATGTACCACAATGAATCTGACGGTGGGAGCCCATCGTTTCGCATTGGGTTCGCGAAAAATGCGCGCGAACCCTTTCGGGGTGGTGCGGCTCCGTGCCGGAAGAGGTCCGGAAGGCCGCCGTTTGGCTCACACCGGGCAGGAGAGTGACGGCATGAAAACATGGGGGATCCGCATGCAACCCTCCGCCTACGAAGACTCGGTGAAGGAGAAGCTCACCTGCGCGCTTTCCAATCTGGAGACATGACCACGACCACCATCACGAAGCGACTCTTTCCCTGGATTCGGTCTGTCGCGATCTGGATCGGAACGGTCGCGCTCGCTGTGGTTGTGGCGAAGGGCATTCAGCACGCCAGGGATGGCGAGGCGCCACCTCGATCCGCGACGGCGCCCTCCATCGAGGGCGTCGAGTTTCAGAACGGTCGGCCGACAGTGTTGTACTTCTGGGCGACGTGGTGCGGCGTCTGCCGGGTGCAGTCACCGATCGTCGCCGCTGTCGCATCCGAGACGACATCCTGCGGGCACGTCGTCGAGCTGGAGGAATCCACCAGCCGCGGGGCGTTCGCCTCCTATGGAGTGCGCGTGCTGCCAACGATCGTCGTCGTCGACGGAGCGGGGAAGATTTCCGACCGTTACCTCGGGCTGACGACGAAGTGGCAGCTTGTAGGAGCGATGAGGCGCGCCGGTGGCTCGTGCTGAGACCGTGAAGAACCCTTTGGCAAATGATCGGCTCCCACCTCGTGACGAGCCCACGACCCATCAGGAGGAGAGGAGATGAATCGGATGATCTGGATGATCGTCGCCGCCGGCATTGCGATCGTGGCGGCATTCGTGTTTTTCGCGAACCGCAGCGGTCTTTCCGGGACCGAAGCGCGTTCGCTTGTCACCAACGGCGCGAGGCTCGTCGACGTGCGCACCGCTGAGGAGTTCGCGTCCGGCCACATCGAGGGCGCCGTCAACATCCCGGTGCAGGATCTCGACCGCCGGATGCGCGAGCTCGAGCCGGCATCGCAGCCACTCGTCGTCTACTGTCGCAGCGGCATGCGAAGCCGCCGCGCGTCGCAGATGCTGCGGGACCAGGGCTTCACATCCGTTCACGACCTCGGAGCGATGAGCCGCTGGTGAGCGCGGAGAAAAAAGATCTTTCCGGCGCGCGACGCTGATTCCTAGGGAGTTGAGCGTGGCGCCAGGCACGTCTTCTCGATCACCGGGTCTCACGACGGAATCTGTTGCGCGGCGTGCTTGCTGTTGAGAATCTGAGCCCGTGAATTTCAGGAAGACTTTCGCCACCTCGGTTGTTGGTGTGCTGGTACTCGTACTCTTGAGCTGGCTGGTGCTGCGAGGCGGCAGCGATGATCCCGCCCTCGACGGCAATCGTGGGAAGGCCGCCGCAGGAAAAAGCGGCGCATCACGCTCGCTGCGGTGGAGTGGCGGGCCCGGGTCTGGGGACGGCTCCCCGGAACCCGCTGGCACGAAAGGTCGCACCACCGCGTCCCTTCGCGGGCGCGTGACCGATGCGATCGACGGCAAGCCGGTTCCTTCCGCCATCGTCGCGCTGCGCGCGAGGGGCGGCGACGTTCTCGACGAGACGGCGACCGACGACGACGGAACCTTCGCTTTCGCCGGCATCGAGCCCGTGGTTCATGTGGTTTCCGTCCAAGCCGATGGCTACGCGTTTCTCACCCAGCCCTTGATCGATTTCCTCGGACGCCGCGCCATCGACACCACGAACGGCGCGGTGCTGGAGTTGACGCTCGAATCCGCGGTGCGTGTCGAAGGCCGTGTCGTGGATCCGAGCGGCAGAGGGATTGCGGGCGCCGACGTCTGGGTCGAGGATCACGAAGGGCGGCGCCGTTGGCCGCGACCGGTTTCCGACATCGCGTCCACCGACCTCGACGGTCGCTTCACCGTCCACGACGCGCCGAGCGGGAGTCTCTTCGCCCACGCACGCGCGTCCGGCCGCACCCCCGGCAAGACCGAAATCGGGAGTGCGGGCCCCGGTCGTACGCGCGACGGCATCGTCATCAGCCTGCCCGACGGTGGTTCGATCCGGGGCCGCGTGTTCGACGTCGAGGGCGCTCCGGTCGCGGGAGCGAAGATCGTCTTCTCTCCCCGCCGCGGCCAGAGCCTGATTCTGGGTGCGGAGTCAGCGCCAGTGACGAGCGATCCGAAAGGCGCCTTCTTCATCGATTCGCTCGCCGAGGGAAGCGGTTTCCTCGCCGCGTCGTCGGAGAAGGGGAGTGGCGTGGTCGAGACGGGCGTGGAGGCCGGCAACGAAACGCACGTGGACGTGAAACTCGAGCCGACGGGTTCGGTGGCGGGACGGGTGATCGACGGTCGCGACGCACCACTGCCGGGCGCCACCGTCTCCGTCGCCGGTGCGATGCGCGATCCGGTGTCGATGGCCCGCAACGCCGCCGCAGGATTCGTGATCCGGAGCGCCTCGACGGATTCGGAGGGGCGCTTCCGAATCGAGGGATTGTCCGGCGACAAGGTGACACTCTCCGCGAGCGGCGAGGGCATGGGGCAGCAGCGCGTCGAGGTGGAAGTCGGGGAAACGGACGTCGAGATCCGTTTGGCCGGCGTAGACCTCGCGGTCGCTGTGCTGACCGCTGACGGTGCGCAGCCGGATGGAAAGGTGAAGGTCACCGTCGCGACCAGCGAGGGCCGCAAGCTTGGGCGCCCCCTCTACCCACGCGTCTCCAACGACGGCACCTTCCACTTCGCCGTGACTCCAGGCGAGTGGGAGATCCTCGCGAAGGCGAGCGGTTACCGCGATCCGAACCCCGTGACCCTGACCGTGACGGTTGGCAGCGATCCCGCGCCGGTGACCATTCGCCTCGGACTCCAGGGGATGGTGCGCGGCACCCTCGTCAGCGACAACGACAGCGGCAAGACGGTTGGCGGTGCCCGCATCTCGTTCACCGAACCCGGCGGCAGCGAAAAGGGCGGCTCCCTCGACTGGGGTAGCGCGGTGCGCAGTCGCGCGGATGGCGGCTTCGAGCTCGCGGGCGCCTCCGGTGATGGCCGGCTCTTTGTCTACCACCCCGAATACGAACCCGAGCTCGTCCCTGTCCTCATACCGGAAACCGGCGCCCTCGACGTCGGCCTTGTGCCCATGCGCGCCGGCAAGGGCACGAGCACCGTCTCCGAGCTCGTCGGCATCGGCGTGGTGATTACCGGCGACGACGAAACCAGCACGGCCGGCGCGATCGACTTCGTGGTCCGCAGTGTCTCGCCCGGCAGCCCCGCCGAACGCGCCGGCGTCCGCGTCGCCGACCAGCTTCTCGAAATCGACGGTCACGCGACGACGTCGATGGCCTTGAATGAAGTGGTCGCCAAGATCCGCGGCCCCGTTGGCACCACCGTCACCCTCCTCCTGAAACGGCCGGGAAATTTCATCCCACTGCACATGGATGTCCTCCGCGAGAAGTCAGGGCCGTGAGACAGGCCCGTTCGATGGGGAAACGGGGCCAAGAAGGGCCTGCGGTGTCCACGTCTCAAATGAAGAGCATCTGCGCGCCCGCGCATTTCTCCAGGAACTCGCCCGCGCTCAGCACACCTTTGATCTGTGGCACCAGGTCCTTCTCCTCGATCTTGAACATCTCCATCGCCAGTTTGCAGGCGTACATCTCCGCACCGGAGTCCTGGAGGATCTCCAGGAACTCGCGCACGGGTGGAATGTCGAGCTTCTCCATCTCGCGTTTCATCATCTTCGTCGCGAGATGTTCCATTCCCGGGAGGCCGGCGATCATGGCGGGAATCGGCATCGAGGTATTCCCGAGGAGCGAGAGGTGCAAGTCGTCCACCTTCTTGTCCGTGACGATGTCGAGGCCCCAGAACGTGAAGAAGATCGCCGCTTCGATGCCGTCCATGCGGGCGGCGTTCGCGAGGATGAGACCCGGGTAGGCCATGTCGAGGCTGCCCTTCGAGCAAACGATGCAGAGCTTCTTCAAGGGCTCCGGCTTCTTCGCGGTGGTCGGCGTGAAACTCGTGGTGACGGCGCTCATGGCTGGCTCCTACAGGCAGGATTTGGGTTTGGGGATCCCGGCAATCCGGGCGATTTTCTTCGCCGGTCCGTCCGGGAACAGGTCGTAGAAGGCCTTGATCGGCATGCCGGACTTCTTCGCAAGGCGGCGCAATCCGGGCGAGGCTCCCGCCCCGACGAACTCCTCGCGGGCCGTGTTGACGGCGGTCCAGTGCTGCGGCGACATCGCGACTCCGAGCTCGACCGCGATGGCGCCGCCGATCGCCGGCGTCCATTTCGACGGGTCGGCGAGGAATCCGTCTTCGTTCACCGCAACCGTCTCGCCTGCGTAGTTCGTTTCCATGTGGTCTCTCCGTTCACGTCGTTGCGCCCGCCGGCGCCAGGCGCTTGCCCGCCATGGACATGCGCGCGCCGAGGGGCAGCGGTCTCGCGGGAAGCAGCCCGTTCCAGTAGAGCCAGTGGAACGCCTTCTTCCCCAGATGGTTCAGTCTCGACTCACCGAGGAGGGTGAGCGGACCGATGCCGGGCATGGGGTAGCGGCCGGGCAACGGCTCCGTCTCGTAATTGAAGTCGATGAGCATCGCCTTGCCGAAGCCTGTCTCGATGAAGCAGTTCGCATGGCCGTCGAACGTCGGCTCCGGCGCCTTGCCGGCGATCAAGCGCGTCAGATTCTCCGCGAGCAGCTCCGCCTGGAAGTGCGCGACGGATCCGGCTTTCGACGAGGGCAGGTCCGTGGCATCGCCGAGCACGAAGACGTTCGCGAGCCCCTTCGCGGCCAGCGTGAGCTTGTTCGTCGGGACGAACGCAAGCTCGTCACCCAGCCCCGACGTTTCCAGGAACTCCGCGCCCGAATGGGTGGGGATCGAGACCAGGAGGTCGTAGTCGAGCGTTCGCCCATCGTAGGAGACGAGCTTCTTCGCCTCCCCGTCCACGCTGCTCGCCGCGAACTCGCTCTCGACGCGGATTTTCTTCTGGGACAGAAGATGTCCGAGCGTGCGAGAGGCCAGCGGCCGCGTGAACGCGCCATCGAGCGGCGTCGCGTACACGAGCTCCACTCCGCTGCGCACGCCGGCGCGGGTGAAGAACTCGTCGGCGAGGAACAGGAACTCGAGCGGCGCGACCGGGCATTTGATGGGCATCTCCACGATGTTCACCACCACGCGGCCGCCGCGCATGCGCGCCATCGCTTCGCGGAGCGCTCGCGCTCCGTCGAGCGTGTAGAAATCGAACGCGCTTTCCCGCCAGCCCTTTCCCGTCAAGCCCTCGGTGAGGTCCGGACGAATGCGGCTCCCCGACGCGATGACGAGCAGGTCGTAGCGCAGATCGCCTGCCTCGAGCTTGATCGATTGCGTCGCCGGATCCACCGTGACCACGCGGTCCCGGATCCAGTCGACTCCGCGCATGAGCGTGCGCACGCGGGGCCGGACCATGCCCTTCTCGCTGCCGCCGAACGGCAGGAAGAGCAGCCCTGGCTGGTAGAGATGATCGACGTCCGGATCGACGACGGCCACGCGCCAATCGCTGCCGAGCCGTCGGCGCATGCGGTTGGCGACGATTGTCCCTGCGGTTCCGCCTCCAAGAATGGCCAGTGTCTTCACAACATCGAGTTGAGCAACGCCAATGCCATCGGTTCTTCCTCGGGCGCGCGCGGCGTTTCGTTACGAATCGGTTACTCCGGGTGGTGGTTGGCGTTACCCGTTCCCCCGAGAGGCGCTGGTTCGCCTCTGAGCGCGCATGGCACGCTTCGCGAAGGAGAACTCCTCTGCTCAATAACGCGAGCGGAGGAGGATTTCATGAGAACGATAGGTGGATGGATTGCCGGGCTGGCGCTCGGACTGGCGGGCTGTTCGAGCGGCAACGGGACAGATGGCATGGAGAGAGACGTCGGCGCGCTCGACCGGCACCTCGCGGAGATCCGCACCGAGACGGAGGCGCACGACGCGGCAATTTCCGCGGCGTCCGATCTCGACGCCGTCGCGGACGAGGAGACACGCCACCACGGCGTCCTTGAGGGACACACGGACTTGATGAACGACACCCTCGAGCACATGGACACCTGCGACGACGGGATGGGCAATCCGCCGGATACCGGGCCCATGCACGACGGGATGGGTCAAATGGGCGAGGAAGGCTTCGATCACGTCGCGCTCATGGGGTCGTCCGGAAACATGGGCGACGCGATGGGCGAGGAGGTGGAGCACCAGGTCGCGATGGACACCATGCTCGACGCCATGGAGACGATGCAGGACGGCATGATGAACGGCGCGGGCTCGTATGACTGCGACGGCGGAATGATGTGACCGTCAGTGGTTTGGATTTCATTCGAGCGTCGCGATCACGCGCGTGAGTTTCTGTTTGACCGTCTCCGCCAGCGTCGCGAGCTTCGGGTTTCCAGAGGCTGCGACGGTCTGCATCGGGTCGATCGCCACCACGACGGCCTTCCCATCGTCTCCCTCATAGACGATCACGTTGCAGGGCAGCATCAGCCCAACCTCGAGCTCGGCCTGGAGCGCTTCGTGTGCGAGAGGTGGATTGCAGGCCCCGAGAATCTTGTAGCGGCGAAACTCGACCCCGAGCTTCTGCTTCAGCGTGCTCCGGACGTCGATCTCCGTGAGCACGCCGAACCCCTCGGACTTGAGCGCTTCGGGCACCCGGACGAGGGCCTCGTCATAGCTGGCGCGAAGCACCTTGCGAATTCCAAACGTCGTCATCGTCATCCTTCTTTCCGATCAGGATCCTTTTCTTCATGCCCTGCCTGGCGCGCCGACCGGCGCGGTGCTGGCACTGCTCAGGTAGGCACTCCGAGCTTGGGGAGCACCCACGTCTGCAGAACGACCCAGGCGATGAGGAAGAGGGCAACTCCGATCACGCTTTCCATGTCCCGTATGAGCCAGCCGCCGCCCGAAAGGGTTCGGCGGCGACTTCCGGCTTCCTCGTGTTCATCTCTACGTGCATGGACCTTGAAATCCGCACTCCTCCCGCCGCGCCGGCTCCTCGACTCCCTCGCCCCGCCATCGAATTCGCCGCCTTCATGGCCCGACCGATTGGCCGAGGGCTCCGCATCGCCGCGGGGCTGGCGCTCGTGGCGGCCGGCTCGCAATCCACGGGATGGGCGCGCATCGTTCTCCCGATCGTCGGAGCGTTCCCGTTCATCGCTGGCGTGCTGAACCTCTGCTTCCTCGCTCCGCTCCTTCGCACTCCCGTGCGCGGACGGGACGCGCTCCGCGCGATCGGGGAGTCCGCTTGAACGCCGCGGTCGGCGAAGTACCGGGCGCGGAGCCCGCCCGCACGTTCGAGGAAGCGAAGCGGATGCGGCGCCTCCCACTACCAAGGTGGCTGGTGGCCTCCGTCGCAACGCCCATGGCGGCGGCCGCACTCTTCGCCGCGATACGGGAACGGGATCCCGCGCAAGCCGTGGTGCGCGGAACGTTCCTCGCCTCCGCGATGGGCTACCTCAGCGTCTCGCTTCTCGACTTCGCACTCCACTTCCGGATGGAGCGCGAGCGCACCGGACACGCCATCGGGTGGAAGGTGATTCCCTTAGGCGAAAGTGTGAATCACGTGCTCACCGTCGGAACGCTCGCCTCACTCCTCGCCCTCGCGCGCAAGCCACGCCTGGCAAGGTACGCGCTGCGCGATCGCTGGACCCTGGCCGCGCCCGCGTTGTTCCTCGCGCTCGGCTGGCGCGACGAGCTCGTCTACCACCGGCGCCGCACGGACCATCGCGAGGACATGCTTCACACCGTCAGCCATCTGGCCGCGGGTGTGATGCTGACGAGCTTCATGCGCCTTCGCATGGCGCCCGTCCGTTGAGCGGTCGCGCGTGGCCGCGCTTCAGCGCGCTCGCCGGGGACGGGCGAGGGTGCCCGCTTGTGCGAGCAGGCGGTCCTTGAGCTTCCGGCAGACGACGTCGCAGAGCTCGAACACGGACTCGTCGGACAGGCCGTAGAAGACCGAGTTCTTCACCTGCTGCCGCGTCACCAGCCCGGCCTCCTGCAACGTCTTGAGGTGTTTGGACACGTTGGGCTGCGTCGTCCCGATCTCCTCGGCCAAGCTGGTGACCGAGCGCTCGCCTTCCTGCAACATCTGAAGGAGTCGAAGGCGCACGGGCTCACCGAGCACGCGGAACGTCGCGGCGACGAGCTCGAGAGCCTCTGGAGAAAGCGCAGTCGCGTTTCCTTTCATCTGTTGAACAGGATAGACCACGACATAGCCGCTTGCAAGTATAAGCATGTAGCTATATAGTTATTCGCGTGGATCTCTGGTTTGCCGCCGCCATCGCTCTCTCCGCCCTCGTCGGGTTGAGCCTCGGCCTTCTCGGCGGCGGCGGCTCGATCCTCGCGGTCCCGGTGCTGGTCTACGTCGCCGGTGTGCCGCCGCGGGCCGCGATCCCCATGTCGCTGGCAATCGTCGGCACCACGAGCCTGCTCGCGAGCGCGATGCATCGTGCCGAGGGTCGCGTCGATCCACGAACGGCGGTGATCTTCGCGGCGGCAGGGATGGTGGGGGCCGTCGGCGGATCGCGACTGACGCCACTCGTCTCCCCCCGGACGCTGCTCCTGTCCTTCGGGCTG
>Ga0163152_10003923_pt1 | contig 18893 bp, 21 predicted proteins | sample OliLakLV19MP8IB2_FD_148635 | JGI IMG/M metagenome (GOLD analysis project Ga0163152, IMG submission 148635) | Freshwater microbial mat bacterial communities from Lake Vanda, McMurdo Dry Valleys, Antarctica - Oligotrophic Lake LV.19.MP8.IB-2 | ecosystem: Environmental > Aquatic > Freshwater >...
CGAAATCCTCGACCCCTGAGCTTGCTCAATATCGCCGCCGAAACGCAGAGGGCCCCCGATCGGGGGCCCTCTGCGTTAACACCTGCATCCACCGTCAGTGATGTACTTTTACTCCGCCCAAGTGATGTACTTTTGGTCCGGCGTTGACACGACGAGCGGCATGTGGGGCCAAGCCATCGCTTACGCTCAACGGAGCGCCTGGGGTGGGACAAAAGAATTGGACGCCCGAACCGGCGCCAGAGCGGTTCGGTCAGATACCGCTCAAACGCGGCATCGTTTTCATTTGCCAGAATTGCTCACGCCCGACAGCAACGGGGCGTGACGCCGTGCTCAAGGCATGGGGTGAACGGGGTATCATCGCGGACGTGGCCCGGAAGCTGAAGTGTCGATGGTGCAATAGGCGGGGCATGCGTGCTGCGGTCACGCCGCTTTGGGCGGGTGCAGAGTTCGGCTCGCGATCCGACCTTGAAAAGTTGGTGGAGCAAATACGAGCGCTGAAAGGCAGCGGCGATGTGAGCTAGGGGCTGCGTGCCCCATAGCCGGATCAGTTCAGCCTGCTCGAACATGACCGCACCCAAGGCCGCGTTGTTTAGGGCCTATGATGACAGCGACGGGTCTATGGTGTCCGCAAGTCTTGCGTGAGCTTCCTATGAGTAATCACCTCGTCCATGCGTTGCTTGGCGACCGCTACCGCTTGATTGAGTCTCGAAAGGTTCTCCTTCTCTAGCATACGAGAGACCTCATTTTCACGCCATGACGAAGTGCTGGTTTGGATCAAACCCCAAATCCAGCCGACGATCGCTCCCAGCAGGACCACAAATCCAAGTCCCAAATTATCCGCCGATCGGACCTGTTCAGCCCGTGCCGCCGAACAGGTCAGAAGCTCCAGGCAATCGCGTGTGGCGGCGGGGTAAATTAAATCCCCGAGACCCGAGAGGTACGCTACCGCGCCGAGAATCCCGCCCAGGATCAAGCAGGCGAAGATGTGCCCGCCGCGAGCATCCTTCATGTAGGTTAGTTCGATTTGACGCCGCAGCAACAAGCTGTCGGCTTCTTCCAGTCCCTCAAATAGTGAGCCGGACAGACCATCTGCCGGGTTTTCGGCTTTCGTTTCCTTCGCCATCCGCTGCCCTCCTGGCTGCCCACGATTAGTGGGCATAGAGAAAGCTGCTTACCGGGGATACCCGCCGCCGATCAAGCGCGGAGTGGGTGTCACTGGTGGCGAAGTCGCTGGCCGATCCGCGATATCGAGGGATGATCGAGCGGCTTGTTGCGCTGCGGCACGCCGCCGGCCTGACACAACGCGATGTGGCTGAACGCTTAGGCGAGCCCCGGGCCTATATTTCGAAGATTGAACAGTGCCAGCAGCGGCTGGACCCACTTCAGCTTGTTGTATGGTTGCGGGCCATCGACGCCGACGAAAGAACGTTTTTGGCGGATGTCGTCGCCGTCATGCCCTCCGTCAAAAAGAGGCGGTAGCGGCACTAATCGTACGTTCGGGTCGCTATACGACGGCGGTGGAAGTCTCCGAAAGGACCCGTGCTGCGTTGGCGCCGGCACGTCAACGAGTTGCGTGGGCGGATGGCCTCGGTGAATCATCACGCCTCGGCAAGCCGCAGCCGTTCATTTCATCGATCGAGAAGGGCGTCCGGCGGGTGGACTTGATCGAATTTTACGCGATCGCTCGGGCGCTGAAGCAGGACCCTGAGGTTCTGTTCGGTGCGGTGGTGAGGAAGCTTCCTAAGAACGTGGAGATATGACGGGTCATCCCGCTGTAACCTAGATGCCAAGAAGCTTGGCATGTGGCTGGAAAGCGCCCGACAACTGTCATTGGTAACAATTTGTCGAGCCGACAGTCATTGGCCCATTTGAGACGTTCCGATTTTCAGATAGTCCTGACAAATGTCCTACGCCGCCGTTGATCAGACCATTCGGGAATGGACCGACGCGAACGTCAAAAAGCTGTTCGTTGAACGGGCCGACGCCGAGGCGCGGTTTTGCTATCTCTCAAGCTCGCAGGGCGAGTGCTACCAAATTTCCATTGACGCACCCGAGAACGAACTCGTTCGGGTTCATGTGTCGGCGGTCGAGACGCTAGACGACATGGAAGCGCATCTCGAATGGACCGTCCCAATCTCTCAACTTCGGGCCGCGCTGGACACAGCGAAGAAAACCATCGTCGAGTGTCTTTGGCGCAGGGAGCCTCTGAAACCCGAATGACGGCTTCCGGCGAGAGCACGCCGGTCGGGCAGGGCCTAAGTAACTGACCGGGTGCGAGCACGCCGGCCATTCGATAAAATTCACGCTTAATTCGGCCAGCGCGCGAAGCGGACATGACGATTGTGCGCTAGTATCGCGTCGTGTTAAAACCGGGCCCTCTCAGAGCAACGCTGGCATGGGCGGGCGCGTGCCTACTCGGCGTCGTTGTTGGTGCACTCGGTGTCGCCGCAATAAATGTTCTGCAAGGCGGTCCAGGGCTCTCAGTTCAAGCGTTCCTTCTAGCGTTGAGTGTGTTGTACGCGAGCGCCCTGCTATTCATCGCGCCCCTTTCTGTGCTCATCGTTTTTGTTGTTCGGAGAGGCCGTCTCCGCAGACCGTGGGCTGATGCAATGGGTGGCGCTCTGGCGGCAGTTGCTGGCGTCTTCGCTGCTTTTGCGACCTTCGACCTAATCTACTATGGGCATCTCTTTGGCGGTGGTTTTGAAGCTCTCGCCCCTGTAGCGCTGCTCTCCGGGCTACTGGCCGGTCCGACTTATTGGTGGCTCGCGGGCAAGCCGCAACCACCAGACACCGGGGCCGAGCCCTGAGATTGCGGAATGTCGCTTTGCGGCGACAACACGCCGTTGCTGTGTGGCTAAATCACTGTCTGCAATGGAGAGGGTAGGCCGGTGGCGAAATTTGTCGGTACGGCTTACGCTGGCCCAAAGCGGTCATCAGCACTCCAACTATTGATGGACCGGCGTTCGCGAGTGCGGCCCTTAAGCAGAGCAAAAAGGGAATGGCCCACTTGCAGCTGGAGCTATGCTGGAAAGGCACTCGGCAATTATGATGGGCTCTCTCGGGTGGAGGTTTCATGCGTCTGTGTATCGGGGCTATCTTCGCACTGGCTGCAATACTGGTAGCACCACTGGCATCGGCGCAGCCGGTGAATCTACGCGGCAGACTCATTGATCCAAATGCGCCGTATTTGCAGCAGGTCGCTACGCTCCAAACGCTGCGCGAGAGGGGGTATCTCGCTCCGACGATCGTCTCGACTCAGATGTTCCCCACGCTAGAGACGTCACTCACTACGCTGCGAGCTTCCCGTTTCGGCGGTTCGCTACACCCCCGCGCGATTGCCGATGAACTCGAAGCGAACTGGATTTGGTGGTCAGAGGGAGGTGGCGACGGCCCGCCACACGGCGGGGAGCCGTTTCCGATTTCGTTCTATCTGCACAATCGCACGGATCGCGTAGTTTCTGGCGTGATCGTTGAACTAGCTGATCGCGATTGCGATTTTCGTTCAACTGCCACCAAGGCATATCACATCATTTCGTTCGGCTCGGAGAGCACGCTCCGCCCGAACGATGCAGCCATCTTCGAATCGCAAATCGCTACTAGGGCGGGGATGTTCGCGAGCACGGGCGGCCTTTGGTGCATCACCGTTGTTCGCGCGTTCTAACCACTTGGAGCTATTTGATGCCATCCATCGAAGTGATCATTTCGGAGACTCTCAAGAACTGGCACATCGACGTGAAGGGGCAGCGCTATGGTGCGGCCTATAATGATCCCGCCGCTGCGCGCCGCGCCGCAATCGAAATGGCGCAGAACGAGGCGTATAAGGGCACCCCGGCCAAAGTGTTCGAACTGAACAAACAACAGACGGTGCGTTCGTTGCTTTGGGATTCCGAAGTCGACGGGTATCCGCCAAACGACACGCTGATCAGGAACGGTTCTTCGCAGGGCTCAAAGTAACCCCGACATTCGCGGCGTCCCGAGCTTCCTCATGCGAAGGTCTGCGCTCGGCGAAAGCGCGCCGAATTCGCGGGCAGGGCATGATAGGCAGGTTTAGAGCGCGCCGCATCTGGAAGGTAGGGTGCCGCCCCGGACGGACGTTGCAGCCCGCGCCCACGCGGGCGAGTGTCGTGTTCTCGCAAGCGAACGGTCTTGGAGCGCTACAAATGAACACTACAAAGCACTACAAATAGGCGGACTAAGCTATTGAATCTATATGGGTTCACGGGCGACCCTGAGTTTCCCTCCCTCTCCGCCAGATTGCCCCACGGAAAATCAGGTGCCAGCCGCCCTTAAAACATCCCGGACCTGCATTGACGGCCCCCCGGGCGTTCCCTTATATCCCCGCTCCCCGCCCGGGCGAGCTTCGTCCGGGCGTGACTAGTTTATTGGAAGCAGTCCGATGTTCGCGGTTATCAAGACGGGCGGTAAGCAATACCGGGTGGCCAAGGACGACGTCATTGTCGTCGAAAAGCTGGACGGCAAGGCTGGCGGCAAGATCACGTTCGACAACGTCCTGATGGCCGGCGACGGCAAGAGCCTGAAGCTCGGCAAGGATTTGGACGGCGTTACCGTCACCGGCACGCTGGTCGAGACCAAAAAGGGCGACAAGGTCACGGTGTTCAAGAAGCGCCGCCGCAATACCTACCGCCGCAAGATCGGTCACCGTCAGGCCGAGAGCCACATCAAGATCACCGCCATCGGCGGCAAAAGCGACAAGGAATAAGAGGGCGTCATGGCTCACAAGAAAGCTGGTGGTAGCTCTCGCAACGGTCGCGACTCGCCGGGTCAGCGCCTTGGCGTGAAGCGTTTTGGCGGTCAGGCCGTCAATGGCGGCGAGATCCTCGTGCGCCAGCGCGGCACCAAATTCCATCCGGGTTCCAACGTCGGCCTTGGCCGCGATCACACGCTCTTTGCCCTTTGTGAAGGCAAAGTCGCGTTCGCGACCAAACGCGATGGCCGCACCTACGTGTCGATTATGCCGGCACAGGTAGCAGCCGAATAGGCGAGACCGGAAAAGTTTCCCGGATCGCCTGAACAGGGCGATCCGGTTCCCAAGATAGCGTGGGGCGCCCGGATCAAGGCGCCCCATTTTCTTTGCCCCACGCACCACACGAGCCAACCAAGGAGCTCGCGATGCGTGACGTGAACGAGATCAAGACGAAGCGTTTGAAACTGCGCCGGGTCCGCATGAGCGATGCCGCGCGCATTGCCCGCTTCTGCGACGATCCAGCCGTCGGCCGCAATTTGGCGAGGACGCCGCTCCCGTATTTTGAAGCCGCCGCCGAAGGCTGGCTCATGACGCTGAAGGCGAGAGAGTCGCTGGCGCGCGAGTTTGTCTACGCCATCGATCTGCCCGGCGAAGGCATGATCGGCTGCATGGGCGCGCACCGGACGCAAACCGACGTGTTCGAGATCGGCTACTGGTTCGGCCGTCCCTTTTGGGGCCGCGGTTTCGCGACCGAGGCGCTGACCAGCTTCGTCGCCGAAGCGCGCGCGCTCGGGGCGCTGCAAGCCGGCCACTTCGTCGATAACCCCGCATCGGGGCGTGTGTTGGAGAAGGGCGGCTTTGCCTATACGGGCGAGACCGGGACGCTGTTCTCGATGGCGCGCGGCGAGAGCGTGCCGTGCAAGCGTATGGCCTTCGCGCTTGATTTGGCCCCCGGCGCCGAGCCGCGCGCTGCGGCGGTGTTGCATTAGAGGCGTGCGTTGGTCCGCACCGTCACGCTGTGGCGGTGCGGGCCGGCGCGCGCTAGGTATAAGTTGAACTGGAGCTTCACATGGGATTGCGCGTAGCTGTCGTCGGCGCCACGGGGAACGTGGGCCGGGAAATGTTGACCATCCTCGAAGAGCGGCTTTTCCCCGCTGACGAAGTGTACGCGCTCGCCTCGCGCCGCTCGATGGGCATGGAAGTCAGCTATGGCGACCGAACGCTGAAGATCAAAGATCTCGATACGTTCGATTTCACCGGCGTCGATCTGGTGTTGATGAGCGCGGGCGGCGCGGTGTCAAAGGAGTGGTCGCAGAAGATCGGCGCGACAGGCGCCGTGGTCATCGATAATTCCAGCGCCTGGCGCATGGATCCGCGCGTGCCGCTGGTCGTGCCGGAAGTGAACCCCGATGCGGTGCACGGCTACGACAAACTCAACATCATCGCCAATCCGAATTGTTCGACCGCTCAGCTTGTCGTCGCGCTGAAGCCGCTGCACGACCGCGCCAAGATCAAGCGCGTCGTGGTGGCGACCTACCAATCCGTCTCCGGCGCCGGCAAAGAAGCGATGGACGAGCTTTGGATGCAAACCAAGAAGCTCTACGTCAATGACGAGATCGTGCCCGAGCATTTCCCGAAGCAGATCGCCTTCAACGTCATCCCGCACGGCGGCGATTTCATGGACGACGGCTACACCACTGAAGAGTGGAAGATCGAAGTCGAGACCAAGAAAATCCTCGACCCCAAAATCAAACTCACTGCTACATGCGTGCGCGTGCCGGTCTTCGTCGGCCACTCGGAAGCGGTGAACATTGAGTTCGAAAATGAAATCACTGCGGACGACGCGCGCGACCTGTTGCGCGAGTCGCCGGGCCTCATGGTGATCGACAGCCGCGAAGATGGCGGCTACGCGACGCCGATCGATTGCGTCGGCGAATTCGCCACCTTTGTTTCACGCATTCGCGAGGATCACACCGTCGAGCACGGGCTCTCGCTCTGGGTCGTCAGCGACAATCTCCGCAAGGGTGCCGCGCTCAACGCCGTGCAAATCGCCGAACTGATGCTGAACAAGGGCTTGTTCAAGCGTTTGCGGGCGGCGTGAAGGGTGTCGCTCAGAGGACCGCCAGCTTCCAGCCGCCATTCTCTGTTTCATCCATCGACATGGGCAGCGGTCGAAGCGAAGTGCCGGCTGGAAGCCGGCGGTCCTTGGTGTGAGTTCTGCTGACATCTGTTGTTACAGAAAGTGAAGGCAGTTCGTCGCGCATCGCATGGCGGGGCGCCGTGCACATTTCTATCTACGCGCCAGGGGACTCCCATGCAGCACATCGCTATCGAACAACCGTCGGAATCCGATATAGACGCGATTCACGCTGTGCTGCGCCACACCTATTGGTCTCCCGGCATTCCGCGCGACGTCGTCGCGCGTGCGTGCGCTAATTCGATGTGTGCGATCGGTCGCGACGATGGCGGCAAGCTGATCGGTTTCGCGCGTCTGGTCACCGATAAGGCGACGTTCGCGTGGTTGTGCGACGTGATCGTGCTACCGGGCAAAGAGGGCAGAGGGCTTGGCCGTGCGTTGGTGCGCACGTTTCGTGAGCACCCCGAGCTTCAGGGCCTACGCCGCTGGCTGCTCGGCACCAAGGACGCGCACGGCGTTTATGAACCGCTTGGGTTCACCGCCCTCGATACGCCGGAGCGCTTCATGCACATTCGCAATCCCAACCCGTATAGCGCGCCGACCTCATGAGCGAAGCCGCGCCGATCACGACAAGCCCGTCAGAAGCGGAGCGCCGCGCCGGCTTCATCGCCGCGGCCTCTGCGTACGTTATGTGGGGCTTCCTGCCGCTCTATCTAAAGTTACTCGGTAGCGTCGATGTGCGCGAAGTGTTGGCGCAGCGAATCGTTTGGTGCGCGCCGGCGGCGTTGATCGCGGTTTTTCTGATGAGCGGTTGGCGCCCCGGCTGGCGCGAGATCGCGACGGCGTTCAAGCCGCGCATGCTGGCGACGCTCGTCGCCTCGGCCGGCTTCATCTTCATCAATTGGGGGCTTTACGTTTATCTCGTACTAAGCGAGCGCGTGATTGAGTCGGCTTTGGCGTATTTCCTGGCGCCGCTCGTTAGCGTTGCGGTCGGCGTCTTGTTCTTCCGCGAGCGCATCACAACGCCGCGCGTCATCGCCTTGGCGCTCGCACTGCTTGGCGTCATCGTGCAGGGCTTTGCGCTTGGTGCGCCGCCTTGGATGGCGCTGGCGCTGTGCGCGACTTGGTCTGTGTACGCCGTCATCCGCAAACGCGCCGCCGTGCCGGCGGCGACGGGGCTCTTGATTGAGAGCCTCGCGCTCATGCCGATCGCGATTGCGTTGCTGGTCTGGGCCTCCAGCCAAGCGCCGCTCGCTTTCGGCGCTGACACTGGCCCTTCCGTGCTGCTCGCGATCGCCGGGCCCATCACGGCGATTCCACTGATGGCGTTTGCCTTCGGGGCGCGGCGTGTGTCGTTCACGACACTGGGACTGTTGCAGTTTCTCGCACCCTCGTTGCAATTCGCTACAGGCATCGCGTTCGGCGAGCCATTCACGCTGCTGCGCGGCGTGAGTTTCGTGCTGATCTGGGTGGGCCTCGCCTTCTTTTCGTGGGATACGTTGCGCTCTGCAAAGAGCGCATGACCGAACGCACCTACTACGCCATCGGCGACGTCCACGGCGAAATCGAGAAGCTCGAAGCGCTGTTGGCATCGATCCGCGACGACGCGCGCCGCATCGGCGTTGCGCCCACCACTGTTTTCCTGGGCGACATGATCGATCGCGGCCCCGATAGCCGCGCCGTTGTCGAGCGCGCGCTGCGTTTGTGCGAAGCCGGCGAAGCGCTGGCGATCAAAGGCAATCACGAAGAACTGATGTTGCACGCCTTCGGCAATGAAGAGTCCATCGGCATCTATCATTGGGCCACGAACGGCGGCGATGAAACCATGATGTCGTACATGCTCGCCAATGGCCAGAAAGACGATTGGCGCGAAGCCATAGACGACCATCACCTCAGATGGCTGGACGCCTTGCCCGTCATGATCCGCGACGAGCCGCGTGGACTGGTCTTCGTGCATGGCGGTATCGATCCGGCGACGTTTCCGAATTGCTCCGACGAAGTGAAGATGTGGACGCGTTCGCAAAAGTTCTTCCGAACCAACATCTGGCCGAAACGCGATGAGCTACGCGATATCCTTGTCGTTCACGGCCACACGCCAACGGAGGATTTCGAGCCGGACCATCAACCGCGCCGCATCAACGTCGATACTGGCGCCTGCTTCGGCGGCCCGCTTACGGCTGTGGTGTTGGCGCCGGCAGCGCCGCCTCGCTTTTTGCACGCTCGCTAGCGGCGGCGAGCACAAGCCAAGCTGCAAAGGCGCAGTAAGGCAATGGCGCCACATAGCTCAGCGCCAGCGAAAGCCCAGCACCCCACGCCGCAACGGCCGTCGCGAGCTCCAGCCGCGTCCGTGGCGTGCCCATGAGCGCTGCGCCAACGGCAAGCAATGTGAAATCGTAGAAGAAGGAATACGGCAGAGCGATCAGTGTCACCGCGGAAAGTGCTGCGCCGCTGGCGACGCGATCCTTTGTCAAAAATACGCGCAGCGCCATGCCGATCGCGATGACAGCCGATGCCGCATGCAGCCAGATCGCTACACTTTGCGGTGCGCCGAGTTGGAGCAGATTTGCATAAAGGCTCGCATAAGCGGGCGTCGCGATGAGCTGACTGGTGACAAGGTTCTGTGTCGCGCCAAGATTATCGAAGAAGCGCACGTAAGACTCGAAGCCGAATACCGCGCCCGCCAGCGCCACAAACGCCAGCGTGCTTGCACTCGCCGCCGCTAATGCGCGCCAGCGTCCAGACAACACCAACATGATCGGCCAAAAGATCGCCAAATGCGGTTTCACCGCCAGCAAGCCCACCAGCGCCCCAGCCGTCAGCGGCCGCCGATCGAGCCAAGCCAGCGCTAAACCCGAAACGCCTGCAACGAGCAGTCCCGTCTGCACGGAGCCCAGATGATAAAGTGCGGCCGGCAGCGTAAGCGCGAAGATCATCGCGCGCGCGTCGGGCAGTAGTTTGCGCGCCGCATAGAGATAAAGCGCGCCGCTGATCGCGATGAACGTGAGCGCCGCAGCCGGGTAGGGCAGAAACGCCAGCGCGCTCGCGATCAGAAGAAACGTCGGCGGCGAGTTCCACGGTGCAATGTACGCCACGCCAGGCGCCGCCTGCTGGTGATAGCCTTCAATCAGCGCGCGCGTGTGCACATCGGCGACGTGTCCCTCCAACGCCGCGCGCCCGCCGCTCCAGAACGCAATGAAATCGCCGAACACAGGCTGGCCGTTGGCGAGCACCATGCCGTCAGCTTGCGAGAGCAGAAATGCAAAAGTCGCCAGCAGCGCCAGCGCCACGCAGATCGCGCCGACCTCGTACGCCTTGCGGCTCACAAGCACGCGTAGAGCGCTTCGATCAGCGCCAGCGAGCGCGGATCGCCCATGACGTGGTGCGATTGCTTGTTCATCACGTAGCCGGCAGAAACACCCGCGACCGGATCGCCAAAACCAACCGAGCCGCCCGCGCCCGAATGCCCGAACGCCTCGGCATTGGGCCCATAGATCAAATTCGAATTGCCGATAATCCCGCGCCGCCAATCGATATTAAACGGCAACACCAGATCGTCGCCTTTCCAAACGCGCGTCGTCAGCGCATCGAAGCCCTCCTGACTCAACACACGCGCGCCATTGATGACGCCGCCGGTCGCATACGCCTCATACAAACGCGCAACGCCGAGCGCCGTGCCGTGACCATTGGCGGACGGGATCTCGATTTTGCGCCACTGCGTCGAGCCGCGCACGGGCGCGGCCCACTTGCTGAAGAACGCCGCCTTGCGCGGCGGCGTGATTTCTCCGAACTCGCCACCGCGCGTCGGCTTCTTCATTTCCGAGCAGCGCGCGTGTTCGCTCTCGGGCGTGCCGATCTGAAAATCGATGCCAAGCGGCGTGCAAATGTCTTCACGGAGGATCGTGCCCAGTGAACGCCCCGCCGCGCGCTGCACGATCTCGCCGACAATGTAGCCCCAGGTGAGGGGGTGATAACCGCTCGCGCTCCCCGGCGGCCACAAAGGCGCAAGCGCTGCGATCGCTTCCGCACATGCTGGCGGATCGAGCCACAAATCCGGGTCAATCGGTTCGAGAAAGCCGGGCACGCCGGCTTGATGCGCCAGCGTTTGCGCAATCGTGACGCGATCCTTGCCGTGCGCGCCGAACGCTGGCCACAGCGCAGCCGTCGCCGCGTCATAATCGAGCAAGCCCTGGTCAGCGACCATCGCCACGATCAGCGCGCTCACGCCTTTCGTTGTCGAGTAAACTGGAACGATCGTGTCTTTCGCCCAGGGCCGTGTCTGTTCGCGATTGGCCCAGCCGCCCCAGATATCGACCACGACCGCGCCATCGCGCACGACCGCAAAGCCCGTGCCCATTTCGTCGGCGAGACCTGCTTCGAACGCCTCGCGCACGCGCTCGAAGCCCGGCGCCACGTAGCCGTCCGTCATGAGGTCAGCTCCAACGATCGCGCGCGCGGCCATGTCACCGGATCCTCCAGCACGTCTTGCGCGGCGGGCAGCAGCAAATCCTCGCTCTCCGCCGCCAGCGAGCGCACGATCACATCGTAGACAGCGCCCGTCGCGCCCTCGAGCGCGATCGCCAGCGCATCGCCCCGCACGCGGCGGCCAACATAAAGCGCTGACAGCAAGTCACCCGTACCCTTCGGCGCGCGCGGCAGCCGCGCCGTTTCGCAAAACCATTCGCTCTGCGGCGTGCACAACAGATTTCCGAGCCCGATCGCCGTGCGGATCGAAGAGACAAGCACCGGCTTCTCAAGCCGCCGCGCCGCTTTCCGCGCCACGTCGAGGCCATCGACCGTCATGCTGGTGAGTAGCCCAAGCTCATACGCATTCGGCACCAGCCAATCGGCGCGCGGCGCCAAGCGCTTCAGCACAGCGTCCGCGATCTCATCGCTCACGAACAATTTGCCCTCATCGCCCAAAACCGGATCGCACACATAAAGCGCCTTCGGGTTCGCCGCCTTGATCCGCTCCACTGCATCGAGGACCACCGGCGCCTGGTCGGCTTGGCCGAGATAGCCGCTCAGCACCGCGTCGATTTCGCCGAACAAGCCGTCCGCGCCGATGCCATCGATCATCGACGCCAACGTTGCCGCTGGGAGAGCGCCGCCGCCCGGCGCGCCATGGTCGGGGCGCCGGCCCAAGATCGTCGTCGGCAGCTGAAACACGCGCACGCCGAGCCGCTCCATCGCGAACGCCGCGACAGAATTGCCGACACGCGCGCCGGCGACCTGGCTTTGGATCGACAGAACAGTCTTCACGCGTCTAGAAACCTCGAACTCCTGCAGGCGAATCTTGCCTGCGTCGCAGCTCCGAGCAAGTGATGACAGCACGCCCGCGCCGCTCCTGCCTCTATATGCCAGGCGCCAATGCAAAAGCGCTCGAAAAAGCCAAGACGCTCGCCGCCGACGTGCTGCTGCTCGACTTGGAGGACTCCGTCGCGCCAGAAGCCAAGGCCGAAGCGCGCGCGCAGGTCGCCGCCGCCGTGAAGGCGGGCGGCTATGGCAAGCGCGAGGTCATCGTCCGCTGCAACGCGCTCGCCACGCCATGGGGCAGGGACGACATCGCCGCCGCTGGGCCGGCAGGGCCGGATGGCCTGCTCGCGCCGAAAGTCGAAAGCGCCGAGCAAGTCCGCGAACTCGACGCCGCGATGACCGCGGCTGGCTTCCCGGCGCACGCGTCGCTCTGGGTGATGATTGAAACGCCGCGCGCGATCCTCAACCTCGCCGAGATCGCCGCCGCCGCCAAGGGCACGCGGCTTGCCGTGTTCGTCCTCGGCCTCAATGACCTCGCCAAGGAAACCCGCGCCCGCGCTGGCGCAACGCGCGCCGCCTTCTACGCGCCGCTCTCACTCGCCGTCACGGCCGCCCGCGCCGAAGGCCTCACCGCCATCGACGGCGTTTATAACGATATTGCCGACACAACCGGCTTCGAAGCCGAATGCCGCCAAGGTTTGGAGTTCGGCTTCGACGGCAAGACGCTCATTCACCCAAGCCAGATCGACGTGTGCAACGCCATCTTCGCGCCGACCGAAGAAGAAATCGCGCGCGCCCGCGCCGTGATCGCGGCGTTTGCCTCGCCGGAGAATGCAGGAAAGGGCGTCATCAAGGTTGATGGCAAGATGACCGAGCTGCTGCATTTGGAGGAAGCGAAGCGGGTGGCGGCTGTGGCGGAGGCGATTGGTTAGTTCATGACTGTGCAGCCACCTGGAAAACTTGCGTGGGAAGGCTTTCTGAAGCCAGGGCGCTTTGAGAAAGACGACCTGGCAGTCTACCACTACACGGATTTCGCAGGGCTTCTTGGGATTTTGAGCTCGAGGCAGCTGTGGTTGAGCGATGTTCGCTATCAGAATGACACTGCAGAGGTCGTAACGTTCCTGGAGACGGCGAAGAAGGCCAGCAAACTTCTGCGTGAACTTCGAGATTTGGACACCAGTCCTGTCCTGGAAGCGTTGGATCAAGGCTGGGAGTACTGGGTCTTTACGTCCAGTTTTTCGAGATCGCGCAGTTTGCTCAGTCAGTGGCGCGCCTACGCTTCAAAGGGTGGCGTTGCTATTGGGTTTTGTAAGAACCAACTGAAGGCGGCTGCTTCGGCATCCAGCGTTTCGATGCATCAATGCGAGTACGAGCAAAGCGAAAAGAACAAGCTGGTAGCGGAAGCGTTGGATCAGGCCATCAGCTCGCAGGCATTTCTTGATTGGAAAAGTCAGAAGCGCAATCAAACCGAAGCAGCGAATGAGCTTCGATCGGGGTTTTTGGCGTTTGCCGCGCGTTCAAAGAGACATGAGTTCATAGAAGAGCGCGAGGTTCGACTGATCAGGCGTGTTGAGCACATTCTTGACGGAATTGAATTCCGCAATCGTGGTTCGCGCTTGGTGCCTTACTGGCCTCTAGATCTGGATTCTGAACCGATCGATCCCTCACGGAATCGCTTGGGTATCTGTGAAATAGTCGTCTGGCCCGGGGAGAGTAAGGAGTTCACAGCTGTTTCGATGCTCGCGTCGAAGCACCAGCTGTCGTGTGTAGTTTCGAGTTCTGGTTCATCTCACCGCATTGACTGATTTCATGACCAAATCAAACCCCGGCAATTTCCTCGAAGACTTCCGCCAAGGCGACGTGATCAATCACGCGACGCCGCGCACGCTTTCCGAAGCGGACGCAGCGCTTAACATCGCGCTCACTGGCGCGCGCCATGCGCTCTTTTCCGCCGACAGCTTCGCGCAGACGTGCGGGTTACCTGGCGCGCCAATCGATCCGTTGCTCGTGTTTCACACCGTGTTCGGCAAAACCGTGCCGGACATTTCGCTAAACGCCGTCGCTAATCTTGGTTACGCCGAGGGTCGTTTCCTGGCGCCGGTTTATCCCGGCGATACGCTGAACGCCGTTTCCGAAGTGCTTGGCGTCAAGCAGAACTCCAACGGCAAGACCGGCGTCGTCACTGTGCGCACGACCGGCTTCAACCAAGTCGGCGAACCGGTGCTGACCTATGTGCGCTGGGTGATGGTCAATAAGCGCGACGAAAGCGCGGCGATCACTGACGCGCCGCCGAAGACGCCCGCGCCGCTCGTCGCCGCCAACGAACTGGTGCTGCCGCCCGGCCTCGATTTCAGCGCTTATGACGACACGCTCGCAGGCAGCCCCTATCGCTTCGAAGACTACGAGATCGGCGAGAAGATCGATCACGTCGACGGCATGACGGTGGAGGAGGCCGAGCATCAGATCGCGACGCGCCTCTATCAAAACACCGCGAAAGTGCATTTCGACGCGCACGGCCAGCAGAACACGCGCTTCGGCAGGCGCCTGATCTATGGCGGCGTCACCATCTCAATCGCGCGCGCGCTTTCCTTCAACGGCCTCGCCAACGCGCAGCTCATGCTCGCCATCAACGGCGGCCGTCACGTCAACCCGCTGTTCGCGGGCGACACGCTCTATGCGTGGTCGCAAGTGCTGGGCAAGGAAGACCTAGGCGAAGCCGGCGCGCTGCGCTTGCGCCTGGTCGCGCTGAAAAACCAGCCCGCGCACGCCTTCACCGACAAAACCGACGACGGCGCCTACGCCGAACACGTCGTGCTGGACTTCGACTACTGGGCCGCGATCCCGAAGCGGTAGAGCGCACCCGTCATCCTGGGGCGCGCGCAGCGCGAGCCCAGGACCCAGGGGCAAACGACGAGCTGGCTGCCCCTGGGTCCTGGGCTCTCAGCTTCGCTGAGCCCCAGGATGACGGTTTATGCAGGCGGCGCCTCACCCGGCCGCCGCACCGCCGCACCGCCAACGCCAGCCAACACCAGCAAACACAAAATCCCCCCAACACCCATCCCGCCGACCGTCACCCAAAATCCTTCCTCTTCCTCGATCCGGATTGCGCTCGCAGCGGCGCGTGCGAACTCGCGCTGCTGGTCGCCGGAGAAGAAGGGATTGTCTTCGACGGGGGCGTCGTTCGATTGCTCGTTCATCTCGCGCGTCAGTTCGGTGCGCATGTTCTCGATGCTGTAGAACGAGAGCCCGATGCAGAGCACAGCGCCCGCGAGCATTGAGCCTGCCGCTTGCTTGCCCTTAAGCAAAAAGCCCACGACCAATCCGATCGCCGCGACAGCGAATGCCAGGATAACCCCGACGGCCGGCTCAGCGTCGTCAGTCTGATTTTGCTCGGCGCCGGCGAGCGCGCCCGCAGGCTGCGGATCGCCTGTCATCAGCTGCAGCCCGGTCGCCTCCAGGATCACATTGCCCGAGCACGACACCGTCACCCAAGGCAGCAGGAAGCCCAACAGCCCCACCAGTTTGGCTATCCGCGCCAGCAGCAAATAATCCATGATCCATCTCCCTCGCCGCTAGGGTAGGCGAGGGCCGCTGCGGCGCCAAATGCGGCGTTTGCTTCAATTGACTAGAGCGGCGACGGCGACCATGTTCCGCCCCGTCAGATTCCGCACCATATCAAGCACAAAGAGGCCACCATGGCCGGCGCCCGCCCGGATCAAAGACCCATTTCGCCGCATGTTTCGATCTGGCGATGGCATGTCACGATGGCGAGCTCGATCCTGCATCGCGCCACCGGCTTTGGGCTCTATGTCGCCGCACTCGGCTTGGCGCTTTGGCTGATGGCAGCGGCGGCTGGGCCGCAAATGTATGACCCGCTGATGGCGTTTCTGATGGGGCCGCTTGGTCAGATCGCGTTGTACCTCATCGTCGCCGCCATCGCCTACCACCTCGCCAACGGCATCCGTCACCTTGTGTTCGACACTGGCGCGGGTCTCGCCCCCAGCGAAGCCGACACGACGGCGTGGTTCGTCATCCTGTTCGCCATCGCCGTGCCGATTGGCCTTTGGGCGCTGCTTACGTTTGGAGGCGTACGATGAGCGGCCCTGAACGCAGCATGCGCACGCCGCTCGGTCGTGTACGCCATCACGGCGCGGCCGGCGAAGGCACAGGCCATTTCATCGCACAGCGCTGGACGGCCATCGCGCTCGCGCTCCTGGCGCCGTGGTTTGTCGTCAACGCCGCGCTCTCGATCGGCGGCGGATCGTACACGGCGGTGATCGATTTCCTCACTGACCCCGTAAACGCCGTCGGCGTCATCCTGCTGGTCGCCGTGAGCTTTTATCACATGGCGCTCGGCATGCAGGAAATCATCGCCGACTACATCCACAAGCCGTTCAGCAAGATCGCGCTTTTGTTGCTCAACGCCTTTGTGCCTTTCGTGCTCGCCGCCGGCGCCGTGTTCGCTGTGCTTCTCGTGAATTTCGGAGCTTAACGCCTTGGCCGCTTATACGTGGATCGATCACACGTTTGACGTCGTCGTTGTGGGCGCTGGCGGATCAGGCTTGCGCGCCGCGCTCGGCAGCGCACAAGCAGGGTTGAAGACAGCTTGCGTCAGCAAGGTGTTCCCAACCCGTTCGCACACGGTTGCCGCGCAAGGCGGCATCTCCGCGGCGCTCGGCAATATGGGCGAGGACAAATGGCAGTGGCACATGTTCGACACCGTCAAGGGGTCGGACTGGTTGGGCGATCAGGACGCGATCGAATATCTCACGCGCAATGCGCCCGCCGCCGTCTATGAGCTTGAGCATTGGGGCGTGCCGTTCTCGCGCACCGAGGAAGGCAAAATCTATCAGCGCGCCTTCGGCGGCATGACCAAGAATTTCGGCGAAGCGCCGATCCAGCGCACATGCGCCGCCGCCGACCGCACCGGTCACGCCATGCTGCACACCATGTATGGCCAATCGTTACGCCATAGCGTCGATTTCTTCATCGAATACTTCGCGCTCGATCTCATCATGGAAGACGGAGTCTGCCGCGGGGTGACGGCGTGGAAGCTCGATGACGGCACGCTGCATCGCTTCCGCGCGCAAACCGTCGTGCTCGCCACTGGCGGCTACGGCCGCGCTTATCTTTCGTGCACGTCAGCCCACACCTGCACTGGCGACGGCGGCGCCATGGTGCTGCGCGCCGGCTTGCCGCTGCAAGATATGGAATTCGTGCAATTCCACCCAACGGGCATTTTCCCGGCCGGCTGCCTCATCACTGAAGGCGCGCGCGGCGAGGGCGGTTATCTCACCAACTCAAACGGCGAGCGCTTCATGGAGCGCTACGCGCCGACTGTGAAGGATCTCGCGCCGCGCGACATGGTCAGCCGCGCCATGACGCTGGAAATCCGCGAAGGCCGCGGCGTTGGCCCGAACAAGGATCACATCAACCTTCACCTCGATCACCTCGATCCGAAAATTCTGCACGAGCGTCTGCCCGGCATTTCGGAGAGCGCGAAAGTGTTTGCCGGCGTCGATGTCACGCGTCAGCCGATCCCGGTGCTGCCGACTGTCCACTACAATATGGGCGGCATCCCCACGAACTATCACGGCGAAGTGCTGACCAAAGTCGGCGCCGATCCCGATAGCGTCGTGCCAGGCTTGATGGCGGTGGGCGAAGCGGCGTGCGTGAGCGTCCACGGCGCCAATCGTTTGGGTTCGAATTCGCTGATAGATCTTGTCGTCTTCGGCCGCGCGGTTGGGCTGCGTGTCGGCGAAAAATTGCAAGCGAACGCCAGCCAAGCTTCATTGCCGAAAGACGCGGGCGACTCCCACCTCGCGCGCTTTGATCGCTTCCGCAACGCTAACGGCCAAACCTCCACCGCCAAGCTGCGCGATAAGATGCAGCGCACCATGCAGGATACCTGTGCCGTCTATCGCACCGGCCCGGTGTTGGAAGAGGGTGTGCAGCGCATGTCGAAGCTGTGGGATGAGGCGCCCGATGTGCGCGTCACCGATCGCTCGATGATCTGGAACACCGATCTGGTTGAGACGCTCGAGTTCGACAATCTGCTCGGCCAAGCCATCGTCACCGTCACTGGCGGTTTGAACCGCACTGAGTCACGCGGCGCGCACGCCCGCGAAGACTTCCCCGATCGTGACGACGCACACTGGATGAAGCACACGCTCGCCTGGCTCGACCAGAACACTGGTAAAGCCCGCATCGACTATCGCCCGGTCCACACCAACACGATGACCAACGAAGTCGAATACATTCCGCCGAAGAAGCGGGTGTACTGATTGAACGCGGATGTATGCAAACTTACCGGCAGATCAGGAAAATATGTGCGGGCGCACATAATTCCTAAAGGCTTCTACAACCTGAAGGACGAGCTCCCCCTGGTCGCGTTCACGAGCCGACCAGAGACGCGGGCAAAACGCATACCGATCGGCATTTACGACGAAAATTTAGTCATCTCAGAAACTGAGCAGACGCTCGCCAAGTGGGACGACTACGCTATTCGAGTGCTTCGCCCGGAGCCTCAGGTCGATCAGTTCTTCAGAGAAAGAGGTGAGATCGCGTTTGATACCGACGGGCTGCCGTTGGCTTATGAGATTCGAGACTTGGACTATCCAAAGTTGAAACTCTTTTTCATGTCGGTGTTGTGGCGGGCTGCAGCGAGTTCAGGTCGTGTCCCCGGGCGTGGTGTAGGAGCTGAGCCCTTCAAGGGCGGAGTTGGTCATCGAGAATCATCGGAAGGTCAGGTCGTTGACACCAATGACTTGATCCAAGGACTCACCGATGACCGACGAA
>Ga0163152_10003930_pt1 | contig 18864 bp, 18 predicted proteins | sample OliLakLV19MP8IB2_FD_148635 | JGI IMG/M metagenome (GOLD analysis project Ga0163152, IMG submission 148635) | Freshwater microbial mat bacterial communities from Lake Vanda, McMurdo Dry Valleys, Antarctica - Oligotrophic Lake LV.19.MP8.IB-2 | ecosystem: Environmental > Aquatic > Freshwater >...
GGGGGGTGAGGGTGGTGCGGCAGGTGAGGGTCGTGAGGACACTCGGCCTGGACCGAGTCTTGTCAGCTATGACTGACACAACTAGCACCGTCGAGCTGGAACGGTACGAGCTGGAACCGGTGAGGACGTGACAACTCTAGCCGGCACTTACCTCCCCACACCCCGATCCCAATCGGACCCCACAAGATCGGCCGCGTTGGAGCATCTGGCCTTCGGTTTCGAGCGATTGAATCGGGGCTCCGCGACGCCCCTGCAGGAGGGCGCGGTTCCCCTTCGAGAGTTCGAGGGTTTCGCGCGGCTTCAGGGCGTGGAAGTTGGTGATGACGATCCGGGCGCGGTCCAGATCGCGCAGCATGTCGGCCGGCACCAGTTCGTAGCGCTGGTAGTAGCTGTCGGGGTCGTTGGGCATCAGGACCCGGAGTCGGTCCTTGATCGTGAGGCCTGGGGTGACGATCAGGAAGCCGCGGGTGAAGCGGTTGCTGGTGGGGCGACGGACGGCGTTCGATGTCTGCCAGGCGATGAGCATCGCCATGACCGTGGTCTTGCCGGAGCCGGTGGCCAGTTTCAGGGCCAGGCGCGGCAGGCCGGGGTTGGCCTCGTCGTTGACTTCGTCGAGGTGTTCGAGGAATCGCTTCCCATCCTTCGTGCCGGGCGCCACCTCGGTCAGCCAGATGAGCGTCTCCATCGCTTCCACCTGGCAGAAGAACGGGCGGAAGGAGCTGAAGGCGTGATGTCGCCAGTGTTTCAGGAGGCGGGCCGTTTCCGGCGTCACCTGCCACTGGTTCTCGGGCAGATCCCGCCAGCGGTCGATGTGGCGGCGGACGTCGTTGATGACCGACGTGGGATCATAGCGCTGGACCTCGGAGGTCAGCCCCTTTCCTTCGTCGAAGAGGATCTGCTTCTGGTTGCGCTGCTTCTTCGGTTTCGGGATCGGCGTGATGAAGTCGGCGCGGCGTCGGTCATCGACAAGCTTTCCCGTCGGCTGCCGGTTTTCGTCCAGCTCCCAGTGTTGACGGGGGTACTCGTAGGGGGAATTGAGGATCGGCTTGTCGAAGAAGGAGTGGGCCACGGGGTACCCGGCTGCTGATGAGGAAACAGGTCGATCCGATAGGTCCGGGATATTGGCCCGGCCGGACCTTCCATGCAACCCGTCAGGATGTTGGGAGGGTGGGGCGGCAAAAATACCCTTGACGAGTCGGACACGATTCGGACTACGCTCGTAGTTGATTCATCCGGCTTCCCGTCCGGAGGGACGGGGTTGCCGAAGATTTCGGAGTTCCACGGGATCGGGGTCTACATGTACTTCAACGACCACCTGCCGCCGCATGTTCACGTGACGTATTCGGGTTGCCGGGCCAGGGTGGATCTGCATTCGGGGACAGTCCTGACCGGTGCCCTGCCCCGGCCAGTCAGGCGGCTGGTCAAGGATTGGATATCTCTCCGTCGGGCCGAGCTTCAGGAGAACTGGGAGTTGACCCGAGCCAAAGAGACCCCTCGCTGGATCGACCCACTCTGATGAACGCAAAGGGGTGGCCCCTGGATATCGACCATGTGGAAGTCGTCGGACCGAGTTCGATCCGGGTCCGCTTCCACTCGGGCGCGATACGGCGGGTAAACCTTGCCCCACTCCTCTCTGGCCCAGTGTTCGAGCCGCACCACGATCCTGCCTTCTTCGCCCAGGTGTCCATTCACCCGTTGATGAGGGTGCTCGTATGGCCGAACGACACCGACCTGGCACCCGAGGCATTGTTGGAGTTGCCTGAGGAACCGGACGAGGATCGGCCGCTCGACTTCGGCGTCGAAGAGGCGCGATTCGTTCGCTCGATGCTCGCCTCCCGTTCAGCCACTCGGCCACCCCGCGGCGCGGCTCCCGGCACGATTTCACAGTTCTACGCAATTGAGGTCTTCATGCACTTCAGCGAGAGGCTGCCTCCACATATCAACGCCCGGTACCGAGGTGCGTCCGGCTTTCTCTCACTTTCGTCGCGCGAGGCGATCTCCGGAAACCTGCCGCCGGCGGCCGTCGAGTGCCTGCAGAAATGGATGGAGCAGCACGGTGAGGAACTGACCGCCAATTGGGGCCGGGTCCGCGATGGGGAGTCGCCGTGTTGGATCAAGCCACTGGTCTGAGAGTCAGGCCGACGGTGCCAGCGGGCTACTCCGAGGTGGTGCGGTCGTCGGGTCTATTCGACGCGGCGGCGCTCCCTCCTCACAACCTACCGCCGCCAGCCCCCCGCCTTCACCCCGCTCCACGTCGTAGGCGCAACCGCCACCGGCCACTTTGTGACGAAGACCGAGTTCCCTTCGATCCGCCAGCTCCAGTCGCCGGTGGCCGGCAGTTCCACGCCGTCGAACGTGCCCGTGAGCGAGCTGCCGCGGACGAGTTCGTAGGTGCCGTCCGGCCCGAAGAAGTCGAATACCTTGAGGGTCCCGTTCAGGATGACCGTGCCGCTTGACACGATGCCCGAGAGGCCGGCGAATGTGAGGGTGGCCGACAGCACGGACTGATCGCGCATGGCGAAATTGGTCGTGGTGATCGTCGACATGTTGAGCAGCTGAAAAGTTCCGGACACTACCAGGCTGTCGGCGGCCGTCGTGCCCACTGCGATCGTGCCGCCTCCGGCCACGATGTCGGCGAAGCGGCCGACCCGGAGCGAGTTGGTGACGGTCAGGACCGGGTTGCTGATGGCCGTGAGGGCCAGCGAGGCGCCGGAAAAGTTCTCCGTCGTGCCGACGATGGCGTTTCCCACCGTGAGCGATCCACCCCGCAGCTCGTACTGCCCGACCGATCCGGCCGCGCCCATGACCAGCGAATCGGCGGTCACGCTGCCGCCATGCTGGTTGATCTTGGCGCTCCCGGTCACCGGGAGTTGTATCCGGTGGACCACCGCGAGCGACCCGCCGGTCACGTTCAGTTCCGGGCCGCCGGTGGCGGTGCCGAAATAGAGATTCCGGCAGGTCTCGCCGGCCAGGGTGATCGAGGCGTTGCCGCTCGCCGCGAAGCGGGCGTCGATCCCGGCGGTCGGTTCGCCGCCGGTCCAGTTCGATCCGGTGCTCCAGTCACCAAAGGGGCTGGACCAGGTGGTCGATTGGGCTCGACCTGCCACCGGCAGGGCAAGAAGCCAGACAACCGACAACCACAAAGTGCGATAGCGTTGAGACATCACGAGTCCCTCCCGAATCGAGCGGGGAGGCGCCCGGCCATCGGACATCCCCCGCCCTGTCGCAGGGAAAGGCGCGAAAACAGATTCGATCAGACCATTGGATTCGGCGTCCGCCAGGTTCCGGCGGTCCCCGTGGACGTCACCCCTCGATCATCAACCCAAGCCACGAAATCCCCAGTCCGGCCAGCAGCCAGAGGATCTGCATCCGGTTCTTCTTTTCGTGCAGATGTAGCTGTGGCAGGAGATCGGCCGTCGCCACGAACAGAAAGTTTCCGGCGGAGAAGCCGAGGGCCCAGCCGACGGTGGTGGCCGGCAGGTTCAGCGCCATGAGCCAGGTGAGGATGGCGCCGAGCGGGGTCATGATGGCGTAAAGGAGAATCAGGGCGATGACCCGACCGCGCGGGTGCTGGCCCAGCAGCAGGAGACTCCCAAGTGAAAAGCCGCACGGAATCTCGTGAACCACGATGGCCAGGAAGACCAGGAACGAGAGGCGGGGGTCGGTCATGCTGGCGCCGAGGGCCACCCCGTCCATGAAGCTGTGGAGCGAAATGCCGAGGAACGCCGACATGCCAAGATGGTGGAAGTGACAGTCCATCTCCTCGCACGGGTGGACCATCACGAATTTCTCGAGCAGCAGGAGCGACACAAAACCGACCAGCACCGCCACGACGACCGGGGCGCCGACAATCTCGACGGCCTCCGGCAGCATGTGCAAGAACGCCGTGCCCAGCAGGATGCCCGAAGCGAGCGACAGGATGAAGGCCCGGCTCCGCTTTGTCAGCTCCGGGCGAAGTGTCGGAATGAGCCCGCCAAATGCGGCGGCAGCAAAGAGCAGCAGCGAATAAAGGGCGAGTTGCTGGGCGGCCACGGTGGGTCAGCGACCGCCGGATTTCGAGGGCTGGCTGGCTGGCGGGGACGTCGTGCCGCGATCCCGCACACTGATGGAGCCCGGTTTTCTCATCCGCAACAGGTTTTGCTTCGGATCCCACGGGTTGTAGCCCTCGCCGCCGCCGAAGTCGACGAAGCCCAGATTCTCCATTGGAAGCACATCGAGGCAATCCTCGTTTTTCGAGCCGTTCTTCAGGCAGTCGATGACGGCCGCCATGTTGTCCGCCGGGCGTGGCACGACACGGAGCCGGTCAGGCGAATACGCCGTGAGATAGAAGAACCCGGCCACGCGGAAGCCGCTGGAATCGCAGTCGGTGACGACGTTCCAGGTGAGCAGGTTGCCGGTGGCATTCTCGACCGGCCAGCCGGGCATCGGCCAGTTGAAAAGGCTGCATTCCTGCCAGTCGATGATGTCCACGCCCTTCTTGGTCGAATCGTTGAAGGTGATGCCAAACTGAACGCCTGAGATGCCTTCGCCGGGCGTCCCATCGACCACCAGTGCGTAGACGGCGTAACGAGCCGGAAAGAGATCGCCCTTTGTGACCACCTGATCCGGTCGCTCCAGTTGACCCGCGGTGCAGGTATGCCGGTTGTTCCATGGCACCACGTGCAAAATGATCTTGGCGTTGGGATTTCCGCCGGCCCGGGCATTGCTGCCGCTCAGAGTCATCAAAACGGCGAGCATCAGGATGAGGCCGATTGCCGGGCCTCTGGACGCGTGAAGTCGACGGGCGGGTCTCATGAATGTCATGCCGGGATGTCCTTCCAGGATTCGTGGTGAGCGGTGGCTTCCACCGGGACGGCGGGCTGCCTCAGGGTGAACCGCGGCTGCCGCCCTTGGTTTCCGGCGGGCGCGACTGAAGCGCCAGGCGCTCACTCGGACTCGTCACCTGAAACGACTGCTGGGTCTTGGTATCAATGAATTCGAACAACTCCAGTCGGCCGTTCTTGAAAAACAGGTGAGAGACGGCGCTGCTGGCCAAATAGTTCCCGTACACCCACTTGAGGTCGTGCCGGACGTCATTCTGGAGCCTTTCGGCCCGGGTGGGCGGTCCCCACGAGGCCAACACCATCGACTCGGCCATTCCAATCATGATCTGGCCACCGAGAATGGCCGGTACGAAGGTCGCGGGGGTCTCGGGATGCTCGGTGACATACGTGGAACGGGTGTCGATATTCACCCCGGGACCACCCGCGCAGCCGCCCACGGTCAAAAGGACGATCATTGAAACGACGTGGTATCCATCGCTTAACCGCATGAATCACCTCCCCGGCACGGCACCTGTTGATACTTGAGGCGCGCCAGCCCGGATGGTAGCAGAGCCATCGCGGCAGGCTCAACGCCGCGCCGACCCCTGCTAATTGAACCCTCCCGATGCGGTTGCTATCCTGCGCCGCTCGTTCGTTCTTCCCGTTGGTGGAGGTGCAATGCCAGAGCGACGGACACGAAATGCCTGAAAGGCTGCGCTCCTGGCTCTTCGTTCTCCCAATCTTTCTGCTGGCCGCCGCCCTGCGCCTGTCGCAGCCGACGCTTGACCCCCCTGCGTCCATCACCGGCGGCCCGACCCCCAACGAGGGGCTGTACCTCCTCAATGCCCGCCACCAGGCCGTGGCCGGCGTCTGGCGTATGGATGATTGGGATGCCTCCGTCCTTCACCCCCTCGGCTCCCGGATCCACGCGGCCGCCTTTGAATGGTTTGGCACAGGCCTTCGCGGGGCACGCACGCTGACGGCGCTGCTTTCACTGGCCGGTATCGCCCTCTTCCATTTCCTGGTGCGGCGGGCCGGCGGGGCCGGAACGGCGCTCCTCGCCACACTATTTCTATCCGTCAACGGCATCCATGTCATTTACAGCCGGCAGGCAAATCCGGCGCCGCTCGCGCTCGTGCTCATGTTTCTGACGATTTTTCTCTGGGAGATGGGGCGGCGGCGGCCGGCCTGGTCGTTCCTGTCCGGTACTTGCCTTGCCCTGGCCGCCTTCGTGGAAAACGGGCCGCACAATTTTTTCTTTCTGGCCACCGCCTTGCTGGCCACGTTGATGGTGCGGCTCCAGGCCTGGAAAATGCCATGGAGCGGACCCACCCGCCGCCGGATCCGCCTCTTCTGGTTCGGGGCGCTGGGTGTGATCGTCGGTTGGGTTGTCCTGCTCGTCCGGCCCGAGTTCGATGTGATGATCCGGATGCTCGAATCCCCGCTGGGTCGGATAAAGCTGGGAAATGTGGCCCAAAACCTGTTCATGGCCCCGTTCAACTTCTATGACCTGATCCGTTGGGTCCCGGGGCTGGTTGTCATCGGGCTCGTCTACCTTCTTGTCTTCGCCCGCAGCCTCTTCGCGCCGATCGCCAGGCACCGCAGGCTTTCGGAAGTCAGGATCTGGTTCTTCGCCTGGATGGTCACCGCGCCGATCTATTTCGCCCTGCGTTGGGATCGGCCGCTGGGTGTGCTGGTGCTGCTCATTCCGCCTCTTTGCGTGGCCGTGGCCGAGGCTCTGGTGGCACTCATGCGCCTGACGCAGGTCAGGAAGCCCGAGATCGATGTGATGGTGGTGCTTGGCCTCATCGGGCTGACGATCTGGATGGCGGTACAGATTACGGTGCATACCGCTGTCACGCTCGGTTACCGGAGCCTCCCCCCGGCCTTCTTCGAGCACCAGTTCCGTTACGAATTTCTGCTCGTGGTGACGGTGGCCCTGCCACTGGTCATCCTGGCCTCACATCTCTGGCTGCGGTGGAAGCAGCGGATGCTGGCGGTGTCGAAGCCGGTGGCACTGACCCTTTTCTGCCTCGGCACGGCGGGCGTCCTTGCCTCGGATGTGCTGGTGGTCCGGGCCATTCATGCCGGAGCCTCACCCGATGTCTTGACAGCGGCGAGAGTCCTGCGCGAGTTGCCGCCGGGTGCCGTGATGGCGGGGAGCTGGGCGCCGACGCTGTCGCTCGATTCGGGGCGCCGCGGCCTGGTTGTCTGGAGGGGGATGAACGATGCCAATCCGGTCGAGACCTACGGCATCACCCATCTCATCCTGCAGCGTGACAGCCGGGAGTCGCCCGGCGTCAACCCGGCTTTCGGCATCGATGCCACGGCGGTCCTGTTGCGGATGAAACTGGTGGGGGTGCACCGGGTCGGTCGGACGGTGCTGGAACTACATGACCTCTCCGGAGCTGTAGCGCCGAGTAACTGAGGGCATCCGGCTACCGGGGTACCTCGGTAGATCAGCGGCCCGCGGGGGTGACCCGGGCCGCGCGGACAAACGTCGAAACGCCCCCCGCGGAAGCCACTTCGCGATAGGCCCGGTCGGCGCGGAGCCGGGCGAGGAGCGCCGGCAGGATCGTTGGATAGCGGGACAGCTCGAAAGAGCCCGGGGACATGTCGATGACGACGGCTTCGAATCGGTCCAGTATCTTTCCGTCGAGCGCGCGAGCCTCCAGGCTGCCCAGGCAGGCATAAAGCGCCCGGTTGGCCAGTCGAGCATAAGCCCAGTCCGGCGCCAGCACGCCCGCCTCGGGCGGCACTTCGGCCAGGGCGGCCTCCCGGTTCGCCAGGGTGACGGAAGGATCCATGAGGGTGACGGAAGGATCCATTTGGGTTGCGGCCGACTCGGGTCGAAACTGTGGCCCAATCGGCAACAGGTAGAGTGCCAGGAGGGATGCCACGAGGATCATGATCGCAAGCGGCGCACCCCGCCGCCCCTCTTCCAGGTCGAACGAGTCGTTTCCGCCGGCCTCGGCACTGCGCCAGTGGTTTCCAATGTGAGCCTCGGCCTTGAGCAGGGCCCCCCGCTCCTCCATTGATTTCTTGCCAAGACCCGGGATCCCGCCGATCCGAGCCGGTTGGCCCAGCTTTCGGCCCCAGAAGGCCAACGCCCCCGGCAAAGCCGCGAAAAAGGCCGCGGCCACCGGCAGGGAATAGCGCCCGAGAGGGGATTTCAAGGTCGTTCCTTCGGCAACCATGTTCAGGAACAACGACGGAATCGCGGCCACCCACGAGGGGTCGGGGAGCGGCGCCAGAAAGCCAATCGGCCGGAGCAGGGTGAGGAGATAGAGGAGCGCTTCGCGCGACGCCAGCTGACGGAGGACGTCCAACGGATGAGTGGCCATGTTGATCGCGATGTCGGTAGGGGTGGCGCCCCACGCTCCCAGGTACTGAGCCAGGAAGACTTGTGGCCCGGCCAGGAGCGCCGCTGTCCGGTATCCGGGCATCACCCCGACGATTGCCACGAAGAGCCAGGCACCGCCCAGGAGGATCGATCCCATGGCGTAGCGTCCGGGGGCCTTCTGAAACATCGCGACGACACCGAGCGCGATGACCAGTATGGACAGATCTTCGCGGATGGACATGAGCGCGAGAATGGATCCGAGGTAAAGAAATCCTCTCTCGCGCGACATCGCCCAGAACGCCGCAAACAGGAAAAATGGTGCGAAGGCCAGGTCATGAAATCCGGTGAGCGGGGCGCCGATCACGATGGGTTGCAAGAGCCAGGCAAGTCCGAGGAGTCCAGCCCCGGCGGCACCGATGCGCCGCCGGGCCAGGGCAAAAAGTGGCAGGGCGGCCAGGCCAAGGAAGGCCGCCTGAAGCGCCAACAGGGTGGATGGCTCCGGCCGCCACCGATAGATCGGTTCGAACAGGAGAAAGAATGGCGAGAGGTGAACGCCGAATTGACTGTGGAGGCTGCCGTCGACGGTGCCGTAGGTGGCGCCGAGTGGTACGCCGTGGCCGGTCCACCAGAGGGCCTGCTGAAAAATGCCCACCGACCAGGCTTCCTTGCGGCCGAAGGCTTCGACCCGGGCCAGTGAAGCCGGCGTGATGAGAAATGCGAACAGGGCCGCCGCAATCAGGAGGGTGAGCGGCCAAAGGAGATTGCCGGCCCGGGACGTGCCGGCGGACGAGGCGGATCCCCGGCCGACCAACGCCGGATGACGGGTGCCGGCAAAGACGAGGAACCAGGCCACCAGTGTGGCCCCGACAATGACGAGTGATTCGACAACGCCCGGGCGCGAACCGGTCAGGTACCCCGGCAGGTAACCTAGTGGAATGAAAAGTGATAACCAGGGGAGTCGTGAGGAGGACACGGGTCGGTCCGGGAGTGATGCTGCCATGCCGGCAGAGTAGCAGGAGGATCGGGTGGAGGGTAGTCGCGGGCCCCTTTGATCAGGACTTGAACAGCACGCCCACGCCGTCGTCCAGAGGCAAAATGGAGTAGACGCAGCCCGGGCTTGAAGCAGCCAGCGTGTTGAAATCCCGGATGGCCGGCGTGTCCTTGTCGTCCGTCGATGTCAGCTGCGCCACCCGTCCCGACCAGAGGACATTGTGGGCGACCAGGAGCCCCCCCTTGCGAACCCGCGGCAGGGCCTTGTCCAGCACGCGCGGGTACTCATGCTTGTTGATATCGTTGAAGATGAAATCAAAGTCGCCACCGGTCGCTTCGAACATTTCGAGCGCATCGCCCGTCTTGACGGTGATGCGATCGGCCACACCGGCCCGCTCGAAATAGTGAAGGGCCTCTTCGGCTTTTTTCTCGTCCGCGTCCGTGTAGAAAATTTCCGACTCGGGGCCGGCGGCCAGGGCCAGCCAGATGGTCGAATAGCCGATGGCCGACCCGAGCTCGAAGATTCGGCGGGCGCCGCGCAGCGACACGAGCTGGTACAGCAGGGCCCCGACCAGTGGCCCCACGATGGGAATCTTCTCCTCGGTCGCCCGGGCCTCCATCTCGATCAGTACCTCGTGACGGGGCGTGGCAAGCGGGGCGAGATATCCTTCAATTTCAGGGTAGACGATGCCGGACACGCTGTCGGATTCTCCTTGTGATGGCGGCATCGCCGCCGACGCGGCGCGGCCCTGCGCCGGAAGTAGAGCGGGGAAGTGTGAAGGATTGAAGGCCGCGGCGCAAGCGTTGCAATCGGATGACCCTGGAGGCACTCATGACCTGGATAAATCCAGATGACACCGCGGTTCGGGAGATTCTCGAACGAGTTCGTTCGATCGTGGTCGTCGGACTCTCCCCGAAGCCGCATCGTGACAGCCATTCCGTGACGGCCTACATGCAGCGACAGGGCTATCGGATCACCGGGGTCAACCCCGGCCATAACCTGATTCTGGGCGAGCCCTGTTACCCGACTCTCGCGGCCGTCCCGCCCGACCGCCCGCTCGAACTGGTCAATTTCTTCCGCAACTCCGCCGAGGTCGGTCGGCACATGGACGACGCGGTTGCCAATGGTGCCGGAGCGTTATGGCTTCAGCTCGGCGTCATCGACGAAGCTGCCGCCCGCCGGGCTACTGCCGCCGGTATTACCGTGGTCATGGATCGTTGCCTGCTGGTGGAGCATCGGCGCTTGCTGGGGTAGGGCGCGACATGGCCCATTTCAGCATCGGCGGCGTCACCATCGTGGTCACGATGACCATCACGACCAAGGCGCTGTAGGTCGAGGGACTGATGACGCGGCGCCCGGTCGGATCGAACAGCGAAGCTCCGATCGCGGCAAAGATCAAGCCCACTTCGCCGCGTGGAATCATCCCGATGCCGATGGCCAGCCGGTTGATTCCCTTCGTACTCGTCCCCAACGAGCAGATCTGCTTGCCGATGACGGCAGCCAGTGTCAGGGCGGCGGCCAGGCCGAGAATCTCCAACCGGGCAAAGGTTTTGAGGTCGACCTGCGCTCCCATCTGCACAAAGAAGATCGGCACCAGGAACAGGCCGATCGGGTGAATCAGTTCGGGAAGGCGCAGCTCCCGGCGGGCCTCGAAATCTCGGAAGTGGGCCGGCTCTAAAATCAGTCCGGCGGCGAAGGCGCCGACGATCGGCGCCAGTCCAGCCCACCAGGCCAGCCAGGACAGACCGAAGGCGAAGGCCAGCGCGTAGCTCAACAGCACGCCGTCAGCGCGCAGGCGCGAGGCCATCTGGAAGAGCCGTGGGGACAGCCATGTGCCGATTACCAGCGAGAGGCCGAGGAACAGGCCCGACTTGGCCACGATCCAGACCACCGAAGCGATCGACAAGCTGCCACCGCCGTCGGCTGCGGCGATGATTCCCACGATCGTGGCCAGGATGACCAACCCCATGACGTCGTCGATGACCGCCGCGCCGAGGATGATCCTGGCTTCCCGGCTGTGAAGCTGGCCAATGTCCTTGAGGACGCGCGCGGTCAGTCCGACCGACGTGGCGCAGAGGGTGGCGCCCAGGAAGAGATGCACATAGATCGATTCCTGCGGTAGCAGCATCTGGCCGACGCCGAAACCGAGCAGGAACGGCGCGACGACGCCAAGCGTGGCCACGCCAAACGCATCCCGCCCGACCGCCAGCATGTCGCGCACGGTTGATTCAAGGCCGACCTCGAACAGGAGCAGAATGACACCGATTTCGGCGAGCACACGAATGATCGGATCGTGGGCCAGCCAGGCGAGGCCTTCGAAGCCGAAGAGGCCGAGGTTGCCGATGAGGATGCCGCCGATCAGCTCACCCAGGACGGCCGGCTGGCCAAATTTGACGAAAAAATGGCCGACCAGCTTGGCTGTCGTCAGGATGACAATGACCGCCAGAAGCACCCTGGCCACGACCGCGCCGTGGTCGGGCAGGGTGGAGGTCGGGGCGACCGTCTCGCCGGAGGCCCAGGCCGTCATCGTCCAGAGGCCTGACAGCATGGGAAGCACGGCCATGGCGCCGCCGCGACGCCACCAGCCGCCAAAGGTCACCGTGGCCCCGGCGGATGGAGCCGCTGGTTGAGTCGATGGAATCATGGGAGCGGCATTCTAACAGAAGAGGATTCAGCTGTCCGATTGGTGCCAGCGTTGCTCCGCAGCCCCGCGCGGCATAGAATTGCCCGACCATGATCCCCACTGAACCCCCGGCTTCCGGAGGCGCCCAGCGCGGCGCCGATGTCGACACCCTTGTCGAGGTTGCCAGGGCGCTCACGGCCATCCGGGATTTTGATCATCTGCTGGAAGTCATCCTGGATACGGCCATCCGCGAACTCTCCGCCGAAATGGGAATTCTCGTTCTCTTGAACGAGGTCGGTGAACCGATCAATCGAACCGCGCGCAACTTCGCCGAGGAAAGTCTTCCCGAGGACCAGGTGCAGGTCAGTCGGAAGGTTTTGCGCAACGTGGTCGAGTCCGGGACGTCAGCCTGCATCACGGATGCCCTCTCGGATCCCAACTGGATCTCGGAGTCGGTGCAGGGATTGTCCCTTCGCTCGATTCTTTGTGTACCGCTGGTGCTGCGCACCGGTGTGGGCGGCGCTCTCTACCTCGAAAACCGCCGTGTGGCCGGGATCTTCGGACCGCGCGAGCAGCGTTACCTTGAAGCCATCGCCTCACTGGCGGCCATCGGCCTGGACAATGCTCATCTGTACGCCGAACTGGAAAACCGGCGTGAGGCGCTGCAGGATGAAAACGCCCGGCTCAAGATTGCACTTGGCAAGCCGGAACATTTCGAGGGGTTCATCGGGACAAGCCCGGCCATGCAGAAAATTCTGCACCTGTTGAGACGGGTGGCCGACAGCAAGGTCAACGTACTGATCCGCGGCGAAAGCGGCACCGGCAAGGGGATGGTGGCCCGCCGCATTCACGAGCTCTCGCCCCGCAAGAACGGCCCCTACATCGAGGTGAACTGCGCCGCCGTTCCCGAGACTCTTCTTGAATCCGAGTTCTTTGGCGTGGCCAAGGGGACGGCCACGGGGGTCGATGCGCGAGTCGGCCGATTCGAGCAGGCCTCGGGCGGCACCATCTTCCTGGACGAGATCGGCGACATGAGCCTGACACTCCAGGCCAAGATATTGAAGGCCGTTCAGGAGCATGTCGTCGAGCGCGTGGGGGGGCGTGAACCAACCAAGGTCGATGTCCGCATCGTGGCGGCGACCAACAAGAATCTCGAGGAGTCGGTGGCCGCGGGGAGCTTCCGTGAGGATCTGTTCTTCCGACTCAACGTGGTGCCGCTGGTGCTGCCGCCGCTTCGCGATCGGATGAGCGACGTGCCGTCATTGGCCGAGTTCTTCCTGAAGCGCTATGCCACCGAAAACAACCGGGATGCACGCTCCTTCACTCGCGCGGCCATCGATCTGATGATGACCCATCACTGGCCGGGCAATGTGCGTGAACTCGAGAACGCCGTGGCGCAGGCGGTCGTGCTTTCCGAGGGCGTGAAGATCGAAACCCACGACCTTCCGCCGTCGCTGCGCGATGCCGGGAAGCGGACGGGGGGGGCCAGGACCCTCGACGATGCCGCGGCCGGCGCCGAAAAGGAGCTGATCCTTGCTGCCCTCGAGGAGCACGCCTGGAGCCGCCAGACCGCCGCCAGGGCGCTGGGCGTCAGCCGCGTCACGCTGTACAAGAAAATGAAGCGGTACGGGATTGAGGCGGATGACTGACGTACGACCAACCGATTCCAGACCTGGTTGGTTGGTTCCTTGTTGTTCATGAACACGAAGGCAGGGCCGATCCCGACAATGGACCGCCGGGATTGGGCGATCCTCGCCGCGCTGCTTGCCGGCTGCCTGCTCGTTCGCCTCCTCGCCTGGCCGCATCAGTCCATCGTCACCGTCGACGGTACCAGTTATATCCGCCTGGCTCGCGATCTGCTGGGTGGACAGTCGTACGCTACCGTGCAGCCTCCGGGCTATCCGGTGATGATGATGCCGTTGCTCGTGGCGATGGGTGGCGAGGGTGTGGATGCCGCGCGCGTCACAGCCCTCCTGGCCGGCCTTGCTGCCGTGGCGGCTTTCTGGCTCCTTGGCCGTCGTTGGATCGGGCGCCGGGGAGGCCTGGCCGTCGGGGTCGGAATGGCCCTGACGCCGCTCTTGATCCGAAGTTCGATCATCACCATGTCCGAGATGCCCTATCTCATGCTGGCTGGCCTTTCCGTGGTGGCGGCAACTCAAGGACAATTTCTCCTGGGGGGAGCGCTGGGCGGACTGGCATTTCATGTCCGGCCGGAAGGGATGATCCTGGTCGGTGCGATGGTGATTCTGTCGGGTCCTTGGCCGCGGGCGCGGCGGTGGTTGCTGGCCGGCCTGGTTGTCACGGGTTTTGTCCCGGCCCTTCTGTACAACCATTCCCAGTCGGGGAGCTGGAGCCTGACGCTCAAGGACAGCAACATCATCGCTGACACGCCGGTTCAGAACGAATCGATCAAGCTGCCCGGCGCCCCCGCAGCGCCGGATGCGGGCCTGGTGGTTCGGCTCCGGCATTTCGGTGGCGACAGCCTGCGTGCCTGGCCCGGCCGTTTTCTTTCGGAATTACGCCACCTGGCGCATGCCGTCGGCTGGCCGCTCCTGCTCGCGGCGCTGTCCGGCCTCGTTCTGGCGATCCGGGAGCGACGCCCGGATCGGCCGAGCCTCGCCGCCGCCGGTCTGGCCCAACTCCTGGTCGTGCCGTTCTTCGCCGGCGTGGCTCCAATCCCGCGATTGATCGTGCCGGTTCTGCCGTTCGTGCTGCTCCTGGCTGTCCTGGCGGTGGACCAGTTGATCCGCGAGCGCCGCCGCGTGGGTCTGGCCGTCGCTGTAACAGTGGTGGCCGGCTGGCTTCTCGCAGCGATACCGGGGGCCCGGGGCCTCCGGCTGCAGGAGGATGGCTTCTACCCCGAACTCGTCCGCGCAGGACGTGAACTGAAGGCCTTCATTCCGCCGGACGCCCTGATCCTCGATCGAAAGCCATACACCGCTTTCTACGCCGGGACCCGGTTCGAGCAGGTGCCATACGGCAGCTACCACGCCACGATCGACGCCATCCAACTGATGAAGGGTGATTTTCTTGTCGTGGGTGAGGCGGTGGCCGAGATATTCCGACCCGACTTGATGCCGCTGGTGAGAGACTCGTTCACGATGTTGAATGAGGCGCGCCTCGAACCGATCTGGTTCGATCCGATGCTGGAACGGCGGCACACGGCCGTTTACCGAATCATCCGGCCGGGTGGGATCGAATCGCCGATCCCGGTCGAACAATCGGAACGATTGCGCCGGCTTGTCAGCCGCGTCCCCCACGAGTCGAAACTCCACGTGCTGCACGCCGAAATTCTCTGGCTTTCAGGTCGGCGGGAGGAAGCACTCGCGGAGTACGCCGCGGCCGAGCAAGCCGGGACGTTTCGGGCCGTGGATGAGGAACGACGCCAACGGCTGCGCACGGAACTGGCCGATGTGGATTCGACTACCGCAGGACGTTGATGACGCCGGCTTCCCGATGCCCCGGCAGCGTGCAGTAGTATCGAAACGTACCCTGGGTGAGGAAGATATGCCGGTACTGGCCACCGGGCGGGATGGGAGCCGAAGCGGTGAAAATGCCTCCCACACTGGCAATCTGGTGGGCCACCATGTCCTCGTTGGACCAGACCACCTCGGTTTGAACGAGCACGGTGACCGGATTCGGACTGAAGCTCTGGACTGAGTCCGGATCGGCGGCGCCGGGCTTGATTTTGATGGGCTGCTCGCTGCGGGCCTCGTCGGGGGCAAAGTCGGTGCTGCAGGAGGCGAGGGCCAGGGTGCCGACGATCACGAGGACCGGGGCCATGAAGGATGTTCGGAAGCCGCCTGCGACAGGGCGGCGACCCGGAAACGACCGCGTCGTTCGGTTCATTCGGAACTCCTGTTGGGAAAACCGGGAAACGCCCCGGAGGGGAGGCAGGGTGAGGAGACCACTTTTCAGCCGGGTTGTCCAGATAGGGGCATGGGATTGACACCTCCGGAGGATCATGACAGCATAACCGTCACAGTGAGGCGCAATTAGCCCGGCTGCTCCCGCCTAAACCGGAGATCGACCCATCATGCCAGTTACACCCAACTCTGACAAACCAAACGGTAACCTGACGCAGATGCACTTTGCCCGGAAGGGCGTTCTGACACCGGAAATGGAACATGTGGCCCGGCGCGAAGAGATGGACCCCGAGCTGGTCCGGAGCGAGGTCGCCCGGGGCCGGATGATCATTCCGGCCAACGTGAACCATACGAGCCTCGAGCCGATGGGCATCGGCGTTGCCGCCCGGTGCAAGATCAACGCAAACATCGGAAACTCCTCGACGACCTCAAACATCGATGGGGAGTTGGAGAAACTGCACGCGGCCGTGCACTTCGGCGCCGATACGGTCATGGACCTGTCCACCGGCGGCGATATCGACCGCATCCGGGAGGCGATCATCGCCCAGAGCCCGGTTCCGATCGGGACCGTTCCGATCTACCAGGCCCTGCAGGAAGTGCCGCGGGTCGAGGACCTGACTGCCGAAAAATTGCTGGAAGTCATCGAGCGGCAGGCGCAACAGGGCGTCGACTACATGACCATCCACGCCGGCGTCCTCGCGGCGCATGTGCCGCTGACCCGGAATCGGATCACGGGCATCGTCAGCCGGGGTGGCGCCATCCTGGCCCAGTGGATGCTCTCCCACCACAGGCAGAATCCACTGTACGAGCGGTTCGACGACATCTGCGAGATTTTCAAAAAGTACGATGTGTCATTCAGCCTCGGCGATGGCCTTCGCCCGGGTTGCCTGGCCGATGCCAACGACGAGGCCCAGTTCGCCGAGCTGAAGACTCTGGGCGAACTCACACAGAAGGCCTGGAAACACGATGTGCAGGTCATGGTCGAGGGGCCGGGCCATGTGCCGATGCACCTGGTCGAGATGAACGTGAAGAAGGAGATGGAGGTGTGTCACGAGGCGCCGTTCTACCTCCTCGGGCCCCTGGTCACCGATATTGCGCCCGGCTATGACCACATCACCTCCGCCATCGGCGCGGCCCTGGCGGGCTGGGCCGGCGCGGCCATGCTCTGTTACGTGACGCCCAAGGAGCACCTGGGGCTGCCGGACGCCGACGATGTACGGCAGGGTGTCATCGCCTACAAGATCGCGGCGCACGCCGCCGATGTGGCCCGGGGACGCAAGGGGGCCCGTGATCGTGACGACGCGCTCTCAAAGGCCCGATTCGAATTCGACTGGGAACGACAGTTTGCGCTCAGTCTTGACCCCGAACGCGCCCGCACCATGCACGACGCCACGCTGCCGGATGAGGCCTACAAGTCGGCCAAATTCTGTTCGATGTGCGGGCCAAAATTCTGCTCGATGCGCATTACCCAGACGCTCCGCAAACTGGAGGATGCCGAGGCGGGAATTGCCGCCCTGGGGTCCGGACACTGAGCCCACCGGAGAAGCCTTCCATGGAGGTGGCCGCCGGTGTCATTCGTCAAGGCGAATACGTGCTGATCGCCCGACGCCTGGCGGAGGCGCACCTCGGCGGCTTCTGGGAGTTCCCGGGTGGTACCCGTGAAGACGGTGAATCGCTGGAGGAGTGCCTCGTTCGTGAGATCAAGGAGGAACTCGACCTCACGGTCCGGGTCGGCCGCCTCGCGCTGACCGTCCGCCAGGAATACCCGGATCGATCACTCGACCTGCATTTCTACCTGTGCACGCCGGTGGCGGGCACTCCGGCGGCGATCGGTTGCGCCGAATTTCGGTGGGTCACGCTCCGGGAATTGAGCGATTTCGAGTTTCCACCCGCCGACCTGCCCCTGATTGAACAACTTCAAGCGGCGCCAGGAAATTGAACTTCGAGCGGCTCCTTTCTCCGAACTACCTGGCCCACCCGCTTCTCGACCCGAATTATTTCGACAAGGATCCGGAGGGGGCGGGCGCCCTGCGACAGGCGCTCGACGACATGCGACGCGGGCCCGACGCGTACAACGCCCACCTGAACCGGTTGCTTCGCCCGTGGGACGATCCCCGGCCGCTGAGCCAGAACCTGTCGGAGCTTCACTCGTATCTGCGCGAAGTCGATCTTTACCTCCGAGAACTGTTGCAGCTGGTGCCGAGTCCGGCCGGCATGGCCCTGGCGCCGCTCCCTTCGGTGACAGGCACCAACGACCTCATGGCGCTCATGGACACGGTGTTTACCTCGGAGGATCGTCGGGCCCGATTCGAGGCCCAACGGAAGGTGGGCCTCGCCCGCCTCTTCTTCGACGTCGATCACACCGACGACGTCCAGAACGGCCCGGCTCATACCCGGCGCCTGGAGGAGTGTCTGGCACGGGAACTCTGGGCCAGGGTGACACGGTCGCGGCGCCTCACCGTGAGCTTTTCGCTGACGAATGACGGCAAGTCCATTCACTACCGACTGGGCGCGCCCGGGGCGGGCGAGGATTCGTGGCCGGTGCACCTGCGCCGCATTGCGCGGCCGGTCGGCGGCAAGATGACTCATGTCCATGTCTTCTACCACTCGTGCCGATTCAAGCGTCGATACCGCTTCCGGAAATTGGAGCCACTGGCCCCTGAGGAGATTGATCCGGAGGACGTGCCGATCTGGGAGGAGCTCCGGCGCGGCATGAGCGGTTCGATCGTGAGCAAGATGATCCGAAAGGGGGAAATCGATCCTCAAAAGATCGGCGACCTGATCGGTGCGATGTTCATCGTGAAGAATGCCGGCGAGGTCGAGCGGCTGCAGGCCATGCTCTATGACATCTTTGGGGGACCGTTTCGCTGGCGCGAGGCCGTGGACACCATCAAGAGCCATGATGACCGGAGTCGCCTGCACGAACAGTCCGCCGGCGGCTTCCAGGTAAGAAAGAGCCTGGTCGGCGTTCTGCACCGGCCGGATGACGCGGGGCGGGCTCCCTACATCTTCAATGTGGAATTCCAGATCTACACGCTGGAAGGCTTCCTGCGAACGGTACACAGCCGCCACGAGGCCAGCCATGAGCAATTGAAGTTACGGCAGTTTCTGGAGGGGCTCCTGCCGTACCTGTTTCCCGCCACGATCTATGGCGAGACGACGCTGCGATCCTGCCTGATCAAATAGGCGGGGAGCGGAGCCAGGTGGTGGGGGGGGGACCCCCGCCTGAAGAGAAGGGG
>Ga0163152_10003942_pt1 | contig 18831 bp, 13 predicted proteins | sample OliLakLV19MP8IB2_FD_148635 | JGI IMG/M metagenome (GOLD analysis project Ga0163152, IMG submission 148635) | Freshwater microbial mat bacterial communities from Lake Vanda, McMurdo Dry Valleys, Antarctica - Oligotrophic Lake LV.19.MP8.IB-2 | ecosystem: Environmental > Aquatic > Freshwater >...
CTCCTGGAGCGTCGACTCGAAGTTGGTCCCGCTGCCCGGCAGCCCCGTCGGCGTATCGTCGTTGCCGAAGAACGGGATCGCGTTCAGGCTCGAGTCGTAGACCCACATCTCCGTGTCGGTCGTGTGGCCCTGGCCCTCGGTCGTGATCGTGATCGTGCCCGCGTTGAACGTGCCCGCGACGGCGACCGGCGCGACCGGAACCGTCTCCATCGTCACCGTGTACGGACTCGTCGTCGCAGCCGCGCCGGCGACGCGGTAGTAGATCTCCTCGGCCTTCCCGAAGCCGTACCACTCGTTGTGGCGCGGAGGCGTCGTCGCCGCCGCGGAGGTCTGCATGACGATGTCCGTGCCCGGGTTGATGACTCCGCCCGTCTGGCTCAGCCCGCGGATCGTGCCGGCGTGACCGGCCGTACCCGCCGTCGTGATCACGAGCCGGTGGCGGTAGATGCACAGCGGCAGCGCGCAGGTCTGGACGCGGAAGGTGTCCGCGGAAGTGGCCGCCGAGCTGCCGGGCGCGATCCCACCGCCGGTGGACGTGCCGGTCAGCGTGTCGCCCGCGCGCATGCAGACGACCGGTGTGGCCTCGGCCTTCGGCCCGTTCGGCTCGACTTCGGGGAAGCTGGACTGCGACGTGGCGCTCGGTGCGCACAGGACGAGCAGGCTGGTCAGCAGGGTCGCGCGAAGAGCGAACTGTGCCATGGCAGAACTCCGGATGTGACCGCACCCGGACCGGACTGAGGGGGTCGGCGTGAGGGAGTGCCGGAGGAACGGCGGCCCGAGGGGTCGCCCTCGATCTTCCACCCGATCGCGGGAACCTACAAGCGGCGAACCCGCGAGGCCTCTAGGGATCGCCCACGACGACGTCCAGCTCCACCTCGTCGTCGTCGGTCCCGATCCGCACGGGCACTCGGCCGCCGGGCGCGCCCTGGATCGGAGGCCGGCACGACAGGACGTAGTCCCCGGGGGCGATCGCCAGGAAGTACTGAGCTCCGTCGGCGCCGAGCGCGCTGGCGACGTTCACCTCGGCTCCCCGCAACCGCGCCGAGAGCCAGGGTAACCCGGCCTTCCCGTCCGGCCGTGCCCCGCCGTACGTCGCGCGGACACGCACGAGCGCGCGCGGCACCGTCACGTCCTGCTCCAGATCGTGGGCGGGTAGCGTGACCTCGCCGAGCACGACGTCGATGCCGCCCCTGGTCGTGTAGTAGTTGAACAGCGAGATCTGGTACGTGCCGGCGGGCAGCCGCACGCTGAAGCGGCCCTCCGAGGAGAGCGCAATGCGCTCGCTCGTGCTCGAGGATGCGATGCGCAACTCCGTCAGCCCGCTGAGCACGAGCACGGCTCCGCGCGGCTGGAGCAGGCGCCCGGTCCACTGCAATCCTCCCTGAGCCGCACCGACGTCGACGGACTTCCACTCGCCGGACCGCAGCTCGAAGAAGACCGTGCGGGTCCGCGGATCACGGCGATCGGCGACCGGCCCCGCGCTGAGCACGTAGTTCCCGCCGACGAGGCCGGAGAACTCGAAGGCACCTTGCGCGTCGGTCTCGCAGCCGTCGATGACCTGCGTGTCGGCGAGCGTGTTCCCCCAGTTGTAGACGGCGACCTGCCAGCCCGAGGCCGCGCCGCCGTGCTCGTCGTGCACGTGCCCGCGCACGCCGCCTTCGCCGAGCACGATGCGCACGCGCTGGCTCGGCGTGTCCGCGAACAGGTTGGCGTAGACGTGTCGCGACGCTCCGTCGCGCGTGCGGACTCCGACGCCGTAGCTGTCCGGCGCCAAGCCCTCGAAGCGGAACAGTCCGTCGGCGCCGATGTCGGTTCGGCGCACGCTGACCGTCGCGTCCCAGACTGGCGGCGATCCCCACGGCAGACCGCCGCTCGATTCGGCGCCGAGCCAGGCCTGGCCGCCCGCGACGGGAACTTTTCCACGCAGGACGATGCCCTCGATCGTGCCGGGCGGACACACCTTGGCGAAGACGGCCAGCTCGGCCTCCGTGGGATCGGCCGCAGGTGCCGCCGCGACGAGCGCGGGCTCGGGCATGGACGCCGCAGGTCGCGTCTCGGCGGCGGTCCGATCGGCGCCGCTCTCCAGGTCTTCGACCGGTGCACGGGCGACCTCCACGGGCGCGGCGGGCGCTCCCACGGGCGAGGCGCCCCTCGCAGGCTCCAACGGCGCACGGATCGCGAGCCAGAGTGCGACGCCCAGGGCGGCGACGACGAGCAGCAGGAGAACGACGCGCCTCATGCGCCGGTCGGACGATCGTCCATGCCGCGGCCTTCCTGCCAGGTTGCAGGATCCGACCGGGTTCTCGTCGTCGCGTCGGTGCGGTTCAGAAGGCCGAGCTCACCGTCTGCGTTCCCGCCGCCGGCGTCGCGTAGTCGATCTCGTACGGCGGCATCGCCCCGCCCGGACCCTGCAGGTAGTGCTCGAACCACTGCATCATCCGCAGCGCGTAGTCCATCCGCGACGCGCTCTTGCGGTTGCCGTGCCCCTCGCCGGGGTAGAGCACGAGGCGCACGGGAGCCTTCCCGCGCAGCTTCAAGTGGCGGTACATCGAGCGCGACTGGCCCGGGTCGACGCGCGGGTCGTCCTTGCCGTGCAGGATGAGCAGCGGCGTCTTGCACTGATCGGCGTACGCGATCGGCGAGCGCTCGCGGAAGAAGTCCCACGCTTCCCACGGACGCTTCAGCGCGTGCACGTAGTACTCCTCGTCCGCGATGTCGGTCGTTCCGAGCTTCGCGACCTTGTCGCTGATGCCGACGAACATGACGCCGGCCGCGAACCGGTCGCTGTAGCGCGTCGAGCACCACGCGGTCGCGTACCCGCCGTACGAGCCGCCCGTGATGCCGACCTTGGCGCGGTCGACGAGACCCATGGCGACGAGCGAGTCGACCGCGTCGACGAGGTCGTCGAACTCCTTGCCGGCCGCGTCGCCCTGCCCCAGCTTGCTGAACGCGACGCCGCGGCCCGTGCTGCCGCGGTAGTTCGGGTAGAAGACCGCGAAGCCGCGCGCGGCCGCGATCTGGCCCGGACGGCTGTAGTTCGTGGACCAGCCGTTCGACTCGTGCGCCTCGGGGCCGCCGTGGACCGAGAGGATCAGCGGGTAACGCTTGCCCGCCTGCTCGCCGATCGGGCGCACGAGCACGCCTTCCAGGTCGAGTCCGTCGCGCGCCTTCCAGCGCACGACCTCCTGCTTGCCGAACGTCATGTCGGCCAGCGACGCGTTCGTGGTCGTGCGGCGCTTCGGCCCCGTGTCGCCGTGGCTCATCGTGTAGAGCTCGGGCGGGTGCTCGGCCTTGTGCACGATGAACGCGGCGTGCTGGCCGTCCTTCGAGAGCGACACGGCCGTCAGGATCCCCGTGCCGGCCGGGATGATCACCTTCGTCGGCTCGAGGTCGGACGGCCGATCGGGCAGCATCGTGGCGCCAAAGAAGGGCACCTTCTCGAACGAGGACTCCAGGCCGCGGTGCAGCACGAGCATCACGTTGTTCCCGTCCTGGAACGCGAACGCGGCGCAGTCGGCCTCGATCGCCTCCGGCAGCGGCGTGATCGACAGCGGCATCTTGTCGTTCAGGCCGCTGTTCCACAGCGTGAAACGACCGGCGGAGGGATCGTGGACGTCCGCGGCGCAGATCGTCCCGACCCAGCGCGCATCCGGGCTCCAGCCGATCACGCCGAGCTTGCCGGGGTTCTCCATCTTCTGCAGCACCGTGCCGTCGCGCACGTCGACGGTGCGCACGCGCGTGCGCATGTATTCGTCGTCCACCAGCGGCGTGGGCGCGACCGCCAGCGCGAGCCGGTCGTCCTTCGGACTCCACGCGACCTGGTGCACGTGGCCCTCGACCTCGAGCTGGCGCGGCTTCTCGGCGCCCTCGCGCGTCGACGCGATCCAGACGCGCGCGAACGCTCCGTCCTCCTCGTAGACCTGCGGCTTGAAGCCCTTGTCCTCGCGTTCCTTGCGCGCCTTGGACGGCGGCTGCGGCGCGATCAGCGCGACCTGCGTCCCGTCGCCCGAGAAGCTGAACGCGCTGATCGACGTGTCGAGCCCGACGAGCTTCCGGGACTCGCCGCCGTCGACGCGGATCGAGTAGAGCGTCGTCTCCTTGTCCCCGTCGCGCTTCGCGAGGTACGCGATCGACTTGCCGTCCGGCGTCCAGGCGATGCGCCCGACGCTCGACTTGCCCGTCACGAACGCGCGCTGGCGTCCATCGGCCGTGTCGAGGACGTGCAGCTCGCTCCAGGGCACGCCGTCCTCGTCCTTGCCGGCGACGCGCGGCACGCCGAGCGTGTAGGCCACGTGCTTGCCGTCGGGCGACATCGACACGGCGCTGACGCTGCGCAGCTGCTCGACGACTTGCGGCGTCCAGGCCGCGCGCGCGTCCTGGGGCTTGGTCTCGGTGGCGCTGACGCGACTCGGCGCGAACGCGCAAGCCAAGAGGGAGAGGGTCGCGGCGAAGGCGAATGTCTTCACGGAATCACCAGGGTCGGCGTTGGGGGGCAGGCGGCCAGGAAGCGGCGAGGGCGGCGATCGTACCGCGCGCGGGTGGCGAGCTCCGCCACGGAAGGAAACAACGGTGTCAGACACCTTTCCCCGCCGTCGGACCGCGCCGCAGGACTGTGGATGGGTGCCAGCACGTCCGTGCAGGTTCAGGAATCGATGACGAAGGAAGGTGTCTGACATCCATGTCGGGAGAAGGTGTCTGACACCGTTGGACACCGTTGTCTACGGGTAGATGCGGTTCATCATGCGCGGGAAAGGGCTGGCTTCGCGCACGTGCTCCAGGCCGCAGATCCAACCCACGGTGCGCTCGAGGCCCAGGCCGAAGCCGCCGTGCGGGACGGAGCCGTAGCGGCGCAGGTCGAGGTACCAGTTGAAGGCCTCCTCGGGCAGCTTGTGCTCGCGGATGCGGGCGAGCAGCGTCTCGAGGTCCTCCTCGCGCTGGCTGCCGCCGATGATCTCGCCCACGCCTTCGGGGCCCAGCACGTCGACGCACAGCGCTTTCGTGGGATCGCTCGGGTCGCGCTTCATGTAGAACGCCTTCACCGCGTGCGGGTAGCGATGCACCATGACCGGCTTGTCGAACTTGTTCGAGAGGATCGTCTCGTCCGGCGCGCCCAGGTCGTCGCCGTACGCGTGCTGTCCCGGCGCGGCTTCCTCGAGGATCGCGTGCGCCTCGTCGTAGGAGATGCGCGGGAACGGCGCGACGATGCTCTCCAGCTTCGAGACGTCGCGCTCGAGCACGAGGAGCTCGGCGCGACGGCGCTCCAGCACGCTCTTCACGACGTAGCACAGCATGTCCTCGGCGTTCTGCATGACGTCGTCGAGCTTTGCGAACGCGATCTCGGGCTCGAGCATCCAGAACTCGGTCAGGTGGCGGCGCGTTTTGCTCTTCTCGGCGCGGAACGTCGGGCCGAAGCAGTACACCTTGCCGAACGCCATCGCGGTCGCCTCGGCGTAGAGCTGGCCCGACTGCGTCAAGTAGGCCTTCTCGCCGTCGAAGTAGTCGACCTCGAACAGGGTGCTGGTCCCCTCGCACGCCGCGGGCGTGAAGATCGGCGAGTCGACGCAGATGAAGCCCTGCTCGTCGTAGAAGCGTCGGATCGCGGTGATGATCGCGTCGCGGATGCGCATCACGGCCCACTGGCGCTTGCTGCGCAGCCACAGGTGCCGTTGCGACAGCAGGAAGTCCGGGCCGTGCTCCTTGGGCGTGATCGGGAAGCCTTCGACGTCCTGGAGGACCTCGCCGCCCTTGACCGAGATCTCGAATCCGCCCGGCGCGCGCGGCTCGGCCTTGACGAACCCGGTCAGGATCAGGCTGGATTCCTGCCCCGCATGCCCCAGCGCGTCGAACAGAGCGTCCGGCACGTCGCCTTTGAAGGCGACGCACTGGACATAGCCCGTGCCGTCGCGCATCTGGACGAAGTGCAGCTTGCCCTTCGAGCTCTTGTGGTGGATCCAGCCGCGCAGCGTCACCTGCTGTCCGACGTGCTGTTCGAGCCGTTCGATCGTCGCGATGGGTGTCATGCGGAGGCGGAGTTTTTGGGATCAGGGAAACGCGGAGTAGGCCGACTGGAGCTCGACGGCGCCGACGAGGCCGCGCGCAACTCGCACGCGGCCCTTGCACAGCGCGCCATCGCGCCGCGCCTCGACGATCGCCCAACCGTCGCCATCGACCCACGCGGCGATCTCGTCGGCCGGCGTGACCACCTGGATGCGTTCGTAGCCGAGCGCCAGGAGGCGCGCGAGGATGCGGTCGCTCACGAAACCGCCCGAACCCGGTCCGCTCATCAGCGCGGGGAGCGTCTGCGTCTCGCGCATGCGGCTCTCGGCCACGGACAGGATCCGCTCCTCGAGCCGCTTGAGGCCGTCGCGGATGTCGATCAGCGTGTGCTCCGTGCGGCGCAGGTCGAGCATGGACTCGCGCTCGGCCAGCTTCGCCAGCGAGGCCTCGAGGTTCGGCAGCCGATCGAGCGCCGCGAGACGCCGCTCGAGCCGGCGCATGGCCGCGAGCATCAGGAAGATCCCCACCGCGGCAACGGCGGCCACGAAAAGCAGCGCCGCGGCTTGGAAGGTCCAGGTTTCGCTCACGGGCGGCATGAACGCGCAGCGTAACGGCCCGGGCGGCGTGTCTCCAACGCGCGGCGCGCCGGAGACCGCCGAGCGGTCCGCCGCGAGCAGCTCCGCGTCGCCCGCGACCACCGCGGGTCCGCCCGAGGAGTCGCGCCGGCTCGCGAAGCCCCTGGTCGGCGGCGTGCTGTTCGGGCTCGTCGTCCTGGCGGTGATGGCCGGCTGGGCCGACCTGCGCGGCATGGGCGCGGCCCTGGCGCGATTCCCGCTCCACCTGGCGGCGATCGCGTGCGCGCTGTCGTTCGCGAACTACGGGCTGCGCTTCCTGCGCTGGCAGCGCTACCTGCGCGTGCTCGGGATCGAGATCCCGGCCGGCACTTCGTTCCTGATCCACCTGGCCGGCCTGGCCCTGACCGTCTCGCCGGGCAAGATGGGCGAGGCCTTCAAGTCGTGGCTCGTGAAGCGCGTGCACGGCGCGCCGGTGCACGTCACGGCGCCGATCGTCGTCGCCGAGCGGTTCACGGATCTCCTCGCGTTCCTCGTCCTGATCGTGCTGGGCGGGCTGGCGACGTCGCCCGAGCACGCCTGGATCTTCTGGGCCGTGCTGGCCGGGTGCGCCGTGCTGCTCGCGTTCGCGGTCTCGACGCGCCTGCAGGAGCGCGCGCTGGCCGTGCTGGCGCACGTCCCCCTCGCGAAGCGCGCCGTGCCGAAGCTCACGGCCTCGCTGGTCAGCGTGCGCGCGCTGCTCGCGCCGCGCGAACTCCTCCTGCCGACGCTCGTCGCGACCGCCGGCTGGGGTCTCGAGTGCGTCGGCTTCTGGCTCGTCGCCGACGCGTTCGCGCCGGGCGCGATCACGCTCCCCTACGCGACGTACACGTTCGCGCTGTCGGCCGTCGCCGGCGCCGTGTTGATCCTGTTCCCGGGCGGCCTCGGTCCGACCGAAGCGTCGATGAGCGCGCTGCTCACGCCGCGCTACGCAGCCGCCGGCCTCGCGGCCGACGCGGCGCGCGCGTCGGCCGCATCCGCGACGCTCGTGATCCGGTTGTGCACGCTGTGGTTCGCCGTGCTGATCGGCGTCGTCGCCGCGCTCGTGTTCCGCCGCCGCCACGGTGGCTGGAGCGCGTGAACGCTACGCGCCGCGCGCGGTTCCGCGCGGCGCCAACAGGATCAGAGAGGCCGTAGAATGGATTCTCCCTCGGCCTCTCACGGCTTGCGCGCGATGCCGACGATCTCGACGTGCGCGCCCGCGGGCAGTCCTGCGACGGCCACGACAGCCCGCGCAGGCCACGGCTTCGGCACGCGCTCGCCGTAGACCTGGTTGAAGCGCTCGTAGAGCGTCATGTCGGACAAAAAGCACGTCGTCTGCACGAGGTCCGCGAGCGTGCAGCCGGCGCGCGCCAGCTCGACCTCGAGGGCGAACAGTGCAGTCTCGACCTCCTCCTCGAACTCCTTCTGCGTCGCTCCGATCCGGCCCGAGACGAACACGAGATCGCCGGCTTCCACGAGGGCGGAATAGGGGCCCAGCGCGCCCTTGGCCTCGTGGTGGATGGTGCGAACGTCGGGAGCGGACCGATCGTCGCCCGGCCCGCGCGAGGAGTTCGCGGAGCAGGCGGTCAGGAAGACGGCCACGAGCCAGGGGACGGTGCGCATGGGCCAGAGCTTGCCGAAGCCCTTGCGTCCCGGCCAGCGGGGATGGATTCTGGCAGGGTCAGCACGCTGCCCGCGTGTTGCGCCATTCTCCGCCCGCAACCGGAATCACGCACTCCCATGCGCACGTTCGCGCTCGCCCGACTCGCACGCACGGCCCTGCTCGTCGCCGCCGCGCTGGCCGTTCTCGTCCCGACGTTGCGCGCCGACCACAAGGACGCGCGCCTCGGCTTCGCGATCCAGACGCCGCGCGACTGGAACGCGATCCCGCAGAAGGCGGACGAGACGTGGCTCGTGGCCAACTACCAGTCCAAGAAGGCCTTCTTCTTCACGGAGAAGGGCGGCTGGACGGAGGACCACAAGCCCAACATGCAGGTGATCGCGTTCGTCGGCGACCAGATCAAGGAGATGGCCAAGGTCGAGAAGCGCAAGGACAAAAAGGGCAACACGAACCTGCTCGTCAGCTTCGACAGCCCCTACAAGGACTACAAGGACTACATGGCCCGGCGCTACACGGGCGGCGGCTGGTACGTCGACAAAGAGGAGAAGACGAAGGTCGGCGACATCGAAGCCACCGTGATCGAGATCCGCGTCGACAAGCTCTCGTACCAGGGGCCGAAGCGCATCGTCACGTGGATCTACCACGTTCCCGACGTCGACGTCGCGGTGCAGTTCGAAGTCCTGCAGGACGGCTGGCCGAAGATCCAGGCCGAGGTCACGCGCATCCTGAAGTCGTTCAAGCTGATCCCGCGCTCGGGCGAGGCGCTCGTCAGCGAAGTCGTGACCGGCAAGAAGCTCACGATCCTGGAAGCGGACGAGCTCACGCCCGAGGAGCGCAAGGGCTGGCGTCAGTCCGAGGAGCAGGGCTTTCACGCGCGCGCGCAGAAGAATCTGCCCGCCGGGTGGGATTCGATCCAGGTCGGTCGCTTCCTGGTCGTGTTCAGCTGCGACGAGAAGTACGCCCGGAAGGTCGGCGTGCAGGCCGAGGCGGTGTGGGAGTGGCTCGAGACGACGTTCCCGTTCGTCGGAGAGAAGGAGTACGTCCGCGCGCCCGTGATCCGCATCTGCAAGGACCAGGACGAGTACATGCAGTTCCACAAGGGAGGCGGGTGGAGCTGGAACAACCTGGAGATCGTGACCTTCCAGGACCACGGCGGCTCAGACTCCTATCGCTTGGGCGACGTGAACCAGGGCGTGCTGAACGTCTGGTTCGGCGACCGCGACCGCGAGCTCTACTGGGCGATGCCCGATTGGCTCTCGGGCGGTCTGATCCAGGTCATCGCCCAGGCGCGTGTCGACAAGGGCAAGGTCGAGTTCAGGCGTGACGACTGGAACCGCGAGGACGTCCGCACGATGGTCCGGGAGCGGCGTGCGAAGCGGCCGCGCGAGATCATGATGATGACGGACACCCAGATCCGGTCTAGCTCGAACAACAACTTCTGGGACGTGCATTTCCAGACGCAGGCCTTCGTGACGTTCCTGGTGGCCGGGCCCGCCTCACGGAACGCCAAGTCGAAGACGTTCCTGCAGCAGTACGTGAAAAGTCTGAAGGAAGTGCAGCTCGCGGTGAAGGCCGCCGAGAAAGCCAAGGGCGGCGACAAGGCCAAGAAGCCCGCCAACGAGGAGGAGGAGGCGAAGATGTTCCGCGCGCAGGCCGACAACTACAAGGCGCAGGAGTCGAACATCCTGGATCAAGCCTTCCGCAAGGCGTTCGGCACGTGGACCGAGAAGGACTGGGATCAGTTCGAGGACGTGTACTTCCAGACGATCGGGTGAATCGATGAGCGGGCTCTGCGCGTTCTTTTTCGCCGGCCTGCTCGGAGCCGGCGGCGACATCCTGTGCCTGAAGGACGGTCGCGTCGTCGACGGCGTGCCGATGCAGCGCCGCGACGGAGCCGTCGTGCTGACGTACCAGAACGGCGAGGTGATCGTCGCCGACGCGCTGATCCAGGACGCGATCCTGGCGGTCGACAGCGAGCGCCCGCCGGCCGACGCGGCCGAGGCCGAGCAGCGCAAGAACGGCATGGTCGTCTACGAGGGGCGCTGGATCCCGGCCAAGAAGCGCGACGACATCGTGAAGAAGCGGATCGAGGACCGGCGCAAGGCGGCGCTCGAGGCCAAAGCGCGCTTCGAATGGCGCAACCGCCAGATCGTCGAGTCGAAGAGCCTGCGCTTCGAGCACCAACTGCCCGACCACCTGTTCGAGGATTACCGCGACGCGCTCGAGGCGTTCCTGGCCACGTTCTCGAAGACGTGGAAGCTCGAGACGCCCAAGGACCGCGCCAAGCTGCCGGTGAACATCTACATCGACCGCAAGAACTTCGAGCAGGTGAGCGGAGTGGGCGGGGGCATCCTGGCGTACTTCCGCTTCGTGAGACCCTACGACCTGAACTGCTACTACGACCGGCTCGATCCCGACTACGCGCAGCAGGTCGCCTTCCACGAGTTCGTGCACTACCTGGAGAAGCTGATCGATCTCCAGTTCGCCTACCCGCACTTCCCGAACGAGTCCGTGGCCGAGTACTACGGCGCGAGCCGCTGGGATCCGGTCGCGCGCAAGTTCACGACGGGCCTGCTGCAGGAAGGACGGCTGTGGGAGATCCAGGCTGACATCGCCGCCGGCGAGCCGGCCGCGCTGGACCAGCTGATCCTGAACGACGAGAGCTACCAGCACTACACGTGGGGCTGGTCGCTGGTCCACTTCCTGATGAACAACGCGAAGCTGAAGCCGAAGTTCGAGTCGTTCTTCGTGGCGCTGGCGAAGGCCAAGGGCGTGCGCCGCGTGCCGAAGAACATCGACAACCTGATGACGTGCGAGCCCGCCGAGGTCTGGCGTGTGTTCCAGGAGGAGCTCGGGCTCAAGAACGCCGACGCCGTCCGCAATCTCGAGGTCGAGTGGCACGACTACGTCGCGGACCTGATCGCGAAGAACACGAGTGTTTCGGGCAAGGAGAAGGCCGGCTACAAGGCGGTCCAGCTGGACCTGCGGTTCCGCGCCAAGCGCTTCTTCCAAGAGGCGCTCGACGCCGGCAGCAAGAGCCCGCGCGTCGTCGTGGAGTACGCGACGATCCTGGGCTCCGAGGGCAAGAGCGACCAAGCGCTGGCGCTCTACGACAAGGCAATCGCGCTGGACCCCCTGAACGGCGCGTTCTACGCCCGCAAGGGGCGCATGCAGAAGGCGCTCGGCCGCAAGGAAGATGGCGATCGTCTCATCAAGCTCGCGAAGGAGCTGGGCGGCGACGACAAGTGGATCGACATCGAGTTCGGCGACGAGGACGACGACAAGCCCAACCCGGGCGAAGGCAAGCCCGGCCGGGGCGACAAGCCGGCCGGCGGCTGAGAGGCCGAGAACAAATCGATCGTACGGCCTCTCCGATCCTTGTGGCGCCGCTCCGCGGCGCGAGAGACTTCGAATTCTTCTCAGTCTCTGAGAGGCCGAGAAAGAGTCGATCGTACGGCCTCTCCGATCCTTGTGGCGCCGCTCCGCGGCGCGAGAGACTTCGAATTCTTCTCAGTCTCTGAGAGGCCGAGAAAGAGTCGATCGTACGGCCTCTCCGATCCTAGTGGCGCCGCTCCGCGGCGCGAGAGACTTCGAATCCTTCTCAGTCTCTGAGAGGCCGAGAAAGAGTCGATCGTACGGCCTCTCCGATCCTAGTGGCGCCGCTCCGCGGCGCGAGAGACTTCGAATCCTTCTCAGTCTCTGAGATCTACACGCTACACGCGCCCGGCGCGCACGAGCAGCGCGCCCAGCGCCAGCGCGGTCGCGCCCGCGGCCAGGATCCAGTCGCGCGGCTCGTGATCGCCGTCACGCGGCGTGGAGCGCGGCGCCACGCTGCGCGGCTCGCCTGCGGCCTGGCGTTCGTCGAGGGGCACGACGCCCGGCGGCGGCCGGACGAACGCATCGAGGAGCTCGGCCCACGAGACCGCAAACGCGGCCGGATCGCCGCTCGGCGTGCCGGTCGGGATCCAAGCGACGTGGATGCGGCCGACCCCGGCCGTGACGAGCGGCTCGCCGGCGGCGGAGAGCCACACGTCCAAGTCCCCTTCCGCATGCTGGACGAGCGCCGTTCCGTGCGCGACACCGCGCGCCGACCAGCCGTCGCGTCCGGCCTCGACCTCGCGTGCAGCGCCGTCGATGCGCGCCGTGATGCGCAGCGCCGCGTTTTCGACGGCGCGCGCATCCAGGTTGAACCCGCGCGCGGCGGCCCACGCGCGTAACGCGCGGTCGAGCGGTCCGTCGAGTACACCCTCGACCACGACGGTGCGCGCAGCGATCGCGCCGTCGAGGCGCAGAACGTGCTCGCCGTCCCAGTCGAGGCGGAACGTGCGCTCGACGGCGACGGTGCCCGGAATCGCCGAGCCGCCGGCGGCGACGTAGCCGGCTTCGCGCGGAGGAACCGCGGGCGCGGCGTCGGTCACCCACAGGGCGCCGGGGACGTCCCAGGCCTCGAAGGGCGAGGTCGTGCTCGAGGCGCGTCGGAACCAGGCCTCGAGTGGCGCGGCGCGCGGCGTCAGGTCGTGCGGCGGCGCGATCCACGCGAGCTCGGCGCCCTCACGCGCGGCGAGCTCGCGCGCCATCGAGACCGCGCGCTCGATGCGCGTCGTCGGCGACGACGTTCCGGCCGCGAGCGGCAGGTGCATCGACGGGCTCGTGTCGAGCACGGCGGTCCAGCGCAGAGTGCGTTCCCCCGTGCGGGGACCCGTGACGGCGAGCGCCGCCAGCGCGCAGGCGAGCACCGCGAGCCACAGCGCGAACGGCATGCGGCGTGGAGCGCGCGGCGTTCCGCTGCCGCGCGACGCCGTGACCGACCGCCACGAATCGAGGTCGCTCGTCGCGAGCCTTTCCGCTCGTGGACGCCGCAGGGCGGCGAGCAGCATGACCACGGGAATCGCAAGCAGCCACAGGCCCCAGGGGCGCTCCCACGCGATCGCGAGCAGCGCGCTCATGCGCGCAGTATCCGCGCCAGCGCCACCTCGAACGGCTCGTCCGAACTCGCGCGCGCGATCCGCGCACCGCGGCGCGCGAGCTCGTGGTGGCGCGCGTCGTGCAGGCGCTCCAGCGCGCGCGCGTGCGCAGCGACGGCCGCGGCGTCGACGTCGAGCTCGAGCTGGGCACCGTGCTCGGGCTCCCACCACGCAACGGGTCCGCTCGCGAACGGGGCTCGCTCGTGCGGCGCCAGCATTTGCAGCACGCGGAATCCGGCGCCGCGCGGTGCGAGACGCGCCAGATCGGGCGGCGACGCGCCGGCCAGGTCGCCGATCCACGTGGCCCGCTCGCAGCGCGGCAGCGGCGCGGCCGGCCATTCGATCGCGCCCTCGGCGCGCAGCGTCTCGAGCCACGTGCACAAGGCCGGGAACGCCGCGGGAACCTGCAGATCGAAGCGCGCGCGCTGCGGCAGCGCGAGCACCGTCACGACCGCGCCGCCGCGCGCGGCCAGCAAGGCCAGCGCCGCGGCGACCTCGGCCGAGCGCTGCAGCTTGCCCGGCGGCCCGACCGCCATGGAGAGGCTCGCGTCGAGCGCGACGACGTCGTGTCCGCCGCGCGCGCGGCGCAGCACGCGCACGATCACGCGTTCCGATCGCGCGCTGGCGTTCCAGTCGATCGTGCGCGGGTCGTCGCCCGGGCGGTAGGCGCGGCTGCCGGCCACGTCATCGCCGCCGCCCGCGGTCCAGGCGCGTCCTGTCGACTCGAACCCGGCGCGCGCGCGTGCGCAGCGCGCGAGCGCGCGCTCGACGCGAGCGCGGAAACCCGGCTCGAAGCGCACCGCGGGGAACAGCTCGGGTTCCGCGCGCATCGCCCGGCTCAGGGGCGCGGCGCCGGCGGCTCGAGGTCGAGTGGGCGCCCGCCGGCTTCGACCTGGACGCGCCCGTCGGCGAACGCGACGTCGCCGCGTCGCACGACGAACTCGGGAAATCCGGCCAATTCCAGGCCTTCGAACGCGGACCACTTCGAGCGCGACGGCAGGCGCGCGCCCTCGACCCGGCGCGTGGCCAGCGGGTCGAACAGCACGACGTCGCCGTCGTAGCCGCGCTCGAGCTTCCCCTTGCGCGGGATGTGCAGCGAGGCCGCGGCGCGGTCGCTGACGACGGACAGGGCGGTCGCGGCGTCGAGCAGCCCGCGGCGCACGAGCTCCCACGTCAGCGGCCACAGGAGGTCCACGCTGGGCATCCCCGACGGCGCGTGCGCGTACGGACGCAGCTTCTCGCCCAGCGGATGCGGCGCGTGGTCCGTGCCGATCGCGTCGACGTCCCCCGCCGCGAGCCCGGCGAGAATCCCCGCGTTGTCGTCGCGCGTCTTGATCGAGGGGTTGATCTTCATCAGGTTCCCCAGGCGCGGCGCATCCTCGTTCGACAGCAGGATGTACTGCGGCCCCGTGCTGCCCGACACGCGCACGCCGGCGCGGCGTGCGGCGCCGATCATCTCGCTCGCGGCGCGCGTGCTGACGTGGAAGACGTGCAGCTCGGCGCCGGTCTCGCGGCACCAGCCGATGCTCTTCCTGACCGACTCGATCTCGGCCTGCGCGCTGCGCACCAGGTGGTGCTCGCGCGCAGTCGCGTCGGGGTACAGGCGCTTCCCCTCGCGCAGGATCGTCTCGTCCTCGCAGTGCCCGACCATCATGCGCCCGGCGCGCGCGGCGGCCGCGAAGAGCTCGCGCAGGGTGCCGTCGTCCGTCTCGCCGCCCAGGCCGGTCGAGCCGCCCAGGAACAGCTTGAACGCCGGCGTGTAGGGCGCCATCGCCGCGAGTTCGGGCACCGACTCGGGCGTCAGGTTCGCGAGGCAGCCGAAATCGACGCGCGAGCGCGTGCGGACGTGCTCGATACGCGCCCGCAACGCTTCCAGGGAGGTCGAGAGAGGCGGGTTGTTCTGAACCTCGACGACGGTCGTCACGCCGCCGTGCAGCGCGCCGGCCGAGCCGTGCTCCCAACCCTCCTTGTGCGCCAGCCCCGGATCGCGGAAGTGCACGTGCACGTCGACCAGGCCCGGGATCGCGGTCAAGCCGCGCACGTCGAGCACGGGCATCTCGCCGCCCGGCAGGTCCGGCCCGATCGCCGCGATCACACCGCCTTCGATCGCGACGTCGATCCGGCGGGACGTAGGTCCGGGCGGGTAGCTCTGCGCCCCGCGCACGAGGAGGTCGCCGCCGCGCCGCTCGCTCGCCACGTCAGAGGCCCGTGCGGCGCACGACGAACAGCGTCATGTCGTCCTCTTTTTTGCCGCCCGCGAAAAGGAGGACGTCGCCGACGAGGGCCTCGACCAGCGCGCTGGCCTCCAGGCCCTTGCCGGCGTGGCGCGCCAGCGATGCCTGCATGCGATCGTCGCCGTAGAGCACGTTCGGATCGTCGATCGAGCGCGCCTCGACCAGGCCGTCCGTCAGCAAGACGAGCGCGTCGCCCGGCTCGAGCAGGTGCTTGGGTCCGTCCTCGTAGGGGAAATCCTCGACGAAGCCGAGGGCCGGCGCGTGCCCCGGGATCGACTCGACGGTCTTCGAGCGCGCGCGCCACAGGAGCGGCGGCGTGTGCCCGGCGTTCAGCGTTCGCACGCTGCCGCTGGGCGAGAAGACGGCCACGAACAGCGTCAGGAACAGCCCGTCGTCCATGCGCGGCGTCAGGTCCTCGCACACGCTGCGCACGACCTCCGCCGGATCGTCCAGGAACTTGAGGCCCTGTCGCAGCGCCGACTTGGCCTCGGCCATGATCAGCGCCGGCCCGATCCCGTGGCCGCTGACGTCGCCCACGAAGACGGCGTGGTTGCCGCCGCGCATCTTGACGAAGTCGTAGAAGTCGCCGGTCGTGCCCTCGGCCGGCCGGTACCAGCCGTGCACGTCGTACCCGGGCACGTCGCGCGGCTCCTGCGTCATCAGGTCGCGCTGGATCTGCGCCGCGATCTCGAGCGACTGCTCCAGCCGCACCTTCTCGACCGAGACGATGTGCAGGCGCGCGTTCTGCAGCGCGATGCGGATGTACTGCGAAAGCGCCGCGAAGAGCGCCAGGTCCTTCTGCTGGTACTCGCGCGTCGCGGCCTTCGAGTCGACGTACAGGACGCCGCGCTCGGCAACCCCCTGCGGATCGTCGCTGGCGACCAGCGGCACGCACATGACGGCGCGCAGCTTGAGGTCGTAGACCGACGCGCCCAGCTCGAGCGCCTCGGAATCGGACGAGACCTGCGCGCGGACCGGCTCCAGGTCGGCCAGGACGCGGCGCACGATCGTCGTCGAGAACTTGATCGTGCCGTCGACCGGCTTCTTGCCGCGCGCGCGCGCCACGCGGACCACCAGGCCCGTCTTCTCGTCGTGCAGGATCAGCAGGCCGCGCTCGGCGCCGGTGACCTCGACCGACGTGTCCACGATGTCCACGAGCAGCGGCTCGAGGTCGCGCGACTCCGACACCTGGGCGATCCCGCGCAAGAGGATCTCGATCGTGCGCCGGTCGAGCCCGTCGTTGCCGGTCAAGAACGCGGTCGACGCGTCGCCGGAGGGGGTCGCCGGCACGCTCCCGGACGTCTCGAAGGGCCGCGGCTCGGCGGTCTTGGGCGGTTCCTTCTTGCGGCGGAAGAACATAGACTCCCCCATCCTAGTCGCCGGGCGACGCCCGGAGCCAGCATCGAGAGGCCTCTTCCCCCCGCTCCCGCGGACCCGCCCATGCACATCAGCGTCGAACCCCGAGACGAGTACGCGATCCTCCACCTGCGCGGGGAGTTCGACACGTTCTATGTGACGCTCCTGCAGCAGGAGATCGACGCGCTGGCCAAGGCCGGCATCGTGCGCGTGGTCCTGAACCTGCGGCTCGTGCGCTACATCAACTCGACCGCGCTGGGCGCGCTGGCGAAGATCCGCAAGCAGCTCGAGGGCAAGGGCGGCAAGGTCGTCGTGTCGCGCCCCTCGCCGTTCAGCCGCGACATGATGGTCAAGGTCGGGCTCGACCGCGTGCTCGGGATCTACGATTCCGACGAGGCCGCGTCCGAGGCCGTGACGCAGGGTCTCGCGCCGCAGGCGCAAGCGCCGGGCGAAGCCAGCGAGGACCAGGTCGCGACCGTCCTCTTCTCGCCGGTGGAATCGACGCGCATCGAGCACTTCCTGCCCGAGAGCGCGGCGCACGCCAAGATGCAGGTCACGAAGGAGAAGACGCCGACGGCCTGGAGCGGCGCCGGCCGCATGTCCTCGATCGACGTGCACGGGCTGCGCTTCACCTGGAACGGCGGCACGAGCGGGCTTTCGCCTTTTGCCATGGGGCAGTTCCTGGCGATCGGCACGGACTGGCGCCTGAAGTTCCGCCTGCCGATGCTGGCCAAGGGCTACCGCGAGGTCGTGTGCTCGATCACCGAGGTCGAGGAGCGTCCCGAGGGCATCAAGGTCGGCACGACGTTCAAGACGATCGACCCGGCGACGCGCGAGGAGATCAAGCAGTACGCGAAGGACCTGGCGTATCTGAAGGACGAGCTGAAACAGGCCACCGACTGAGTTCGGCGCGCCCGTGCCGCCGCGCAGTACCCGCGGCGCCTCGAATCGCGGCGGGACGCTCCGCGCGAAGACGCGCTTCGCTAGGGCGGGGCCACGACCGCGCCGTCGGTCCCCGTCGCCCGCTGCGGCACGGTCTCGCCGCGCGCCGCCGCGATGAGCGTTTCGAACCGGCGCGCGACGCGCGGCCACGCGTAGCGTTCCTCGGCCGTCTTGCGCGCCGCACGGCCCCAGCGCCCGCGCGCCTCGGGTGACATCGCCGCGCGCTGCAGCGCCTCGCGCCACGCGTTCTGATCGCCGGCCGGCACGACGAGCCCGTGCACGTCGTCGCCGACTGCCAGCTTCAGACTCGGCCGGTCCGACACGAGCATCGGCAGGCCGCAGGCCATCGCGCGCGTGATGTTCAATCCGCGCACGCTGTCGTCGAGCGCCGGGATCGCGAGCAGCGTGCTGGCGGAGAGCAGTCCCGGCAGCTCCTCCTTGCGCGGCAAGCCGATCCAGTTCACGTGCGAGCTGATCCCCAGCCGCTCGATCAGCGCCCGCAAGTACGCACGCGCCGGGCCCTCGCCGGCCAGCACGAGCGTCCAGTCCGTTCGCTGCCCCACGCTCGCGGCGAAGGCGCGCACGAGCACTTCGAGGCCGCGCTCCTCGGCGATGCGCCCGACGTAGAGCAGGACGCGCCCGCGGATGTGGTGGCGCGTCACGAGCCCGCTCGTCAGCCCCGGACGGAACAGGTTCAAATCGACGCCGGCCGGCAGGACTTCGACCTTCGCGGCCGGAAACCCGCTGTTCAGCGCCTTCGTGCGCGCCACGGCGTCGAGCGCGACGACTGCGCTCGTCGCCGAGCGGATCGTGCGGCCCCACAGGCGGCGGCCGACCGCCTGCAGGAACCACGCGCGCCCGCTCGCCTCGCCCGCGGCGGCCTCGACGAGCAAGAGCGGCACGCCCAGCCTGCGGGCCGCGCGCGCGCCGATCCACGCGGCCGGCGACAGCGAGTCGTAGGCCACGATCGCGTCGGGCTGGTAGCCGGCGACGCCGACGACGTCCTCGGAGAGCTTGCCGCCCTCGATCTCGGGATCGCCACCGGACCGCGGCAACGCGCCGGGTGGCGCACCGAAACCCCGCACAGTGTGGCCGGCGCCGAGCAGCTCGCGCGCCAGCCACAC
>Ga0163152_10003944_pt1 | contig 18825 bp, 14 predicted proteins | sample OliLakLV19MP8IB2_FD_148635 | JGI IMG/M metagenome (GOLD analysis project Ga0163152, IMG submission 148635) | Freshwater microbial mat bacterial communities from Lake Vanda, McMurdo Dry Valleys, Antarctica - Oligotrophic Lake LV.19.MP8.IB-2 | ecosystem: Environmental > Aquatic > Freshwater >...
AAATAAACGTTCATCTGCTATCGCTCAAACTTGCGTCGGCGTCGTCAAAGAATTCAGCTGGCAGTTGGTCAAGGGCGAGGAGCACCCTACTCTGCACCTGGTTTCGACGATGGATATGACCGGCACTAACCTGCATTTGAAGACTGATATTCACCAGACAATTGGATATTTTCCCAATCGCGTGCCTGGTAAATTGGTCGCAAACATCAAAAAAGATGGACGAGAAACATTTTTCGAAACCACCGGAGACGCGCAGGCGAAGACCGGACAGATCATAATCGAGAAGAAAACTACCAAGGTTGTTCTCACTCTCGAAAACGTTAACGTAGGACCTTCGTCCTATGAAAAAGAAGGTTCCCTCAAATTTTCTCTTGCCGGCGGAGTCGCCAACATTCGGCAGCTGGACTGGCAAGCCAAAGGCCACAAGTTTAGTCTCAAGTGCGGTTCGGGATCTACTCTGACACTGCCTGCAGAAATGCTTCTTGAAAAATCAACTCCATCGACCAGCACTAAACTGAATTTGCCGCTGCAGTTAAAACTCGGCACAGCCACGCTGCACACAGACAAAAATGTTATAGAGCTGGCCAATCTAGATGGAAAAATTCTGATAGATGTCGGTCAGGAAATCCAGTTACGGAGCGATCTGAATTTTGGACTTCAAAATTTGACTATTCTTGATGGCTACAATGCCAAGGTTATCGCCAAAGGGCTTGATTTGTCAGTCATCGACGGCAAGAGCAAAGTTATCCTCAAGAAGTGCTCCATTCTCGTGCCTGATCAACCACTTAAAGATGCAATCGCAAAACGACTGCCAAAATCGCTATCGTTTAAGTTAAACAAAACAATCAAAGAAGACAAAACCTGGAGATATCGAAACGCTGTCGCCAAGGACGTTAAAGTCACAAACCTCGAAGTTGGTGGCATGCAATCAAAGGGGCCGAATACCTTATCGTTCACCGCCAGTGGTGACGTATTTTTAAACGGCACAATTGATAAAACAGGTTTGATTTTCAATAAGGATGAATGGGAAACCAAGCCCTGGAACATATCTGGGCACGTGCAGGGCGAGGGCACCATCAAATACAAGTTCTCGAAGAAAAAAGGAAACGACGACGAACTGTTGCAATATGATGTCTCGATGGAGTTGAGAGTACCGGACACCGATGATGTAAAGCTTGACTGGAGCGAAGTAGCGGGCGGCATTTTGAAAATGGCTGAGAAAAAATCTATCATGGGGCGTCTGAAGAAAGTGGATATACCACTGCACCATGAGGGCGAAATCGACCTGATCGAGAAGGAAGCGCCCGCGTGGAAGAACTTGTCCGTTTCAAATGTCTCCGTCAAGGACGCGCCTAATGGTGGCACTCTAATAGATTTTTCAGCGGAAACTGGTTCTGTCACTACCAGTGCTAAAAGTTCTGCGGCTACGAAAAGCAAAGATGCCGTTGTGCAAAAAAGCACTCGAAAAAGTGGGTAGAACAAATCGCCTGGCGCTGTAAATTCAAAAATACATTTTGAGTAATTGAAAAAACATCCACTCGTGCTTTGAATCAATCCTTCGGCATAAGACCTGCCGAATCGGCGGTAACCGTGCAACAAACGGTCTTGCGACTTTAATCAGCCATCCAGCTAATCCTCTGTCATACTAGTTAAGTCGTCTCTTCTCAGCACGCGCTTGATTAACATCAATCAGAGGTTTTTTTGAAGCAAAAGCAGACCATAATCTGTTTTGAAACCGAAGAGCAAATCGAGAATCCGCGCTATACGACCAAACCCAAGTTAAGTGCGGGCGGTCCGGGCTCGGAGGCGCCGCCGCCTTACCTGGTAGCCACAGGGCAGACCGGGCACGCCGTTGTCGGGCTGGATATCGGGACGAGATTTTCGCGGATTGCCACCTACGAACAGCAACACTTGAAGTTGCTTACCGACGCCCCCATTCCATCGCTTGTTTGCCGGCTGCAATCGGGCAATCTCACAGTCGGTATGCAACCGACAAGCGACACTGTCACTATTATTCAAGATTTTCGAAATCTGGTCGGCACGGATTGGTACATCGAAGCGGAGTGCGGCTTTTACAGCGCCGACATGCTGACAGAACTTCTGATCAAGCGGCTTGCACGGATTGCGGCTGGTAATCTCGACCGACCAATTTCAAAAGCGGTGATAACGGTGCCTGCCACTTTCACAAGTGCGCAGCGCAAGTTGCTCAAGGCGGCCGGATTGGCAGCTGAAGTTGAAGTGCTGCAACTGATTAACGAGCCTACCGCAGTTGCGTTTTATCATTGCTATCAAAACCGAGAGTTCGAGGGCAAATTGCTGGTTTACCATCAAGGCGCAGGCACGTTCGCTGTTTCAGTGATGGAGTATCACTCAGGATTGTTGGAAGTCAAATCGACAATCGGCAACGACAGACTGTGCAGCAATTCATTTACTGGTCGGCTGGTTTCCTGGATGATCGATCAGTTCAATCACGACTCGGGATACAAACTTTTCAAAAGTCCAAACACAATTCTTCGCATGATGGCCGCGGCAGAACAGGCGATAAGCGATCTGCACACAGCTGGTCAAGCCAATATCAAAGTGACAAATCTCGATATCGAATCAAAAGATGGCAGCACCAGCACTTCAAAAACGCACGCTTATTTGATGACCAATATCAAGTTCAAGGAGTACAAAAGCCTGATAGAGCCCGTGGTGATGGAATCGTTTCAGCTGGTAGACCAGGTTCTCGAGAATGCAGGAATAAATGCAAATCAAATCGATCAGGTTTTGGTTTCCGGCGATGCGCGCGCGCTTCTGCCGTTCTGGAATCATTTTTTTGAACGCCTGCCTGCTGCCACCATCAACCCTTGTAGTCCGGCTACCTATCCTGTTTTCGGAGCGGCGCTGCAAGCCGCTTTAATCAACAATAGCGTCCGCGATTTTGTGGTTTGGGACATCATGAATGAACCGGTTTTTGTCGATGAAGGCGGAGAGCTGAAACAAGTAATCGCACGCGGCACACCGATTCCGATCACTGCGTATCGCAAATGCGAATCGCCTGACCCGACAGTCAATATGCACGTGGTACAGGGCTCTGACAACGTTCCAGTGATTGCGTCGCTGGCAGAACTGACAGTCAGCAATTGTCCTCCCACTACGGCTGGAGAGACCAAAGTCGAGGTTCAATTCATTGCTAGTGCCGACGGTATCATCGACTATCGCGCGCGTCACATTGGGCTTGACTCTCAGCTCCCGTTAAGTATCATTGATGGTCAGCCTGTCGAGGCTGTCAACGGTTGGAGCGACACCAGGGGGAGCAGAAAATTCGATGAAGCGAGATTGAACCGCTTAGCACGCATTATGAACATGCCACCGCTGACGGTGCTGAATGTTTTACGTGCTAGAGGTTATGTGATCGAACATATTAAAAACGGGCGCGCAATCGAAGACATGCTCAGGAAGCTGAAAAAAGAGCGAATTAAAAATAATGCCTGAAACAGGTGCAACTCCGGGTGGTGGCAAATCACAGCCCACCGGTGAGGAAGATCTCAAATCGATAGTCAGAAAGCAAGCTGCGGCACTGGCAGATCAGGGCAATCGCATGCGCAATATTTTGCATTCGATTCCGCTTGGGCTGGTCGTTTTCAACAAACGTCAATCTATCGAATTGATCAACACGTTGGCGCAACAGCTCTTGCATTACGAACCACGTGAATTGAAAGGACAAAACGTCAAAGTCATTTTTCCAGAGGTGGAGATGCTGCAGTTCAGCTCCGACCCAGTCAGAACAATGGCTAGAAAAAAGACAGGCGAAATATTTCCTGTCGAGATATACATGAACGAATGGAACGATGATCTGATCTTCGCTCATTTGCAAGACATCACAGAACGGCATCGCCTCGAGCGTTTGCGGCAAGATTTCCTGGCCATGGTCAGCCACGATTTACGCACGCCACTATCTTCGGTGCAATTGTTTCTCCAGATGATCAGCAGAGGCACCTATTGCGAAATCTCCAGCAACTTCGAAAGGAGCATCGTGCGCGCCGAATCCAGCCTCGACCTCATGGTTTCACTGGTCAATGATTTGCTTGATTCCGAACAGCTCGACTCTGGCGACTTCAACCTCGATATCCAACCAACGACGACGAATTCCATCGTGGACAAAGCAATCAACTCCACGCAAAGCGGCGCCAACGCGGTCGGTGTAAAAATCGAGAAGGACGTTGTTAACGACTCACTCAACGCCGATGAAGATCGAGTCACCAGAGTGATCGTCAATCTGATCGGCAACGCGGTGAAGTTTTCTCCAAAAGAAAGCGTAATCACAGTTCGTGCCGGCATCGAAGGCACTCAAGTCGTTTTTAAAATCAAAGACCAGGGACCGGGGATTCCAGAACATCTTCACCAGGCAATTTTTGAACGCTACAAACAATTGGACCAGCCGAAAGAAACCAAACGACGCGGAGTCGGTCTGGGACTGGCTATTTGCAAAGCGATCGTAGAGAGGCACAAAGGAAAAATTTGGGTCGAGAGTGAAGAAGGAAAAGGCGCGACCTTTTGTTTCTCAATCCCGACAGACGGCGGGCGCACACCGGAATAGACAGACGGCTGACGCCCATTGGAACAGACAGGTGGCGGACGCTAGTAGAACAACTTGAGCGCTATTCGCCTTTATCGTGATAGCTGTTAAACAAATTTCCGTAGTCCTTTGGCAAACCCGAGCGATCTTTCTTTGCTAAATCCGGCTTACCAAGCCGATCGTAGAGATCTGCTCTGCGTTGGCGACAGCGAATATCATTCGGTGCAAGTTTTAAAGCGGCCGTGTAATCTACCAGCGCTTTCTGATCTTGGCCCAGCTTCTCGTACACCTGAGCGCGCTGTGCAAGCGCATTTATGTACTTCGGCGTGTCGGCCAAAGATTTCGAGAATGCCGCTTCAGCTTCTTTGTATCGCCCCAGTGACGACAGCGCCGCGCCATGAAATCTATAAACACGCGCGCCTCGACTGCCCAGCCGGATGGCGTTTTCACAGTCTCTGGCAGCTTCAGCGTGCTTGCCCATATGCAGATTCGTTTCCGCTCGCATTTCGTAATACCGCGGATGCGGATTCAATTCGATTGCTTTGTCGAGAGCACGACGGGCTTCTTTCGCCTGTTCGGTGTAGATGTAGTGTGATGCTGCCGCCGCACAAATGTCCGGGTTCTGTGGATTAACGGTCATTGCCATTTCGAAATCTTCGCTCGCTTTATCGTCATCGCCCTTAGCGTTATGGATTGACGATCTGCCGGTGTATGCCTGCCACATGTAGGGCGCCAATTTGATTGCCTTGTTCATGTACGTCATGGCGTGATCGAGGTCATTCTTTTTTCTGCTAAACGCCGAACGGTAGTAATAAACGAAAGGATCATCTCCAGTGAATTCAACCGCCTTATCAAGTTCTCGTTCAGCCTCCACGGTGCGCTTTTCTTGCGAATATATTTGCGAACGAAGTGCGTGAGCCAGACCCGATTCCGGTGAGACTTCCACTGCCTTGTTCAACACTTTCTCAACGTCAACCGGATTGGTATTCATCGAGATCATGATCCGCGCTTTCAGAAGCAGAATAGACAGGTTGCCCGGATGCAGGTCGACTCCGTAGTTGATCTCCTTTAATGCTTTGTCGTACTGCGCACAGTCGAGATAGTGTTCGGCTCTCACTCTTATGTTGTCAGGATCGATATCATGAATTCGATTGGCTTCATTAAAATCGCTGAGAGCTTCCGTGTATTTACCCTGATGCTTTCTTGCCAACCCGCGAAGCCTGTGCAGCCGGTCCGAGTTACCCAGCAAGGCAATTGCTCTTGAATAGCCAGCCTCTGCTTCTTTGTACTGATGTGAGCCATCAAGATGGGCAGCTTTCTCTTCGATAACGCTGACTTCATTGAGGCTGCTCCAATCCTCGGCACTATCCGCGGTGCTTGACTTGGCATTCGATTTTCCGTTTAATACGCCTGAATCGACATTGGATGACGAGTCACCGTCTTGCTTTAAGAGCATGTAGCCTGAGACACCTAGAAATCCAACGATAGCGACCAGCGCCACCGCAACTAGTGCAATAATCAGCTCAGACTTCTTCTGAGTTTTAACATCCTGCTCGCCGTGACCAGACTGATCTGACTGCGAACCGGCATTACGCGCTGTGCCATCATCCGTTAATGCCCTCTTGCGCGACTCTTCATCAAACGCGATTCGTCGAGCGGCGGCATCGGAATCACCGCCTGTGGACGACGAGCCATTTTTGTTCAGGCTCGCAAATGTACCGGGATCAAGAGCAGTCTGAATCGACGAGGACTCGATCACGTCATCGCCGTCGGCGTGTCCAAGTGCGATCACCAGATCCTTCATGCTATTGAAACGCCGATCCGGATCTTTCTCCAGGCAGCGGCGAACCAGGCGCTCCATATATGGTGACACCGAAACATCAGGAGCGATGGTTGCGAAAGTTGGGGGTGCCACTTTCGTGTGCATGTCGAGCAGCGTCAGCGGATCTCCGACAAATGGAAGTGAGCCGGTCAACGTCTCATACATGACGATGCCAAATGAGTAAATCTCGGACCGCGCGTCGAAAGTTCGCCCTGACAGTTGGTCGGGAGACATGTATTTTGGCGTGCCAATGATGTTCTTTCCGTGAAACTTAGTGGTCTCCTGCCCGCTCATCATCGCGATCCCGAAATCGATGATACGCGCAAAAGCGTGTCCATGTTTTCCTTCATGCGTGATGATTATGTTGGAACTCTTTATGTCTCGATGGAAGATGCCGGACTCGTGTCCTTGGGCCAGAGCCGAGGCGATTTGCTCGAAAAGCGGGATAGCGACTTGCTCTTCAACGTGACCTAGTTCTGAAATATATTTGTCCAGCGACTTGCCGTCCACATATTCGAGCACCATAAATGGTGCGCCTGATGGCGTCAGTCCGAAATCGATGATTGAAACAATGTTGGGATGCTGAAACTTCGCAGTCACTCGGGCTTCCGACTGGAAGTTAACAAGCTCGTCATCTAAGCGGGCGTAAGAGATTTTCACCGCCACATTTTTTCGCAAGTGTTGATCGAAGCAAAGATAAACAGCTCCGCCGCCGCCGGCTCCAAGTTTACCTATCGGTTTATAACGTTCCAATGGAAACGACTCGGGTTTAAGCTCGTTGAGCTCCTCATCGAGGGTTTTCTTGACCTGGCGCGGTGCCTCGCCATACAAAGCCAGTGTCGCTGACGAGGACATGTTTGAATCAAGAGGCACGGGATTTTCGCAGCTGCAATTTTGCGATTGCAAAACCCATTGCGTAAAACTTCCTGTGTTTGCCTTATCTATTTGCTTTCCGCAGAGCGCGCAAATTTGAAGCTGCCCTTTCTCGCGCTCGATTTGCTCGCAACGGCATGCCGCAACCCATTGCGTAAAACTGCCCGTCATCGACGAGGACTTCGGCTGCCCGCATATTTCGCAAATATCGGATCGAGTTGTCACTAAGTCCAATCTCTGAGCTTTTAGATGCCTAGATTATTCCACATTAAAGCTCGCCCGGTAGCAGCAATCCAATCGTAATCACTCGTCGCGGTTAATGCGGAGATCGCCAAGCGTGATCGAATAATTCTCTTTATTGCCGTCCAGAATAAACCGGATCAACAACTCGCCAGCGACTGCTGTCACCAGGTAAATCAAATTGCGAGCGAGCGGATAATCGCAGATATCGTCGCCGGCATCTGATGGAATAATGTATTTCTCGTTCCAGCGCAGCTCGCCGTAGTCACCGTTGACGCCGATGTGCAGGCAAGGAATGTTTGCTTCCTTGCAGTGCTCCGTTATGACGCGACGAGAAATCGAATTGTCAAAACTATCGATCACGGCATCGAAGCCGTTTAAAAACTTCGACGCGTTTTTCGCAGTCAGCTCCTTTGGGATCGCCTCAATGTCCTCCCCTACTTCTCGGTAAATCAGGTTTCTCAAGATCTCGGCTTTTAATCCACCGATGTCATCTACCGAATAAACTTGAGTGCCGATGTTCTGCTCTTCAACACGATCGCGGTCGATTACAGTCATATTTTTGAAACCTTGTCTGGCTAAATGCGCGACCAGATTAGATCCCAGGGCACCGGCACCACAGACGATCAAGCGCGCTTTCGACAGCTTATCGATGTCGTCTTTGCCGCGGTAAATTATTTCGTGGTGTAGCTTTCCAGCCATAACGCGTCATCTCCTGCCTCAGTCGTAATCATCAGGATCACCGTTTCGTCTGCCGTGATACTGACGCATGACACCAACCAAACTGGTCAGATCGAAATCTTGATCGCGACCGTTTAAACAAATTCCGGAGCTGACAACCGACAGGTCGTTGACTCGAATATTGGCGGTGTGAGTGTGATCGTCAAACACATAGCGAACGACGATAGAGCCCTGTTCTTCGTCATGCCAGTGACCGTCCAAACGCGCTCCTGAATGTGTAAGCGCATCACGAATTCGATCGATGTCAGAACGATTTCTCAGGCGCTGATCTCTCATTTCCGTTGGATGTTTGTCGAAGAACAAAATCTTGTAAGCCAGTAGCTCCGGAGGTGTAGCCCCGGAGACCCGCACCGCATCCGGTGCCACATCGCTATCAAGCGCTTCTCTGAGTTTGCGGGCAATGTTTGGATCGCGCCGCCGATTTTCGCCGTGATACCAGAACGACGCACCGTCAAAACGCGCATGTATTGCCTGAAAGGACGCGCTGCGTTCGGTCAATCGAATCGGCACGGGCTCGCTAAAAGTGAAACGCGTATCGGAAGTATTCAACTGCAGTCCCCACCAGAGGCGCTGAAACTCCGCAGCCAGAACCATGTTAACGCGCGGAAGCAGTTTCAAATACGCATCGATTTGAGAACGCGACGCGCGTTCAACACATCGAGCCTGACCAGGTTGAGTCACCTGAAAAAGCCCAAAACCACTGCTGGTGCCCAGTGGACCGGAGTCGACTACTCTCAGTTCATAAACAGCACCTTTCAATTTCACGTTTATTTTGCCACCAGGAACATAAGGCGACAAAAAAAGTTCCGACGAGAGATTTTTCTCGTCGGCCGAAAAGCGTTTTATGAGCGACAGTGGGTCGACTCCACCGCCGCTCATCCAAACACTGCCTCTGGACGCAATGTCAGATTGCCATTTTCATGACGTTCGACAACATATGCGCTCAACTTTCCTGCAGGAACGTCGAGAAAGGCTGCAACAGCGTTTCTAACCGCAGTATCAGAGCTGGCTACGCCAACATCCAACACGTCAAGCGCGATTTCGCGGCTTCGGCCTTCGAAGCGCAAGTGCAACAATGCTGAGCCAGAAATATCTGACCGAGCCAAGAATCGTGGGTCTCTTTCTGTCATCGGCGTGCCCTCATCATGTACTCATCGAGACTGTTCGCGCGTCCAGGGACAAGCGCCGAATCAACCTGCGAAGAGGCTGTGCAATTTGTTTCCCACTCACAAGTACCGCCATCATAACATCACTTTTATAAGACTGACGACCACTGACTGAATCGTGCCCGGCAAAATTTCAAGAGGACAAAACGATAAGACTGCAACGGTTTTGACCGAACTAAACAGCGTTTTTGACATTCAGTCAGAAAGATCCAGTCGGAGAAAGAAACCAAATCTGATGTCAAAATCGATAAGTCGGCTAACAACGGGTACTAAATGGGAAGAGAGTGTTATGAGTTTCACTCTTATGCATTTCTAGGGCTTGAACGAAAGCATGGACGTCGGACAGGTAGTTAATATGGGCGGGCTGATCTCAGCTGGATTCGCGCTGCTAGCAGGCGTGGCTCTGTCTGTGGAATTGGGCGCGGCTCCGGCAAAAATCAAGAAGGCCAAAACCGATTCGGCCGAGGGACAAGGGAAGAACGGCGGCAAGGCAGCTCGCGGCGGACGAGCACGCAGAAATAACCGAAACGGCGGAAAGAATCAAACCTCCGACGCCCATGAAGGTGAAGACGATGCAGACAGAGATTTTCAAAAAGACGCAGCGGAAACCCTGATCATCCAGCAAGATTCATCCGCCGATTTGATAAATAATCTGCAGCGCACTTATGTGGATGGTTTGCTCGGTCCAAGAATAAAATACGACGTGGCGTTAGCAATTTTGAATCAGTATGAAACCACCACTGTCTCTGAAGAAGAGGCTGGTTTGATGATGGCAACTCAAGCCTATTTGAGCGCGACGCGAACCGGCTCACTGACTGATGGTGCCGCTCCATTCGGTGGCAGCGCCGGAAAGGCGGCCAAGTCGCCAACGGGAGAGAACGAACAGATTAGGCGCGAAACGACCGAAGAGAATCGAAAAGCGACAGAAGAAAACATTTCGCCGCCGACCAAAACAGAAAAGCCTGGACGACCGACTTTAGGCGGTTTATTTCAGAAAAAAGAACAAGTAGAAAAAGAGACAAAGAAGACCATCGAAGAGCCACCTCCTCCACCATCGTCCAGACGTAGCACCACCCGGAATACCAGGAGAAAAACGCGCCCAGAATGAAACAAGCGCAGACCATCAAAATCGACAACAGCTGGGGTGTGGTTCCTGTCGGGGCTTCGAAGGTTCCTGTTCGCTGGATCGTAATGTGGATAGGCATTGCCGGTTGGCTGGCCGTCACACTTGTCTGCACCGGTGGTCCGACTGCGATTACCGCACTTGCTCTCAACATTTCGTTTTTGATCGGTTTGATTTTAATTGGTGGCTTCACTCGCAGTATTCCGGCTCGAACTATCGGCTTGATGTTCTTCTCCGGCGCTGTGATGATGGGCGTCGCACTGTTGATCGAACAGGCGTTCGCGGTGCCTGCAATGGAATCAATTAGACCGCTTATGACACCATTCCTTGAAGAAGTATTGAAACTGGTGCCACTGTTCGTATTCTTTGCTCGCGGCAGAAAATTCACGATCTGGACGCTGGGTGTCACGGATGTGATGCTGATGGGCGCAGCCTCCGGCGCTGGCTTTGCATTCGTCTTCGATGCATTCAAACATTCCAGTACTGCCTGGGTGCACCATCTGCAGTGGCTGCCCACCGCTGATTATGTTAACTGGACTCATCTGATTGCGGGTAACGCAGCCTGGTCTGCCATCGCCGGTGGAGCGCTTGGACTGGCGCTTGCCGTGATACACAATCGGAAAGCTGCTATCTCGATTGCTCTGGCCGGTTTCATCTACGTGGTGATCGATCACACTGCCGCGGTCAATTACAATTCGCCCAATCCAGTCATGGCCAGCTTCTTCTCAATGGTCACTGCTCATGGATTCGCAACACCATACATTCTGATCGCAGTCGCCGCACTTGCAGTATTCCTGGATAGTTGGATAAAGTTGCGATGGTTTCCGAAAGCATCAGAGTTCAAACTTCCGAAACGAGGCGACTCTACCGCCGGTCTTGGCGGACTATGGGATTTCATTCTGGACCGCCGCCGCCTGGCCAACGCCAATTTTAAACGCATGCATCAAGCGAGAAATTCATACGCCAGCATGGCTGTGGCAATCCTCTCTCAAAGTTTGATCAATCACCACTCGCCACCGAAGATGACTCAGCTGTTCGCGCAAATGGGAATGAACGTCGGCGACACGCTGGCTTTGCTCCCCGATGGTACCGTAGACACGCCTGATGACCCGTTCGCCAGCCTCGATTTACCCGACCATTATGAATTGATCCGGAGAATAAGCATCGGCGGAATGGGAGCGATCTATAGAGCACGTCACACCAAGACAAATGCATTTCTTGCCATAAAAATCTTACACGCACATGTGGCCGACGTCGGAAACAACCGCCAGCGCTTTGATCTGGAAGCGAAGGCCGCAGCCGCGCTCAAGCATCCCAATCTGGTAGTGGTGCACGATTATGGTATCACCAATAAAAAGATACCGTATCTGGTGATGGAACTAATTGAAGGCACCACACTGCAAGACGAATTCGGAAGACTCGGAGGCTTGCCGCCAGGGCGGTTCTTCTATATCTTCGACCAGGTATGCGCGGCACTGATTCACGCTCACAGCCGCGGCGTCATCCATCGCGACATCAAGCCGAGCAATATCCTGATTGTCAATTCGGTCGAAACACCTGATCTCGTAAAAGTCGTAGACTTCGGCATCGCCAAGGTCATAGACCCGCGCGGCGCAGAAGCGCAAGATCTGACGCAGACTGGAGACATCCTGGGAAGTCCTCTTTATATGAGTCCGGAACAATGCATGGGCGAGAGACTCGATGCTCGAACGGACGTCTACTCTCTGGGATGCGTGATGTATCAAGCGATTACCGGCAAGCCACCAATCATGGCCGAGAATGTGGTGAAGACAATCTTCAAACACGTCAACGTGGTGCCTGATCCGATTGCTGTTGCAAAACCCGGTGTTAACGTACCTTTAGTGATCGAGCAAATTATTTTCAGATCGTTGGAAAAGAAACCATCTAATCGCTTCGCGTCTATGGAAGAGTTGAAGAACGCGTTGATTAGCGCCAGACAATCGATTGGATAGGTCAACCCAATCGCGGAGACTGACTACCAAGCTGTGTTCGGGTTGTAGTTTTCCTTGCGTTCATCTTCGTCTTGTTTTCGATTGTTTTGATCATTGTTGCGCATCTGTCGAAGGACACCACTAAGGGTGCCACCAACATTCTGCGGTTGCTGGTTGTTCTGAGCGAAGTTGATGCTCAAGTCTTCGGTCGAACCTGGAGGTTGCTGATATCCTTGCGGCGGCATTTGGCCTTGACCGTTAGTTGGATATTGCCCCTGTGGATTCGGATACTGGTCAGGTTGTCCATTGTTGCCTTGATACTGAGCCTGAGCGTTTTGGTACGACGTCGGTGGTGCTCCAATTAGAGGCGCGTTCGCCGGTTGAGCACCCATTGGCGCTGCCCCTGCCTGTGGTGGCACTGGATTCTGCGCTGACCATGGAGCGGGCGCTCCATTTCCTTCAGCTCCTCCCCACGGACTGTCCGGAGGAGTCCAACCCTGCTGGGATTGCGTTGGCTGTCCCGACGGCAACTGTGGCATTTGAGGCATCTGAGGCATCGGTGGCATCGCGGGTGGTTGCGGCGCGACTGGTGCTGGTTGAGCAGCGAATGGTTGTTGTCCTCCGCTCTGACCCGCTTGATTCGCCCATGAAGGCGCACCACCGGCAGTGCCTGGAGTCTCCCATGGCTGCTGTTGCGCTTGAGTCTGAGGTTGCTGCGTTTGTTGTTGCGGAACATGAGCTGGCGCTGGTTGCTGCCAAGGCATCGTCGGCAAAGGCGCCGGCGCAGGTTGCTGCCACTGCTCGGTGGATGCGGCCGGCTGCTGCCATGGTTGCTGCGGAGGTTGTTGTGGCTGAGCCGGCATCTGCGATTGAGTCACGCTCGGCGGCGGCACTTCCCATGCCGGAGGCGCTGGCGCAGCCGGTCCCGGAGCGTTCGGCTGTGTGAGGCTGGCTGGAGGCGCTTGCCATGCCGGTTGCTGCGGAGCAGCACCTGGTTGCCACGGTTGAGCAGCCGAACTCATCGACGGAGCCTGCCAGGGTTGAGCACCCTGATTTGGTGTCAGATCGGGAACCGGCATTGCTCCGGACGCAGGCGCAGACCAAGCCGGAGCCGGTGGCGCAACGGCACCAGCAGCTGCCGGACTACCTGGAGTTTGCTGATTCCAGGCGGCCATTTCTTGCGAAGGCGCGCCCGAAGCCGCCCAAGCCGGTTCCGGAGGCTGCCCGGAAGAACCGCCCTGCTGGCTAATTTCGTTGCCATAATTTCCGTTATTGTTGGCGTCCGGTTGCGCAGGCATAGTGCCGGAAGGCTCAGTCCAAGCTGCGGCCGGTGGTGCAGCGCCGGCGGATTTGTTTCCATCCCAGGCTGGAGCCGGCGGCTGACCACCACTTCCAGGTTTTGTGAAAGCGACTCCGCCCGGAGGCAAAGTCCAGGTCCCTGATTGCCCGATCTCACCGATCGGCGAACTAAGCTGCGGTTGCGCCACGCCTGGCGGTGCGACTGGAGCAGACGGTAAATCAATGCCGTTGTTGGCTGCAGGAATTGCACCATTGTTGGATGCCGGCCACGCCGCAGCCGGAGGTTGTTTCGCATTCGCTTGATCCGCCCAGCCAGGCGCACCAGTCTGCGCACCCGGCCATGGAGTATCCGGCTGAGCCGGTGCTTGAGGCTGTTCCGGCACCGCCGGCCAGCCGCCCGAGCCGCCAGGCTGCGCATTGTCAGGTGTCGGCCAAGAGTTCGATGCCGCCGTCCACGGAGCTCCGTTGCCACCATTTATCGCTGCCGCCGGTGTTGTCGGAATCACTGGAGGCTGACCGCTACCCGGTTTCAATGTCCATGCAGAAGAATCTTCGTTGGCTGTCGGCCATGCCGTCGAAGGTGGTCGTTCTTTCGAACTCGACTGATTGAGCCAATCTCCGGGCGCAGGTTGTGCCGCTGCCGCCGGTTGAGGATCGAGCCAATTAGCAGTTGGAACCGGCGCAGGAGCAGGCGCAGGCGGTTGCGAATTCTGAGCCCAGGCAGCTGAAGACTGCACAACGCTGTCCTGACCTGGCAGACCAGCTCCAATGTTTTGATTTTGGATAAAAGGCTGCTGCGCAGCATTGGCAGGACCAGCCGATGAAACCCGCTCAGCAATCACTTCCATGAGGTAAGCGCGCTTCTGTTCCGGCACACCTTGCGACAAATCCGGTCTGGTGCGCTTCAAATTCAAACTGGCGAGCATCTGGTGATCCTGGAAGAACGTCATCACCAGCGTCTGATACATTGCAAATTGCATGGAGTTGACGCCGAAAAGCTGGTCGTATTCCATCTGCTGGACCGCCAGTTCGTCGTCCAGACCGTTCCGCATCGCCTCGACAATTCGCTCGATAGTGCGCTGCGCGTCCTTGAGAACGCGCTCATCAGTGTTCGGATCGTTGGACGAATTGCCCCAAGACATCTAGATTTTCCCGCGTTGTCGAAACAGCCCATGAATAGACTTCGGCTCATCGTGAATATTTACCGGCAATATTTCACGACCAAAATGCAATTTCTGCTTAGTACGATATACCCGCACGTTGAGCAATAACGCGATTGATCTCATTTCTAAGGCTAATGATATGAATGGTTTTTTACATACGAGGGCTTTGAAGCGCAAAAACACAAAATACAATAGCGATAGCAAGGATTTCCGACGCGCAAAACAGGAAGCAAAGATGAATCTCGAGGCAATTATTATCAGCTCCACAGCTTTGTTTCTGACGACGATCGCCTCGATCAGTCCTTCGCCAGCGTCAGCATCCGCTTACGACAGCCACTTCGGAATTGGCAAGAGCTTTCTGGTAAATCAAAACTTTGAGATGGCTGTGAAAGAATTCAGCGCCGCGTTGAAGTTGTCTCCTAACAACCCAGAAGCGCTTGTAGAGCGCGGCACTGCATACAACGGACTGAAGAAATACGACCTGGCACTGCGCGATTTCGGCGCTGCTGTCAAAGCGGATCCAAACAGCTATCTCGGCTACAACAATCGCGGCGTCACCTATATGCGGCTTGGCGACACGGAAACAGCGATTCAAAACTTCGACAGAGCAATCGTAATCGACAATCGAGAAGTCTTCGCCTACCTCAATCGTGCAGGTGCTTCTTTGACTAACGGCAGCGGAGGCTCGTCTTCGCAAAAGATTTCCGAATGGTTAAAGCGAGACAATTGGAAAGGTAATTACTCCGGACACGCCGCTATCCTGGGAGCTCTGGGTTATCGACAAGCTAAGCAACCAGCTCAGGCCAAAGCTTTGATCGACGAGGCTTTAGCCAAAACAGATCGGCTCAAGTGGCCATATCCGGCTCTTCAATTTTTTGCCGGAAAGCTAAACACCAAAGAATTGCTGGACGAAGCAGAACGCAGTGATTACGACAATACACAAGCACACTGTTTTCTGGCTCTGGATCTGCGTTTGAAAGGTGATGAAAAATCATCACTGCCACATCTTGATTGGATTTTGAAACATGGAATTCAAAACAGCGTGGAATATTGGATCGCAAGAGGGCTGACGAGACCGGCAACACCCAAACCAGTAACATCAAAACCAACAACATCCACGACCCCCTCGGCAGGCGCGCCTTCTGCGACATCGGCAAAAACCAATGCGCCGGTGACCGATCAAAAATCAGGTCAACCTAAGGCTCAGAAATCCGGTACTTCGAAATCGTCGACGACAAAGTAACCAATCAAGCAGCAAGCGGCTCTCCAAACGCAACAGCGGACACGCTGGCGCTTTCCGCTGGCATCGTCGCTATCGCCGCGCTTTCGTGGTTGTTCAATGAGTGTTTCTCGGGTCTGGAACATGCGGTATCGCATGCGGTGTTCGATACTTTTTCCAACGCACAATCGAAATTGGATAGCGTCGCCGCAGTTTCCTCGGAGTTGTCGAAGCAGCCGATTAGTACGTCAATGACTCGGTTCGGCATCATCTCCGGTTTTGTCACATGCGGAACGATTGCTGGGTATCATTGGAGTCCACGACTGCGCATATTGCTTTTTGCACAACTGCTGGCACTAAACTTATTGCTGCACGGAATTTTGACTATGTCCGGCGAGTCGCCTACGATGCCGATTTCGTTGTTTATAGCCAGCACTGTTGGATTGGCTTATGGTTCATTAATTAAGACCATGAAAGATACTCGGCAACAGTTGATTGCCAAAGATGCGGCGATCGAAGGACTTGATGCAGAATTGTCGAAATCGACACTGCAACTAGTCAAAGACGATGAGACAGAACGTCGTGTGCTCGCCGGAGATTTGCACGATCAAGTTTTAAATGATTTGAAACTTCTTCGCGAACGAGTGAACAAAATTCCAAAAATAAAATCAGGCATAGAATCAGAAATTGCATCAGAGAGCCCAGGGGAAGCGATAATTGAATTGGAAATTGCTGAAATTGACGGTTTAATAGATCGCTCAATGCAACAAATCAGGGAAGTGATGGACAGCTTATCACCGGCTGTTCTCCAGCATCTTGGCTTTGTCGACGCACTGGAAGATTGTGTGCGAAGCGGTTCGGAACGAGCTAACTATAAAGTGCGATTTCGCTGCAACATTGAGCACAGAGATTTTGATTTGTTTAATCAAACCGAGCTGACGTTGCTGTATCGGTTGGTTCAAGAGTCGGTCACCAACATATGCAAACATGCCCAGGCGACAATCGTGAAATGCATCATCACCGCCGATGGTGACAACATAACAATTGCTATTTCGGACGATGGCAAGGGAATGGATGTTTCGAACAGATCCAGTCAATCCAGAGGATTACAATACATGCGACAACGTGCCAGCATCATCGGCGCGACCATCAACTGGCGCCCCGGCGAAGATAACAAGGGCACGAGCGTGATTATCACGATTAGAAAACCGAAGTGATAAAATATTGGAACTCTAAGTGGAGGTAATCCTTTGCGTATTTTGATCGTGGAGGATGTGCCGGCATTACGTGCACATGCCCGACAAGTTATCGAAAAGGTCTTCGCAAACGGTGTGGAAATCATCGAAGCAACCAATGGCGTCGAGGGAGTCAAACTCGCGAAAACGTTGGCACCGGATTTGACACTAATGGATATTTCCATGCCTGAACTCAACGGAGTAAAAGCGGCAGAGGAAATTTGGGAATCGAACAAACAAGCGCGAATCCTGTTCTGGTCACAGTTTCACCGAGAAGCTTATGTCAGATCGCTTGGCCGTATCGTTCCCGACGAAGCCATTCACGGTTATCTGCTCAAAGGCGAATCCGATGAAAAACTGGCATTTGCTATCGAAAGCATTTTGCTTAGGGGCGACCCCTACATCGATCCGGTCGTTCAAGGCGTTCAAAACCGACTGAAGTCGAAAGACGATTCGTTGAGTGATACCGAATACGAAACCTTGTTAGACGTAGCAATCGGAATGACCGATCGAGCGATTGCGGCACGCCGGCACATCAGCGTGCGCGGCGTTCAAAACCGGCTATCCATGCTGCTAACCAAACTCGTAAAAGGTCAGGAAACACACATTCGCGAATCGGCAGGAATGGAAATTTTCAATCCGCGAACACGCATTGTCTTCGAAGGTATCAAACGCGGATTAGTAGATCCCGACGATCTTCCGAAACTCGACACCGAAGTCTGGAACTGGATCGAAGACGAGTTCGATTACGACGCAAAATAATGACGCGCTCCACCGGTGGTGCCGTCGTTTATCGTGCCTCGTCACCAAAAGTAGTGCCGTTATTTGCCGTCGTCGGCCTCATCAACATTTGTGCCGTTGGGAACGACAACCGCAGCCAGAGCCGCTTCAATAAGTTCGCGGTCGAGGTTTCGCTTCAACACGACGGTGAGTAAATTGTCGGGCTTAGCATTCTTCGGTTTGCTTTGATAGAACTCGACGATGTCTTCCCACACTGGCAATTCGATCGTTTCACCATTGCTGATGGCGACGACTTTGGCTGTGCCTTTCCAGGTTTCAGTTACTTTCTTCCTGTTCAAATCAACGATGAGCCATGCCAGAACTGCGTCTCTGAAATGCGTCTCTGCTAATGAAACAAACGTGTCCGACATCGTGATAAGCACGGTCGGTCTCGTCAAAACCGAGCCAAATAAATAGCCTTCTTCCTTTGCCGCACTGCTATCCAGGCTGACGAGCCAATCAGGAACATCCTGGTTGAGCCCATGAGAAAAGTTCATTTTTCCCTCGCCCAGTTTTGATGACTGGTAGATCACTTCGCCGCGTCCAGGTTTCAATCTCGTCGCGTCTTCGGGACTTAGAACACCAATCTCGGAATAGCTCAAATCGGTTCTGCGCTTGGCGATTCCAGCGATGGCGATGATCGCGACTATG